>Ga0182232_1000104_pt1 | contig 27318 bp, 27 predicted proteins | sample G6R1MG_30_FD_155484 | JGI IMG/M metagenome (GOLD analysis project Ga0182232, IMG submission 155484) | Phyllosphere microbial comminities from miscanthus, Michigan, USA - G6R3_NF_07NOV2016_LD2 MG | ecosystem: Host-associated > Plants > Phyllosphere > Phylloplane/Leaf | place: USA: Michigan... | reverse complement strand
GATGTTGTGCGCCTGCTTGAGGTCGAGAAAAACGCCCTGCCCGGCGGCCAGCGTGGCAGTTTGGGTTACGAGGCGCTGGGCCAGGGCCGGGCGCAGGCTGCCCAAAAGCAGGGCGGCAGCGAGTAAAGAGCGGAGCATAAGGTAAAGAGTGAGAAGGTGAACGGGAGGTAGTGGGCGGGCGCACCGCAGGCCGTCAGAGCATTTCGCAGCTGCTCGCCGTTGCGTTTCCCACGGTATTTTTTGGTAATGGCTTTAGGCAGCTTGCCGCCTGCGAATCAGCTATTTTACTTACCCTTGCGGACGTAGATATCGCCGCTGATTGTCTTGAGCGAAAGCGTAGTACCGCCACCGTTGGCGCGGCCTTCGATGGTTTGGCCGCCCAGGTTTTTCATGCCGCTGCCGCCACCCAGGTTCAGGTCGAAGTCGGTGTAAATCTCGCCCGAAATCGAGCGCATCGAAAGGCTGATTTTAGAAGGCGCGGGCAGGGTAACATCCACGTCGCCACTCACCGACGACACGGCGCTGGCCTGGCTCGGCGCCACGCTAAACCGCACCTGAATATCGCCGCTGATGGTGTTGGCCACCACCGGGCCGCTCACGTTCAGCAGACGCAAATCTCCCGATTTCAGGCTCACTTCGATGCGGCCCGCAATGTCGCGCATCGTCAGGTCGTCCGAGCCGCCCCAGTTGTCGGCAAAGGCCACGTCGGTTTCGCGGGGCAGGCGCACGGTGTAGTGCCCATCACTGTGCGAAGTGCGGGCAATACGGATGGTATTGGCCCCGGTCTGCGTCACGGCTAGGCCCAAGCGGGTGTTATCGGTACCAGTGCTATACACCGGGCGCAGGCCCATCGTCAGGGCGCTATTCGGCACCTCGTGGTTGCCCGAGCCTTTGATAACCAGCTCGTCGCCGTCGTAGCCCTCCACCGTCACGTCGCTGCCGCGCATGTCGAGCAGCACTTTGCGGTTGGTGGGGCTATTGAATTTCATCTTAAAATCCTGGGCGCGCAGCTGCGCCGGCAGGGCCAGCACGAGGGCCAGCAAAGTCAAATACCAGATATTTTTCATGATAAAGAGGAAGCAGAAGGGGAAACTATGGTGGCCTGTAAAACGGAGTGGCACTCCGCTTCCCCACCTGGCTGCCACACGCACGCAGTGGGGATGTAAAAGCGGAGTGCCACTCCGCTTTACAGCTTAAATCAATTGGCCCAGGCCGCTTTCGGCCTGCTGGCGCACGGCGGGCAACACTTCGGGTTTTTGAGCGAGTTGCTCCAGCTCGCGCACGGCGCGCTTTTCGCGCAGCGTCACCAAGGCTTCGATGAGCGTAATCTGCACGTTGGGGTCGGTTTGCAGCGGCAGGGCTTCTACCAGCGCGGGGCCTACGCGGGGGTCGGCGCGCAGGCGCACCAGCGCTTCGCAAGCCGCCAGCCGCACGTTGGGGTTGGGGTCGGTGTCCAGCGTATGAATGAGCGTGAGCACGGCCGGGTCGTTGGGCTCGACCACGGCGGCCGGGGCCTGGCTCACCAGCTGCAAGCGCTCGCTGGCCGCCGCCGGCTGCTGCCGCGCCGCCGCCATGCGGGCCGATAGCGTGGGTGCCGCGGGCTCTACCGCCGCCACGGTAGCGGCCGGCGGCCCGCCGCGTAGCAGCAAGCCCAAAACCGCCCCAATGGCCACCAGCGCCACGCTGGCCGCGATGCGGAGCCAATTATTAGTGCTTAGTGCTTGGTGCTTGGTGCCTAGCTGCCGGGCATTATTGCTTGTTGCATGTTCATTGCTCGCCAACTCCTGGCCGCCGCGCTGGGCACTCAGGGGGCCGGGCGAAGCTGCGGGCAGCTTCGCCTTTTCGGCTTCCAGCATGGCCAGAAAGTTGTCGCGTAGCGAAAGCGGGGGCACTTCGGCGGGCAGCGCGTCGAGGTCGCCAAAAAGCTGGCGCAGCTCGGCTAGCTCGGCCTGGCAGGCGGGGCATTCGGCGAGGTGGGCGGCCAAATGCGCCACCTCGGGCGGCAGCGGCTGGCCGTCGGCCAGCTCGGGCAGCCAGGGCCGCAGCTCGGCGCAGGCCGCATTAGTGTGAGACGGATTCATAATAGATTGAATTGTTGGATTGTTAAACTGTCGTACTTGTTGAATTGCGGCTACTATCCAGTATTGTTAAATGATAACTATTAACTATTAACTGACAAATCAGCTCAGGTAAATTTTGCGGAGCGCGTCGAGCGCCCGGTGGGCTTTTACGCGGGCGGCGCCGGCGGTGCAGCCCAGCTGCTCGCCGATTTCGGCGTAGTCGAAGCCCTGGAAGCGGTGCAGCAGCAGCACCTCGCGCTGGGCGGCGGGCAGCAGGGCCAGGGCTTCTTGCAAGGCCTCGTGCTGGTCGTGGGCGGCGCGCTGGGCCTGGGCGGCGCGGCCGTGGGCGGCGGTTTTTTCGACGTCTTCGAGGTCGGCGCTGGGGCGCTGGCGCTGGTAGTGGTCGGCCCACACGTGGCGGGCCAGCTGGTAGACCCACGCCCGAAAGGGCTGGCCCGGCTGGTAGCTGGCGCGGTAGCGCAGCACCCGCATAAACACGTTCTGGGTCAGGTCTTCGGCCACCTCGCGGTCGCCGTTGGCCAAGCGGGCCAGGAAGCCAAAAAGCGGCCCCTGGTAGCGCTCAAACAGCCCGGCGAGGCAGTCGAGCTCACCGTCGCGCACCCGCTCCATCAGGGCTTCATCGCTGAAACGAACGGCGGTAGCGGCGGCAGGCATACGGGCAGTGAAAGGGTCGGGAGAAGCAGGTTTTGAAGGGAGTACCGGCAGCGAGTCCATTCGTTACGGCGAAAAGAAAAATTTCCTAAAAAATGCAACGCAGCTTTTTTCCTTGGGCACAAAAAATCGGGCTAGCCATCTGTTTATCAGACAACCAGCCCGCTTTTGGGGCGAAAGAAAGTGCCGCTTAGTTTTCGTCTACCGTGATGCCGAAGTTCGTTTTTGAGCCCTTGATTTTGGTCGTGGGCAGCTTCAGCAGCTGGCGGTACTTGGTGGCCTGGGCCGGCGTGAGGGCCTGGCCGTTCACGCGCCCGCCCTCGTCGTTGAGCTCAAACGAGAAGTGCTTCTCATCCTTAATCAAACCATCCTTGCGCAAAGCCTCGCGCAGCTTCACGGTGTTAGGCGCGGCGGGCGGGGCCGGGGGCGCGGGCGGTGCAGGGTTCCACTGGCCCGGCGGCAGGGGGGGCACTTCGGCGGGAAACGGAGTATTATAGATAACGCGCGGCGCACGCGGCGGCTGGGGAGTGGTGGGGCCGCTGTAAACTTTCTGCTCGCGGCCAGCACCACTCAAGGCGCGCAACTCGGCAGCATCAGCCGCCATCCGGGCGCGCAGCTCGGCGCGGCGGCTATTGATTGCCAACAATTCGGCATTACGCCCGGCTTGTTCGGCGTTGCGGGCGGCCTGTTCGGCGTTGTGGCCGGCCCGCTCGGCGTTGCGCTCGGCCTGGCGGGCGTTGCGCTCGGCCTGGGCGGCGTTGCGGGCGGCTTCATCCTGGCTTAGGCGACCCGATTTTTCAAACTTCATCTTCCCGCCGCGCTGGTTGTATTCGATGTGGAAGCGCGGGTGCGCCGGGTCATTGGTCGTGGAGCGGCCATCCAGGTTGAACTGAAAGTTGTTGCCGCTCCCGTTGCCGAAGGCCCGCAGCTTCATGGTTTCCTTTTCCAACCGGCGCACCTCTTTGGCCATTTCCTCGCGCTGCTCGTCGTTCAGCTCGGAGCTGCGCATGGCTTCGGCCAGGCCGCGCCGGGCTTCACGCAAGGCTTGGCTGGTGAGGCCATCGGCCGAGAAGTTGAAACTAAACGACCCGTTTTCGGGGCGCTCCGGCAATTCCACTATTTCGGGCTGTTCGAGGCGCTCCAAGCGCTCCAGGCGCTGGGTTCGGCCCCGGCCGGGCACGGTTACTACCTCCACGGTACGCACCTGCTCTTTCTTGCCACGCCGGGCCTTGCGGCTTTCCGCGCCGGTTTCCACGGGCTGGCCATCCACCGTCAGGTTTACCACGCGGCCTTTTTTGTCTTTCTCAATCACGACCGTGCTGGCACGCTCGCGGCGCGGCGGGCGGGGCTGCGCGAAAGTGAACGTGCGCACGCGCGGCCGGCGGCCGGTTTCGGATTCTATTTCCGTATCGGCTACTTCCTGCGCGTCATCCGCAAAAGCGGCCGAAAAAGCGGGAAGAGCTGGTAGGGCCGGCAGGGCGGGCAGGCTAGGCAGAATGGGAAAGGCAGGCAGAGCCGGAATAGCGGGCAAGGCCGGCAGACTAGGAAATGTGCCTGCTACTTTAACTTTACGAGTCGTATCAGCCGGGGCAATGGCCTGCTTTACGTTAGTTAACAAGGCTTTCGTGCCGGCCGGCGCGGCCAGCGCCACGCCCGTACCCAGGCCAGCAATACCCAGCACGCCGAGCAGCAGGGCCAATAGTCCTTCGCCCAGCGTGGGCGCCTGGGGCCGGCCCAGCGCCAGCCGCCGCACCCGCGCCAGCAGCGAGCCACGGCCCCCGGCGCCGGCCGCTGCCAGGGCCAGTTGCGGCGTCGAGTTGGCAGCTTCGAGCTCGGCCAGGGCCGCCAGGGCGCGGGCCACCCGCAGGCGGTCGCCACCGCAAAGGGCAGCCGCCTGGTCGTCGCAGCAGTTTTCGCGCTCGGCGCGCAAGCAGTTGGCCATAAACCACACGGCCGGGTGGTAGAAAAACAGCACCTCCGCCACCGCTAAGCCCAGATTCAGTAAGTAGTCGCGGCGCACAATGTGGGCCAGCTCATGCGCCAGCAGCGCTTCGAGCAAGGCTGGGCTCAGGCCCGCCACCGCGCCCAGCGGCAGCAAAATGGCCGGCCGCAAGTGCCCCAGTACCAGCGGCCCCGCCACGCGGGCGCTCTCCAGCAGGGCCACCGGCCGCCGCACACCGGCCCGCTGGGCCAGCGCGGCCAGCCGCCGCTGCCACTCGGCGCCCAGCGTTTGGGTGCCCGTTTGGCGCAGGCGGTTGGTGTACAGGAGGCCGCCCACCAGCCGGCCGCTCATCAGCAGCAAGCCCAGCAGCCAGGCTATTACGACCAGCGGCAAATAGACTTCCAGCGTGCCGCGATTGGCTTGCAGCCAGGCCAGCGGCGCCGCTTCGGCGGCGGCCGGGGCGCAGGCATCCGCCAGCCCGGCCGGAGCGGCGGCCACCGATGCCGCCGCCGGACTAGCGGCTACCCACTGCGCCGGGGCGGCAATTGGGCTTTGGTAGTAAAAGCTAAACGTACAGCCCACCGCCAGCACTAGCACGCCCAAGGCACTGGCCGCCACGGCGTAGCGCACCTCGGCGCGGTGCCGGCGCAGTAGCGGCAGCGCGGCGGCCAGCACCCCGGCCAGCACGGCGCCCTGCCACAGCGAGTGCAGCAGCGCGTAGCCCACGCCCCGCACCAGCGCGGGCGACAATACTTCTCTAAGCACCTGGGGCGTCGTCATGGGGGTTAGGGGTTGGTTGGTTAGCGTTCTGAATCTCAATGTCATTGAGCAGGCGGCGAATCTGGGCCAGCTCGTCGGCCGAGGTTTTGCGGTGGCCCAGCGCCTGCATCACCAGCTTCAGGGCCGAGCCGCCGAAGGTGGCCTCCACAAACTTGTCGAGCAGCAGGCCCTGCGTGTCCTGCTCGCGCACGGCCGCCCGGTAAATGTGGCTGCGGCCTTCGTCGTCGCGCTGCACGAGGCCTTTTTCGAGCATCAGCTGCATGATTTTGAGCGTCGTGGTGTAGCCCACTTCGCGGCTTTGGCTGAGCTGCTCGTTCACGAGGCGCACGGTGGCCGGGCCGTGTTGCCAGAGCACGTGCAGAATTTCAAGCTCGGCGTCGGTAGGTTTGGGGGGAGCTTTGGGCATGGCAGAAACAGAAAAAGTTTCATACGAATAATTTCGTAGACCAAAGATTATACGAAGCCATTCGTATTTGCAATTCTAAAGTACGAAATAAATCGTATTATACTGCAACTACTTATTAGTCAACCATATTATTTTTTGAACCCGTGGTTTCTAACGAGCGACTCCAAGTTCAACCCGCCGCTGCTAGGCCCCTGCCCCCGCCGCCCGCTTGCGGCTGAGCGTGACCCGCGCGCGGTGGCAGATACCGCCCAGCGGCGGGTTGAACTTGGACACGCTCACCCGCGCCTGCCGCACCTGCGGAAACTCCAGCATCAGGCGGTCGAGGATGCGATGGGCTAGGTGCTCTAAAAGGCGGGCGGGCTGCTGCATTTCTTGCAGCGTGAGGCGGTAAAGGACTTCGTAGTTCACGGTTTCGGCCAGCTTGTCGGAGGCCCCGGCGGCGTGCAGGTCGGTTTTGAGGTAGAGGTCCACGCCGTATTTGTTACCGATTTTCTGCTCTTCGTCGTAGTAGCCGTGAAAGGCAAAAAATTCGAGTCCTTCGAGTGCAATCTGGCCCATTGGTGAATTGGTGAATTGGTGAATTGGTGAATTGGTGAATTGTAGCCAATGGCCTATTCAGCATCTCACCAGGGCAAAAGTGCGGCGCAAATGCCCGGCCGGGGCCAGTTGGCGGCGGGGCCGCTAATTTGGCTGGCCCAAATCCTCTTCTAAATGGAACCCACCCCCCAGGTTACCCACTACCGCTGGGCCGATATGCCGGTCGACCAGCTTTCCGATACCATTGGCCGCCGCCTCATCACGGGGCAGGACATGATGCTGGCGCACGTGTACCTCAAGAAAGGTGCGCTCGTGCCGCGCCACCAGCATATCAATGAGCAGATTACCTACATCCTGGAAGGCGCGCTGCGCTTCCACGTGGGCGAAGGCGAGGGCCAGGAAATCATCGTGCGGGCCGGCGAGGTACTGTGCATCCCGCCCAATGTACCGCACCAGGCCGAAGCCCTGGAAGACACGCTCGACATCGATGTGTTCAGCCCGCCGCGCCAGGATTGGCTCGATGGCAGCGACGCCTACCTCCGCCAAAAATAACCGCCATGAATCTCGGACTACAAGGTAAAATCGCGCTGGTGGCCGCCGCCAGCAAAGGCCTGGGCCGCGCCGTGGCCGACGAGCTGGCCGCCGAAGGTGCGTCGCTGGTCATCTGCGCCCGCGGCGACGACGCATTGCAGCAGACCCGTGCTGCCCTGGAGGCCGCCCACGGCGTGCCCGTGCTGGCCGTGGCCGCCGATTTATCGACCTTGGCCGGGGTGGCCCAGGTCACGAGCGCGGCTTTTGAGCGTTTCGGCCGGGTCGATATTCTGGTCACGAACACGGGCGGGCCGCCGGCCGGCACCTTCGCGCAGCACAGCCCCGATGCCTGGCAAGCAGCCACCAACCTACTGCTGACCAGCATAGTAGAGCTTACCCGCGCCGTGCTGCCCGGCATGCAGGAGCGCGGCTGGGGCCGCATTCTCAACATCACCTCCATCGCCGTGAAGCAGCCGGTGGCGGGCCTCATGCTGTCGAACAGCCTGCGCGCCGCCGTCACGGGCATGGCCCGCACGCTGGCTACGGAGGTGGCCCCGTTCGGCATCACGGTCAACAACATTCTGCCCGGCTACACCCGCACCGACCGCGTCGAGCACCTGGCCCAGGCCACGGCCGCGCGCGAAGGCATCTCGCCCGATGAAGCCACCGCCCGCTGGACCCGCGAAATACCGATGCAGCGCCTCGGCGAGCCCGCCGAATTTGCGGCGCTGGCGGCCTTTTTGTGCTCGGCCCGCGCCAGCTACATCACCGGCACGTCTATTCCCGTCGATGGCGGCTGGATTAAGGCTTTATTGTAAGTGGCTGCCTGACAAGCTGTAAAACACACACCTACCCGTCATGCTGAGCATTCTGCGCCTTAAGCAGGGACGCAGCGCAGTCGAAGCATCTCTACCGCTTCATTGTTGGCATCAGAAATTAGTTTGATAATAGAGCTGCTTCAACTTCGCTGCGCTCAGCATGCCGGGAAAGACACTTCGAAACTTGCTCACAATGACAACTAAACACTACCCCAGAAGCCCGTCCGCTCCATCGTAGCGGGCGGCCCACTCTACGGCCAGCGCGGCCAGCCGGGGCGAGCTGTCGGTGGCCCAGTCGAGCGCTGATTCCGTGTCGGCGAAGTACTGCGCCTCGAAGCGGATATCCGACTTCACCAGGTCGTAGAGCCCATCTATGGCCAATTGGTTGTGTATCTGACTACTGGAAATCACGAGGATTAGCCGCTCGAGCGGTAGGGCCACCAGGGCCGGCATCCAGTGGTCGCCGAGCCAGAGCTGGTCGGCCAGGGGCAGGTTGGGTAAGGTATTCATGTCGAGCAGCAACTGGCCCACCGCCAGCTCGCGCAGCAGCGCCAGCAGCAGCCCGGCGCTGGGGCGCAGTTGGCGCGGGTCGCTGAGCGACACCCATTCTAGTCGTAATAAGCTGAGCTCTTGGTCATATTGCAGGCATACATTTGGAATGTGGCGGAAGAGCACGGTAATTACTGGCTGAAAGGCAACCACGAAGGTACTCAGCCGAGCTTAGGCAAATAGCCTTATTTCGCTGAAGCCGCCGAAGCCGCTTGTGCCAGGTGCCACACGGGCCGCCCCACTACCCAAACGCCCAAAAGAGCGGCTCAGCTACTAGCTGAGCCGCTCTTTTGGGCGTTTGGGTGTTCATTACCAGGCAGGTAGTGCGCCAAGGCTATCGGCAGCGGAGGCCTAAATCTCGTCAAAAAACGACCTTTCCCCTACTGGCTCGGCCACGGCCTGCTTCATGCCGGGGTGCGTCATGGGCTCGGGCTGCTGAATGTCGGGCCGGTCGGGGCCGATGGGCTGAATTTCGGGGCGGGCGGGCTCCACGTAGGGCGCGGGTGGGTTGGGCACGGTTTCGGGGCCGGGCTGGTCGATGTGCGGGGCTGGCGCGATGCCGGGGTTTTCGGCCGGGGCCTGGGGCCGCTCGATGTCGGGGCCGGGGGCCTGGTCGGGGTTGCGGGGGTCGGGCTGCTGGCCGGGCTTGGGGTTGTAGCCGATGGGCTGGGCCGCGCGCTCGGCGCGGGCGGGCAGGCCAAAATCGGCCCCCGATGGGGCGCTGGGCGCGGCGGCTACCGCGGCGGCCGACGGGGCAAAGGCAGGAATATTCGCGTTCATGGCAGGCGGGGGCGTAGGTTCGGGGGCGGCCGGTTCGGCGGGCCGCTTTACTTGTACGCTCGCCGCTCGCGAAAGGATGGCCGCCGGGCCGTTTTTGGGGCGGGCGCGGGCGCGCTCCACTTTTTCGAGCGCGTCGGAGGCCAGGTGGTGCAGGTCGCGCACCAGCGTATCGAGCTGCTGCTCCAGGCGCTGGCAGTCCTGGCCGAGGCCGGCTACCTCCTTCTGCATGTCGGCCACCGTTTTTTCGGCCGTCTGGTAGGCCTCGTCCACGATGGTGCGGGCGCGCTGCCGGGCTTCGGCCAGCGTGTTTTCGGCCTGAAACTGGGCCTCGCGGCGGCGCAGGTCGGCGTCGCGCTGGGCCTGCTCGGTGATGGAGTTGCCGGTGTCCTCGGCCGTTTTGAGGGTGCGGTAGAGCGAGCTTTCGACCTCGCGCATTTTTTGCACGTCGTGCTGGGCGTGCTCCAGCTTGAGGCGCAGCTCGCGGTTTTCGTCGCCCAAGCGCTCCCACTGCTGCGATACCATGTTGAGGAAGGCCTGCACCTCGTCCTTGTCCACGCCCCGGAAGGCTTTTTCAAACGTCTTTTGCCGAATATCGAGCGCCGTAATTTTCATTTTTAGCTGGTAGCTGACAGCTGTTGGCTGTTAGCTTTTTGATTAATAATGAGTACTATAATTTTACGATAAAGGCGTTACGCAACAGGCGATTGTCATTGCGAGCGCAGCGAAGCAATCGCATCACAACAGCCCGCTCGGGTTCTCTTCTGGTGCGATTGCTTCGCTGCGCTCGCAATGACAATCGCCTGTTACGTAAGTCTCAAGCATAAAAGCTAATAGCTGACAGCCAATGGCTAGCAGCTAAACGGAAACCTGCCATACGGCCAGGCTACGGTCATCGCTGCACGAAACTAGCCGTTGCTGGCTGCCCGGCCAAACCAGCTTATTTACCGACGTGCCGTGGCCGGCCGCCCGCGCCCTATCGAGCACCCGCAGCAAAGCCAGCGAGTCGGCATCCCAGAGCTTGATGCTTTTATCGAGCGAGCAGGTAGCCAGGTAGCGCCCGTCGCCGCTGAAAGCCAAGTGGTTGATGGCGTACATATGGGCCACTATTGCATCTTGCAGCGCGTAGTCGGCCGTGGCGTAGCGGCGCAAGTGCGCGTCGCGGCCAGTGGCCAGCAGGTGCGTTTCACCGGGCGAGTAGGCCACGCTGAACACTGAATTAGTGGCGTCGGTGAGGGTAGTCTTTACAGCCAGCGAATCGAGGTCGAGCACCCGCACCAAGTGGTCGGAGCCGCCCACGACAAGCTCGCCGCGCGCGTCGCTCAAAGCCAGGCAGCGCAGGCTTTTTTCGCTGATTCGCAGCAGGTTTTCAATTTTAAAATCGGAGCCGCGCAGCACGGCCAGCGTGCCATCGGCCAGGGCGCAGTACAGGCGCTGGCGCGCTTCGGAATACAATAGGTCGAAGATGGCCACCGGCGGCAGCGCCGTGGCGTAGGCCAGCTTTTTGGTCTGTAAATCAATAGCCTGCACGCCCTGAAAGTTTTGCCCCAGCAGCAGCAGGCCGCGCGCGGGCAGCTCGCGCAGGGCGTACACCGAGTTATCGACCCGCGCCAGCAGCTCGCCGTCCTGCTCGGGCGCGGCGGCGTTCCAGGCCACTATCAGGCCATCGGCCCCGCTCGAAAAAATCTGGTCAGCGTCGGGCCGGCCGGCCAGCGCGTACACCGCGTCGCGGTGCCCGGCCAGGGTAGCGAGGTTGCGGGCGTTGGGACGGGCAGCGGGGGCAGAAAGGGACATGGCGGAAGGGCGGCCGGGGCAAAGCGGCTGGCAAAGGTCGGGGCCGGGCGGCCGAATGGCCGCGCCGGAGGCGCGGGCAAGTGCTATTTTCGTCGCTCACCCGCCGTCTATGCCGCTTCATTCCATCCGCCAGCTGCCCGGCGGAGCCCTTTTGGGTCTCTGGCACCTGCTCGAAACACCAGCCGAGCTGTGGTCTCAGCTGGCATCGCCCGAGGTCTACGCCCCCCTCCTGCCCGCCCGCGCCGATGGCCCGCGCCAGGCGCAGTGGCTGGCCGGCCGCGTGCTGGTGCAACGCATACTCGCCGCCACGGCTCTCACCAAGGTGCCATTACCGCTCCAAAATGACGCCACCGGGCGGCCTTTTTTGGCCGGCGCCGGGCCGGTGCCCGCCGTGTCGCTGTCGCACTCGGGCGCGTGGGTAGCGGCGCTGCTAGCCCCGCCCGGCACGCCCGTGGGCGTGGATGTGGAGGTAGTACGCGACAAGGCCCAGCGCATTGCCCGCAAGTTTTTGAACGACGACGAACTAGCTGCTGTCAAGTCATTTATATCGTCAAACGCAGCCGCTGACAACGAGCTGTTCAGCCTGCTGTGGAGCGCCAAGGAAACGCTCTACAAGCTAGCCGGGCAGCGCGGCATTATCTTCCGCCAAAACCTGCTGCTCGACCTACCGCCTGGCCCTTGGCCGGCGGCCGGCGAGCTGCCGGCGCGGCTGGCGCTGGGCAATGCTATTTCCCGGCATTGCATTTGCTATTTCCAGCCTGCCGCGGGCTACGTGCTCACGCATTGCCACGGGCTTTTGCCTTCTTAATCAATATTTTCGGCTCGTTGCTTTTCTTCATTTGACTATTTCTACCCATCCCATGTCGCTTCGCAAACTTCCTCTGCTACTGGCCGCCGCGCTGCTGTTCGCTACCGTCACGGTGGGCATCGTGCGGGCGCAGGGCGGCACCGTCGCCGATTTCACGGTGCAAAAAACCGGGGGCGGCAGCGCCTCGCTCAGCGCCTACAGCGGCCAAAAGGCCGTGGTCGTCGTGTTTCTGAATCCCGCCTGCGCCTTCACCCGCCTCTACCAGGAACGACTCTCGGCCCTGAATAGCGCTTACAGCGGCCGGGGCGTGCAGTTTCTGTTCGTCAACGTGCCCATCAACCTCGACAGCAACGAGGGCGGCGGCGGCTCGCTGGCTACTTTCTCGGATGATAACGGGGCCGCCAGCGCCGCCCTCGGCGTGAGCAAAACCACCGAGGCCGTGGTATTGCAGCCCAGCGGCGGCGGCTTTGCGGTGCGCTACCGGGGTGCTATCGATGATAACCCGCAGGTAGCCAGCGGCGTGCAGCAGCGCTACTTGCAGCAGGTGCTGGATAATGTGCTGGCTGGTAAACCGGCTGGGGTGGCTGACAAGCGGGCGGCGGGCTGCCTGATTAAGCGATAAGCTCGCCGGGCGAACCTCGCCCCCCAGCCCCCTCTCCAAAAAAGAGGGGAAGCCGGACGTTACTAGGTGATATTCAACGCAAAGAAGGCTTTCAGCAGTGCTGAAAGCCTTCTTTGTTATTTTAACTGCAAATCGTCAGGCTCCCCCTCTTTTTTGGAGAGGGGGCCGGGGGGTGAGGTTCGCCCGGCGAGCTTATTCGTCTTCGTCGTCTGCCTTCGGCTTGTCGTCCGTCAGAATAGCCAGCAGCTGGCCTACCTCCTCGGCTTTGCCCAGCTCTTGCAGCTTCTCGAAGCTCACTTGCAGGTTGCGCATGGCGCGGCGCACGATGTCGAGGTGCGAGCAAGGCTCGTAGAAAACCTCCTGCGAAGTGATGCCGAGCTGGCCCACATAGTGCTCAATATCAGCGCGGGAGAGCACCACGCCGCGGTTGTAGCAGTTGATGTAGAAGCTCAGCGGGCGGTCAGCAAGCTGATAGGTGAGCACGAACAGGTTGGGCAGGTTGACGCCGAACACGGGCAGGTCGAGGCGCTGGGCCACGAGCAGATAGATAACGCAGAGCGAGAGCGGGTTGCCGCGCTTGGTTTCAATCACGCGCTGGAGCATAGAATTGGCCGGCGAGTGAAAGTGCTGGGTATTCGCCGAAAACTTGTGGTTGCGGAAAATAACGTGGTTTAGCACCTGCACCTGGTCGGCGGGGTGCATCTCGGAGCGCAGCAGCGTCCAGGCCTCGAAGCGCAGCTGCTCGATGGCGCGATTAAGCGCCTGAAGGTCAGCATCAGGGTACTGGTACGAGTTGAGCAGCCACATGCCTTCGAGTAGGTCTTGCGCGCCCGAATCGCGCCACACGCGCAGGCGCTGCTGCAAGCCCTCAAACTGAAGCTGGTGAATGAGGTCTTCGAGGCGCTGCTGCTGCTGGGGGTCCAAGGTTTCCTCCCACGACTCTTCGAGGTAGGGAATAATCGTCTCGCCCAGGTTCTGAATTTCGGTCTGAATCTGGGGAGCTATTTCCGGGTCGTCGAGCAGCGAAATGAGGGCTTTTATTTCTTTGGTCGTCATCAAGCGCAAGTTTTGCAGATTTTTTCTTTAAAAGCAACCCGCGAAACTGGCAAGTAGTGCCCTAATAGCCCCGGCGGGGCTTTATAAACAGGCTTGCGGCGTAATGTTATATGGTAAACGTTTGTCATGCTGAGCGGAGCGCAACGGAGTCGAAGCATCTCTATCGGTGAACTAACCTTTTACGCTTAGCAACGGAACGGTAGAGATGCTTCGACTTCGCTGCGCTCCGCTCAGCATGACAAGCGTTTTTTAGGCCATAAACAGCACCTTTACAACGCTAGCTGAACAAATTAGTCTTGGCCATTTCCAGCAGCTCGCCGCCACGCCCGTCCATGAGCGCCTTGAGGGCGTAGAGGCTAAAGCCCTTGGCCTGTGCTACTTCGATGTGCGGGGGCATACTCAGCTCTTGGCGCTTCACCACGGCGTCTATTATCACGGGGCCGTTGTGGGCGAGGGCTTCGCGCAGCGTGCTTTCGAGGTGGGCGGGGTCGCTCACGCGCAGGCCCTTGATGCCGGCGGCCTCGGCCAGCTGGGCAAAGTCGGGGTTGTCGAGGCTGGTGCCGTATTCGAGCGTGCCGGCGGCTTTCATTTCCAACTCCACGAAGCCGTAGGCGCTGTTATTGAAGATGATAACCTTGATAGGCACCTGCGCTTTGAGCTGGCGCAGGGTCAGCAGCTCGCTGAGCAGCATGGCAAAGCCGCCGTCGCCGCACATGGCCACTACCTGCCGCTCGGGGCAGGCCAGCTGGATGCCAATGGCTTGCGAGAGCGCATTGGCCATGCTGCCGTGAATGAACGAGCCGATGAGGCGGCGGTGGCCGTTCATGCGCAGATAGCGGGCGGCCCAGATGGTGGGCGTGCCCACGTCGCAGGTGAAGATGGCGTTGTCGGCGGCCAACTCGTTGAGCAGGCGGGCCACGTGGGGCGGGTGCAGGCTGGTATCGCCGGGCTCGCCGGTGGCCAGCTCGGCTAGGTGGGCATCGTCGGCGCGGTGGCGCTGCTGGGCTTTTTCGAGGTGAGCAGCGTCGGGGCGGGCGCGCAGGTGGGGTAGCAGCTGGGTCAGCGTTTCGATAACGGTGCCGTGCAGGCCCACCTCCACCCTGGTGCGGCGGCCGATGTGCTCGGCGTGCTTATCGACCTGCACCACGCGGGCATTTTCGGGGAAAAACTGACGGTAGGGAAAGTCGGTGCCCAGCATCAGGATGGCGTCGGCATCCATGAGGGCGTGGTAGCCGGCGGGCATCCCGAGCAGGCCGGTGAGGCCCACGTCGTAGGGGTTGTTGGGCTCGATGCAGTCTTTGCCGCGCAGAGCGTGCACCACGGGCGCTTGCAGGGCCTGGGCGGCTTGCAGCAGCTCGGCGTGGGCGCTGTCGCAGCCGATGCCGGCCAGGATGGTCACTTTTTCGCACTCGTTGAGGAGCTGGGCCGCTTCGGCAATCTTGCTCTTGGCCGGCACGATGCCGCTGCTGTGGCCCAGCGCCGGGATGCGCACCGCGGGGGCCTCAGCCTGGAGGTGCATGACATCGCCGGGGATGACGAGCACCGCTACCCCGCCCAGCCCCAGCGCCGCTTGAAGGGCGCCCTCCACCATCCGCACGGCCTGCTCGGGCACGGCCACTACCTCGCAATAGTGGCTGCACTCCTGAAACAGCCGCTCGGGGTGCGTTTCCTGGAAGTAGCCGGTGCCGATTTCGATGCTCGGAATCTGGGCGGCCAGGGCCAGCACGGGCATCCGGCTGCGGTGGCAGTCAAATAAGCCGTTGATTAGGTGGGTATTGCCCGGCCCACATGAGCCGGCGCACACGGCCAGCCCGCCCGTAACGTGGGCCTCGGCCCCGGCCGCAAACGCACCCGCTTCCTCGTGCCGCACCTGGATGAACTCGATGCCCTCGCGGGCGCGCAGCACGTCGGTGAGGCCGTTGAGCGAGTCGCCAACCAGGCCGTACACGCGCTTGACCCCCGCCGCTTGCAGGGTGTCGATGATGATTTCCGCAACTGATTTCTTGGCCATAATGCTTATCGGTTTAGCCGCTCTACGCAGAAACGCCGCCCCCGGCCGTAGCGGCTGGGGGCGGCGTTTTTTCAATTATTCTTCACGAGCGTAGCGAAGTAAGGACAGGTGTTTTCAATACGCCTGCCGCCCTTCCCCCTACCGCGTCAGGCTGCGCAAGGCAGCGCCCGTCAGGGTAGCCTTGGCGCTGTCGGCAAAGTGGTAGCGGAGCTGCGGAATAGCTACGTTGTTGATGGTAAGGCCGCTCTGATGCTGCATATCTAGGTCGGCTGCCCCGATGCGGTTGGTGGGCGTCAGGCTCAAGGTAGCGGTACTACCGGGCGTAGTGCCCGCCACGGCCCCCAAGTACGCCAGCTTGTTGCCGAGCAGCGTGATATTGCTGGCTTGGTCTGATTGCACCCGCATACTATCCTGCCGGAAATTCTGTATCTGCACATCCGTTTGCTTCGCTTTATACTGGTTTTTCAGCTGGCCCGCCACGCGGTAGGCATTGCCAGCGGTGAGCTGCGCCAGCCGCGGGCAGCTGATAACCAGCGTCTGACCCCAGCTCAGGCTTTGGTCGGGCTGCTTAAAATCGACCCGCACCACGAGGCGGTTGCCCTGCTGGGTTATTTTCACATCGCTGGAATCGCGGGGGTTGAGGCGCACGCCAAACGGGCCGGCCACCACCTTCACGTGCGCCGCGCCGGCGGCTGAAAGGTCTACTTCGGTAAAGTCCTTGAAACCAAGGCTGACGTAGCCCCGCAGCGGGTTTTTGTAGTCGCCCTTGCGGTACTCGGTGCGCAAGGCCATGTTGTAGGCCGTGATGGAGGCCAGCAGCACGAGCACGGCCGCCAGCAGGTAGTTGCTACTGTTTTTCATGGGAAGAAGCCAGGGAAACGGGCGCACCCGGCGCCGCCTTAAAGGTTGCGTAGCGCTGGCTTAGCTCTTCAAAGCCAATGCCCAGCAGCGAAATCGTATGAAAAAAAGCGGGCAACTCGTGCTGCAAAAACCGCTCGCGCCGCCCGGCCTGCACCCGCGCCGCCGCATCGGGGGCCACGAAAAAGCCCAGCCCGCGCTTGTTGTAAATCACCTCCTGGCTTTGCAACAGGTCGTAGGTGCGCATCACGGTGTTGGGGTTCACTTGCAGCTCGGCGGCCAGGTCGCGCACCGACGGGATTTTGCCGTCGGGCGGCCACTGCTGGCGCAGGATATTCTCGCCCACGTAGCCGGCTATCTGGAGGTAAATGGCCTCATTATCATTAAATTCCATAGGATAGTAGGTTAAAGCTGCTTTTCGGTGAGGCGGGCGTAGGCGGCCAGCCACAGCAGCGGCAGCAGGGCCAGCAGCGGCAGCATAATGGGGCGCGCCTGTTCGCTGGTCAGCCTCACGGAGGAACCGTTGAGGAGGTTAACAGAACCCAGCGGCGTCGCCATTTTAAACTCTGGCCCTATTACACCCTTCATCACCTGATAGTTAATAAAAACTAAAACGGTAGTCGCCAGAAAGAACACAAAGGCCGTTTTGATAAACTGGTACTGCCGGAAGAAGATGCTGCCGTACAGCGCTACCCCGTGCAGCACCAGGAACACGGTACCCACGGTTACGACGGTCTCGGCATCGCCGAATATGTTGACCAGCGTTTCATTGCCAGGGCTTAAACTCAGTACCAGCCAGTCGGCCAGGTAAAAATCGGCCACGAACACCGCCAGGAATACGGGCAGCGAGAACAGCCAGGCTACCAGGTATTTCTCGAATTGCGAGGCCGGCAGCGTGAGGGCCAGCGCGGCGCGGCTGCCGCTGCCAAACTGCCCTAGCACCGTGCTGGTAAAAAAGCTGCCCGCCCCCATCAGAAACAGGATGAACAGCACCGCCTGCCCGGCGTGACTGACGCCACCGCCCACATAAGAGACGAAGCCCAGGACCACCAACATGCCGCCCAGCAGCACGGCCGCGCCCAGGGCGTAGCTGGCCAGGTTTTCGGTGGTGTGCTTGCGCAGCAAGCGTCCAAAGCGCGAGAAACTAAAGAACTGGTTCATGCTGCAACTGCGTGAGGTAAGTAGCCAGCGCCGACGACGAGCCGGTGAGTGCATTGAATAAAATTTCTAAATCGACCTTGCTAAACGTTTCGCCATGATTGGGCCGGATAACCTGCTGCCCGCGCACCGACGGCTCGGCGTAGAGCGCCTCGGGCACCGCCGCGCCCGCCGGCGCGGTGCCGAAGTGCAGGCGCTCGGCCAGCTCATCGATGGTGGCATTGAGCACCACGCGGCGCTCGTGCAGCACCAGCACCGTGTCGATGAGGCTGTCGAGGTCGCGCACCTGGTGCGTCGAAATGATGACGCAGCGCTCCTCGCCCAGCGCCCGCGCCACGAGCTTGCGAAACTGCGCCTTGCTCGGAATGTCGAGGCCGTTGGTGGGCTCGTCGAGCACCAGCAGGCCGGTGTTAGTAGCCAAGGCAAAGGCAATCAGTACCTTCTTCTGCTGGCCAAAGCTGAGGGCCGTGAGCTTGGCGCCGGCCGGCACCTCCAGTTCGCGCAGGTAGTCGTGGAAGGCGGCCGCGTCGAAGCGCGGGTAGAAGCCGCCAGTGCCGGCCGCCAGCTGCGTGGCCGTGATGGCGGGCACCTGCACGTCTTCGGGCAGGAAAAACAGGTCTTGCAGAGTATCGGGGCGGCGGCGGGCGGCGGCGTGGCCGTCGAGCTCGCAGGTGCCCGACACCGGGAAGGCCAGCCCTACGATGTTTTTGAGCAGCGTGGACTTGCCCGCCCCGTTTTTGCCGAGTAGGCCGTAGATGCGGCCGCGCTGCAAGTCGAGGTTGAGGTTTTCGAGCTGGAGCGCCCGGCGGGAGTAGCCGAAGTGCAGGTTGCGGATGCGGACCATTGGCATGGCGTTTTAGTGTATTACTAAACTAGTACACTGCAAATGTAGGCGCGTCCGTCAAATTCCGGCTACTCCCAGAATTATTTTTTTACTCCCTCTCTTCCTACCTGCGCCATTTTACCCGCAATCCGCCTGGCACACAGCATTTCTAGCGCCTACCGAGCAAACGCATCGGCGCTATTCATTCTTCTCCCCACCTGGCCGGCAACAAGCAAAGCCTATGCTTCCGTAACCGGCTGCCCCAGCAAAGCGTAGTATTCGAGCAGTAGCGCGCGCACATCCCGGCCTTCCGCGAGGCGCTCAAAGCTGGTCGCCGCTACCTCCCCTACCGCCATAAACAGGTGGTAGAGATAGATACCCGCTTCCCTCGCATAAATGCCGGCCATACCTGCGCGCTTAAGGCATTCTTCCAGTTCGATGGTGATGGGTAGTGAGCCGCCGGTGCTGCCGCTCAGCCCTTCCCGCTGGCTTTCATAAAAAGCAGCGTATTGCGTTTGAGTCTCAAAAAATAAATGCACTAGCGAGTAAGCATACTCCATTTCACAATCGGCCAGAAACAGGTGCATCGTGGATACATAATCGCACCCCAGGTCAATTGCTACGTCTCTCGACTTAGCAATCAGGTCTTTCGTTTCCTGCGGAAATGCTGGCTCACTGGTTTTATTACCTAGCAATAGCTTTAGTAGCATGCCATCGTTCAGCAAGCCGTGGCGCTCGGCCGGCACCAGATTGGCAACGATATCCACCAGTGCAAATACCAGCATAAAGAACATAAACAGCTTAAAAAAGCCGTGCGTGTCAAACGCCAGTACGCCGGCAAAGCCAATGGCGGCCACCAGGTAAGAAGTGGCTACGCCACCTATCATAATGAAGAATTGCTGAGTTTTGGATAAGCCCTCCGGCGAATGAACGCACAGGCCGCGCATCCAGAAAATATTATACTTCGCCCATATCTCCAGCAGCCCTATTCTTATGGTAAAGGCTTTTTCGCGTTCGCCATAGGAGCCCAGGTATAGCTCGACTTTTTTACGAGTAAAAAGCAGGGCTGGCAGCGCGTGACCCAACTCGTGCAACAGGGTCGTAAACGGCCGCGTGAGGGCCGCAAAGCACAGCACCATCGCGTATATCATCACTAGCACCATTGTTTCAGGCTGGGGTTAAGCCGCTTGCCAATATACTACCCCATCCCAGCGCCCGCCCACGCAGGTAGGGCGCGGCAGTTTTTTTTCGCTCTCGGCAGCAGGTAGCCAGAAAGAAAACCGGGCGCCAAACAGCGTTCGCACCGCCCACCGCGCCCGGCCCCCGATGCACCTTAGTCGGGCTGCGAGGGCAGCTTTTCTACTGGCTGCGCCTTGGCGTTTTTATGGAACAGCTTGTAAGTCAGATTAACGACCACGTTGTTCTTGGCCGCCGTGTTTTGCAGAATGAACTGCCCCTGGCTACTGGTATAGTTATAGTTGGCCTGGTTCACGTAGCCGACCTGCAAAAACAGGTGCTTATTGAACTGGTAGCCCACGCCGCCATACACGCGGTTGCGCTCGAAAACCGGGCCTTTGGGATTGAGAAAAATCTCGTCGTAAGCCACCAGAAAAACGGTGCCGGGCTCGATTTTCTTGTTATTGAGCGGCAAAAAAGCATTGAAGCGGTAGCGGAAGCGCTGCCGAAACTCGGTGCGGTCGTCGCGGAACGTAAACCAGCGCTGCTCGATGCGGTAGCGGTGCTCGATTTTGAGGCGGTGCGAATACTGGGTGAGAATAATCTGCTCCCAGAGGCGCTTTTCCGAGTTGAGCGGCCCCGCGCCCAGGTCCTGATAATCAGAGGTAGTGTATCGCCCGCCGGCTATGCCCAGGGTAAAATTGGGGTCGATGTCGAAGGTCGCCCCGCCCTTCAATTCGCTGTAGAAATACTGCCGAAATACGGCATTGGTGCGCGCCTGCGCCTCGACAAAGCCGCCCCAGCGGTTAGTGGCCGAGCCCGGCAGCTGCACCGTGCCCACGAGCCAGCTGCCCCAGGGCTGCACGGGGTTGAGTACCTGGGCGTGCGCTGCATCGGCGGCACCCAGGCCCAGTACTAGCCCCGCGAAAGTAGAAATACGCATGTAGTAATACCAGCAATCCAATTTGATAACGATTGCGTCACAAAGGTAAGGCTGCGCTTTAGGCCTGGCCAACCGGGCAGCAAGCTTGACGCGCCCGGCACTGCCCGGCGTGCATGGCACAAACGCAGCACGCGCAGCCCACAGTACACCGGCCGCTACAGCTGCACCAGTAGCGGCCCCGGCCCCGGCTTTGGAATTTTGTAGGTTTTCAGAAACGCTTTTACGGCGGCCGGGTCGTGGGCCATTGCCGCCAAATCGGCTTCAATCTGCTTGATTTTAGCGTCGAGCTGCGCTTTTTGCGCCCGGTAGTCGTAGTCCATCGCGGCGGGCGTGGGCGTGTAGTAGTAGGGCTTGCCGGTGAAGCCGGACAACTCCATTTGCTCGAGGTACAGGGCTTCGTCGAGCTCGCGGGCCTGCTCTTTCAGCAGCTTGTTGTAATACTTGAGCTGGTCTTCGGCCAGGTTTTCGAGGTGGCTCTGGTCGATGCGCTGCAGCTCCAGCTGCAGGCGCAGCAGGGTCAGCAGCTCGCTGGCTTCGTAGGCGGCGGTCGCGCGTTGGAGCAGCTCGGTTTTGCGGGCTTTTTCGGCTTCGTCGGGCTCGCGGTCGGGGTGCAGGTGCTTCACCAGGTCGAGGTATAGCGTGCGCACGGCTTTGGTGATATTTTTTTCCTCGGCCTGCTTTTTCTCTTCGGCGGCCTGCTGCTTGGGGCTTTTTTTGCGCTGGGCGCGGCGCTCGGCTTGCTGGCGTTCCTGCTCGGCGTATTCGGCTTCTTCCTCGGCCATTTTCTGGCCCACGTAGGCCTGAAATTTCTCGGGCGTACTCAGGTCGGCGGCGGGGTCAAACTCGATGCCGAACTGCTGGCTAAACAGCGCCTTCATCAGCTCGGCGGCCTGTTTATCCAGCGCCCGGTCTTCCTCTTCGGTGGGCGGCGGGCCAGCGTATTTCTCGATGATGGGCTGCACCTCGGGAAAGCCCAGCCGGGGCAGGTCGGCGCAGGCAAAGCCGATGAGGTCGGCGATTTTGGCGCGCTCGCCCTTGGTGAGCCTGGGCTTGGCCGCGTCGTGGGCGTGGTCGAGCAGGCGCACGAGCGCGGCGCGGTGGGCGTTGTGCTGGCGTTGCAGGGGCCGGTACTCGTCTTGCACGCGCTGGCGCAGCCGGGTAGCCGCGTTGCGGAAGTCGGCCACCGTCTTTTCGAGCTTGGCAATGCGCTTGGTGAGGCGGTTAAATTCCTTCTGGGCCTTTGAGAGGGCGCTGTTATCGGCCGCCACGGTGGGGATGTAGACGAGCGGCGCGGCAGGAGCGGCAGGTTTGTTGGCCATCGGACGGAGGTTGGTTGATACCGTTCAAGCAGTTGGAAAGTGCGAAACTAACCGTCATGCGGAGCGCAACGGAGTCGAAGCATCGCTACCGCGCCGTTGGATGAAGCGATTTGCAGTACCCGCTTGCTTACCAGAATAAAAATGCACCTGTGCCTTCATCCCATGCTGTTTCGTAGCCAAAGGCAGAAAAGAAGCCGTGGATTCGGCTTTGAAAATCCATCCAGCCGCTTCCATTGGCGTGCGCCTGGCCTACTATGCCATTTATGCACAAAGCAATTGCTTCAAAGTCCGCTTTAGTATAGTTGTCTTTAGCTGAAATCAAAGCTGCTATTTGGGAAACAACGTCATACTCGCTTTTTCTCCAGGAATGCCAATTACAGTCCTCCGCTACCATCTTAAAATAGCCAACTATCTCGACCAGGCTTTGCCTGGCATTTTCCTGCTTTGCCGTCATAGCCTTCGCACCGGCAGCGCGCCCGTTCAATCGAGGTACGAGTAGCAGCCACAATTTCTTCCACATCATGCTAATGCTCACTGGTATGGTAATGAGGCCTTTACTCATATTCCCATGATTAATCGCCCCTACAGCTTAAACGCTACCTCCGGCTGGCCGCCCTTCACGGCATTGAAGGCCTTAACCATGCCGTCGGCCGATATTTTGATGGCGGTGCCGTGCGGGGCCAGGGTTTCGGTGGCGGCCAGGCGGCCGCCGCCCGTGCTACCGCCGCTGATTTTGATAATCGCGCCCACGGCCAACACCTCGCCCTGGTAGTTGAGAATCGTGGCGCCGTCGATGCCCACCAGCTCTTTGCGCAGGGCGCGGCTGAGGTGCTGAAACTTTTTGCCCTGCACCAGGCGGCTGAGGGCCTTGCTCTTGGCCGACGACGGGCGGGCCAGCAGGTCGGCTTCCTTGATGGTACTATCGGGGCTGCGGCCGCCGTCTTTTATCAGGTTTTTCTCGTTGGCGAGTGCCACGGCGGCCAGGCAGCCGCCGGTGCGGGCAAAGGACACGTCGAGCACGGTTTCGTACATGGCACGCTTCACGGCCGCCGAGCTGCCGGCCATGATGCGCACCGTCGAGTCGTGGTTGTAGTAGCTCCAGCCGCCGTTGCGCTTCGAGAAAAACAGCGTTTTATTCTTGAAAATCAGCACCTCGCCGTTGTTGGTGAGCGTAAAGCAAACCTTGTTTTTTTCGGCATAGTTGGCCACCGACATAAACCGCGACGGGGCGTAGGAATTGTTGGCCACCCCACCCTGCCGGAAGTCTACGTACTCGACCAGCGCGCCCCGCGCCGACACCAGTATGCCGCTCTCGACGCTGTTGGACAGCGGCGCGAAAAAGTCCTCCGTCAGCACCTCCAGTATCGATGGGTAGCGCTGGTCGGCGGCCCGCTGGTCGTCGAAGTCCACGACCAGCGTAAAGGTGGGCTTGCGCCCCTCATACGTGCGGGCCGACCAGTTTTCGAACCCATCCAGCAAGCCCGCCAGCATGGCGTATTCGGGCTCGCACAAAAACTTGCACAGCCCCAGCTCGATGGCGTAGCTGATAACGCGCTCCTGGTAGAGGGCGGGCGTCTGGTCAACGTTGGCCGCTATTTGGGCCACGATGGCTTCGACCAGCCGGGTATCGTCGCCGCTAAAGGGCTGGTGGCGGCGTATTTCGACCTTGTAGCCCGCCTTTTTGCTGGGGCTGATGTGCATGGCCCGCCCGTTGTTTTTCAGGGCCGCCAGCGCGTGCGGCTGGTTGGGCGCGGCTTCCTGGAGCTGCGGCGTCAGCACGGCCCCGGCCAGAATCGGGCAGATGTGGTTCTGAACGATAAGCCGGAATTCTTCGCCAGTCATGAGGTTTTGCGTTGCTACTGCGGCCGTGTACGGAGGCGGCCCCGGTGCGAGTTTAGCCCGGCCGTATCCTGCCTGGAAATCCGCTAATCCGGCAACACCCAAAAAGCCGCTGGTCAGGCGGCTTTTTGGGTGAAGGCAGGAATGCGGAAGTAGCGGGCCAGCCGCAGGGCCATTTATGCTTCACCTGCCTGCCTGAGTACAACTGGCGTCAGCTATGATAACGGGCGGCATTCTGCATATCGGCTAGTAGCTCCTCTTCCGTCAATTCAAAAACCGCCACGCCGTAGTCGGCCAGCAGCTCCATAAACGTGCGCTTGCTGTAGCCCGCCAGCTCGGCCGCCTGCCCCAGCGACAAGTCGCCCCGCTCGTAGAGGCGCGTGGCCAGCAGCATGGCGGCTTGCTTCGGCTCCAGGGCCAGGGTATCAGGAATTTGCAGGGTGAGGGTTTTCATTGGGCGTGGATGAAGGATGTCTCTAAGGTACGCTATGCTATTTATTTTCGATAGAATTACGCATTGTTTGCCCTTCTGGAAATAATTGCAAAAATTGACGGCCTAAAGCTTCATCCCGAAACCTTATCCAAGTTAGACTGCTATCCCAGCATATGATTTCTATCTCAGAAGTCTCCAAATAAAACGCTTCTGGCTCAGCCCACATCTGTCTATTGCCATCGGCATAAGGCAATTCCTCATTGGGCACATCAGGGATTTCACCCGACACACCGCAGAAAACGCCCCATACTACTTGTATATCCCGGTTAGCTACAGATTGCCAAAGAGCTTCACCTGACACTATTGCAAACTGTTTTTCAGTCTCCCAACTTATGTCCCAGGCTGGAATTTCCCGTGGTTCTTGGTCGTCAATAAAATGATACCGCAAGTCAGTAATCAACCAGTTTAGTGGTTCTATCTGCTGCCTTAACGGCGCAAGTAGTCGCTCAATATCAGTTTGCCAACGAAACTGAGCAGTATCTTCTAGCTGAATCGTCATACCTCACACCTGAATAACGCCCACGTTATACGCCTTCTCAATCGGCGCGTGATTAGCCGCGCTAATTCCCTCCGAAATAACCTTGCGGGTTTCGAGCGGGTCAATCACGGCGTCGACCCAGAGGCGCGCGGCGGCGTAGTAGGGCGATAATTGCTCTTCGTAGCGGGCCTTGATGCGGTCGAGCAGCTCCTTTTCGGCTTCGGGGGTGATGACTTCGCCCTTGGCTTTGAGCGAGGCGACTTGGATTTGGAGCAGCGTGTTGGCCGCCGCCGCGCCGCTCATCACGGCGAGCTGGGCGGTAGGCCAGGCCACGATGAGGCGCGGGTCGTAGGCCTTGCCACACATGGCGTAGTTGCCGGCGCCGTAGCTGTTGCCCACGATGACCGTAAACTTTGGTACTACGCTGTTGCTCATGGCGTTTACCATCTTCGCACCGTCCTTAATGATGCCGCCCTGCTCGCTCTGGCTGCCCACCATGAAGCCCGACACGTCGTGCAAAAACACCAGCGGAATACGCTTCTGGTTGCAGTTCATGATGAAGCGGGCGGCCTTGTCGGCCGAGTCGGAGTAAATAACGCCGCCCATCTGCATGCCGGTTTTCTTGCTCTTTACGATTTTGCGCTGGTTGGCCACGATGCCCACGGCCCAGCCATCGATGCGGGCCAGCCCGCAGATGAGCGTCTGGCCATACAGGTCTTTGTAGGGCTCAAACTCCGAGTTATCGACCAGCCGGTTGATGATGTCCATCATGTCGTAGGGCTTGGCGCGGTCGGCGGGCAGCTGGCCGTACAGCTCCTTGGGGTCGAGCTGGGGCGCGGCGGGCGCGGCGCGGCTAAAGCCGGCCGAGGGCTGCGCGCCCAGCTTGTCGAAGATGTTGCGGATGTGGTCGAGCGCCTCCTCGTCGGTGTCGAACTTATAGTCCGTCACGCCCGACACCTCGGAGTGCATGGCCGCGCCGCCGAGCGCCTCATTGTCAATGGTTTCGCCGATGGCCGACTTCACCAGGTACGAGCCGGCCAAGAACACCGAGCCGGTGCCGCTCACTATCATGGCCTCGTCGCTCATGATGGGCAGATAAGCCCCGCCCGCCACGCACGGCCCCATAATGGCCGAAATCTGCACGATGCCCATCGAAGACATCACGGCGTTGTTGCGGAAGATGCGCCCAAAATGCTCCTTATCGGGGAAAATCTCGTCCTGCATGGGCAGGTACACGCCCGCCGAATCGACGAGGTAGATGATGGGCAGCTTGTTTTCGATGCTGATTTCCTGGGCGCGCAAATTCTTTTTGGCGGTGATGGGAAACCACGCGCCGGCCTTCACGGTGGCGTCGTTGGCGACTACCACGCACTGCCGACCCTGCACGTAGCCCATCACGACTACCACGCCGCCGCTGGGGCAGCCGCCTTCGTCGGCGTACATGCCCTCGCCGGCGAAAGCACCTATTTCGACCTGGGCTGCGCCCTTGTCCAGCAAATAGTTGATGCGCTCGCGGGCGGTGAGCTTGCCTTTGGCTTTGTGGGCGGCAATGCGCTTTTCGCCGCCGCCGAGGGCTACTTTCTCTAGCTTTTTGCGCAGCTGGTAGGTGAGCTGCTGGATGTGGTCTTCGTTGCGGTTGAACTCGACGTCCATAAGTTGGGTGGGAATGGGAGAATAGTTGCGCGGACTTTGTAGTCCGCGTTTCGGCTACCTGCCAACGGACGCGGACTACAAAGTCCGCGCAACTGGCAACGCTACAAAAAAACCCGCTCCTTACGGAGCGGGCTTCAAAATTAGCGCGGCGGGGCCGACCTTACGGCCGCACGGCGCTCACCTTTTTCACTTCGACTTTCTTGGTGCCGTCGGGCTCAACAGTGGTTTCCTTTTTGGTTTTATCCTTGCCGCCTCCGAATACCGAAAAATGCACGTAGCGCTTGGGATTTTCCTTCATGTCGGAAATCAGCGCGTTGGAGCTGGCGGCCGTGGCGTTCAGGTTATTGTAGAGCAGCGTGTCGTTGATGAGCTTACCGAGCGAGCCTTTTTTGTCGTTGAGGGCGGTGCTTACCCCTTTCAGCGAGGTTTGGGCTTCGGCCATCGTGGCATTCAGGTTGCGCATGGTCGGGCCGATGGGAGCCGACTTGAGCGAATCGGACAGCTGCGTAAAATTATTGGCGATGCGGTCGAGCTTGCTGGTGCTTTTGTTGAGCGCGGCGCTCATCTGGGCCAGGTTGCGGGTAATCTGGTTGATGTTGGCTTGGTTGGCGGCAATGAGGCGCTGCAAAGCTTCGGTGCTTTGGCGAGCGCCCACCAGCGTGCCCTGGATGTTGGTTTGGGCATCCTTGTTGAGGAAGCTGTTGAGGTGCGACAGCGTCGAGTTCACCGTATCGAGCAGCACCGTGGCGCGGGCCTGCACTACGTCGGTGAGGCTCACGGCGGTAGTCGTTTTCAGCGTTTCGCCGCCGCTAAACTTCTTGGAATCAGCCCCCAACACCAAAGTAATGGTCTTTGAGCCGAGCAGCGAGCCGCTAAGACCAGCCTTGGTCGAGTCGCCTACCGTCACGCCCTTTTCCAGCTCCAGCGACGCCTTGATGGAATTGTTGCTTTCTGGCTGCAACTCCAGGTTTTTGACCTGGCCCACCTTGATGCCGTTGAGGATAACCGGCGCGCCCACGTTGAGACCATCTACCTTGGGGTACACGGCGTAGTAAGTGCGGTCGGACGAAAGTAAATTGCTGCCGCGCAAGAAGTTGAATCCTATTGCCAGGGCTACCAGTGCTACTACGGCCAGTAGGCCGACTTTAATTTCTTTAGACACAGTATTTGCAGATTAGAGCTGAGTTATTCCGAGCTGTGATGGGAGGTAGCGGC
>Ga0182232_1000103_pt1 | contig 27364 bp, 26 predicted proteins | sample G6R1MG_30_FD_155484 | JGI IMG/M metagenome (GOLD analysis project Ga0182232, IMG submission 155484) | Phyllosphere microbial comminities from miscanthus, Michigan, USA - G6R3_NF_07NOV2016_LD2 MG | ecosystem: Host-associated > Plants > Phyllosphere > Phylloplane/Leaf | place: USA: Michigan... | reverse complement strand
CGAAATGTCAGTATAGAATTGACGACTCAAACCCTAAGTGGTGGTGGTCTGTAAGGTGGTATGACAAGATTCGGAAAAAGGCTACGGCGATAAACAGTGTTCCAATGATAACATGGATACCGTGGAATCCTGTAGCGAAGAAGAATGTACTTCCGTATGCTCCATCTGAAATAGTGAAGGGTGCTTCGTAGTATTCTAGCCCTTGTAGTCCAGTAAAGATAACAGCTAATACAACAGTTAAGATAATTCCTAATAATACACCTTTTCGGTTACCTTGGATCAGTGAGTGGTGTGCATATGTTACAGTTGCTCCTGATGAAAGTAAGATAATAGTGTTTAGTAATGGAATTTCGAATGGGTTAAGTGGGTCAATCCCTGCTGGTGGTCAGTGTGCTCCTAACTCAACAGTAGGCGCTAAAGCACTGTGAAAGTACGCTCAGAAGATTGAGATGAAAAAGAAGATTTCACTTACAATAAATAAGGCTACCCCCAGGTTAAGACCTTTTTGTACTGCAAATGTGTGGTTACCTAGGAATGATCCTTCAGCAACTACGTCTCGGAATCATAGAATCATGGCGAATAGTGTGGCTAAAAATCCTAATAGTAATAGGGTACCTCCGTTAGCATAACCGTTAAAGTACATCGCTGCTGACATTGTTAAAGTTAACAGAGCAAATGATGTTAGTAATGGTCATGGTGAAGGATCTACTAAGTGATAAGGATGGAATTGGAATTGTTGTCGTGATACGTTAGTCATTACTCCATTTACGGTCATTAATATCATTTAATCCATGGTTTTGGTGATTGCTTGGCGGACAGGATGAGATTCGAACTCATGGTACCTAAGTACGTCATATTTCAAGTATGGTGCATTAAACCGCTCTGCCACATGTCCCAGGCCGGATTAAGAAAGAATAAAATTGGGCGAGGTAGATTCGAACTACCGATTGCGCGAGCAAATTCATTTACAGTGAACCTCCTTAGACCACTAGGAAACCGCCCATATGCTCCCGACAAGGATTGAACTTGTATATCTGGTACTTCACACCAGTGCTCTCACCATTTGAGCTACCGGAGCCTACTATGCACAATGAATCTTTAGGTACTTGGAGAAAACTGGACTTGAACCAGTCCTTACGCTATGCAAAAGCGTTATACTACCAGATATATTATTTCCCCTCGAACTATAATACTATGAATACTTATATGTCGAATAATAAGGGGGTTCAAAGGTAATAGTTAGATCGTAGCGTCGAAAAGCAATTTTATTAGTAAGGTGCAATATCAAAGGCAACTAGTAACGATGGCACCAGTAAAATAAAGGCAATAACCATGGGTAAAAGCCCAGTTCACATAAATTGCATTAGTTGCATGCTGTTATAACAATGGTTTTCACCACTGGAAAGACTATGTCATCAGCATTGGCGGTTGAGTACGGTAGTCGTTGAACTTAAACCAGCTAATAGAATAAGGTTTAAGATGCAAATTGTATTAAGATAGCTCTTTGCAGTTAACTCATTTTGGGAACGACCAACTAGAGATCGTATCGTAGTCGTGGTAATGTTGCTCGGAATCATACGAATAGGAAACAGAATAAACAAGTTTTAAGTGCAAGTACAATCGCTTGTAAGTTAATAAAGGAATCGTTAACAAACACTTCGGGAATCATATACCCACCTAAGAACAGGATGGCAGTAAAGGTTGACATTAGCACAATACTACAATATTCAGCAAGAAAGAAGAATACAAAGATCATTCCACTGTGTTCAGTAAAGAATCCAGCAACCAGTTCACTTTCTGCTTCTGGTAAATCGAAAGGTGTTCGGTTAGTTTCCGCTAATGCTGAAATAAAGAACATAATGAATAAAGGTAGTAGTGGTACTACAAATCATACACTCTGTTGCATCTCGATCATTTGGATAAGGTTAAATGTCCCTGTAATTAGAATTACCGCTAATACAGCTGAGCTATAAATTAACTCATAACTAATCATTTGAGCAGTACTTCGTAATGAACCTAAAAAGGCATATTTAGAATTAGCAGATCACCCAGCAAATAGCACTCCATATACTCCAATAGATGAAATAGCTAATGAATATAGGATCCCTAAAGAGAAGTCAGATAGAGTTAAACCACTTCCAAAGGGAATAATTCCTCAACCGAGCAGACTAAAGATTAAACTAATAATCGGTGCTAAAAAGAATAAACTTTTAGTTGAGTGTTGTGGTACAACTGTTTCTTTTACTACTAACTTAAGGGCGTCACTAAATGGCTGCAGTACTCCGTAATATCCCACTTTGTTAGGTCCTACTCGTCGTTGCATACTTGCAAGTACTTTTCGTTCAATAATAGTCATGAAAGCCACTGATAATAGGATAGGCACTAAGACAATCAGAACTTCTAAAAGACTAATTAGTACGGATAGCATGATGTTTTATATTATAGCTATATGAAAGATAGCCGGGACTAAAGCAAAAAAACGTCGAAGGTTGGTCATGTACAGAGGGTGACCGGCCACTCACCGGAGGCACATCTGGGATGAGTTGTAAATAAGGGGGTTCAAGGGTAAGCGTTAATAAAGCTAGTTAGTTGAATACTATACTTGGCTGTCTAATCAGCTTAGGTATTTTTCTAGTGAAACAGCTTCTACTGCAATAGGCATGAAACCGTGGTAAACTCCACAGATTTCTGAACATTGTCCGTAGTATACTCCTTCTCGTTGGATTAATACTGAAGTTTGGTTAAGTCGTCCTGGTACCGCATCGATTTTAAGTCCTAATGATGGTACAGCAAAGTCGTGGATTACGTCTTGTCCTGTAACAATAAATCGTACGTGTGTATCTACAGGTACTACTACTCGGTTATCAACATCTAGTAATCGGAATTGTCCCAGTTCTAAGTCTGATTCTGGTACCATGTATGAGTCAAACTCGATTGATTCTCCGTCTTCGTTAATGAAGTCAGAGTACTCGTATGCCTATGGGTAAGCTATTTTCATAGATTGGCGGGCTATGTTATCTACCTTATTACATTGATAGGGTAGCTACGCATTTAGTCTCTGGAGAGTAACAAAACATACTCCTGCTAATTTTAACCGTAAGGAAAAGTTCTAGCAATTCAGCGTAATTCGCTAAAGAAAAGAGTTCTTTAGAGACCATACCTAATAATAATACACCCCATGAAAAAGGGGTTGAAGGGTTAAAGTGCATTCGCTTTTGAAACCGGTCGAATAAATTTATACAACCGTCCATCTGCTCGTTTATAGATACCTTTATTTAAGTGTTTGTTAACAAAGTCGTGGTGAATGTTAAGAATGTTTTCTACTACAGTAACAGAAGGGTAACGTGTAATAACATTTGTTTGTAAATCATGAACATGTACAGGTAAAGAAGCGACTACCCCTTTTCGGAATAGAGGCATTGAATCTGGGTGAGCGGCTAAATAACACTCACCAACTTTGGGAGAAAGGCATGTTCGTTTTAGTCCAAAGTTACGTTTTGCCGTATTTGGAGAAATATCTAGAGCGTTGTAGGCCGCATATACAGAACCAAAGGTTCCTAATACTTTAGAATAATCCGTTGATACAGCACAAACTTTACCCAGAGGTAGCTCAGTCATGTTACTTAACGGTTCAGCAGAGGCTGCTCCAGGGTGTTCTACTGGGCCTGCTTTAGTTTCTCCTTTAATAACAACGTCAACTTCAATCCCTAAATAGGGTGAATAATAATACTGTTCTGCTCTACCGTACCGGTATAGAATCATGTGTTTAATGTCAGAAGTTGCTCCGGGGTCGGCAAATAGTCGCGCTGCTTCTCGGCCTGTATCAAAAGAGCCCAGAATGTTTCCTTTATAACCCTCACGCGTATCCAAGATCTGAATTTTGAGGCTCGGATCTACTTTCCAGTGGGACAGATTACGTAAGGCGGTTGAAGGTAAATCAGGAGCGGGAACATAATCAACATAAGTAGGTTCTTCTTCTTGTACCATTGTCGACTGCACTGCTGTACTATCAAAAAGGGTAGGATGTGAAGAAGTGGTAGCAATATGTCGGCCGTTAAGAGTACTTTGCATTTTATCTAAGTAAGATTGCTCAGTCAATGCCAACTCATATTTGGTAAAAGCGTCTAACAGTAAATAATCTTTAGGCGTAAGTACCAATGAATTAAATTGTTCATTGTCCAAAAGCATACTTAGGAAATGTGATCCGGGATGAATAGGTGTTACTGTAAAGTTGTTTGCACCAATAGCACGCACTCGGGAATACAAAAGATGATTTGTACCTTCCATTTTGCTGCTCATCGCTTTATTTAGGTGTGACTCCATTCGTGTACCAATATCAATGGATGAACCGATATAGGCATCAGATGTTCCATTTTCAACAATAATATAAATCCCTGCTTTATTGAACTCAGCAGGCAATGGACCTTTGCTGTTTAGGGGTAACCCACCGTCAGAAATGACAAGATGGTCTGTACCATTAACATTAGCAAAGCGGCAAAAGGTATTATAGGTTTGGTTTCGATGGGCTTTAATGAATTTCCGTACTTCTACTGAAAACATATCGTTATTAAGGGCTTTGTTGAGTACACTTAAGGTTTGATCATGATTTTCACTAGGCACAATAGGGAAATCCAAGGGTCATTCAACATATCGTACAGTAACGGTTTCTGTATTAAGTTTTGTTAACAATTCTTTTTCACTTAACAAGGGTAAGCTATTTGAGGTGAGGGGCATTTTTGCTTCAATGCTATTAGCTGTCATTAACGAGCAAGCTACAGGGTGTGGTGTATTATCATGGCTCGATCAGTATCATTGGTGTCCAGCTACTTTAATAGTCATAGAGGGAGAAATTACTTCATCCATTAGGTAAAGCAGTTTGAAACTAGGGAATGCGATAGCAATTAACACTAAGGCAGGTGTAATTGTTCATACTAGTTCGATTAGAGTTCCGTGGTTGTGGTATTTGTGTACAATTTTAGTTCGGTCGCTGTTAAAGTAAATTAGCACTGATCCTAACATTCAGAATACTAAGAATGAAATTACAATTAGGTAAAAGAAAATAGAATCGTGTAATTCTACGATTCCTTCAAAGCTAGGTGTACTTCCATCTTGGAAACCGATTTGTCAAGGATATGAAGCATCATTGTGAATGTGGCTTAAGATATTTAGCATATATATTATAGTTTGTTTTAGTCTCACGTAAGTCAGCGGCGTCGCTGAATATGAAACTGCTCTTAGTTAAGAAATCGGTGAATCGAACACCGGTAAACCACGTGTAAGATGGCCACTTTACCACTAAGTTAATCTCTTAAGTCGAAAATTATCTGAAAAGGGGGTTTAAGGGTACGGCTCTAACGAAAAACATATTACGGCCGATTTGCGTCGAGGGTTCCCCAAATCTAGTGTAACTCGATAGCGTCTTTTAGGTAGCTACATACCAGGATAGTGAATACATAAGCCTGGATTAGTGATACAGCAATTTCTAGTCCAACTAGTGCGATAAAGATAGCCATTGGTAGTAACGTTACAAAGAATAACAAGATACCGCTAGTTAAAGCAGGGTATAGGAATCCACTTAGGATTTTTAATAAAGTGTGTCCGGCTACGATGTTTGCAAATAATCGAACTCCTAAACTGAATGCTCGGGCAAAGTATGAAATTAATTCAATTAGCGCTAGTAACGGTACCAGTGGTAAGGGTGTTCCAGCAGGTACAAAGAAACTAAAGAAGTGAATTCCGTGTCGCATTAGTCCTAAGATTGTTACTCCTAAGAAAATCATTACACTTAGTCCCATAGCTACAATAGCACTTGATGTAAAGGCAAATGAGTAAGGTACGTTACCTACAAGGTTAGCTAATACGATAAAGAAGAATAGTGAGTATACAAACGGAACATAGATTTCGTTAGCACTTCCTACTTGTTCTTTAACCATACTGTGTAGTGTTGCGTATGATGATTCTAGTGATAGACTTCATTTACTTGGCACAATTCGGTGGTTGTTAGCTGATGCAGCGTGGTATCCAATACCTAAAGCTAGTACTAGTAGTGTGTAGAACCCAACGTTAGTTAATGAGATAACAAAATCTCCTAGGATGGGTGCAGTAAAGCTAATAAAGTTTACTGTTTCAAATTGTTCTAATGGTGATGAAGCCATTGCTTGGAAGTTGTTTAACATATTTAATAATAGTTATTGTTTCTTACTTAAGTGTGCTTAACTTGCTATTCCTTTGGACCCTGATTAAATCATTTCTGCCTTTTCAATGGTCCATAAGGTTGTATATGCTCAGGACCGTTAGGCGTCTGAGAATAGCTGGAACGGATTAAAGTTTAGTGATGTACATTCGTGTTAAAAATAGTTCAGTAAACATTGGTAGAATGTATTTTGAGAATACATAGATCATTGTCATTAAAACAACAAAGGCAAAGGTTCATTGGTTTACGAAGTAGAATGGTAATAGTTGTGGCATAGGTAATTAAGTTTTTCTGCTCTTAAGATTATGGTATTAACATAAGCGGGTACAAGAGCTATCTTATTTCACTGAACGGTGAACGTAGACATAACAAAGTAATATTGGCATATAAGAAATTTAGGTGTAACTTCTTATATGTTGTAGTTCGATATAAAGAAAAGGGGTTTTAGAGGAATAGCCTGGACCTTTGTATACATTTATGATTGTACAGGTAACATGTTGTAACTGTGGAATGGAGTTGGTGAATCTAGTGTTCATTCTAATGTTGTAGATGCTTGAGCTCCGTTATAGAATTCTGGTGTTGATGTAAAGAATGCTGGGATTGCTCAAGGGTTAGCAGTTACTGTTTCTCCGTTAGCAAAGATATCGTAAATTACGTATCCAAATACCGCTGTGGCTACCACTGAGATAATTGACCCTACACTACTAATGTAGTTTCAGTCAGCGTATGCATCTGGGTAATCCGGAATTCGTCGCGGCATACCTGCTAAACCAAGGAAGTGCTGTGGGAAGAATGTAACGTTTACTCCAACAAACATTGTTCAGAAGTGGATTCGACCTCATACCTCGTTGTATGTTTTACCGATGATTTTAGGTGTTCAGTAGTAGAAACCTGCAAACATAGCAAATACCGCTCCCATTGATAGTACATAGTGGAAGTGTGCTACAACATAGTAAGTATCGTGCATTGCCACATCTAATGAAGCGTTGGCTAGGATAACTCCCGTAAGCCCACCAATTGTGAATAATGCAATGAATCCTAAAGCGAATAGCATTGGAGTAGTGTATCGTACTGACCCTCCGTAACATGTAGCAATTCATGAGAAAATTTTAATTCCTGTGGGAACGGCAATAATCATTGTGGCTGCTGTAAAGTAGGCTCGTGTGTCCACGTCTAATCCTACAGCGTACATGTGGTGAGATCACACAATAAATCCTAAAATACCAATTGAGAACATAGCGTAAACCATTCCTAGGTATCCGAATACGGCTTTACCTGAGAATGTTGATACTACGTGTGATACAATTCCGAACCCTGGGATAATAAGAATGTAAACCTCAGGGTGCCCGAAGAATCAGAATAAGTGTTGGTATAGAATTGGGTCACCTCCTCCTGCGGGGTCGTAGAATGATGTGTTAAAGTTTCGGTCAGTTAGTAACATTGTAATACCTCCTGCTAATACCGGTAGTGATAATAGTAGTAAGATAGCTGTTACAAAGATCGCTCAACAGAATAACGGTAATTTGTGTAATGTCATTCCTGGGTTTCGCATGTTAAGGATTGTAGTAATAAAGTTCATTGCACCTAACATTGAAGAGATTCCGGCTAAGTGAAGGCTAAAGATAGCCAGGTCAACTGAACCACCTGAGTGAGATTGGATTCCGGCCAGCGGAGGATATACTGTTCATCCTGTTCCTGCTCCTTGTTCTACGAAAGCACTTGCCAGTAGTAGAATTAGTGAAGGAGGAAGTAATCAGAACGAGATGTTATTTAATCGAGGGAAAGCCATATCAGGGGCTCCAATTTGTACTGGCACTAGGTAGTTACCGAAACCACCCACAAGCGCAGGCATACTTATTTATTTCCTATTGCTAGAAGAGTTGGACTATATCTTACGCCACTAAAGTGGGCTTCGCATTTAGTCTCTTAGGATACCTATGTTGGTTTCCTGCTGATTGCCCAATCATTTTGGGGTTTCCAGCAATTTACGAAATACAATGGCTACGCCTTAACCATGAAGAAAATCATTAAAAATGCGTGCGCAGTGATGATTACATTGTACAACTGGTGGTTACCGTTCAAGATTTGTACACCAGGTGATGCTAATTCCATTCGAATTAACACTGAGAAAGCTGTTCCTAACATACCAGCAAAGATGGCAAAGATAAGGTACAGTGTCCCAATGTCTTTAGCGTTAGTTGAGTAAAGTCATCGGATCATATTCATAGTTTATCATCAATTTTTCCTTATTTCTTAGATTTACGTCGAGGAGACCTCTCCGAGAACTGTTATAGTCAAGGTGACGGATTGGGAATACCCTTTATAACTGCAACGGTCTATATGCGACGCTGCCTTGGTGCCTACTATACGGACTACATGAGATTCGAACTCACAAGGATTCATCATCCAGACATTTAGCAAATGTGTTACTTCACCTATGGCAGATAGTCCTCCAAAGCTATACGAATGGGGGTTTTCACGATATACTTTAGCTAAAATAACGTAAGGGACGCGAGGGGAATCGAACCCCCAACTGTCCGATTAAGAATTCGGTTGTTTTACCACCGAAGGTTCTCAGGCACCGGAGGTACTCTGAGAATTAAACTATACGCCCTCTATGGGTCCAGGAAGATTCGAACCTCCAACCGAGTAGTTAAAAGCTACTTGCTCTACCATTGAGCTATAAACCCCTGGATGAGTTAATTATCAGAGTACCTTTAATCATTTCTGTACGGTTTTGTTTACTGAGTGAGCTTGATTCGAACAAGCATCGGACACTCCCAAAAAGTGGAGACTTGCCTATTAGTCGATCACTCACTATAGATGCGGGGCCCGGCCAGCGCAGCTGGACGAGGTTCGGGACCCCTCTCCTCTCCGGGTAACTCGGGCGTACCCTCGAACTGCCCAATCCAGGAATCGAACCCAAATTTACTATTTACAAGATAGTCGTACTAACCGTTGTACTAATCAGGCTGACGGAAATTAAGTCTAGATGATCTGCACGGGGCTCGAACCCGTACTACCACAGTGAAAGAGTGGGGTGCTGACCTGTTGCACAAGCAAATCGGGGAAGACTCGTGGACCTGTTAATAAAGCGTAGAATTCTCTATAACAGAAATGGTTGAGGTCGCCTCTGGAACTGCATTTCGGACCTCAAGTCTACAACCGAGGAGCAGACAGTAAGTTAATGCCCTTAGTGCTACATTTCTATAGTCTACACAAAGTGGTGCTTGCCTAGCTAAAGCTTATTCGTATTCAACACCACGTTCCAGATTCAAAATGGACGCCTGCTTTGACCGGAGTTACACCCCGGATCACGTTCTTGATTCATCACCTCCTTAGCCCTCAGATAAACCGAGCAGTAACAGCCAACCATGCCATTATGCGATAGCTAAAAAGGCCCCTTGGATTTGGTGCAATTATACACCGGTTTTCATCCCTCTTTTTGCAAAGATATTTATTCTTATTTTAACCGAGCCCGGATGCCATGCGTGCGCCTCTCCGATTTGAACGAAGATCTACTGCTCATGAGGCAATCGTGCTAACCATTGCACTAAGACACATCTAACTATACTTATATGTTATATCGTTCCGAGAGCTATTGATCGACCACTCACCGGAGTTAAAGAAAAAGGGGTTTGGCGGTAAGATAACCGAAGGAGTAAAACTAAATTAGGCTCCGTAAAGTAAACCTGATACACTGTAGTGTAAATCGTTTAAGATGATATTCGGTCAAATTCCGAAAACAAATGTAGGAATAAGAAGTGTTAAAAGAATCATGTATTCTCGTCGTGATACATCTTTTGCATAACCTAGATATTGGCTATACGCTCCGAAACAGATTCGGTTATATAGTCAGAATGAGTAAGCTGCACTAAAGACAATACCTGTACTCATTAATAATCCTACTACCGGTGATCGTTGGAATGTACCTGCTAATGCCAAGAACTCTCCTACTCAATTACTTGTTAATGGCGTACCTGCGTTGGCTACCGTAAAGAGTAAGAAAAAGACTGAGAACACTGGCATGTAAGATGTCATACCTCTGTAGTACCGGATAACTCGAGTGTGGAAAGCATCATATAGTACTCCTCCTACTAACATAAATAGGGCGGGTGATACAAAACCGTGGGCAATAGATAGCATAATACCACCTTCAATACCTTGGATTGTGTTACTGAATACTCCTGCTACTACAACACTCATGTGAGCAATACTTGAGTAGGCAACTAAACATTTAAAGTCTGTTTGTCGTAGAGTTGTTAATGAACTGTAAACAAGAGTAATTACCGCAATAGTTTGTACTAATGGGCTGAAGTACTCGGTAGCTTCTGGTAGTAATGGAATAAGAATTCGTAAGAATCCGTAAACCGCTAATTTTAGAATTAATCCAGCTAATACGATTGATCCTGCTAATGGAGCTTCTACGTGGGCTCGGGGTAGTCACATGTGGAATGGAACTAAGGGAGTTTTAATGGCGAAACTAAGGAAAATACCCAGTCACAAGATTTTCTGGCTATCAAAACTAATATCGGCTAATGAGATCATCTGTAGATCTGATGTACCAACGTTGTAAATGATAACTAGGAAAGATAGTAACATGAATAAGGATCCAAATAGTGTGTATAGGAAAAGTAGGAAACTGGCTCGAATTCGTGTTTCACTTCCTCCTCAAATACCTACGATTAAGAATAGAGGTACTAGCACTGATTCAAAGAAAACATAGAACAGTAATAAGTCTAATACAACAAATAGGGCAATTAAGAGTGTTTCCACCATTAAAAAGGCGATTAAGAAGTATTTAAGATTGTGTTTTACGTTCTCTCAGCTAGCTAAGATACAAATAGGCATTGTAAATGTTGTTAGTAATACAAAGTAAAGTGATAGTCCATCAACTCCAATGTGTAAATGACAGAAGCTAACCTGGTTAAACTCCTGAGTAAACTGGTATTGGCTTGAGTTACTATCGAATTCACCTCATAGAACCAGGGATACTAAAAAGTTAAGTAATGTTACAAATAGGGCAATTTGTTTCATTCTGCTTTCTGTTCCGTTTTGCATTGGGCTTAAGGCTAATACACCTAAAAGAGGGATAATTAGTAGCAATGTAAGCATGGTTTAGATTATTTGTTGACCTTTTGGTGAGTGGTGAAAGGGCATAAAAGGATCATTTCTGTTGCACAGCGCGTAGGGTGATCTGTATCCCACCGTAGGGGAAAGGGGTTTAGGCGGATAACTGCGGAGGGTCTATGCGTCTACTAGAATGGGCGGCGTCGAAAATCTATGGTCTTTCAATTACTGCTCGGGAAATAGATGATCGGTGATCTGTGAAATATAAGGCCAATTAAGAATAAGTTTTCCAACTTAGTTGAGACTATATCATCTAACCCCGGCGGGTCAGTAAAGCTAATAGTCGTTGAACGATAGTATATCACTACCGCTGCAGATAGGTTAGTTGTATAACTGTTCCTGCACTTCACCTTAATAAGGCAACCCTGAGGTGTTTACCTTTACCGAATTCGTAGACAAAACCTACGGTTAGTAACATTAGGAATGACATTCCAATTCAGAAACCATAAGTACTTACTTGGTATAGTGTCACAGCTAACGGGTAGAATACCGCGATTTCAAGATCAAAGATTAGGAATAAAATTCCCACTAAATAGTACTGGATAGCAAAAGGTGCTCGTACTTGATTGAAGATTGGATTAACAAATGTTTATTCTCCCCTGATCGATGGATTGCTTACCATTTCTAGTAAGTTAAGGCTATACCATCTAACACGGCCGAGTGTGTTAGTCAGTGACAATAGTCGTTGAACTGAATGAACAGCTGCAGGTTAATCGGAAACGATCGTTCTTGCAATAAAGACTGATAAGCGTATAGGGGCATAATCTTTTACCCACATTCGTAAGGAGTCACTTTTTCTGTGTCGGGTTTATGTACGGCTAATAGTACGTTAAGTAGTAGTAAAATCATTACTAATACCGGTACAAATAGGATTAATACTGTAATTGTCATTATGCTGTAAATAGTGATAATGCAAGTAGATTACTGCTATTTAATCATAGTGATGGAGATAGAATGAACAGAGCAATAACTAGGGTTAATACCGAAATTACATAGCTGTGTGTTGAGGCAAGAGTACCTGTTTGGCTTGTCACATCTGACTCTGCGGAATCAAAGTGAATTACTCGGATGATTCGTAAATAGTATGCAGCACTTACTACACTGGCTAAAATACCGATAAAGGCTAGGAAGTAGTAACCATTTTCAATAGCTGAGTACAGTACCATATATTTAGCAAAGAATCCTACTAGAGGAGGGATACCTGCCATAGAGAACAGACATAGGGCTAAACTTAAACCTAGTACAGGGTTAGCATAGAATTGTCCTTTAAGTTGTGAAATAAATGATACATCAGTTGCTCGGAAACTAGTATAACCAAAGGCCAATACAATGAAAAAGGCATTTAGGTTAGTTACTGAGTATTGCATTAGGTAGAATAGGAAACTAGTAATTGACTCTTCGCTGTTTACTGATAGAGCTAAGAGTAAGAACCCTACGTGTGAGATGGTTGAAAAGGCAAGTAATCGTTTAAGTCGGTACTGAGCTAATCCTACTACTGTACCAATAACTAGTGATAGTAAGGAGGTTGTAAGTAATAGGTTTTTTCAGATGTTGATTGAACCGCTGGGTTCGAGGCCACCCTGGCCGAGATATGCTCCATCAAATACGCTGGCAATACTTTCTGATCCGATTTGTAACTCTAATAAAAAGATAAAGATCGAAATTTTAGGCATTACCGTTAATCATGTTGTAACAATTGTGGGTACACCGTCATATACATCTGGGGCTCAGTTATGGAAAGGAGCAGCTGCAACTTTGAATAAGAATCCTACCGCAATGATTAATACTCCTAATACAATCGACAGGTTTTCGTTACCTGCTGAGTGAACTGAAGCAAAGGTGTAGATTCCTTCAAAGTGAGTTAGTCCTGTATAGGCATAGATAATACTTGACCCTAATAAGATTAACGCTGATGACAGAGCACCTAATAGGAAGTATTTAAGACCTGCTGATGTGGCTGATTCTGAGTTTCGATAGATTGCAGCTAGAATATAAACCGCAAAACTTTGTAACTCAATAGATAAGTACATTGATACTAAATCTGCACTTGAAATTAGGAATGAAGCTCCCATCGTTGTAAATAGAATGATTAAAGGGTATTCGGCGATACTTGGTACTGCACTATATCCTTTTACATCGCTATCGGTACTTGGAGCTCATGGTAATAGTAAGAAAGCCCCTACTGTGTATAGGAACATTTCCATAAATTGTGTTACGGTTGTAACATGGAATAGACCACTATATAACCCTAAACCGGATCCAATTGCCTGTACATATAAGCTATTGAAAGACAAGGCCGCGCTAAAGAGTAAAATAATAGCAGTAATTCGTGTTAATAGTGTTGGCGTGATAGTTGATGAATAAAGCGGGATCGCTAGTAATAATGAAGTTAGTCCAATTAAAAGCATTTATCTCTTTAATCCATCAAAGAGGATCTAGTTAGTTTAGATTCGAATTCATTACAACAGTTTTCTTAGTCGGGCCGATTTGCGTCGAGCCCAAATCTAGTTCATCCCTAGAAGCATCATTAAGCAAAACTTGGTGGACAGAAACTCTGGCCACTTTAGATATATACGAGTAGTTGGAATCGAACCAACATCCACTACTTGGAAGGTAGTTATACTAACCGCTGTACTATACTCGTTTCCATCTATAGAATTATGTCGAGTCGGGCCGATTTGCGTCGAGCCCAAATCTTGTTTAATTAATCAATGAGTTGTACGTAAAACTTGGGTCCCCCTATGATCGTTGACGTTAATAGCATTACACTGGAATCGAACCAATATGGCTATATCCGAAGTATAGTACTCTACCATTGAGCTAGCAATGCCGTCTAGTTGGGATACAAATAATGGGACTTGAACCCATACGGTTTATCACCACTGCTTCCTAAGAGCAGCCTGTCTACCATTTCAGCATATTTGTTGCAACGAGATCAGAAAAGGATCATTTCTGTTTCACAGCGCGTAGGGTGATCTGCATCCCACCGTAGGGGAAAGGGGGTTAATAGGGATTCTCTGGTTAAGATGCCGAAGAGTTATAAAACTATGAGTATAGGATTAAGAAAGCGATCATTAAAGCGAATAGACCTGTAGCTTCTGATAGCGCGAATCCAAGGATAGCGTATTGGAATAATTGAGGTCGTAGAGCAGGGTTTCGGCTAGTTGCTGACATCAGTGATGAGAAAACTAATCCAATTCCAACTCCAGCACCTGCTAGTCCAATAGTTGCTAGTCCAGCTCCAATGTATTTTGCTGCTTGTAACATATTTAAAGTAGTATTTGTGTAATAACACTGGTAAATCTCAGAGAACAACCGTGTAAACAGACATTTCAAGAGCAGCATGAATCGAACATACATAAGCTATTTTGAAGATAGCGATTTTACCGTTAAACTATGCTCTTATTATTAACATTACTAGGGACAAGAGGGAATCGAACCCTTATAACGTAAGCTTTGCAGGCCCCGGACACAACCATTCTGCCGACCCGTCCCTCGGAGAGGTCTCCTCTTTTTGAACGAATGCTCAAAACAGCCCAACCTCCTTCTGGATTCGAACCAGAAAATCTTATCATTAGAAGTAATAGGCTATACCATTAAGCTAAGGAGGCAATTTACCGCGTTGTATACTATATGTTTGTTCTCATCCCAGCGCAGCTGGGACACATCGGAGATGTGCCTTCGGTGAGTGCCCGGTCACCCTCTGGGCCAGCTCCGCTGGTTTCTGCAAAGCAGAAATGACCTGTTAATAAGGGGGTTCGCTGGTATAAGGATGTGATTATAAGAGTGCTGTATTAGGTAAAATCTAAACTGATTCTCGGCTTGAGCTCATACATAGGACAATAGGTCCAACCATGGCTAATAAAAAGATAACCCCAGCAATGATTAATCAAAGCGATGCATAAGTGTATAGACCTTGCCCAATACTTTCGATTTGTAAGAAACTGGTAAAGTTGTTATCGGCAATTACCGGGTTAAATGCAACGTGAACGTTGGTTGTAAAGTCTGCAATAGCGTCGAGTCCCAGTACGGTTGAGTTAATGAAACTAAAGATTCCAAGTCAAGCGGGTGCATAAGCAGGTAACTGAACGAAACTTACTTGTAAGATAGATAATAGTTCGAAAAAGAACAATGAACTAATGATCGCTCCCAAAGGTAAATTTTGTGTATACTCTTGTCCAGTGTCAATTAACTCTACTAGTCGTAAGTTTAGCATCATGATTACGAATAAGAATAAAATGGCAATGGCACCTACATAGATAATAAGGTAAGCTAACCCTAGGTAAGCAACACCTAATAGGACAAGATAACCGGCAACGTTAATGAATACGGAGATAAGGAATAGTACTGAAATAACAGGATTTTTGGCTGTAATAACTAAAATACCAGATAGCACAGCACCAAAAGCTAATACGTCTAATAATAGGTTGTTCATTTAAATGTGTTTGCTCTAAATGGTTAAGAGCCCTTTACGTTAGTTAAAGTGCCTAAAGAATTATAGCTCGAAGATGATAGTCGTTACTTGGAATTGAACCAAGATCTGAAAGTTAACAGCTTTTCGCTCTACCGTTGAGCTATAACAACCAGTATGCAAAAATAGATAGATTATTATCAGGTGACTGCGATTCGAACGCAGAAAGTCCTTCTCCCAAAGAAGGCAGCAAACCAGGCCAGCTTCCCACCTGTAGTCCGACCCGCAGGTATTCCAGAACGTGGTCCAGGAGCAGAGCATCCTGACTCAATATGATATTATAAAGTTAAATGGTTTATTAGCACTACTTAGCTCATACCTTGCAGTACTTATACACGTAGCCTATTTAGAGGTAGTCTGCCTCTTACCATCCTTAGTATCTAGGAGGGAGCTTCGATCTTAAGATGCTTTCAGATCTTATCCTTTCCATACGTAGCTACTCTGCTATCCTATTACAGAACAGATGCACCAGAGGTATGTACCTTCAAGTCCTTTCGTACTGAGAAGATGTCTCCCTTTTACTATTCGTCCCTGCAAAAGATAGGGACTATACTGACTCCAATCTATTAACAACTAGTTATTTCTAACTAGGTTGGACTATACTATGTTCTATAGGAATAGAATAAAGATCTATAGTCTCTGAATAAACTTTTGTTTACTGCTGATTACTCATTAGAGTTTCCAGCAAATTATCTTTAACAACGCAAGTCATTTATAATCCACGTCGTATTGAACCCAACTCGCGTACTACTTTAATCGGCGAACAGCCGAACCCTTCCCACCTACTACAGCGGGAGGATGTAATGAGTCGACCTATTTAGGTTACTTTCTACGGCAAGAAAGCTCAGACTCTGTCATGTCATTGGTTACCTTAACGGCCAATGGTTAGGGAAAAGAATCGTTGAACAGATGCTGCTCTCAGCTCTGCTGCAAATCCTACGTACTCGTAAATTTTTGCAGTACACCCTATTTATCCTCGACATCGAATATCCCATTTATCGAGGTGCCAAACACCGGAGACAATATGAACTCTCGTCCGGTATCAGCCTGTTATCCCTAGCGTAGCTTTTATTCGTTGAGCGATAGCCATTCCATAATGTACTACCGGATCACTATACCCTACTTACGTATCTGCTCGACTTGTCGGTCTTACAGTTAAGCTTGCTTTTGCTATTACACTTTTCTTTTAGATTGGTTTCATTCCAATTTAAGCAAACCTTTGGACTTCTATGATATTTTATTATAGAACTCCGTCCCAGAGAAACTACCAGGCAGCCATTGTCTCTTATTCAAGGTTAGCCTTCATCGATGATTAGTCAAGGTCTTTCACTTTTGTCTAGTCGACTACCCTGTACCTACACCTAACGATCAACAATGGCAATAACTGCTTATAGTAAAGCTGCATAGGGTCTTCCCGTCTATTTGCAGGCAAACCGCATCTTCACGGCTAATTCAATTTCACTGAGCTGTGTGTGGAGACAGCGAGAGCATCGTTACTTCATTCATGCGGGACCATAATTAGTGGCCAAGGAATTTCGCTCATAATAATTATAAAACTAGCTTGCACTAGTCCTTGGACTATAACATTTATTCTTACACATAGCCTCTGAAGCCTAAGCCTGCTGATTTACCTATATCTAAGGTTATTCCAGCAATTAAAGTAAGATTAACCAGCTATCACTTGGTAGTTGGAGGCAGCTCTGCTACCTGAGGATCCTTATAGTTAAGACCGCTGTTTACTACCTGTTCAGCAAATGACGATAATCATCACCCGCTTTATTCAGTAGCACTGAGCAGAATTCAAGACTTATACAACTACATTAGTATTAGCAAATCTCTGTGTTTTTGGTAAACAGTCGCACTCTCCGATTTTGTGACACCGATGTTCTAGATCGGTCACCCTTATCCTCTAAGTTACGGGTGCAATTTGCCGAGTTCCTTCACACACATTAGCTCATCGCCTTAGTATACTCTACCTGCGCACCTGAGTCGGTTTAGGGTACGGTAAATTTAAACTACATCATTTTCCTGGTCCAATAACATGGACGTTCTGCAGTTATCCTCATCAGCCATGGCTTTCGCACATATACCTTAGAGACCGTGTTCACTCTAGGAAATCCAATTTTTCCTGACTACCCACTTACTTGAATAGTCAATAGAAACCCTTACGCATTCGGCGAGGAGAATTAAATCTCCTTTTCGTTACTCATGACAGCATTATCACTTCAGTTACGTCCAAGTAATGTAACACTACTCTTTTTCCGTACCAAATGGTCCTTTACCCATCAAACGAATTGTTTGAGGTGCAATTTCGGTTAAAAGCGTAGATCCGTGTATCTTCGGCGCAAGTCTTCCGGTTCCCAGGCGGAGCCCACATCAGAGATGTGCCCTAAAGGGTGGGAAATTAGACCACTGTACTGTTACGTACTCATAAGAAAATGGCTGTTACCGGGCACATTTCGTGGCTGTCATAGAAAACAAACTTCCTTAATTTCACTTAACTTTTATTCGGAACCTTAATCTGCACTCTGGGCTGTTTCCCTTTTGTCCACCCACCTTATCATGAGTAGACTGATTGCTCATTGTATTATAATTGTAGCTATTCTGAGGTTAACTTACAAAGGTAGGCTTTTCACGGCCCCCCATTTAGCAATGACTTGCATGTAAATCAGTGCTATACCGGCTACAATCCCAAATGAACACTATACTTAAATATATTTAAAGGACTGCCAGATATCACAATGTTAGATTCGCATTTCACGCCTTACCACAACTCATCAAAGAACTATGCAACGTTCACTTGTTCGGCCCTTAATAGCCTGGTCATGGTAAGATCACATTGTTTCGGGTCTATTCTAACGTACTACTTACCCACTATTTTGTAGTTGCTTTCGCTTAGATCCCTCGGAACCTCGCACGCTAGAATAAGTTGCTGCCCCATTATACAAAAGGTACGCCATCACAATATCATATTGCTCTGACTGCTTATATGAGTGCTAATTCAGGTTCTATTTCACCAGTCATCTACTTACTTTTTCATCGTTTCCTTTACAGTACTATTCACTATCGCTGAACATGCCATACTTAGCCCAGGAGATGGTTCTCCATTCTTAATACCAAATCAGTTTCTAAACCAATTCTACTAAAAACACAACTAATTTCACTCTACGGGACTATCACCCTCTCTGGTTGTATAACCTGTTCCAAGGTTTTGAAATGGAATATAATTGTATGTTGGCTGGTCCACGTTCGCTCGCCGCTACTTATGGAGTCTCGTTTGATTTCCTTTCCTCTGGTTACTACAATGTTTTGGTTCACCAGGTTAAAATCGATGGTTGGTTTACCCTAGGATCGCACCACTATTGTCTTGACTTCCCATGCATAGCACGACTCTAAAAGAGTCGCCCTACGGGTGGGAACTTAGTGCTTTTCGTGTATACACGTCCTTTTGGGCATGTTCGCTAGACATCCTTAACACTCACTTTGAATACTTGATAATACGTTCCATATTGAGATCGATACTTATATGTTGGGACCTCGCAATCAAGAATCATTTCTGTTTCACAGCGCGCAGGGTGATCTGTATAAGGGGGTTCGAGGGTTATAAATTCTAAAATAGGCGGCCCTTAAGATTTATGGCTAAGTCATACTTTGATGGTAAAGGCATTTAGTTTGTTTTTAGATGCGTATTGGTTAAAATCTAATGGTTGGCCAGAAGTGCTACTAAATGAACCGATGTGACCGTTTTCAACTGTTTTTCGTGGAATACTTCGTTGTGTAGGTAATCGTCCGGCTAACTCTACTTTAATTCCCATGGTCTGGTGTGGAAGGGAATTTGTTGAGGCTAAAGAAACTTTATTAAACAGCATTTTCTGCATTCGTAAAAAGTTGTAGTTACCTGCATTAAGAGCAATATACTGGGCCAAAATAGCACTGTCTAAATACGGGTACTGTAATCGAACCAATCTAAGCTCTACCTGCGTGCCAAATAATCGGGCAACAGCCATACCTAACGCATTGGTTTGAGTTTCGGTCAGACCAATATTCTGCGTACAGAAGTAAGGGACGTTTACCACTACTTTTCGATTAAATACTTTGTACATAGGTTTACCAGATAAGATTTTAGCTGATTTGAAAAAGGATTGAATTACGCGGTTGGCCATAATCTGAGTTGTCATCTTTAGGCGTAGGTCTTGTTAGACAATATGTTTATTCTTATTTAGGTCATTTGAGTTATAGGGACCAAAGGTAATATTGGCAAAGGGTAAGTAACACAAGCCGATGAAAGGATTTGAACCTTTTTTTTCACTATATGAGAGTGATGAAATAACCATATATTCTACATTGGCGGGGAAAGCTACAGAACGGCTGTAAGCCAAATTTTGTTATTGAAATCACTTATCTTGTTTATACGAGTTACTATTGTATTTTGGTGCGCAAGGGAGTTATGTGCGTGGGCTAATTTACTGTAATATTACCAAGGGCGTTTAGAGCATGCTATTATCACCTCGGACTTTACTTTAACATAGGTTAATAGTGATAGCTGTTCCTATAGCTTTCAGAGGGGCCCAATACGAGAATCGAACTCGTGTAACCCGCACCACAAGCGAGTGTTCTACCACTGAACTAATTAGACCGTAGAAAAGGGGTTTGATGGGGTAAATGCGTATTATACTTATACATGCTTATTCTTTGGCTAATTGACCAGTTCCGAGTGATAGACCTGCGGTAGTTGTTAATAAGAATAGGAACACTAATCGTAGATCTCCTAGACCTGTACCTCCACCTTCCGTTAGTACTGGAACAAACAGCAGTAATGTAAGTGAGATAAATCCTAAAATAATGTATAGCGCATATGAAGTAATAATACCACTATCAAGAGTAGCTAATTGTCGACTAGTATTGTAGAAAGATCCGGTTAATCCAAAGGGTCCTACTTTTTCAACTAGTCCTCGATCTAGTACTTTAGATGTAACTAAACCAAACCCTAAGGCATTGTTAATAATGTAGTTGTTATAGATAACGTCCACAAAGTATTTACCGTTAAAGAATGTATACATCATGTAACCTAGTTTATTCATAGTTAGGTTTACGGCTAAGTATGGTAATCGGTGGTAAAGTAGTAAAGCTGTTGCAGCCCCTAATGCACTACCTACTGCAGGAAGTAGTTTATAGAATAGCGGAATACTGAATTCAGCTTCTACAAGTGTAATGTGAGTAGGGTGGATAAATAGCGCTGACGATAGGAAATCGCTACCTGGACCAACAAAGGCATCTTTTGCTACATAACCAAAGAAAATAGCTAATAGAGATAGGATAACGTAAGGGATAACAACAATTAAAGGTTGTTCATGAGTGTGTTCATAATCACCTTTAGGAGCGTTTGGAGTAGTTAAGAATGTCATACTAATTAATCGGAATGAGTAGAAAGCAGTGATCATAGCTGTAATTGTACCTAATCAGTAAGCTACATTTCCACTGAATTCGTATTGTCCGTATGCTAGTTCAAGGATCAGATCTTTACTGAAGAACCCAGTTAAGAATGGGAATGCCATCAGTGATAGTGATCCAACTAAAATAGCTGTATATGTAAAGGGTAGGAAGTTGATTAAACCACCTAGTTTTCGTAGGTCCTGTTGATCTTGCATTGAGTGTAATACACCACCGGCAGCTAAGAATAGTAGAGCTTTGAAGAACGCGTGATTTACAAGGTGGAATAGTGCAACGTTGTACTGGCTAAGTCCCACGGCCATAAACAGGTAACCCATTTGTGAACATGTAGAGTAGGCAATAACTCGTTTAATATCGTTTTGTAATAGCCCCGTTGTAGCAGCAAAGAATGCTGTTAATGCTCCCACTCATGTAATGACAATAAGTGTTGTTGGTGCATATTCTAAAAGAGGTGATGACCGTAGTAATAGGTACACCCCTGCCGTAACTAGTGTAGCAGCATGGATTAAAGCTGAAACAGGAGTTGGACCTTCCATCGCATCCGGTAATCAAGTGTGTAGACCTAATTGGGCTGATTTACCCATGGCAGCTAATAACAGTAGTAAACCAATCAGGGTTAGTGCTGACTCGTTCATGAAAGGTGAAAGGCTAAAGACTGTGCTGTAATCTAAGTTACCAAAGACTCAGAACAGTGCGAAAAACCCTACACTTAAGAACATATCACCCACTCGATTTACAGTTAGTGCTTTAATGGCTGATTTGTTTGCTTGGATTCGTGTAAATCAGAAGTTAATTAGTAGGTATGATGAAATACCAATTCCTTCTCAACCTAGGAACATTACAAGATAGTTATCACCTGCTACTAGTACAAGCATAAAGAACGTGAACATTGATAGGTAAGCGAAGAATCGTTGGTTGTGAGGATCTGCCGCCATATAATCAACTGAGAAAATATGAACTAAAGATGATACTACTAATACCGGTAATAACATCGATACTGTTAAGCTATCAAATAAGAAACCTCAGTTAACTAGCATTGACTCTGAGTCAATTCAACTAGCTAAGTAAATAGATACGGGACTACCAGATAACCCCACTTCATAGAATGCAACAATAGATAGCAATGCTGACATCACTAGTAAAGTACAGGTAATAATGTGTGCTCCAGTAACTCCCATTTTTCGTCCTAGGAACCCTGCTGACATAGCACCTAGTAGAGGTAGGGCAAGAATGGTTAAATACATTTATCTTAGTGAAATGCTTCCTCGTAGTCGGTAATAGGCAACTAAAATCCCTAAACCAATAGCTGACTCAGCACCTGCAATAGCAATAATGTATACACTGTATGTTTGTCCTAGAATGTCATCAAAACTGAATGAGCTAATGATCACTAATAGGGTAACAGCCAGTAACATCATTTCAATTGAAATTAGCATAAGGATAATGTTTTTTCGGTTAAGAACAAAACCTAAAATTCCAATTAAAAATAGTACAAGGGATAAATTCATGGTAGTAATATTGTTGTCTAATTAGCCTCCTGTAGCTAAAGCCACTCTATGATTGGTCCCATGAATGGCTAGGAGACTCTTTGGATAATGAAGACTCCAATGCCCGTTCTCAGGCACCGGAGGTAACTTAAGGATAAGCGATAATCGCCAAACGAGAACAGTCGGACTCGAACCGACACCACCTATTATGACGTAATAGTGTTCTACCATTAAACTATGTTCACTCTTGTTTGCCCTTAATTAGCTATTACCGGATCCGCGTAGGGTGATTCGAGAAAAGGGGTTGATAGATTTTATCAATCTGCAGCACGTTCCCGTACAGCATCCGTGTTACAACTTCACAAAAGTCATGACTGCTACCACGTGAAACCAATATTGATCCCACTTTTGCAACATATCATTTCCCTCGCGTGATGTGCAGTTAGTACATCTCAAATATATTCTTCACCGTGACATGCTTATCCACGATTACTCAGAATTCCTTCTTCATGTAGCCGGGTTTCAGACTACAATTCGTACAGAACAACTTTAGCTGATTTGCTTAACTTTGCAGTGTTGCCTCATATTATAGTTGCTTGTGCGGCACGTCTATAGCCCATCGCATAAGGGTCATAAAGGTTTGTCTTAGTCCCATTACGATCTCTATTTCAGAGATACACACCTAATTTCTTAAGCATAGGGTTTGCATTCATTAGCGGACTTAACCTAACGTCTAACGACATGAATTGAAGACAACCATGCAACACCTGTTTAGAATACAAGCGATGGTAAGGTTCTACGTGGATCATCGTATTAAATAACATGCTTCACTCTGGGTTTTTGAAACCGTCTAGTCCTTTCATTTTCACTCTTGCGAGTATATTAGTGTTGCGGAATACTTAGCGCGTTTGCATTAGACATTGTTAGGACAAAATCTTAGTATTCATCGTTTACAGTGTGGATTAACTTGGTATCTAATCAAGGTCACTGCCCACACCTTCGTGCCTAAGCGTCGATCTTTCTTCGTAACATGCCTTCGCCTTAGTAGTCAAACTAGGATTAGGATATTTCATCATTACTCTAGCGGTTCTCATTACGTCTATTAGATTCTAGCTCATTGTGAGAGCTGCCTACGCACTCTTTACGCATATGTATGTGGCTTAACGGTCGCCCAGATCGTCTAACCGCTCCTGCTGGCACGATTTTTGGGATGGACTGCACTTATCTTACGGTCATTATTTGTAAGTAAGTGTCTACAATATATAGATATTATAGATTCTAGCTAGCATGTTCATAATTCTCGGGATTACATTTACAATAATTTGTGACTGCTGTACATCTAATGATGCCTTGGGTGAATCTCACACCCATTGTGGGATAAAAACTGTCATCTTATCCTACCTATCTTCGGCTAGTTGAGCTTTTACCTCGCCTACTACCTATTAGGAACTAAGCAAATGGTTCTGAAGGCCGTATCTACTTAGTTGTCCTCACCTGTACGCCTTATTAAATGACTTGCATGTCTTCACCTGCTAGATACCGTTTAAGCTGAGCCAGGACCAAACTCTTGCTTAGGTTTACTCACTAAATTAAGTAGTGGTTATTTGTCTGTCTTCTTATATGTTTCTTCGAGGTATCTCATTCTATTCTCAAGATGATCCAAAGGGAAGGAAGATGCAAAAGATGGGACTTGAACCCATACGACATATGTCATCGAATCTTAAGCTCGATATGGCTACCGTTTCATCACTTTTGCTAAAGGGGGTTTAGAGAGATTGAGCTTAGTTGCGACAGGGCCGGAGGTCTAGGTTAGTTAGCTAATTTTTTAGATGGGCTTTGTGTTGCTAAATCAAGTAATGTGTTTTCAACAATACCGATTACAGGCACGATTACCACAAATCATCCAAAGTACAGTGCTGTACAGATCTGTCCCACGGTAATAAATGGGTCTTCAACGTGACAAGCTCCTAGATACATAAGCGCAGCGAAATTTGCGACAAAGACTCAGAAAGCAAATCGCATTAATGGTCGGAATTGTGCTCCTCGGATTCGTGATGTATCTAATAGAGGCATTGCCAGTAAGATTAGTAGAGCCATGAACATAGCAAGAACTCCCAAGAGTTTGTTTGGGATTGATCGTAGAATAGCATAGAATGGAAGCAGGTATCATTCAGGAACGATCGATGGAGGTGTTTGCATTGGGTTTGCTGGAATGTAGTTATCACTGTGTCCTAATAGGTTAGGAGCATAGAATACAATACCAGATAGTGCTAATAGGAACCCAAAGATTGTTACTAAATCTTTGAATGTAAAGTAAGGGTGGAATGGTAATCGATCTGTGTTACCGCTAACTCCTAATGGGTTTGATGACCCGTGTTCGTGAAGTGTAAGTAAGTGCATTGCCGCTAATGCTGCTAATACAAATGGAAGTAGGAAGTGTAATGAATAGAATCGGTTCAATGTAGCGTTATTTACAGAGAAACCTCCTCACACAAACTGAACAAAGTCTTGACCAATTCAAGGGATAGCAGATAATAAGTTAGTAATTACAGTCGCCCCTCACAATGACATTTGACCGTACGGCAGTACATAACCAAGGAATGCAATAGCCATCATTAAGACTAGCATGATAACTCCAATTGATCAAGGTAATGTTCGTGGTGATTTGTATGATCCGTAGTACAGTCCTCGTCCAATGTGTAAGTACACAAAGATAAAGAAGAATGAAGCTACGTTAGCGTGTAGGTATCGGATAAGTCAACCGTAGTTTACATCCCGCATGATGTGTTCTACACTAATAAAAGCTAGGTCTACAGAGGGTGTATAGTGCATTGCAAGTGTTACCCCTGTAACGATTTGGATACCTAAACATACACCTAGTAGTGAACCGAAGTTTCACATGTATGATAGATTTGCGGGTTGAGGTGAATCAACCATGTAACTGTTAAGTAGTCCTAGGATAGGGTGTGTTTTAAGTAATCGCATAAATAGTTGTATTGGACATTTGCTAACACTTTAAAAGACGAAATGATAGCAAACTTAGAATAACTCACTAGAACCGTATTGGCTAAGCGAGATCTATAATAGGTAAGTAACCTATGCCGAAGGCTTCCAGGCGCGTAGCCCTCTGGAAGTGGTTTTGATAATTTACAATAAGCCATAGTTCATGATAGACCTTGGAAGAATTGAACTTCCTTTTAACAATTATCGGTTGTTCGTTTTACCGGTAAACTAAAGGTCTAAGGGGGTTTAGAGGGTACCTGAAACTTGTGATTTTTGGGCTTTGGATAGTCGGTTAACTTTAACGCTGATTCCTCAAGGCTCAAACGTAATAGACTTTCTCTGCTGTACTGCTTTTTGGAACCAGTATTTATTTTTAGCACCTAAAAGGTCCCCGGCCATTGAAATTGAGGGTACATATTCTCTAATCAACTCGTTTGTTTTCGCGTTTCTGATTTCTACCGGAATTGAGTTTAAATGAAAGTTAGTATAGTCGTTTAACAGGCTAGGACATCAGGGTTTAAAACCGAAATAAACCGTTTTCTGGTTGTTTCAGTAACCAAAATGATTGTCTAATAGAAGCTGTTCTAAAATTCGGGGTACAAAAGCAGTTAAACAGTCCAAGATCCTTTTTTCTCCAACACTTAAGTTATAAAAAGGATGGCTTTGAACAAAGTCTAAATAATAGTTTGGGGTCATATAAAGAGGGACTCAGGCTCAACAGGCTGAGTTTTCTGCATACATAGCGTTTTTCGGACTTCTAACTTTAAAGTTATAAATATGGGTAGTTAACCGATTATAATGGTTTACGGCACTTCCAAAGTAATATTGGTAAGTTTCTGCTCCTACAACTTGTTTTAACGCGTACACTCCGGCTGCCGTACTGACACAGCTAATAGAACAGTTAGATGCTAAACCGTAAATGCTTAACCCAGAACTAAAATGGCCATTGCCGTATCTCGCCATATTCTCGAAATGATAGGAGAAATGACTATTAGCATAGTCCAAAATAATACTGGTAGGCGGCAACGAACTTAACATCCCTGTAATACAACTATGGGCTGCTAAGGCTCTATCGTTTAACTCGATCTGAGTCAAATACGGTAAATTGCCGTGTAACTCATTAAGGAAGTCATATAAATATTGAATTTGGAATGTCATTGTTTACGCTCCTCATCAGTATACGGACACGTATAGGAATAATCAAACAACGTCTACGAACATTTAAGTTTATGATTCGGGGCCATTTCTTTGGGGTTACTCGAATCTATACTTTTACTTTCGGAAAAGATCAGACTATGTTATAGCTTCTTATATGTTGGACTAAACGGCCCTAGAAGCTTTCGAGTACAATAGTCGTTGAGCACTGTCGAAGATTCTCAGGCACCGAAAGTACTCTGATAACCATAATTTTAACAGTGGTGCATATTGACGGATAATAAAAAATCTCGGTTTCTATGCAGTTTACACGAGGAACTATGACACAAGTAGAGGTTGCTCTAGGCTATGTCAGTATAGAATTGACGACTCAAACCCTAAGTGGTGGTGGTCTGTAAGGTGGTATGACAAGATTCGGAAAAAGGCTACGGCGATAAACAGTGTTCCAATGATAACATGGATACCGTGGAATCC
>Ga0182232_1000102_pt1 | contig 27464 bp, 43 predicted proteins | sample G6R1MG_30_FD_155484 | JGI IMG/M metagenome (GOLD analysis project Ga0182232, IMG submission 155484) | Phyllosphere microbial comminities from miscanthus, Michigan, USA - G6R3_NF_07NOV2016_LD2 MG | ecosystem: Host-associated > Plants > Phyllosphere > Phylloplane/Leaf | place: USA: Michigan... | reverse complement strand
GGGCGGCTAGGTCGTGCACCGCCGTCACGCCATCTTGCCAGAGCGCCAGCATGACGAGGTACTGCGGGTAGGTCAGCCCAAGCTCGCCCAGCAACGGCCGGTAGGCGCGCACGACCGTGTTCGTCGCTGCATAGAGGGCAAAGCAAAGCTGGTCGTCCAGCCGCAGGCCAGTTTGCTTCGTCGACGTCGACACTGATCGCTGCTCCGTTCAGCCCTTGATCATTCACGCGTGAACGATGTTGTCAACGGGCTGTATCTCGCGCAGCGGGAATCGCGGTTAAAAAGCCTGCCGTTCCTGCTTTCAGAGCGTCCGCGTTTACGAGAAGTCGACCGAAAGCGGACCGGCGCCTATCCACCCATGTCAGTCATACGACGACCATCAACGCCTCCCGATAGCGGCCATAGGGCGGCCGGGTCGAGCGCGTTCGGATCGATTGAGACATTTTTAGGTGTCAGAGCGACTAACACCCAGGCGATCAGCAGCGCCGCGACACAAGCTAGCCACCTGCTGGCCCGCTCTGGATCGAGCCACCGGGCGTTCAACACGGCACATCCAAAGGTAAAGGTTGCAGCTTCCATCAGCGGCACGACGTTGGGCAGTCCCACCGTGACCTCCCCAGGTCTCACTCAGCCGCAGACCTCTGCTTATTATCGAGCCGTGGCGGTTTTGCCGTCCGTCGCACTGAGGGCGGCTTCGGCCGCTTGCAGGTTGTCGCGGACGCGGCTCATCGTAGCCGCTTTAGCATCGCCGACTTGGTTGAGCGCTTCCAGAAACGCGGTCCAATCGGCACGCGCCGAAGCGGGGATTTCCGCGTCGAGCTTCGCCCGCAGGCTTGCCACGCGCCCCTCCGGGGTTGTGACTCGCAGTGATGCTGAGTCATTGTCGTAGATGCCGACCGCGCACATCTGATCGCCCGCCTTCGTATAGTAGGTTGTCTTGGGCTCTTCGATCGTGCTGCCGGGCTTTGGGAATAGATAGCGGATCATCGAGATTTGCCCCGGCTTGGCATCCTGCACCATGGTATTGATGAAGTAATTGCCAGTCTTGTCGTGCAGATCGTGAACGTCGTGCCCTTGTAGGATGGGATTGGGGTGGGCGGTCATGACGCCGTTGGGGTCGACGCAGAAGACGTAACTATCGGCTGTACGGAAGCCATCCGTTCCCTTCGTGAATGCCGTGAACGCTTTGCCCTTGTCAGCGACAACAGCCTTGGTGGCACGGTTCAACATCCATTTGGCAGCCATCTCGGCGCCGAACCCGTTGTCGTCGCAAGATAACCCGGCCTCGCTGTCGCCGCAGGCCATCGACACCGAATACGGTGGGCTGACGGCGATGATGGCAACGAAAGCAATCTTGAAGCGAGCCTGCATAGCCGCCATCCTCATCATATCCATGCTGTGCCGCTAGGCTCGTCCAGAGCGCACACTGTGGCTCACCTACTGTGCCACCCGTGTCGCGGTACTGCTCCTATAGAAACTGCAGAATAGAAAAGGTCTTTTAGATTGTCTAGGCAATTATCGAGGATCGTTTATTGCGATAAATGTCTATTTGATGCGAAAAATGTCCAGCATGCGTTCTCTCCATGATAGCGAAATGGTGACAGCGATCGATGCGCTGCCGATACTGCTACTTTTGCTTTCACCAATCTCCCCTTCTCCGAGTGATTGTGCAGACATCCTTCGTCGACACGTCGACATGTTTCGTCGTCACAGAGTTTGCGGCATCGGGATTGACTGGTCATTGCCGAGCTGCTCTCTCTGCCGTAGTTCACGTCAGTAACAGGCGGACAGCGTTCGATCCCGCGCAACCAGAACAGACGACAGAGGTCAGCATGGCGGCAGAGCCACCGTGAGGTTCCCGGACCTGATCCTGCCTCGGGCCCATGACCTCATCACGGTGCGTGATCCCGGTGACATGGACAGCCGCTCGCGCGTCACCGAGCGCTTGCCGTCCGACCTCCGGTCGGTGCGCTACAGCCTTCGCGACGACGGCCTGCTCGGTTCATCCTTCGCCGAGCCCATTGCAGTTCACTCGCGGCTGAGCCTCGGCGACATTCATCTCACCCGCATCATTGACCGCTTCGGCACTGCCATGCACATCGGCGACCCTGGCTTGCCACGCTACTGGTTCGGCTACATCAATGCTGGCGTCATCGAGGTGCATCAGGGCTCGCACGCAGCGATACTGTCTGGAACAAGCGGGTTAGCGCTTCGTGGCCACCCCGGCACCCAATCCCTCAGCAGCGATAACAGCGTGCGAACGGAACCTGTGGTTGAGGCCGATGCGTTGGAGCGCGCCCTGTCGCTGCTTCTGGACGGACCTGCAGCGGCGATCGCCTTTTGCCCCGTCGTAGATTGGTCAAGCGGCCCCGCCGTGACCCTCCTTGGGTTGGTGGATCTGCTCGTCGCCGACATGCAGCGCCCGGACGGGTTGACGTCGAACGCGATCGCCTCCGCGACCTTCAACGATTTCGTCCTACGCACGCTCCTGATTGGTCTGCCGCACGATCGGTCAGGCCACCTCGTGCGGACCCAAGATGCCAGCGCACCCGCGTATATTTCGCGTGCGGAAGAGTATATGCGGGCCAACGCCGACTGCACAATCCGCATGGCGGAAGTAGCTACCGCGGCGGGGTGCAGCCTGCGAACGCTGGAAGCAGGATTTGCCCGTTTCCGAGGTGCCACACCGCTGGCGGTCATGCAGGCGCTGCGCCTTGATCGGGCACGCGAGGCTCTGCAGCAGGATGGCGACGTGCCGATCGGCGACATAGCCCGGCGCTTCGGCTTCACGAATGCCGGTCGGTTCTCGGCGTCCTACGCACGGCGCTTTGGTGAATACCCCTCCGGCACGATCCGGCCGCGACCTCGCAAGTCATAACGTCATCGCGAAGTGCTAAGTTGGTGGTGATGCGCCATATCCGCGAGCCGGACCCATCATTCGTCGAGGCTGGCGCCCGACTGCACAAGCATCACTACGCCTTACCCTAACGCGATAGCTCTGATCCGTCTGCTTTGCGGCGCGCCTGTCTTCAAAGCAGACCGGCAGAAGACCACCCAACCCGGCCTTAGGTCGCCGTCTATCACCCTGCTTGTCAAACAGCGTTGAACATTGCCCCTGGATCGGCGTCGAACTTTGGCTCTGACTCACTCTCGCTGATGCTGGCGGCGTTGAGGTTGCGGATATCCATGTTGGAGCCGCAGCATGCGCCCTCACTTCCGGTCATCGAGCCTCGTACCCACTGGATTCATCGTCGATCATCTCGACGTCGGCACTGACCGCATCGGTCTGGTCGTGAGGTGGGGAGCCGTGATGACGGCCTGCCCAAACTGCCGGACCCCTTCGCGTCGCATTCAAAGCCGCTACCGACGTCGGGCCGCCGACCTGCCGCTCGGTGGCCGGCGCGTCGAGCTCCAGGTCGTTGTACGACGCTTCCGGTGCGATGCGGCGGCCTGCGAGCGGACGATCTTCGCCGAGCGCTTTCCCGATGAGTTCCTGCCCGCCTTCGCGCGACGCACCTCGCGGCTGGAGCAGATCGTCCATCACCTTGGTCTCGCCCTCGGTGGTCGGCCCGGTGCGGGTCTCGCCCAGCGCCTCATGCTGCCGGTCAGTCGCGACACGCTCCTGCGCGTCATCCGCCGTCGGGCGGCCACACGGTCCGATCCGCTCGACGTCATCGGCATCGACGACTTCGCCTGGCGACGCAACCGCCGCTACGGCACCCTGGTCTGCGATCTCGAACGCCGCCGCATCGTGGCGCTCCTACCGGATCGCGAGCAGGCGACCGCGCAGACCTGGCTGAAGCAGAACACCTCGATCCAGATCATCGCCCGCGACCGTGGCGGTGGATATGGTGAGGCCATCGCCCGCGCCTTGCCGCAGGCTATCCAGGTCGCCGACCGCTGGCACCTCATGGAGAACGCCAGCCGCGGCTTCCTCGACGCCGTGCGCAGGTCGATGCGTCAGGTTCGCGAGGTCGTCGGCGCGGCCACCCTTGATCCGGCGCTCCTCACTGCGGCTGAGCGTATCCAGTACGAGGGTTACCTGCGGAGGGAAGAGGCGGACGCGGCCATCCGCGCGCTCGCGGAAGCAGGCGTTCCGATTCGCCGGATCGGCCAGCGCCTGGGCCACAGTCGCAAGATGGTGCGTGCAGTCCTGCGCGGCGAGCGCACGGACGTCTTCCGGGTCCGCCAGAGCTCGCTCGATGCCTATATGCCCTGGCTCGACGCCCAGTGGGACGCAGGCAGCCGCAACGCCACCGAACTCTGGCGAATGGCGAAGGCGCATGGCTTCCGAGGATCGCTCCGGGTGGTTGGGGAATGGGCGACGCGCCGCCGGCGCGCAGAGCAGGCCAACATCGAGCGGCTTCAGCGTGTGCCGTCGGCGCGAACATTGGCACGTCTGCTGACGACGGGTCGCGACCGGTTGACCAGGGCGGAGACGCTGACCGTGGCCGCGGTCGAGGAAGGGGTGCCGGAGCTGGTCGAGGCGCGCGAGGTAGTCAGCGCCTTCCAGACGATGGTGCGAGGAAACGAACCCGGCCGGCTCGAAGGATGGCTCAGGCGGGCCGAGGCGAGTCTCGTCGCCTCCTTCGCGCGCGGCATCGGTCAGGACCGATCCGCAGTTCAGGCCGCGATCACGCTGCCATGGTCGAACGGCCAGACCGAAGGACAGGTCACGAAGCTCAAGCTCGTGAAGCGCCAGATGTACGGCCGCGGCAAGATCGACCTGCTGCAGGCTCGCCTGATCGGCCTCAAGCCTTGATGATCAGCAAAAGTGCGTCAGAGCCAAAGTTGCACGCCGAAACACAGTCGTGGCCAGAGAGCCCGAGGCGGGCGGCCATCGGTTGCAGGCTCTTGCGGTCCCCGGGGCCGAGCAGGCCGCGCAGATACAGCGGCGCCCAGGTCCGGCGCGTCTTGCGACCCATCGCGGAGAGGAACGGGGCCAGACACGCGTCGAGGTCTCGCTCCGACGATCTGCCTGCCATGCGCGCCTCCCGCGATCACCACCGCGGGATCAGAACGCCCAATGCCCCTCAAAGTGCTCAGGTAGTGCTAGGCCACGGCCTCCGTCAGGCAGGGGCCGGACATGGCAACGCCCGCCGGGCCGTAAGGCGCTCAACGGGCGTCGGTCCCAGTAAGAGTGTGCTGCCCTTCACAGTGACATCAAGAGGATAGTCCTTGGTGACGACGGCTACAACAGGCACGGCGATGGTCTCTCTAGTACCCCGTAACACTTCGTGCGCAGTCTGGTCATCGAACCCAAGGGTGCCGGCGACGTCCTCGACCGAGACACCGATTGGGCGACGGGCTCGGGGGGCTGGGGCGCAGGGACGACCTTGTTGGTCCGCTTCGCCTTCGCGGGGGTGACTTTCCCGATGGCCTCGATGGCACGGGCATCCCGGATGGCGGTCGTGACGTACCGGGGGGAGAGGGAGAAGAACTCTGCGACGCCTGCGACCGTGAGGCCCATGTCCGGGCCGAGCATGTCAAGGGCGAGGAGGCCGATCTCAAGGCGGAACGTCTGCTGACCGTTGCGGGCCTTCACCCCGGCCGCGCGTCGCGCCTTCTCGACCCTGCCGGCCGCGTTCTCCGCCCTGCGAGCGGCATCAATGAGCATCCTCAGGTCGGCCCGCTTCATCTCCCCGCTGGTGACCGTCAGCAGGTCGATGACGTGCCCCGGGGAAGGGCGGTAGCGGGGGTCGACCTTGCGAATCTTCCAGACCACCTTAACCCCTCTGGCGGCCTCCAGGGCCTTGGACCGGATGGACGTCGTCTTGTCCATCGCCTCGGCGACGGTGAGGCCGCAGCGGGCCGCCTGGGCACGGACGTAACCCTCGACCTCGGATGCGGGCATGTCCCAGCAGGCCGCGTAGGTCAGGGCCAATAGCCAGGCGTTTCGTCCCTCGCCGTCGGGGACAGAACCGTTTCCGTGCCTCAGGTCGAATAGGCGTTCGAGGTCTTCCCGGAATGTCCGCCAGTAGGACCTACCCCCGAGGCGTGCGCCAGCATGACCCTCACGGGGTTTCCGGTTCGCGAGGCGGGCTGCGACGCGCTCTACCTTGGCCGCGATGGCCTCCGCGTCGCGCTCCTTCTTCGACTTGCGGCGGTAGGGCAGGACGACGTCGGCGAGGGCGTCGAACGACCCCCGGGTGACGTCCCGGACGTGCACGGGCCAGAGCATGCCCACGTGGAGCCGGGCGCGTTCGTTGAAGGTCTTGGGCATCCTGAAGACCTTGGTAATCGTCTTTGCGGACGCATCGGACCCGAGGGGCTGGAATGCCTGGTGGAGGGTCTCCTGCACGGCCCGGTGCCGGGCTAGGCCGGCCTGTGCGGGGATGGCGTCGTACAGCCACACGACGAGCAGGCCACGGCCCGAGTTCATGGCGTAGGACGGCACCGGCCATCCCCGCTCCCCACACAGGTTCAGCAGGGCCTCTAGGACGACTGGGGAAGGGACGGCCGCCCATGCCGGCAGCTTGTAGAAGTCGAGGTCGACCCAGTTGGCGCAGACGCTAACGGCGTTGGCCGTGACGCGCTTCGACTTGGGCTCGCCATGGCGCTGTCGAGGCCACGTGCCGAACGACATGAACTTGTGCCGCCCGACGTCGCACTGGCGATGCGCCAGGGCGTGCGAGCTCCACCGGCTGTCCTGCCAGACCACCCTGCCCGTACGGGACGGGGCAGGGCCGCAGAACGACACGGCCCCGGCCTCACCAAGGGGATGGACGAGGCGGGCGTAGGAGAGGGGGTCGAGGTCCCGGGTGAATACGAGGGCAGCATGGCCCGCGGGGGCGGTGGGACAGAGTTTCACTGTGTACCCTGGGTAGGGTCGTCGCAGGGCAGCACGTCCGCGGGCGACCGGGTCTGATGCAGGCAGGCTGCCACCCGGTCACGAATTCGTCAAACGACGGGAAAGACTTAGCCCGGTCCGCCTGTCGTTTACCTCACCCGTTGGGGTTAAGACCGGAATGCACCGGGTGCGGAGGCGGAGGGACCGGAGCTACGTGGCCTTTCGCGGGCATGGGAGGGTCCTTATACCCCGGCGATGTGGAAGGGCCACAGCGGGCCGTTTTCCGGGATGGTCCCGGTCGAACGTTATTCCCCCGTCCTCTGGCTACGCCAGAAAAGGACATACCCCGTAACACAACGTGCGCAATCGTCGGTCGAAACGCGATTGGTTCCCGCCGTTCGGGACCGCGAGGGGCATGACCTTGCGGCCTCCCCCTGACCAAATCGCACCCTCGCGTGCACGGTTCTCCGGTCCTTATCCGGAGCCCATCCAGCGCCCGCTGCTGCCGTCGCCCTCGCCCCCATCGCCGCCCCGCCCGTCGACCCGTCGCCCGTTCCCTCGTGCGTGACGCATGATCGGTCCGATGGGTACCAGGCTCATGTGACCTTGCATGCCATCGGAAGGTTCGCCGACCGCGTCCTCGGGCTCGACACCGTCCTCGGCGGTCTGGACAACCGGGAGGCGCCGGAGGCCGTGCGGGGGTTCGGTTACCCGGTCGACGACATCGAGGCATCGCTGGCGTTCTACGGGTATCCCGGCTCCCGGTACGGCGCCGCCGGCGTCACGGTCAGGCGCGTCGGCTTGGTCCTCTCCGGGAACCACGTCGTCACCGTCATCATGCGGGGGCACTGACCGGAACTGGCGTGGCATGGCATTGGCCACGGGCGACCGCGCAGCCTCACGGGGTTTCGGCCGCATTGCGGCCTCCGAGGCCGCCCCGTGAACTCCGCACACTCCAGCCCAGTATCGAGACTGCCGGCGCCGATCAGGTCCGCCAGGCATTCCTCGGCGTCGACCTGCCCCATAAGTCGACCCTCGCGGTGGTTCTATCCGACAACACGATGCGCGCCTGCCCCGCCATGTGCGAGGACTTCGCCGAGATGCTCGCCGACGTGCGGTTCGCCACTGACGCCGCCGACCGGTGCGTCGACCCTGCCACCTGCGGTTCCGTGTTCGAGGCCGATGGCTTCGCCTCCCGCACCGTCACGTGCATGTGCTGCGGCCTGACCGGCGTCCTCGACCCGTCTATCGACCTCGGCGTCGACGAGGTCACGCTGTGACCCGGCATGCCTACCCTTTCCAGGGTCATCACGAGAGGCGCGAGGCTAGATGGGTCGGCGCCCTCGTCCTCATGGGCGTGGCTCTCGCCCTGCTAGCCCCCGGCCCGACCTTCTCCCGCCCGACCTTCGACGCGTTCGGCGCCGTCGCCCCCGAGGGTACCTGGGGGGCCGCACTCCTCGGCATCGCGTTCATCCGCATGATCGGACTGTGGGTGAATGGGTCGAAGCGGCACAGCCCCCCGATCCGGTTCGTCACCGCCGCCGCCGGCGCCTTCGAGTGGGGTTGGGTGACGCTGCTGCTGTGGCGAGACGGATACCCCGGCGTAAACACCGGCGTCGGCGCCTACGGCATCCTCTGCCTCGTCGACACGTACTGCGCGATCCGCGCCATCTGGGACCAGGGCCGCAACGACGCCCGGGCCGCCATCGCCCGGGGGAACGCGGCGTGACCGACTGGCTCTCGACCGCCGTCTCCCTGCCTGCCGACGCCCTCAAGGCCATCGGCACCGTCCTCGTAGGCGCGCTCCTCGCCGTCGGCACGTACGTCCTGTCGCGGATCAGGGAAGTCCGGAAGCCGGCCGACGCCGTCGCCCCCGGCCTGCCGCGCCTCGCCCTCGATCCGGCCGACCGGGACCTTGGGTACACGCTCGTCCGGACGGCCACCGACCTGACGCGGGCCCTCAACGACCACGCCGACGCGCTGGCCAACCTGCCGGCCCCCGGATGCGCGGCCCCCACCGCACCCCCGCACCATCGTAGCCGCAACCGGAGGCATCAGCCGTGAGGAAACCCAAGCTCCTCTCGAACCCTGCGCACGTCGCCAAGCACTCGTGGTCCTTCCGACCGAACGTCGTCGGCGTCGTGCTCGGCGCCGTCGAGCTTGGCATGTCGTGCTTCGCGTTCTCGCCGCCGATCAGCCTGCCCGTGTTCGCCGGCCTCTACGCCGCGGTGAACCTCGCCGGGGCCGGCACGCGCCTGATCGCACAGCCTGCCATCTCGGGAGACGCCTGATGCCGTGGTTCCGCAAGCCGGCCGCGCCGGCATCCTCCGCGCCCAAGACCGGTTCCCGCCTTAAGCGCAGCGCCGCGGCCACCGCGGTCTGCTGCAGCCTCGTCGGTGGGTTCGAGGGCATCCGGACCACCGCCTACCCGGACCCGGCCACCGGCCGCGAGCCGTGGACGGTCTGCTACGGCGAGACCGAGGGCGTGAAGCGCGGCGACACCTACACGCTGGCCCAATGCAAGGGCGATGCTGGCCGGTAGCCTGGAGAAGTACGCCCTGGCCGTCGAGAAATGTGCCGTCGCCCCGATGGTGGACGAGGCCTTCGCCGCGCACGTCAGCCTCGCCTACAACATCGGCACCGGGGCCTACTGCAAGTCGAGCGCAGCACGCCTCTGGTCCGCCGGCGACGTCGGCGGTTCCTGCGACGCCGTCCTCAAGTGGACCGCGCCGGCGGCGTCGTCTTCCCGGGCCTGACCCGGCGACGGACGCAGGAGCGCGCCCTCTGCCTCAAGGGCGCCTGAAGTGATTTTCGCGCTCCTCGTCCTGCTGGTCCTGCTGAACCCCGTCGTGGGCATCGTCGCGGTCACTGTGGCCTTCGCCCTGGTCGGGGCGGCCGAGGCGGGGCTGGCCCGGGCGGCCGGCCGCCGGAGGACCTGACCGTGGGCGTCGCGCTCGCTGCCTGCCTGTCCCTGAGCCTGCCCGTCCCGGGGCACCCGCCGCGCATCGGCGTGGCCTGCCCGACCAAGGGGCGGGCCCTTTCGCTCCCCGACCCATCGTGGCTCGCGGTCCGCGCGCCCTCCCGCCCCCGTCGGAGGACCTGACGTGCTCGACCTGCTCCTCGCCCTCGTCTGGACGCCCCTCGGCTTGGGGGCCCTCGCCGCCGCGGCCGCCGCCGGCCTGGCGTTCGTGTACATGCCCCGCCTGGCGTGGCCTGTCGCGCTCGTCGCCGTCACCCTCGTCGCGGCCGCGTACGCGACCTCCCTGCAGGCCGACCTCGGGAATGCCCGGCACGAGCGCGACGAGGCCAAGGCCGATGCCGCGGGGAAGGCGAGGGCCATCGCCTCCCTCGAACGCCTGTCCGCGAACGCGGACAAGCGGGCCCGCGCGTCCCGCGAGACGCACCGCCGGATCGACGCGGCGCCGGCGTCCGACGACGGGCCCGTGGCCCCCGTCCTGCGCGACGTCCTGGAGGCCGGTCGATGACCCGCCGCCTCGCCATCGCCGGCGTTGTCGCGGTCGCCTGCCTCCCGCTCGGCGCCTGCCCGCGGGAGGCGCCCGTCGTTTCGGTTCCCGCGTCCATGCTGACATGCGCCGACGCCCCCGCGTGGCGGAAGGGCGGGACGCAGCGCGACGTCGCCAGGCACATCAGCGACCTGCGCGACGCCCACGCGGACTGCCGCGACAAGCTGGGTGAGGTCCGCACCTTGGTCGGGGAGCCCGCCCCCTGACCCCCGTAGCCGCCCTCGTCGCGCTGTCCTGCTACGCGCCGCCGCCCCCGGTGGCCGCCGATCTCACCGGCGTCGTGTCCGTCCTGCGCGGCGAGGCCGTCCCTCCGGCTCCTGCTCGGGCCGACGCGTCGCCGCCCTGTCCAGCCTGTCCGCCCGGAGATCCCGTCGATGACCATCACCCTTTCCGCCTGGGTGCTCCCCCTCGCCGTCACCCTCGCCGTGTTCGCCTGGGCCGTAGTCCGGTCATCCGCTGCCGGCGGGGATTACTCGTTCGACCTCATGCCGCTCGTCCGCTTCGCGGTCGCCATCGTCCTATCCCTGGTGGCATGGCTGGTCTGGGCGCTCCTCCGGTGACGTTCCTCGTCGGCGCCCTCATGGCCCTCTGTCTCGTCGAGCCACCTCGCAGGTCGTCTCGCCGTGGCTGACGCTGATCCCTGCCGTCGGGCCCTGACGCCGATTGAGGAAGCCCGCCTATTCGCCGGCGATGCCCTGCGCGCGGCCCGGGCCGTGATGGCCGGGGAGCCGGCGACGCCCGAGGATGCGGCCTATTTGGCGGTGTTCGCGATGCTGGCGGCCGAGGCCCTGAGCCCGGGTCGCGGGGAGCCGCGCTCCTGATATGCGTGCGAATCGGTAGCCTGGTTTGATCGCGTCGCCGACGCGCGGCCCCCGGGGGTGCGGCAAACACCGCCCGAGGGCCTGACCCAGGACAGGGCAGGACCCCATGCTCCAGGCTACCCAGAACCCTACCACGGTCCTCGCGCCAATGCCGGCCGCCGAGGCCACATCCACCCATTATTTCGATGGGCACCCGTTCACGGTCATCCTCCGCGACGGCGAGCCCTGGTTCGTCGCGACCGAGGTCGCCGCGATGCTCGGCCACCGGAACGGCCCCGACATGACGCGCGTCCTCAAGGACCGCCACAAGGGTACGCACTCAGTGCGCACCCCTGGCGGGGTGCAGGCGGTCAGCATCATCTCCGAGCCGGGCTTCTACCAGGCAGTCCTCAGCCGGAAGCCGACCGCGAGGGCGATGCCTGGCATGGTCGAGCGGATCGATCGGTTCCAGGAATGGGTGACCGAGGACGTGCTCCCCGCCATCCGCCGGACGGGTACCTACTCCATCCCCGCGGTCGCCCCGTTCGACCCCATGGAGATGCTCTAGGACGTCGACGTCCTCATCCCGCTCCTCGCCTCCATGGCGCAGCGGGCGAAGGTCGCCGAGGCCGCCGTCGAGGCCGCCCGCCCCGCCGTCGAGTTCGTGGGCGCGCTGGCCGACGGCGACGGCACCTGGGGCCTGCAGGCTGCGGGGAAGGCGCTCGGGCAGGGACCAAACCTTTTCGTCGCGTGGCTGGAGAAGGAGGGCGACCTGTTCCGCCTGGGCGGTGGCCTGGTGGCCAAGCAGCGCCTCATTGACCGCGGCTTCTACCAGGTCGTCTGGGCGGAACACGGCGGGAAGCAGAGGCCGACGACGCGCCTGACCGGCAAGGGCATCGTCCACTACGCCGGCCGCCTCGGCGTCCGCCCGCCCCAGGTCCGCGCGCAGGCCCTGCTACCGGGGTTCTGACCGCTGCGACGAATGCGAAGCTAACGAGGGTTCACTTCCGAATAAGGGCGTCGCCGGTTTCCGCCGGCGGCGCCCTTGCGGTTTGAAGTGTGTCCCTACACATTAGGGACACGGGCGGGCCCTGCCCCCCGATGCTCCGAGAGGGAAACCCCGCCATGACCTTCATCGCCGTCCGCAACGACGACCGCGCCATCATCACAGACACCGACATCGTCATCCGGGGCGCCGCCCAGCCCGCGTCCATCACCGAGCGCCGGCTCGACGGCCGCCTCCTCGTCGCCGAGCCCGGCAAGAAGTACCGGTGGCTCGTCCTCGACCGGACGAACGTCCCCGCCGCCCTCGTCAAGCGCCTCCCCTCTCACACGAAGGCGGTGCTGGAGCGCATCGTGGTCCCAACCGAGCACCTCGCCGACGTCATCGCGCTGGTCGAGGGATGGGCTGCCGGCGGTGGCGCCGAGAAGGACGTGGCGCGGGCCGCGTCGGCCAAGAAGGCAGCGGCCACCCGTAAGGCGAAGGCGGACGCCGCCGCCGCCGAGGCACGCGCCGCGGAGGCCAAGCGGCGCCAGGCCGTCATCGACGCCGAGACGACGGCCCGGCTCTCGGCCTGGGTCGCGGCATGGCCCGCCCTGGAGGCGGCCTGCATCGAGACCGCGGCGCAGTCCCGTCGCCTGACGTTCCGCAAGTGGACCGGCCCGAACCCGGGCGGGGAGTTCTCAATCAGCACGCCGTACGACGAGCGGATCGTCTCCGTCCTCAGGGGCCTGCCCGGCGCCCGGTGGGAGCGCATGTCCCGCTGCTGGATCGTGCCGGCGTCGACGCAGCCGAGCGTCCAGGCCGCCGTCGACCGCATCAACGCCCTGTCCGACGCCGCCGACGCGGCCATCGCCGCCGCCAAGCGCGCCGAGGCCGAGGCCCAGCGCGCCCGTCAGGCCGAGCTCGACCGGCGCCGGTTCCACGTCCGCTACGACCGCGCTCCCCGGCCCGGCGCGGTGGTCCGCAACGGGGGTGAGGCGGTGTGCGTCGAGGACCTCGGGCGCCCGTTCCGCGCCGCCGACGACGGCCTGTGGAACCCCGAGGACGAAGGCCAGATGTTCGTCTACGCGTATTTCCGCGCCGCCACCCCCGAGGAGACCGCCGCCCTTGAGGCCGGCGAGGCGCAGGCGAAGGCGGACCGCGAGGTCGCCCAGGCCGCGTCCGTCATCCTGCGGGAGCCCGGCGAGGTCATCCAGGTCGGGTCCGTCCCGGCCGGGGAGGTCATCCTCGACGACCACCGCGGCCTGTCCGGAACGCGCGACTGGTGCGTGCTGTCGGAGGACGGCCAGTGGATCTGGCGATGCGCGTACCGCGGTCTCGACGGGGATACCTGGGGGCAGTTCGCCCTGGGCTACAACACCCGCGGCGACCGCATCCCCGCCACGCGGGAGCGCGTCGCCGCCTTCAGGGCTGAGGATGCCCGAGCCAGGAGGGACAAGTGACGGATCTCGTCGTCGTCGTCGAAGCGGCCAGCCTCCTCTACGGGGAGGACTGGCAGCGTCCCCTCGCGAGGGGCCTCGGCCCCATGCACCCGGACGGCGCCCGCGAGGCCATCGACGACAGGCTCGTGCGCCGGTGGGCGTCCGGCGAGAGGCCGATCCCGGGGTGGGTTGGCCCGGCGCTCGTCCACCTGCTGCGGCGTCACGCGTCCCTCGCCGCCAAGCGGTCATTCGCGCTCAAGGACGCGGCGACCGCCCTGGAGGCACGTCTAGCGCCGGACCCCGAACCGGACCTCGGGGCGCCCGAGCCCCGCATGTGACGCGAACCGAACCCTGCCCGCCGCCCGCGAAATTCTCGCGGGCGGTGTCGTTTCGGGCTTGTGGGTTTCCCCGTGCACACACGGCAGCATCACGAGGTGCGCGATGGGCACCACCCCGTCCGCAGGCGGCCGCTCAATAGCAAGGGCGCCCAGCACCATCAGGGCGGCGAGGCTGGGCATGGTCACGAATACGGTCGGCCCATCCATGCGAATCTCCCGTCCACGCGACAGGATCGCCCTCGGCGCCCCGGACCGCCATGCCGGGGTCAGTCGCCGGTAGAGATCTCGCCCGCGCCGCCGGGGCAGGGCGCCTGCCCATGGACGACGACCCGGGGATGCAGGGGCTCGCCCCCGGCCCATCCCATGCCGGACCTGACGCCGCCGGCATCATAGACCGCAACCATCCGCCCGCCCGGATCGCGGAGGGCGGCGCCGCGGCCGCGGTACATGACGGCTTCCCGCCCGGTCCGCAGGTCGACCACGCCGCACGTCACCCGGAGGTTCCAGGTGTTGCCGGCCGCGGGCGTCGCGTCCCACCGCCCGAACGCGGCCTCCGACCCGTGCGTGGGTCCGCGGACGTCGAGGAGGAACCGGTCGCCCGGCTCCGGGAATGGCGCGGCCGCCGCCGGGACGACGAGCGCGAATACTGTGAATACTAGAACTGTGCTACGCATGACCCATCCTCAAGGAAGTATACGAAACGCGCGACGTGGATGATCTCGCCCGTGTCCCGCAGCCGGAATCCGGGCTCCTCGATGCGGTAGCCGACGCGCACGGCTCCGGCCGGCGGCAGGGCGTCGACGAGCGTCCCCGTCACATGCGCGTGGACCTCTCGCCGGCCGGTCCGGAGGGCGCGAAGCCGGCCGGCCTCGCTGACGCGGAACCGGCAATCGGCGAGCGCGACGGCGGCCGCGTGGCCGGTGACGCGTCCGGAATCCCGGACGGACCAGAGGCGCTTCGGGAGGTGGCGGTAGACGTCAGTCATCGCCGTCGGCCGGGACGGCGAAGGCCTGGGCGCTGAGCATTTGGATGACGGCGGCGGCGTCGTCCTGCGAGAGGCGCCCCTCGTCGGTGAGCCGATTGACGTGTAGCGCGAGCTCCAGCAGGGCGGCGGCCCGCTCGTACGAGGGCGTAGGCTCAGAGGGAGATGCGCTGGCGGTCATTAGGGTTCTCCGGGGGTTGGACGTCGGCAACCAGGTGGGCGGCCGCTTCGGCGGCCAGGGCGATTTCGCAGGCGTTCGCGAGGGTCATCGTGCCCGCCGCGACATGGTCGGCGAGACGCAAGATCTTCAGTTCGGCGGCGATGCAGAACAGCCGTGAGGCCGTGCGGGACCTGCCCGCGTCGGCGAGGCGCCGGCGGATGGTGTCGAGGTCGGTCATGGCGGCCCCCGTTAGTGGCGGGGGCCGGGGGCGGCGTCGCGGGCCTTCAGCAGCCCGTCGACGAGGCGCTGGAGGCGACGCACTGACCCGCCGGGCCAGACCGCCGCCAGGGCGGCGAGCTCCTCGGCATCGAACGTGGCCCACCGTGGGTCCCAACTGCGGTCGACGCAGATCTGCTGGGCGATCAGGGTCGCCAGGCCAGGCAGGTGCTCCACGCCGGGTTCGCCGACGCGTATGACGCGCATCCGGTCCACCAGGGACGGGGGCAGGCCGTCGAGGCTGTTGACCGTCGCGATGTGGACGATGTGTCCCGCGTCGATGGGCACACCCAGCCAGGGGCTGCGCCATGCCTGCGCGGTCTCGAACTCGAACAGCCCGTGCAGCAGGTCGGTAATCTTGCCCGAGTTCGATTGACGCGAACCCGCAGCCTTCTCCAGTTCGTCATAGTGGACGAGCGCCGAGGCGCAGCGTGTGCTTGCGAGTTCGCGCTCGATGATGCCAGCCTGGGCCGACATCCAGCGGATGCTCGTGCCGAATGTCGACGTGTCCGAGGCGGATTCAGCGTTGATGCGCGTGTACGGCAGTTCGGAGAGCCGTGCGATCCGGCGGACGATGCGCGTCTTGCCGGCACCGGGCGGGCCGACGACGCACAGGACGGTGTGACGCCAGTGCGTGCGCCCCTCGTGCTGGGCGCGGAGTGCGCGCGGGACCGCGGCCAGCCAGGGGGCCTCCACGACGAGCTCGGCCTCCCAGGCGTCCCAGTCCGCGGGGACCTCGGCCAGCGGCAGGCGGGCCCCGAGCGCGGCGCCCAAGGTTTGCTTCACTGCGGTCCTGTTCTCCCCCTTGCCGACGGCTTTGAGGATGCTCGCGGAGAACACTTCGACGCCCTGCGGTTCCAGGTCGGACGGCAGGTCCGCCGCCAGGTCGTCCTCGGGACCGGGGTCGCGGTGGTCGACGGGCCCGGGCCCGGGATGCGGTCCCCTGCGGCCCGTAGGCGTGGCCCTACGGACGATGCCGGCGCGGTCCTCGTCGACGTCCAGCAGCGCGGCACGGCGGTCGAGGATCTGCCTGCCCTGGCGGATGCAGTCCTCGATGATCCCGAGGCCGCCCATGTCGGACGTCCAATGGACCACGGGCCACTCGGGCGACGCGAGGTACGCCCGGGCGCCGACGCAGTACGGCAGCAAGCTCGGGATGAGGAACAACCGCTCCTCGCAGGCGAGGACGAGCGCCTCGATGGAGGCGCGGTCGCCGGTCTCGGCGAGCGGTACGAGGGCGATGTAGGCCAGCGCCTGCATCGATTCCTCGACGCGCTGCAGGGCGCGACGCCCGGGCAGCGGGATGCCGGACGTCATGCGACGCTGGACGATGCCGGCGTGGCGCATGCACTCGCGGTGCAGCGTGCCGAGCGCCGTCAGCGTGACGCGGGCCTGGGCGTCGTCGTCGTAGGGCGACGGGTCCATCCAGTCCTGGCGGATGTACCGCGCCGACCGGGCGAGGTATGCCAGCGCGTAGTCGCCATGGACGTCCAGGCCCGGGCGCTCGGGCGTGGGCATGATCGGGTACCGCGCGTCGACGTACCGCCAGTACGGCTCGAACGGCAGGTCCTCGCGGACGGGAGGCGGGGTGTGGCACGACAGGATGGCGAGCGCGCCAAGGCGCTCGGCCCCGGCGAGGGGGTCGGACATCGGACTACTCCGTTGCGCCAGGCCGACTGAGCCGACCCTGGGCGTAGACGACAGTCCTACACGAGGTTTCCTACCCGAGGGTTAACGCTCGCCCCCGTCCAGGCCTTCCCCGCGGTTCTCGAACGTCCGCCCCTGGCGCACGGTCAGCAGCAGCCGTAGCACGCGGTCGGCGGCATCGCGGGCCTCGTGCAGCCGGTCGTCGACGTGGGGGGACGTGCCGGCCTCGTCGGCGTAGCGGCCCAGCGCCGTCGCGAGCCATCCCCAGGCCTCGGCATCGTCGGAATCGGCGAGGCAGGCCAGCGTCCGCAGGGCCACGGGGTGGACCCCCTTCTTGGAAATGCGGTCCTTCTGCCATGTCCGGCGGTTCGCGCCGAACGCCAACGGCAGGGCATGGACCCATCCGCCGGGCCAGACACGCAGCCCGGCCCGGTCCACGGCATCCACGAGGGCGGCGTTGACCTCCGCCGGGTCGAGGGCCTCGGGCGGCTCGCCGGGCACGACGGCGTGGGGCTGCCGGTCGGGCGCGTATGCCAGGACCGTGCGCCCGACCGGCAGGATGTAACCCACGGCGGTCCAGCCGGCAGGGACCGGATCGGTCTCGGGGTCGAGGTTGGCGAGCAGGATCTCCATGCCCCCGGGATACCCCGCGCGGCGGGCGGCCGGCTAGTCGAATCGCGGATGCTGCGTACGCTCGTGGGAGGCCGCATCCGGCGGTCGCCAGGACATCCGCAATGCTGGGCCCGACCCCTATCTACGACGACCAACTCCCGCCCTCGCTGAAGGGGCGCCTGACCGCGACCGAGGCGCTGGCGTACCTCGCCGTGCAGGACCGCGCCCGGGAGGTCGACCGTATCGTCGCCGAGCGCGTCCGCCTCCGCCGGCACGGTGACCGCGCGACCCGGCGGGCGATCGCCTCGAAGGCCCGCAACCTGCCGGCAGTGGGGTCGTTCCATGGCTGAGGATACCCGGACGCTAGGAGAGCAGTTCACCGACGCCGTTGAGGTCGTGTTCTCAACCGTCCGCTGGGTGGCGCAGAAGGTGTCCACCTTCTTCGAACCCCTGTTCCACCCGGACGGCGCGCCATTCGCGTGGCTGCGGTCCCTGCTGGCCGATGCACGCGAGAGGCTTCAGGACGTCACCCGCCGCCGGGTCAAAGCCCTCGCGCGGGTCGCCTGCCGGCCGGGGCGCGACCAACGGCTCGTCCGGGAACTCGGACGCGGCCTCCGGGCGGGACGGGCGTTCACGGACGCCCAGGTGAGGACGGCCTCCGACCTGACGCGGCGGTACCGGCTGCAGAACCGCCCAGCCTAGCGCCCGGTCGCTAGTCGAATTCCTGACCGTCCGTACCCTGCCTGCAGGACAGGAGGAGACCGACGTGACCGAATACGCCCTCTACATGCACCAGCGCGAGCACGACAACATGGTCCGGCAGGCGCCGGCGTTCGAGGCGCACGGCGTCCCCGAGGAGGACCGCAACTTCCTACACGACGCGTTCAGCCGCCTCATCGCGGATGACATCGAGGCTCAGTCTACCGCGGAGTCTGTCGCGTCAGGGGAGATCGAGCCCGACAGCTACGGCCTGCTCCTGCGGGCCCACGACCGCGAGCATTTCGAGAACAACCGCTGGTTCCGGTGGTCGGCCCATCAGTCAGCAGTCCCGACCCGGAAGGGACGCGCGCTGTTCCGCGAACTCGCGGCGGTGACCCCCGACTGGCAGGACGGCCCGCCGTCGCCGGCGAAGGCGCCGGCCTCGCTCCCGGCCGTGGGGTCATTCCATGGCTAAGTCTACCATCACCCTCACGACGACCGAGCTCAGGAACCTGCTGATGGTGTCCTGGCGCGACGGCAATGGCCTCCCGGAGAGGTGGCATGACGAGTGGCCCGAGACGATGCACGCCGACGTCAAGCGGACGCTGGCTGAGATTGACCGGTGGAAGGCGGAGGGAGTTCACAAGGACGCGTACCCGGAGGAGGCGAACTGCAGGTGCGGGATATCCTACGCCGATTGCCGCGACTGGTTCGGCAACTGTTAGCTGGGACCACCACCTAACCCATGGTCGAATTCATCGGTGGACAACGTGCCCCTCGCGTGCGCACGCGCGCGCCCAGATGTTTAAAGGTCCCAAGTCGAAGCGTGACCAATGGACTTGGGCGGACCAAACTAAACGCCAGTGAACGGTCTTTCGCGCCACTTGACATACCCACGGCGGAAATTCCCGCGTCGTTAATTGCCGACGCTTAGACGCCGTGGCCCTCTTGCGCTTCTAAGCGTCGTGTGCGCTATTAACGACGTCATGGACGCGCTTGATACACTCATCGCCGAAAAGCGGCTGGCCATCAGGGCCGTGGAGGCGGAGATCACCGCCCGCGAGACTGAGGTCGCCCGCCTGCGCGAGAGTATCCTTTTAGCCAATGTCGAACTGGCCGCCTTCGAAAAGGCCGCGGCCCTCCGTCCTATTGGACCGGCGAGCGATGGCGACGACGCGTCCGACACCTCTGATAGCGACGGTCGGCGCCGCGGGCGTCAACAGGGGGCGATTTCACGCGCGTGGCGGAACGCGCTCGGATATTTGTACCTGGTGGAAGACCGGTTCGATTACGAGAAGATGTTGGCCGCTGCGCAGGGATGCGGGATCAACACCAGCTTGGCGAGTATCCGCGACCGGGCCAGAGACTACGTCAAGCAGGGGTTGCTGGACGGGTCCGCGGAAGAGGGCTTCCGGGTAACCGAGAAGGCATCCACTCAATTCAAGTTCGACCAGGCGCCAGCCGCCGGCCACGGGGGTCACGCTCCCGAGGTGCCTGAGATCGAGGACGAGGAAGAAGACGACGCCTCGGACGAGGAGATCCTGCGTGAGCAGGGTGCGACCGGGGTCGGATCGATCTTCGGCGATTCCGACGAAGGAGGCGGTATGGCCTCATAAAGAATGCTTCGACGGAGCCGGTCCGACCGGTCGAAGTAGCGAGGCCAGGTGTTGGAAGCACCCAGCCTCGCAAGGACCATCAACATCATCAGCCACCGGGTGGGAGGCGAACGGAGGTCGAGGGTGCCGCACACCAAATCTCGCACCTTCGTACGCGCTTTTCAACTCGGTGGCCCCCTCATCTTGTTTATGATTAGGAGGGCCTGCCATGCGCGGCCGCTTCCCCTGCACGTTCGAAATGGCGTGCTACGTCCTCTACCTCGTCGAGGTCCTTGACCTCACCCAGACGGAGGCTGCCATTCGCGTTGGCCTCAACGTGGGTTCGGTGAACCACGTCATCCACGGCCGCCGTCACCCGACGGCCCATCCGGTGCCGCCGCCCAGCTAGCCGGTTTGGTCCGGGGCGGCGTTCGCCCCGGGCCTCCGGCGGTCAGCGAGTTCGTCGAGAATGGCTTCCAGCCAGGTCGACACTGCCGGTGATGAATTGTCGGCGATGGGTCGGCAACGTCCCCGGCGGCGGCAACAGGGTCCGGCCATCCAAACGCCTGAGCGGCCACGAGCCGGTCGAGGGCGTCGCCGTCCTGCGTCGCGACGTACCCTGCCGGCCGGGGGATGATGGATAGGTTGCGGAGGGAGCCCAGCTTCGAAGCATCGTCGTCCATCGCGGGAATCTGGCATGCGGCGGCCGGTCGGTCGAGCGCCGCGAATGTTTAACCGCACCGGTCGATTTGTGGGTTTCAGGGCCTCCGGGCACCCTGGAAATGCCTCCGGTAACGTACTTCTGAGGCGATTTGGCCGTAAAAGTACGATGTGGGAGGCATTCCTCGACATGCGCTCGTTAAACCTTTTCGACATCGGCAAGGCCGTTCGTCGGGCCCGCCGGGAACTTGCCATGACGCAGCAGGATGTCGCCACCGCGGCCGGCTGCACCAAGCAACTTATCCTCCTCCTGGAGGACGGCAGGGCCCCGACCATCGCGATGCGGACGGTCGTGGCTGCAATGAACGCCGTCGGCCTGGACCTGAGAGCGACGCGGCTCGTCGACCGGCGCCCGACCCAGGAGGAGATCCAGGCCGAGAACGAGGCCGAGGAGAACGAGCAGGAGGCCGTCTGGGGGTCGGGGCTGCGCCGGTAGGCCGAATTCGATGCAACCCGGCGACGGTCCCGTAACCGTCCCGGCGGATCGCACGACGGCGTCAGGGAGGCCGTAACCGCCGAGCCATCATGGTCGCCCCGACAATAGGGGACCCCGTCATGGACGCCGCCACGATGCCTGCCGCCGACATGCCCGAGTACGAGCGGCTGGCGAGGTCTCTCCCGGAGGACCTGCTGTGCGAGTGGCGCGCCACCCGGGTCTCGGACGTGGAACGGGCGGATGCCCGTCGCGTCGAGGAACTCCGCGCGCTCCTCAATGCCGCCGACCGCGCGGTCGCCGCCGAGATGGAGCGGTGCCACACGTACACGCGCCCCGCCCCGCATGGCATCGAGCAGATGATGTTCAACGCTACCCCTCTGCTGAGGACGCTGAATGCCGTCGCAAAGGCGTCGCGACAGGCCCTGAAGGACGCGCTCCTCGACTACAGGGAGATCAGCGACGTGACGCCCGGGCCTCTCCTGATCGAGCTGCTGCACGTGCGCATCAACGAGGCCGGCGGTTCGAGGGAGTGGTGCGCGGCTGCCGAGGCGCAGGCCGGCGTCCGGTTCCGCCTCCCGGATATTTCGGGGGTCATGGACAGGACTGCCCTGTGGATGTTGAACCCGTTCGAGCCGATGTGGGAACGGCTCGTCGGGGCGATGCAGGCCATGGACGCCGCCCGGAGGCAGGCCGCGACTTGACCCCGCCGAGGCCGTGGCCTGGCGCGGGACACGGCCCCCATGCCATGTTCTCCGACCAAAGAACGACCAAACATTCGGTCATCACGAGGGGTGATCGGGCGTGACGACGGGTGACGAGGGGATACGGCTTCCGTAGTGCGGCGGACCCTGGTACAGCGTCCGCCTGCGGTTGCGGCCCCCGTTCGGGACGTGGGGGTCGCAGGTTCAAATCCTGCCACTCCGACCAAGCTCTCTTTTGAGCAGAGGTCTTCCCGCTTTACTTGGCAACCTGAATCTCGTTCCTTGGAACGGGCCGGCGCCTTTGGGTCGAGCGTGCGGACAGATCCGCGCCGCCACGACCTTCCTGGGACCAAGCGTTCGGTTCTCCTCGACTCCGAATGACGGCGACGGCGTCCATCGAAGTTTGTATGTGGCCTGCCCATGGCCTCGGAAACACAAGCCGGTCCCATCCACGCCGAGACCGCGCCTGACGCATGGGCGGTTTTCTCGCGCCTGTTTCTGATCGGCGCGGCCTTCGTCGGGCTTGCCGCGATCATCGCAACGGCGCTGTTGGACCCGTACGGCCTGCGTGTGGGCCCCGGGCATCCACCGGGCCCGATCATGGACACCAACCAGCGGCTGTCCTACCCGCAGATCGCTCGCGGCGGCGCATTCGACGCTGCTGTGTTCGGGACCTCGACGGCACGCCTGCTCGACCCGACCGCCCTCGATGCTGCCTTCGACGCGCGATTCGCCAATCTGTCGGTGAATGCCGCGACGCCGGACGAGCAAATCCGTCTGGCCCAACTCTTCCTCGAACACCGAGCCGTAAAAGCAATTGTCTTCAGCCTCGACGCGACGTGGTGCGCCGCCGATCCGCCGGCTCGCACAGCGAACGCGTTTCCGGATTGGCTCTACGAGCCTGGGACACCCTGGGGCGTCCTGCGCCAGTTCAGCCTGCGCTCGCTCACGATCGCGGCGCAAACCGGGCTCGCACGCCTGGGCCTGGTACGGCCGCGGATCCGCTCCGACGGCTACGCGGTCTTCACGCCGCCGGAGGCGCTGTACGATCCCGTACGCGCCCGCGCCCACATCCGAGCCGGCGCTCTTGATCCGGCCGCCCCGGCCGACCGATCGGACGCACCCATGCCGGCCCTTACACAGCTTGAGACGCTTCTCAGGCGCGTCCCGGCGGGCGCGCTGAAGCTCATCGCCTTCATGCCGGTACATGCGGCGGCGCAGGGCGCCCCCGGATCGCCGATCGGCCGACGGGAGGCGGCCTGCAAGGCTCGGGTTGCGGACATCGGCGCGAAAAGCGATGCCGTCGTCGTGGATTTCCGGATGCCGTCGCCCGTAACCACGCAGGATACGAACTACTGGGACGCGCTGCATTACCGCCTGCCCGTGGCCGCGCGGATCGTGGCGGATCTGAAGACGGCCGTCAGCACCGGTGCCGATGACCCGGCGGGAATCTACCGGGTTCTCGCACGCCCGTGACGCCGCCTTATCCAGCGGCGGCGCGCTCGGCTCGAGCCCAGCCTTCGCGCGTGGCGCTGCAGTAATCTGCGAACCGCCCGTCCCGGATCGCCGCCCGGGCCCCTGCCATCAGATCCTGGTAATAGGCCAGGTTGTTCCAGGTCAGCAGCATCATCCCCAGGATCTCGTTCGAGCGGACGAGATGGTGGAGGTACGCCCGGGAATAGTCGCGTGCGGCCGGGCAGGTCGAGGTCTCGTCCAGCGGCGCCGTATCCTCGGCGTGGCGGGCATTGCGCAGGTTGACCCGACCGTTGCGGGTATAGGCGAGGCCGTGGCGGCCGGCCCGGGTCGGCATCACGCAATCGAACATGTCGATGCCCCGGGCGACCGCGCCCAGGATGTCGTCCGGCGTACCGACGCCCATCAGGTAGCGCGGCTTGGCCTGCGGCAGGTGCGGCTCCACGGTCTCGATCATGGCGAACATCACCGCCTGCGGCTCACCCACCGCCAGGCCGCCCACGGCGTAACCCTTCAGATCGAGGTCGGTCAGGGCGCGGGCACTTTCGACGCGGAGCGCCGGGACGTCGCCGCCCTGAACGATGCCGAACATCGCTTTACCTGGCTGCTCGCCGAAGGCCACGCGGCAGCGCTCGGCCCAGCGCAGGGACAGATGCATGGCTTTCTCAATCGCCGCGTGCTCGGCGGGCAGGCGCACGCATTCGTCGAGCTGCATCTGGATGTCGGAGCCGAGCAGACCCTGGATCTCGATCGAGCGTTCCGGGCTCATGTGGTGGGCTGTGCCGTCGATATGCGAGCGGAAGGTCACCCCCTGCTCGTCGATCTTCCGCAGGGCCGAGAGTGACATCACCTGGAAGCCGCCGGAATCGGTCAGGATCGGCCGGTCCCAGTTCATGAACCGGTGCAGGCCGCCGAGCCGCGCCATCCGCTCAGGGCCGGGGCGCAGCATCAGGTGGTAGGTGTTGCCCAGCACGACGTCGGCGCCCAGTTCCCGGACCTGACCGGGATACATCGCCTTGACGGTGGCGGCGGTGCCCACCGGCATGAAGGCCGGCGTGCGGATGTTGCCCCGCGGCGTCGCGATCGCGCCGGTCCGGGCGCTGCCGTCCTGCCCGTGCAGGGTGAAGCCGAAGGGCGCGGTCTCGGTCATGGCAGGAACGGTCATGAGATGTCCGTGCGCGGGCCCGGAAACAGCAGGCTGGCGTCGCCGTAGGAGTAGAAGCGGTAGCCGCTTCGGATCGCGTGCGCGTAGGCCGCCCGCATCGTGTCGAGGCCCGAGAAAGCCGAGACCAGCATGAACAGGGTCGAGCGCGGCAGGTGAAAGTTCGTCACCAGCGCGTCGATCGCGCGGAACCGGTAGCCGGGCGTGATGAAGATGTCGGTCGGCCCCGAGAAGGCCGAGAGCGTGCCGTCGGGGCTCGCGGCGCTCTCCAGCAGGCGCAGCGCCGTGGTGCCGACCGCGACGATCCGGCCGCCGGCGGCCCGGACGGCGTTGAGGGCGTCGGCGGTCTCGGCGTCGAGGATGCCGATCTCGGCGTGCATCCGATGGCCGTCGGTATCGTCCGCCTTGACCGGCAGGAACGTCCCGGCCCCGACATGCAGGGTGACGTGGTGGCGTTGCAGGCCAGCGGCGTCGAGGGCGGCCAGCAGTTCATCCGAGAAATGCAGGCCCGCCGTGGGCGCCGCCACAGCGCCGGGATGGCGCGCATAAATGGTCTGATAATCGGTGACGTCACGGTCGTCGGTGGCGCGCTTGCCGGCGATGTAGGGCGGCAGGGGCAGGGCGCCTTCGAGGGCGATCTGGGTGTCGAGCGCGGCGCCGGCCCGGTCGAAATCGAGGGTGATCTCGCCGGCCTCGCCCTTCGCGAACACGATGGCCCGAAGGTCGCCGAACTGAAGCGCATCGCCCACGGTCAGCCGCTTGGCTGGCCGTGCGAAAGCCCGCCAGCGCGCCGGTGTCTCGCGCAGATGCAGCATCACCTCGGTGCGCTGGCCCGGAGCGCCAGGGCGGGTGCGCACGCCGTTGAGCCGCGCCGGGATCACCCGCGTGTCGTTGAACACCAGGGCATCGCCGGCCCGGAGCGCGCCGGGCAGATCCCGCACGCTGCGGTCCGCGAGCGCCTCGCCCGGGCACACGACGAGAAGCCGCCCGGCATCGCGCGGCTCGGCCGGACGCAGGGCGATACAGCTCTCGGGCAACTCGAAATCGAACAGGTCCACGCGCATCGCCGGCTGCCTGCACCGAACGGCACACGGTTTCAACCTCGGAACCGGTTCGCGGCCCTGCCGGTTCTCGCCTCACCGCAGCGGGAGACGCTTGAACATGCCCTGGTACGCCGTGCGACCCCGCGATGCTGCCGACCCGCGCTGGCCGCTGCCCGGGACCGAGGAGATCGTGCTGAAGGCCGACGATCCGGCAGGCGCCCGGGCGAAGTTCGAGGAGGCCTATCCGAGCGAGCCGTTCGGGAGCCCGGCTGTGCCCGTACCCAATACCGGGACCGGCAGCTTCCGCGGCGATGCGGACGGGCTGATCGTGACCGAGACCGGCGAGCCGGCGTCACCGCGGGACTGAGCAGCATGGTCAGGACCAGCCGTACCCGGCGCATCACCCTCGACGGCCAACTCGTAGGGTACTGGGACAGGGAGGCGGCGCGTCTTGCAACGATGGCAGCCGCATCGCGTTTCGCGTGGCAGAAACGACGTTTGTCTCGGAAGGCCGCCGAGGCACAGGCGAAGGCCGATCGAAGCCGGCAGCGCGAGGCGGATCGCGGCCAGGCCATGCCACCGGCAGAGGCATAGCCGAAGCTAAAATTTATTCGCCAGCGTCGAAGCTTTGCCGTGGCCTGAGGCAAGCTGCATCCCGTATGGGCACGTCGACTCGTAATCGGCGTACTCATGGACCGGACCCAGAAAGCAGCCCTCCTCAGCGCCGGCATCGGCCTCGTGGTCACCGCGCTGAAATTTTATGCCGCGTGGCTGACCGGTAGCCTGGCGCTCTACTCGGATGCGCTTGAGAGCATCATCAACGTGGTCGCTGCTGTCGGCGCCTTCGTGGCGCTGCGCGTGGCCGCGCGTCCGGCCGACGCGGAGCATCCCTACGGGCACCACAAAGCGGAGTTCTTCTCCGCCGTGATCGAGGGCGCGCTCATCGTCGTCGCGGCGGTGCTGATCCTGCGGGAGGCCTATTTCGGCCTGCTCGCCCCAAAACATCTCGACGCGCCGGCTCTGGGCGTGGCGATCAATCTCGGGGCTGGGGCCATCAACGCCGTTTGGGCCTGGGCATTGATGCGCTGGGGGCGCGCCTGGCGATCGCCGGCCCTGGTCGCGGATGCCCGGCATGTCTTCGCCGACGTGGTCACGTCGTGCGGGGTGCTCGTGGGCGTCGTCGCCGTCTGGCTGACCGGCTATCCGGTTCTCGACCCGGCGGTGGCCGGGCTCGTGGCGCTCAACATTCTCTGGTCCGGCTTCCGCATGGTGCGCGAATCGGTTGACGGCCTGATGGACCGGGCAGCCTCACCCGACATGGTCTGCGAGATCCGCGCGCTGATCTCGCGTCACGGCGAGGGCGCGCTGGAGGCTCATGACGTCCGGACACGCTCTGCCGGGCAGGCGACGTTCATCGATTTCCACCTCGTGGTCCCGGGCAGCATGACCGTCGAGGCGTCCCATGCCATTTGTGACCGCCTGGAGAGTGCCCTGGAAACCACGATTCCGGGGGCTGTCGTCACCATTCACGTCGAGCCGGGCGAGGAAGCGAAGGCGCGCGGCTTGCCAGTTCTCTGAACGCTCGGCGCTTTCGGGGGAATGTCCGGAGCGCCGGCGACGCCTCTTCGGGATGCTTTGTCAGCTCCAGGCGTGGAACGGTGGGACGATGCCGTTCAGCGCGTGGTTGCCGATGATCGCGACCTTCCAGCGGACTGGATCGTGCAGGGTGTGGGTCCGGGCGTTGCGCCAGTGCCGGTCGAGGTTTTCAGTGGCGAGCGTCGAGCGGGTGCCGGACAGCTCGAACAATTTGTTGGAGGCGGCCAGAGCGACGTCGGTGGTCAGCACCTTCGCTTCGGCGACGGCGAGCTGCGCGGCGGCGACGCTCTCTGCGTCCGGCCGGGCCACCGCGGCATCGAGGGCAAGCCCGGCCTTGTCGAGCAGGGCTTCGGCCGCATGCTGGCGGATGGTGAGATCGCCGACCGCCTGGATCGTGTAGGGGTCGTCGGAGGCGCGCTCCTGCCCGCTGTCGATCCAGGGTCGCGCCTTCTCGCGCACGAAGCGGATCGTGTCGGTGAGGGCCTC
>Ga0182232_1000101_pt1 | contig 27664 bp, 17 predicted proteins | sample G6R1MG_30_FD_155484 | JGI IMG/M metagenome (GOLD analysis project Ga0182232, IMG submission 155484) | Phyllosphere microbial comminities from miscanthus, Michigan, USA - G6R3_NF_07NOV2016_LD2 MG | ecosystem: Host-associated > Plants > Phyllosphere > Phylloplane/Leaf | place: USA: Michigan... | reverse complement strand
GCGGGCTCATCTCTCAAGGTCCACGCGAATCTGCGCGGCCACCTCGACCGGACCAAAACCATGCGCCAAAACCTCGATTCGTCTCCGAATCGAGGCGCCGGCAAACACTGGTTCTGGGCTGGTTTTTCTGTTGTACGCCCTTTGCGGGGATTTGGCAAATCACCTGCATCTCCCTAAATTCTGCAGAGCTAGCCAAACAGCCATTAGATCGCATAATTTCGTCCCCCTCTCTACTTGTCCCATAAACCACCATCTGCACACCTGTATTATTGTACGCTTCTCGCGTGAATTAGCACTCCGCTCCTATCGGCGAAGACATCAATGGACAAAAATCAAAAAAAATTAGCACTGACGATCAAACGCCTAAAAAACAGTCTTAAAAAAGATGATATAGGTGATTTTTCATCGATATTCCTAGCGGATGAAACTCCTTCAACTCTTAGATCGATTCGAGAGCAAAAAATTTTACTCTTGACATCACCTACAAGCTTGGAACCAGTCTCAGATCTGCTTAAATATTCAGCTCAACACGTACTGCGACCTGTGGAGGCTAAGCATTTCGCCAATTACTTATCTTTTTTACAGCACTACCGGAACACCCGAAACGATCTGCAAATTAGGCTTTCCGCCATACTACAGTCGTTCCCTAAGATAAATCTTGAGGAGCTAACGGATATCGCAAGCGAAACAATCCGTAGACAGCTAAGAAGCTTGCCTCGGTTAGCCCCGACATCTTCGCAAACAGTTGCCGATTACGAACGCAGACTCCAAGAATCAAACACACACGCTGGAGATATTATTTACGCCATCTTAAGAGGCATCAATGAAACTTCCAAATTTGCGCTAGATATCGATAGTGTAAACCTAAGCCGGTCCGCACGCCAAACTGCCGAACGGCGCTTACTCGGAGCAAGTAGCATTTCTGCCGAGTTGAATGGATTGGAATGGGTCTTTGATTCTGTAACATATGGCGACCTTGTAATTTCAGACATTACACAAGGACGCACAACTGCTGTCCATTTCGAGTATGCTGACGTTAGGCGTACTCTTATTCTTGTTCTTGCAAATCGCAGAAAATTGATTCTTGATTATAATCGAGCCCGAGCACCACGATTCGTACGCGATACCCTCGGTAATTATGAGATCGCAATCCTAAAAAGTGCAATTGAATAATATTGTAGACTCGCAGAAATTGACAGCGCCTCCATTGATATGGAAAAAATCCTCTCAGCCAGCGCCGAAATCCTTATTAAAATAAGTGCTGAGGATGATTTGTTGATTTCTGCAAGTAAGTTTTCATCGCGCACTTGGATATACTACCTTATCTCAATCGCAATGTATTGGTACTCTCTGGCAGCAAATGCGGTTAAAAATGAAATACCTTTTAGCAAACGGCGCAGATTTTCTGCGTCGTCTATACCCTTAGAACAAATAGCCAGCAGAATTGCAGGCATTGATCGTAATTTCATAGATGAAGCTTTGAAAAGCTTTACTTGTAACTTGCCGGCACCCAGGCACTATCAATTAGTTCAAAAACCTTTCTTTAAGCAAAACACAGCTTTTGCGCATCATATTGCCCTTGCCGAATCCGGTCAGTGGGTAATCTCGATTCGAGATGCCCTAATTAACGGAGGAACAACCGGCGACTCTTACGGTCGAATTTGGGAAGATTTCCTGCACCAATCTTTTAAAGAATCCGATTGGGACCTAATTGGCCGGAATTTAAAACTTCGAGAAAATGGGAAAACCATAACAGATATCGATTTACTTGCGAAACGTGACAACTTACTGCTCATCATTCAGATCAAAGCCATGGTCGGTGTTGGCCTTTCGCCCTACGATCATTGGCGAAATCGACAGACTATTGAGTTAGGATGCCGCCAGGCAACGACCGCGGCTGATTTCTGCAGGCGTACACCTCAGTGGCTTGAATCTGTCGCAGGTCTCATCAAAGCTAGACAAATTCAGCATATTCAACCGCTTGTACTGACTAATCTCAACCATTTTGATGGATGGAAATTTGAGAATGTCCCAGTTATTGGGGAAGTAGGACGCAAAGCAATCACCCAAGGTTCTAAAGTTGTTTATTCTAATGCAGAAACTGGTAAAACTATTGCCGTCCGCTCTATCACGAAGCCAGAGGACTTATCGACAGAACGTATCCTGTGGGCACTTGAAAACCCAGTAGAACTTCTAATATCGCCGGAGCAGCCCAACACAACTTATAAAAAGGCGATCGTAGGAGGGCTACATTTTAAGCTTCCCCAATTCGAGATTGCTACTGTCGAAAATGATATACCGGTGATACATTCGGTCAGCAAATAATAAAGTTGATTGGCAGGAGGTCTCATGACACGCCCGACGACACAAAGAACTTTTTGCCGCATGGGCAAGTAAAATTCCCCAGAAGGCCAAGCCATTGCTCGATATGACCAAAAATTAAACCATCTTTAATTTGGATTACAATTAAATCTTACTTCATAATATTACTAAAAATTTAGTATAGACTAGTTTAGTGTATTATTTAGTAACATTTTATCTTCTTTGGTCGAGATTTAATACCACCTTCATCACCCCCGCATCCTCCTTGTCCGGCTTCACCGTAAACCCAAGCTGCCGGCACACGGCCAACATCGGGCGGTTCTCTCGGAGAACCGTCCCCTCCACCCGCGAAATGCCTTCCGCCTTGGCCCAATCGATCATCAGGCTCATGAGGGCGAGGCCGAGACCGGTGCCGCGGCGGTCGCCGTGGATGAGGATGGCGTATTCGCCGGTGTCGTGGTTGGCGTCGGCGTGGAGGCGCACGGCGCCGAGCATGCGGCCGGCGGCGTCGAGGGCCACGAACGCGATGGCGCGGGCGTAGTCGAGCTGGGTGAGCTTCGCCAGGAAGGCGTGGTTGAAGTCGCGCACGGGGGCGAAGAAGCGCAGCCGCAGGTCCTCGGTGCTCACCGACTGGAAGAAGGTGAGGAACAGGGCCTCGTCCTCCGGCCGCACGGGGCGGACATGGATCGCCTCGCCCTTGAGGGTGAGGCGGCGCTCCCACTCCACCGGATAGGGGCGGATGGCGAAACGCGGGTGCGCGGCCGCGCGGGCGGGCACGGGCGCCACCAGCACGCGGGCGTCGAGGGCCAGGGTGCCGCCGGCATCGGCCAGCAGCGGGTTGATGTCGAGTTCACGCACCTCCGGGCAATCGGCGGCGAGCTGGGCGAGCTTGACGAGGACCAGGGCGACGGCGTGGCGGTCCACGGCCGGGACGTCGCGGTAGGCGGCGAGGCGCCGGGCGACGCGGGTGCGGTCGATGAGTTCGGAGGCCAGACGCAGGTCGAGGGGCGGGAGGGCGAGCGCCCGGTCGTCGATGACCTCGACGGCGGTGCCGCCGCGCCCGAACACCACCACGGGCCCGAAGGTCGGGTCCTCGGCGAGCCCGGCGATGAGTTCGCGCTGCTGGCCCCGGCGGATCATCGGCTGCACGGCGAAGCCGGTGATGCGCGCGTCCGGCCTGAGGCGCCGGGCGCGCCGAAGAATGTCGGCGGCGGCCGCCCGGACATCGGCCTCCGAGGTGAGATCGAGGCGAACCCCGCCAACGTCGGATTTGTGGACGATGTCGGGCGAGACCACCTTCAGGGCGACGGCGCCGCCGGCGGCGATGATCGGCCAGGCGGCGGTGGCGGCGCCATCGGCGTCGGGGGCGAGGGTCAGGGGCGCGCTGTCGATGCGGTAGGCGGCGAGCAGGCCGGCGACGGCGACGGGATCGAGCCAGGTCTGGCCGGCTTCCACGGCGCGGGCCACGATGGCGCGGGCGGCCGCGACATCGGGCGAGAAGTCGCGCGGCAGGGAATCCGGGGTGCGCATGAGGTCGTCCTGGGCCTCGCGGTAGCGCACGAGGTGCAGGAACCCCTCGACGGCGTCGGCTTCGGTGGCGAAGCCCGGAATGCCGGCGGCGGCGAGGCGGGCCGCCGCCTCGGGGTCGTCGCCGATCTGCGCGACGAAGATCGGTTTCTTGCGCTGGCCGCCCATCCCCGCACTGGTCTTGCGAACCCGCGCCACGGTCTCGGCGAGCGCCGCCGCCGTCTCGGCGCTGCCGGAGTTGGCGGTGGGGACGTGGACGGCCAGCACGGCGTCGTGGCCGGGCTCGGTGAGCAGGGGTTCGAGGGCGGCGGCGAAGGCCTCCGGCCCGGCGGCGATGCCGAGTTCCACCGGGCTGTTCTGCGCCAGCGTGCCGCCCCGGTCGGCGAGGCGGTCGGCGGCGAGCGCCGCGATGCCGCGCCCGTTGCCGAGGATCGCGAGGCGGTGGCCGGGGAACGGGCGCTGGCGCCCGAGGGTCTCCACGGCGGCGAACATGGCGTCCAGGCTGTCGACGCTGAGGAGGCCGGCGCGGCGGAACGCGGCCTCGTAGACGGCGTCCGGCCGGGCGAGCGCCCCCGTGTGGGTGACGATGGCGCGGGGGGCCGCCCGGTGGCGCCCGGCGCGCAGCACCACCACGGGCTTGGCGCGGGCGGCGGCGCGGGCGGCGGACATGAACTTGCGCGCGTCGGGAATCGTGTCCAGCGAGAGCAGGATCGCGCGGGTGTGAAAGTCGGCGGCGAAATGGTCGAGGGCGTCGGCGATGTCGATGTCGCAGGCGGTGCCGAGGGACAGGACCGCCGAGAACCCGACGGCGCGCCGGGCCGCCCAGGCGACGATGCCGGCCGCCACGCTGCCCGATTGCGAGACGAGGGCGAGGTCGCCGGCCTTCGGCGCCTGGGCCAAGAGGCTGGCATCGAGGTCGGCCGGGGGCACGGCGAGGCCGATGCTGCCGGGGCCGAGGAGGCGCAGGCCGTGCCGGCGCGCCTCCGTCCGCACGGCCTCACAGCATTCCGGCGGCACGTCGGGGGTGAGGATCAGGGCGGCGGCCGCGCCCCGGCGCCCGGCGGCGGCGACCCAGGCGACGAGATCCGCCGGCTCGGCGGCGATGATCACGAGGTCGGGTGTCTCGCGACATTGATCTATGTTATCGACGCAGAGGATATCGTCGGAATCGAGGGACTTCTGCGGATTGACAACCCAGACCGCACGGCCGGGCTTGGCCCGGACGAGATTGTGGAGACAGGCGATGCCGAGGGCCGCGCCAGCCCCCTCCAACCCCACCACCGCGAGGGTGCGGGGCGCGAGCAGCGCATCGAACCGGTATGTACTCATGGGCGCGCAGCTTTCGCGGATCGCCGGAGCCGTCAAGGGCGCTCCGGAACGGATTCGCCCGGCGGCGCCCGCCCCACAGGTCTGGAGCTTATCTCATGCAACACAACCCCCATTTGCCCGGCTCGGACGAAAATCGGGCCGCCGACTCGGTCGTGGCCGCCATGCGCGATCTCATCACCCTCGGCCTCAGTCAGGGCACCTCCGGCAACGTCTCGGTGCGGCACGGGGCGGGCTTCCTCGTCAGTCCCACGGGGATCCCGGCCGAGGCGCTGCGGGCCGAGGACATCGTGCCCATGACCTTCACGGGCACCTGGGAGCACCGGCTGGCGCCGTCGTCGGAATGGCGCTTCCACCGGGACATCCTCGCGCGGCGCCCCGAGATCGGCGCCGTGGTGCACGCCCATCCGACCTACTGCACGGCCTTCGCCCTGTGCGGACGCACGATCCCGGCGGTGCACTACATGATCGCCGCCGTGGGCGGGCCGACGATTCGCTGTGCGCCCTACGCGCCCTACGGCACGGACGCCCTCTCGGCCCACGCCCTCGAGGCCCTGGAGGGGCGGGGCGGGTGCCTGCTCGCCAACCACGGCATGATCGCCACGGGGCCGACCCTGGAGAAGGCCCTGTGGCTCGCCGTGGAGATGGAGACCCTCGCCCGGCAATACGCCATCGCCCTGCAGGTCGGCGCCCCCATCATCCTGCCCGACGACGAGATCGCCCGGACGGTGGAGCGCTTCAAGACCTACGGCCCCCGCTCCCGCACGGACGGGCTCGTGCAACCGTGAGTCGGACCGATTCGGTCTCGGCTTTCGACGTAATTATGACAATGAATGAAATTTAATTCGTTTCTCGACAAAAAATAATAACTCCTTTGATCTCGCGATGAAAATCGCGTGTCCGCCTAGTGGGGGCCGTGGGCTGATCTGAATTCACTTCGCACCGATCGCTCGATGCCGAGCGATGATCAGCCCGCATCCTTGGGCAATCTCCCGCATGGCGTTGTGGTATTTCGCTTAGGTAGTCAAAGCCGCCGCCATCACCGAACAGGTCCATGCCACTTGAACTTTTGCTTGCGGCGTCATAGTAGCCCTGAAGTCACGTTTTTTTGACTAGTTCGAGCGACCATGACGGTAAGACGTCGTGGATCGACAAAATTCAGCGCAGAGCGCCAACGGGGGTTGAACATGAAGGCGGACGACGAGGCAGTGACGGACTACATCGAGCTTGCGGCGGACATCGTGTCCGCATTCGTCAGCAACAACTCCGTGCCGGCCGTCGAACTTCCGAACCTCATCGCGTCCGTTCACGCGACCCTCGGACGTCTGAAGACGCCCGTCGTGGAAGAGAAGAGCGAGCCGCTGACGCCCGCCATCTCGGTCAAGCGCTCGATCACGCCGGACTATCTCGTCTGCTTGGAGGACGGGAAGAAGTTCAAGTCGCTCAAGCGCCACCTGCGCACGCGCTACGACATGACGCCCGACCAGTATCGCGCCAAGTGGAGCCTGCCGAGCGACTATCCGATGGTTGCGCCGAACTATGCGGCCGCCCGTTCGGAACTGGCCAAGAACATGGGCCTCGGCCAGCAACGCCGGAAGCAGCCCGACCCCGTGCCGGAAGCCAAGCCGGCCGCCGCGCCTCGCGGCCGCCGTCCGCGCGTCGCCGCCGACGCCTGATCGCCGCGACGGTGGACGCGCCCGGAGGGCCTGTCCACCGCCGAATGCAGGACGCCCCGAGCCGTTAGAGATCGCGCAACGATCGCGCGCTTACGGTTTTCGCGATGCGGCCCGGACCGGCCATGGCAGCCCGGCCATGGCGTCCCGGCAGCCGCGCCGGGATCTCTCTCCATGCCGGGCCGGTCGAGCCTCGTCGCACGCCTGTTCTGGACCAGCCTCGCGGGAGGCGCCGCCGCGTTCGTGTACGGCGGCCCGGCTCTCGCCGCGACGGGGGCATGCCTCGCGCTCATCGGCCTGCACCGTCTCGACCGACCCCGGCGCATCCGCCGCCTCGTGCGCGCCACCATCCGGGCCCACGCCGCCACCCTCGCCCTGCGGCGGCGGCAGGAATGCTTCGTCGACGCCTACGGCAACCGCATCGACGACGGCTGGGTGCGCGAGCGGGAATACTTCGCCGAGCGCACGGTCCTGCCGGCCCTGGACGCGCGGGGCTACGGCGAGGAGGGGGACGCCCTCTGGGACACGATCCTGACCACCATCGAGCGCATCGCCGCCGCCCATCCGCTGCCCGATATCGACGAGGCCCCGGAGGACGGCATCGCCTACGAACGATTCTGCACGGAGCGCCTGCGCGAGGCGGGGTGGAACGCGCGGCCGACCCGGGCCAGCGGCGACCAGGGCGCCGACATCGTCGCCGAGCACGGCGGCATCCGCCTCGTCGTGCAGTGCAAGCGCTACGGCAAACCCGTGGGCAACGCCGCCGTGCAGGAGGTCGCCGCCGCCCTGCGCTACTGGTCGGGCGACCGGGCGGCGGTGGTATCGAATGCCGGCTTCACGCCGGCGGCGCGCAAGCTCGCGGCGGCCACGAACGTCGAACTCCTCCACCACGACGACCTGCGCGACCTCGTGCCCGCGCGGGCGGTCGGCCCCGGCACCGCCCCGAAGAAAGCCCTCCGGGGCAAGGGCCGGGCCGAGGCGCGCTCAGTCCTTGCCGAGCGGTAACCAGGCGTTGCCGTCGCGGGCGAGAAGGCGTTCGGCTTCCTCCGGGCCGTCGCTGCCGGCGGCGTAGAACGCCACGGGCGCGTCCCGCCACGCCTGGAGCAGGGGCTCGACGGCGGCCCAGGCCGCCTCGATGCCGTCGGCGCGCTGGAACAGGGTCGCGTCCCCGGTCATGCAATCGTACAGCAGGGTCTCGTAGCCGACGCTCGGAGTCTCGTGGAAGAAGTCGCCGTATTCGAACGCGGCGACGACGCGCCCGAGGCGCATCTCGGGGCCCGGACGCTTGGCGTTCAGGCCGATGCTCATGCCCTGCTCGGGGTCGATGCGCAGGCGCAGGAGATCGGGCGCGGGGTCGGCGCCCGGCCCGGCCCGGAACGGGGACTGCGCCGGTGGGCGGAAATGCACGGCGATCTCGGTCACCCGGTCGGTCAGGCGCTTGCCCGTGCGCAGGTAGAACGGCACGCCGGCCCAGCGCGGCGTATCGATGGTGAGCTTGAGAGCGACGTAGGTCTCGGTGCGCGAATCCTCGGCCACGTTCGGCTCGTCGCGATAGCCGGCCACGACGTCTCCGAATTCGGTTCCGGCCGTGTACTGGCCGCGCACGGCGTCCCCCGGTGGGATCGGCCGGATCGCGGCGAGGACCCGCCCCTTGGCGTCGCGGACGGCCTCCGCGTCGAGGCTCTCGGGCGCCTCCATGGCGACCATGCACAGGAGCTGGAACAGGTGGTTCGGCACCATGTCGCGCAAGGCGCCCGTCGGCTCGTAGAACGCGCCGCGCGCTTCGACCCCGATGGTCTCGGCGGCGGTGATTTCGATGGCGGAGACATGCTCGGCACGCCAGACCGGCTCGAGCAGCCCATTGGCGAAGCGAAGCGCCAGGATGCTCTGGACCGTTTCCTTGCCGAGGAAGTGATCGATGCGGAAGAACTGGCTCTCGTCGCCCTGGGCCAGCAGCGTGGCGTTGAGGGCCCGGGCGGAGGCGAGATCGCTGCCGAAGGGCTTCTCCACCACGACCCGGCGGAAGGCGCCGTCCGCCTGCTTCAGGAGCCCGGCCGCCCCGAGCTGCTCGACGATGGGACCGAAGAACCGCGCCGAGACGGCGAGGTAGAACACTACGTTGCCGTGGAGCGTCCCCGCCAGGTCTTTGAAGGTGGCGGCGTCGGAGAAATCGCCCTGCCGGAAGTGGAGGCGCTCGCGCACGAAGCCCCAGGCATCGGCGTCGATATGGTCGGGGTGGAACTCGGCGGTGTGGTCGGTGGTGAAGGACTGCAGGGTCTCGCCGAGGCTTTGGCGCCAGCCCGCATCGGTGTTTTCGTTGTGGTCGACGCCGACGATGCGGAATCCTTCCGGCAGGAGCTTGCCGGCCGAGAGGTTGTAGAGGGCCGGCATCAGCAGGCGCTTGGTCAGGTCGCCGGAGGCGCCGAAGATCACCAGGGTGCAGGGCGGCGCGGCGGGGCTGTCGCTCGGCGGCGGCGTGTCGGAGGCGGGTTCGGTGCGCATCGCGGCGGTCTCTCGCTTCGTGGTTCCGGCGCTGGCCCGCGCACGGAACGGCACGTCAACCGACTGCGTCGCACCCCGTTCCGGAATGCGTGGACCGCTCCGGAAGCAGACGCCGGGTACGCCGCGCGCTCCGTCCGTTCCCTCCAGCCTAGCGGATGCCGTCTCTTGGCGCGCCGTCATCCCGGGGCCGCGAAGCGGAACCCGGGATCGAGAAACACGGGCTCCGCCAGACTTTAGACTGTTGGCAGATTTGGATTGCACGCCTCCGGCGCGGCCCTTCGGGTCCGGGTTCGCTCGGCGAGCGCCCGGCCGGGAAAGAGAAGGGACCCGCGTTCCGCCGCGCTGATGCGGGGTTACCCGTATGAGGCGTCCAGGGTCCGCGCGATGCCGCCTCAGCTCGCCTTGAGGAAGCGCGTCATGGTCGCGTCGAGGCCGGCCGAGTGCTGGGCGAGCTGCTCGGCGATGGTGCGCACCGCCTCGGCGAGCTGACCGGTGGCCGAGGCCGCCGACGAGACGCCCGCGACGTTACCCGACATCTCCTGGGTCGAGGCCGCCTGCTCCTCGACGGCCCCCGCCATGGCGAGCGTGAGGCCCGAGAGTTCGCCCACGGCGGCGGTGATCATGCCGATGGCCGAAACCGCGTCCCCCGTGGCGCCCTGGATGGCGGCGACCTGCTGGGTGATCTCGTCCGTGGCCTTCGCAGTCTGCGCCGCCAGGGCCTTCACCTCGCTCGCGACCACGGCGAAGCCCCGGCCGGCGACGCCGGCACGGGCCGCCTCGATGGTGGCGTTGAGGGCCAGCAGATTGGTCTGATCGGCGATGGACTTGATCATCCCGACGACGGCATCGACCTTCGTGGCGTTCTCGGCGAGCAGGCGCACCGTGGCATCCGTGGCGGCGGCCTGGGTGGCGATCTGGCGGGCGCGTTCCGAGACGCCGCCGACCTGACCGGAAATCTCCCCGATGGCGCTCGTCATCTGTTCGGACCCGGCGGCGACCGACGAGGCGCGGGCGCTCGCCTCGTCGGCGGAGCGGGTCAGCCCCTCGGCCGATTGCTGCATGTCTCCGATGGCCATGCCGAGGGCCTCCACCACGCGGGAGACCTCCGTCGCCATGGCGACCTGCGCCGTCACCACCGACCAGGTGAGCATCGGGCCGATGTAGCGCCCTTCAGGATCCTTGATCGCCGACACCTGGAGGTCGAGGGTCTCGGGCCCGACCTTGATCTTCGTGCGGTGCGGCAGGCGGCTGTCGTCGGCCAGCATGCTGCGCTGGTGGTGCGGGTTCTTGTGGAACACGTCGAACGACGAGCCCATCATCTCGCTGACCTTGATCGGCAGATGGCGTTCGATGGTGCTGAGGGTCTTGCGCGAGGTGGTGTTGAAATAGTTGATCCGGAATTCGTTCTTCGGATCCGCCGTCATGACGGCGACGGGCATGTCGTCGATCATCGTCAGCAGGCGGCTGGTCTCGTTCTTCTTGGCTGTGATGTCGGAGGCGAACTTCACCACCTTCACGGGCTTGCCCGCCGCGTCGTAGACCGGGTTGTAGGTCGCCTCGAGCCAGACCCGGCGCTTGGCCTTGTCGAGGCGCATGAACTCGCCGGCGACGTGCTTGCCGCTCCGCAACTGGTCCCAGAACGCCTTGTAGTCGGCTCCCGCAGCCACGTTGTCCTCGACGAAGAGGCTGTGTTTGCGGCCCTTGAGCTCGGCGAGGGTGTATCCGATGACCGCCAGGAAGTTTTCGTTCGCCGACAGGATCGTCCCATCCAGCGTGAACTCGATGATCGCCAGCGAGCGGTCGAGGGCATCGAGCTTCGCTTGCGCCTCGGTGTATGTCGATCTGCGGAACATACCAGTATCTCGCTGAGGGGTATCCGCCCCTCAATAACCTATACTGGTTAAGGCTTCACGAACCCGTGATTTTGCTTTAGCAAGAACCTATACTACCTGCGCACGATCTATTACAAACTTGGGTTGCATTCGTGGACTCGTCGGCGGCCACTTCGTCCGCCGCGGCGCGTCCCATCGAAATCCCCCCGCGCGCGAACGGCGATCCGGATCACTCGTCCGTGCGGACGGCCTGTCCGGAATCGACGGGCAGGCGGGTGTCCCGGAGGTCGTCTCCGGTAGGCAGGCTGCGCACGTCCCAGCCGCCCCCGAGCGCCCGGATCAGCGCCACGGCGGTGGTGAAGCGGTTGAGGCGGATCTGGAGGGCCGTGACCTCGTTGTTGAGGGCGAGGGACTGGGCGGTCACCACGGTGGTGTAGTTCTGGGTCCCGGCCCGGTACTCGTTCAGCGTGATCTCGACGCCGCGCCGGGCCGAGGCCACGGCCTCGTCCTGCGCCGCCTGCTGGCGGGCGAGGATGCGCACGCCGGACAGCCCGTTCTCGACCTCGCCGAAGGCCGTGAGCACGGTCTGGCGGTAATTGGCCACCGCCGCATCGTAGGCCGCGCGGGTGATCCGCAGGGCCGCCGCGCGGGCGCCACCGTCGTAGAACACTTCCGTACCGGCGGCCGCCACGGACCAGACCTGGTTGGCCGCCGAGAACACGCCGTTCGAGGTCAGTCCCGAGATGCCGCCCGAGGCCGAGAGGGTGAGCGTGGGGTAGAACGCCGCCACCGCGACACCGATGAGTTCGCTCTGGGCCTGCACGGTCCGCTCGGCCTGGGCGACGTCGGGCCGGCGCTCCAGCAGGGTCGAGGGAATGCCGACTGGCACGGCGGGCGGACGCGCGGCCAGCGGCGCCACGGGCAGGGACAGTTCCGAGGGCGGGCGCCCGACCAGGGTGGCGATGGCGTGCTCGAAGATCGCCCGCTGCAGGCCGACGGCGATGGCCTGGGCCTGGGTCGTCTGCAGCAGGGTCTGGGCGGTGATGACGTCGGAGCGTGCCGCGACGCCGGCCGAATACTGGTTCTCGGTGATGGCCAGACTCTTCTTGAAGCCGGCGATGTTCTCGTCGAGGACGCGCTGGAGCGAGTCCTGATAGCGCAGGCTCAAGTAGTTCGTCGCCACCTCGGACTGGATGGTGAGGCGCACCAGGGCGAGATCCGCGGCACTCGCCTGGGCGGTGGCGACCTCGCTCTCGATGTTGCGCCGGATACGGCCGAACAGGTCGAGTTCCCAGCTCGCCTGACCCTGGAGGGAGACGGTGGTGCGGGCCGTTCCGCCCGTGCCGGTGCGCGCGATGCTGGGTGCGCCGATCACCGTGGGGAACAGGGCGGCGCGGGCCTGGGCGACGAAGCCGCGGGCCTGCTCGTAGGCGGCGACCTGAGCCCGTAGGGACTGATTGTCGACGTCGACGAGGCGGATCAGCCGGTCCAGGGCGGGATCCTTGAACACCCGCCACCAGTCACCGCGCTCGGCGCCGTCATTGGGGGCGACCGGACGCCATCCCTTGCGGCTCGCGACATAGGCGGCGCTGTCCTCGCGGGCGCCGCCCTCCTTGAAGGCGAGCGGGGTCTCGACGGAGGGGCGGGAATAGTCCGGGCCGACCATGCAGCCGGAGACCGTGGTGGCGAGGAACAGCAGGGCCGTGAGACGCGACGCCCCCTTCCCTCCTCCCCCTGCGGGGGAGGGGGGAGGGTTTTCCTGCGCACGACCCGCCACTGACAATTCCACGGCCAGACCACCCACGCTCATTCGGCCGGGCTCAGGGCCGCGCCGGCCGCCGGCGCGCGCCGGCGCAGGCGGTCGAGGTACAGGTAGACGACGGGGGTGGTGTAGAGGGTCAGGATCTGGCTCACGATGAGTCCGCCGACGATGGCAATGCCGAGGGGGCGGCGCAGTTCGGACCCCTCCCCGCCCGCGAGGATGAGGGGCAGCGCGCCGAGCATGGCCGCGAGCGTTGTCATCATGATCGGCCGGAAGCGCAAGAGGCAGGCCTCGAAGATGGCGTCCCGGGGTTTCAGCCCGCGGGTGCGCTCCGCGTCGAGGGCGAAGTCGATCATCATGATGGCGTTCTTCTTCACGATGCCGATGAGCAGGAACACCGCGATGAGGGCGATGACGGTGAATTCCGTGCCCGACACCAGAAGCGCCAGGAGCGCGCCGATGCCCGCCGACGGCAGGGTCGAGAGGATCGTCAGCGGGTGGACGAAGCTCTCATAGAGGATGCCGAGGATCGTGTAGACGGCCACCAGCGCCGCCAGGATCAGCAGGGGCTGACGCGACGAGGATTCCTGGAAGCTCTTGGCCCCGCCGGCGAATTCGCCGTGGATGGTCGCCGGCAGGCGCAGGTCCGTCATCGCCTGCTCGATGGCGGCCGTCGCGTCCGACAGGCTGTTGCCCGGGCTCAAATTGAACGAGATGGTGGTGGCGACGAACAGGCCCTGGTGGCTCACCTGCACGGGGGCGTTGCCGGTCTCGAGGCGGGCGAAGGCTGAGAGCGGGATCATGGTCTCCTTGGCGGCGGAGACGGGGGCGCTCGACGAGGCGCCGCCCTTGCCGCCCGCGATGGCGTTGGCGGCGGCGTTGCGGGCGGAATCCCCCGCGAGGGCGGCGGCCGTGGCGGTGTCGGTCGTGGCTCCGGCCGTCGCGGTGTTGCCCGCCGCGTTGGTGTTCACGGTGCCGTCCGCCGCCGCCACGGTGCCGGCCACCGCGTTGGTGGTGGCCGAGCCCCTGGCCTTGCCGCCCGAGGTCGAGACGTAGAGGAGCTTCAGGGTGTCGGGGCTCTGGAGGTAGCGTGGGGCCACCTCCATGACGACGTGATACTGGTTTAGCGGGTTGTAGATGGTCGAGACCTGACGCTGGCCGAAGGCGTCGTAGAGGGTGTTGTCGATCTTGTCCGGCGTCAGGCCGTAGCGGAAGGCGGTCGCCCGATCGATGACGAGGCGGCTTTCCAGACCGCCCTCCTGTTGGTCCGACGAGACATCGGTGAAGATCGGATTCTTCTGGAGCGCCTGCATCAGCTTCGGGGCGGCGGCGTAGAGTTCCTCCGCCGTGTCGCCCTGCAGGGTGTACTGGTAGGTGGCGAAGCTCTGGCGCCCGCCCATGCGCAGGTCCTGGCGCGGGAACAGGTAGAGCCGGGCGCCGGCCACCCGGGAGAGCTTCGGGCGCAGGCGGGTCATCACCTGCTCGATGGGATCGCGCTCGGCCTTGGGCTTCAGGCCCACGAAGACGTTGGCCGAGTTGGTGGCCCGGCCGCCCGTGAAGCCGACGACGCTGTCCACCGCCGGGTCCGCCTGCACGATGGCGGTGGCCTGTTCGAGCTTCTGCTTCATCGCCTGGAACGAGATGCGCTGGTCGGCCTGGATGCCGCCCATCATCTGCCCGGTGTCCTGCTCGGGAAAGAAGCCCTTCGGCACGATGACGTAGAGGTAGACGTTCAGCCCCACGGTCGCGAGGAGGCTGAGCACCACGAGGCGGCGGTGGCGCAGCGCGATGCGCAGGGTGCGTTCGTAGGCGGCGAGCATCGCATCGAAGCCGGATTCGAGGCCGCGCAGGAAAAAATTCTGGCGCCGCGCCGGATCGTGCGTTTCCGGCTTCAAGAGCAGCGCGCACATCATCGGCGTGGTGGTCAGCGACAGCACCAGGGAGATGAGGATCGCGAGCGACAGGGTGACGGCGAATTCCTGGAACAGGCGCCCGACGATGCCGCCCATGAGCAGGATCGGGAGGAACACCGCCACCAGCGACAGGCTCATGGAGATGACGGTGAAGCCGACCTCGCTGGCGCCGAGCAACGCCGCCTCCACCCGCGCCTTGCCCTGCTCGATGTGGCGCTGAATGTTCTCCAGCACCACGATGGCGTCGTCGACGACGAAGCCCGTGGCGATGATGAGCGCCATGAGGGAGAGGATGTTGAGGCTGTAATCGAGGAGATACATCGCCGAGAAGGTGCCGACGATGGAGATCGGCACCGCCACCGCCGGGATCAGCGTCGCGCGGCCCGAGCGCAGGAAGATGAACACCACGAAGATGACGAGGCCGACGGCGATGAGCAGGGTGTCCTCGGTCTCGGCCAGCGACGCCCGGATGGTGGCGCTGCGGTCGCCCGTCACCATGAGGTCGATGTCGCCCGGCAGCGCCGCCTGGACCTGGGGGATCGCCGCCTTCAGGCCCTTGATGGTCTCGACGACGTTGGAGCCAGGCTGCTTGTAGATGAACAGGATCACGCCCGGCTTGCCGTTGACGAGGCCGAGATTGCGTTTGTCCTCGACGGAATCGAGCACCTCGCCGACATCGGTGAGGCGCACGGCCGCGCCGTTGCGATAGGCCACGACGATGTCGCGGTAATCGGCCGCCACCCGGCCCTGATCGTTGGCGTAGAGCTGGTAGTGGCGCGTGTCCGTCTCGATGGCGCCTTTGGGCGAATTGGCGTTCGCGGAAGCGAGGGCCGCCCGGATGCCCTCCAGACCGATGCCGTAGTTGAACAGGGCGGTGGGATCGAGCTCCACCCGCACGGCCGGGAGCGACGAGCCGCCGATGTCGACGTTGCCCACCCCCGGCAGCTGGGACATCTTCTGCTGCACCACCGTCGCGGCGGAATCGTAGAGCTGGCCCGGCGTCAGGGTGTTCGACGTCAGGGCCAGGATCAGGATCGGCGAATCGGCCGGGTTGAACTTCCGGTAGGTGGGGTTCTGGCGCAGCGCCGTCGGCAGATCGGCGCGGGCGGCGTTGATGGCCGCCTGGACGTCGCGGGCCGCCCCGTCGATGTCGCGGTTGAGGCCGAACAGCAGGACGATGCGCACGGAGCCGACCGAACTCGTCGACGTCATCTCGTTGACGTCCGCGATGGCGCCGAGGCGCCGCTCCAGGGGGGCCGCCACCGTCGTCGCCATGGTCTCGGGGCTGGCGCCCGGCATCGACGCCTGCACGAGGATCACGGGGAAATCCACCTGCGGCAGGGGCGCCACCGGCAGCTTCAGGAACGCGAAGATCCCGGCGAGCAGCACGCCCAGGGTGAGTAGAACCGTGGCGATGGGCCGGCGGATGAACGGAGCGGAGACGTTCATGCGACGCCCCCTCTGTCATGGCCCCATCGGGCCGCCATTGAGCACAACAGGCTCCCTCTCCTGGAAGGAGAGGGCTGGGGTGAGGTGTGTGACATCTCCGGACAAGGCACGCACCTCACCCTGTCCCTCTCCTTCCAGGAAAGGGGACCCGTGCTGCCCGCGCGATATGAGAACGCCGCCGCGTTTGTGACGAGAAGCGGCTGAAGAGCCATACTGTCTCGCGTGGCATAAGATTCGACAGTAAAAAGGAGCGAACGATGAGCCGCGCCACGTCCCTGCGGCGAACCGCGACGGGCGCCGAAACCGTGCTGTGGCGGGCGCTGCGTGGAGCGAAGCTGAACGGCTCGAAATTCCGCCGCCAGCATCCGATCGACCGGTTCGTCGTGGACTTCGTTTGCCTGAAGGCGAAGCTGGTCATCGAGGTCGACGGGGCCACTCACGGCAGTTCCGCTGCGCTCGGACGCGACGCCGGGCGAACGCAGGTTCTTGAGGCTGCCGGATTTCACGTCATGCGAGTCGGAAATACGGATATCCGAGACAACCTCGACGGAGTTTTGGAAAGCATCCTGACGGCGATACTTCTGCGCAATTACCTGTAATCGAGACGGCATGGAGCGCGACGGGCTCCCTCTCCTGGAAGAAGAGGGTTGGGGTGAGGTGTGTGACATCTCCGGATAAGTCACACACCTCACCCTGTCCCTCTCCTTCCAGGAGAGGGGACCCGCGTTTCGCGCGCGAAGCGTAAAAGCTGGCGCCTCCCTCACGACAGCGCCTCGACACCGTCCGCGCGGCGGCCGGTGATCCGGCGCTCTAGACGGTCGAATGCCAGATAGATCACCGGCGTCGTGAACAGCGTCAGCACCTGGGAGACGATGAGCCCGCCCGCGATGACGATGCCGAGGGGCTGGCGCAGTTCGGCGCCGACCCCCGTGCCGACGATGAGCGGCACCGCCGCGAACAGGGCCGCGAGCGTCGTCATCAGGATCGGGCGGAAGCGCAGGAGGCAGGCCTCGTAGATGGCGTCGCGGGGGGGCATCCCCTGTTCGCGCTCGGCCTGGAGCGCGAAGTCGATCATCATGATGGCGTTCTTCTTCACGATGCCGATGAGCAGCACGATGCCGATGACCGCGATGATGTCGAGCGACAGGCCGAACAGCATCAGGCCGAGCAGCGCCCCGATGCCGGCGGACGGCAGCGTGGAGAGGATGGTGATCGGGTGGATGAAGCTCTCGTAGAGCACGCCGAGCACGATGTAGACGGTGACGATGGCGGCGATGACGAGGAACAGCTGGTTCGAGAGCGCCGACTGGAACGCGAAGACCGAGCCCTGCGGCACCACGCGAAAGCTCGGCGGCAGGTCGATGGCCTTCCCCGCCGCCTCCACCGCCGCAACGGCGTCGCCGAGCGCCGCCCCCGGCGCGAGGTTGAACGACACGGTGGTGGCCGGGAACTGGCCGAGATGGGAAATGAGGAGGGGCGCACGCCGCTCGCTCACCCGGGCCACCGCCGAGAGCGGCACCTGACCGGAAGTCGCCGTCGAGGACGGCAGGTAGATGTGGTCGAGGCTCTCGATGGTCTTGTGCAGATCCGGATCGGCCTCGAGGATCACCCGGTACTGGTTCGACTGCGTGAAGATCGTCGAGACGATGCGCTGGCCGAAGGCGTCATAGAGGGCGTTGTCGACGGTGGCGGGGGTGATGCCGTAGCGACCCGCCGTCGCCCGGTCGATGGTGACGTAGGCCGCCAAGCCGCTGGCCTGGAGGTCGCTCGCCACATCGGACAGGAGCGGCGAGGTCTGGAGCTGGCGCACGAAGCGCGGCACCCAGGTTTCGAACTCCGTGAGGTTCGGGTTCTCGAGGATGACCTGATACTGCGTCGCGCTCACCGCCGTGTCGATGGTGAGGTCCTGCACCGATTGCAGGTAGAGGCGGATGCCCGCCACGCCCTCGGTCGCGGCCTTGATCCGTTCGATGATCTGACCAGCCGTCGCGGTCCGGCCCGCGTGGGGCTTCAGGTTGATGAGGAAACGGCCGGAATTCAGGGTCACGTTCTGGCCGTCGACGCCGATGAACGACGACAGGCTCTCGACGTCCGGGTCCTTGAGGATGAGGGTGGCGAGCGCCCGCTGGCGCTCGGCCATGGCGGCGTAGGACACGGTCTGGTCGGCCTGGGTGATGCCCTGGACCACGCCGGTGTCCTGCACGGGGAAGAACCCCTTGGGGATCACCACGAACAGGTAGGCGGTGAGCGCGACGGTGGCGAGGGTCGCGATCAGGGTCAGGCCCTGGTGGCGCAGGACCACTCGCAGCATCCGGCCGTAGCCGGCGATGACCCCGTCCATGCCGCGACGCGCCGCGCGGGCGATGACGCCCTCGCGGCGCTGCCCGGCCGGCTCGTGCTTCAGCAGGCGCGCGCACAGCATCGGCACGAGGGTGAGGGACACCACCGCCGAGATCACGATGGTGGCGGCGAGCGTGATGGCGAATTCGTGGAACAGGCGCCCGACGACGTCGCCCATGAACAGGAGCGGGATGAGCACGGCGATGAGCGACACCGTGAGCGAGATGATGGTGAAGCCGATCTCGCGGCTGCCCTTGAGCGACGCTTCGAGAGGCGAATCCCCCTCCTCCACGTGGCGGGCGATGTTCTCGATGACCACGATGGCATCGTCCACCACGAAACCCGTCGCGATGGTCAGCGCCATGAGGGAGAGGTTGTCGAGGGAGAAGCCGTAGAGGTCCATCACCGCCAGGGTGCCGACGAGGGAGAGGGGCACCGACAGGCTCGGGATCAGGGTCGCGGAGACGCTGCGCAGGAAGAGGAAGATGACGAGCACCACGAGGCCGATGGCGAGCGCCAGCTCCACCTGCACGTCGTGGACGGAGGCCCGGATGGTGACCGTGCGGTCGGTGAGCAGGCCGACCTGGATGGCGGCTGGCAGGGTCGCCTGGAGCTGGGGCAGCAGGGCCTTGATCTTGTCGACGGTGCTGATGACGTTGGCGCCGGGCTGGCGCTGGATGTTGAGGATGACGGCCGGGACCTCGCCGGCCCAGGCGCCGAGCTTCGTGTTCTCCGGGCCGGCGACCACGTCGGCGACGTCCGAGAGCTTCACCGGGGCGCCGTTCTTGTAGGCGATGATGGCGTCGTCGTAGGCCTTCGGGTCGCGGATCTGGTCGTTGGCGTTGATGGCGTAGGACTGGGTCGGCCCGTCGATGGTGCCTTTGGGCGTGTTGACGTTGAGATTGGTAATGGTTGTGCGCAGGTCGTCGATGTTCAGGCCGTAGGCCGCCATGGCGCGGGCGTTGAACCGCACCCGGATGGCCGGGCGCTGGCCGCCGCCCGTGCTGACGAGGCCGACGCCGGCCACCTGCGAGATTTTTTGAGCGAGCCGCGTCTCGGCGAGGTCACGCACCTCGGTGAGCGGCATGGTCTTCGAGGTCAGCGCGAAGGTGAGGATCGGCGCGTCGGCCGGATTCACCTTGGCGTAGATCGGCGGAGCCGGCAGGTCGGCCGGCAGCAGGTTGCCGGCGGCGTTGATGGCCGCCTGAACCTGCTGCTCGGCGATGTCCAGCGGCAGGTCGAGACTGAACTGCAGGGTGACGACGGAGGCGCCCGCCGAACTCTGCGACGTCATCTGGTTGAGGTTCGCGAGCTGCCCGAACTGCCGTTCCAAGGGCGCGGTCACCGCCGAGGTCATCACCTCGGGGCTGGCGCCCGGATAGAACGTCTGGATCTGGATCGTCGGGTAATCCACCGACGGCAGGGCCGAGACCGGCAGGTTCAGGTACGACACCATCCCGACCATGAGGATCGCCAGCATGAACAGCGTGGTGGCGACGGGGCGCAGGATGAACAGGCGGGAGGGGTTCATGGGGTGAGCCCCATGCCGTGGATGGCGACCGCGACAGGCCCCCTCTCCTGGAAGGAGAGGGACCCGCGCTTATGCACGCGGTGTGCGAAGGCTGGAGCAGACGGCAGAAAGCCACGCCTGCACAGAGGTGATGCGCCAGCAAAAGAATTCATTGCGCGGCCGGGCGCTGGCGGCGGCGCTCGCGCTTCTGGCCCTCGGGGGCGAGGGCATCGGCCTTCGCGGCCTCCGCCTTCGCGTCTTCAGGCTTGGCGTCCTCGGGCTTGGCGTCCTCGGGTTTCGGCCCCGCCGCGCCGGGCGGGCGGGTACCGTCCTCGGTGACCCGCACGCTCGCGCCATCGCGCAGACGGTCGGTGCCGTCGACCACCACGCGATCACCGACGGCGAGCCCCGCCGTCACCGCCGTGCGGGCGCCGTCGGCCTCGCCGAGGGTGATGGGGCGGACCACCACCTTGTCGTCGCCCTGCATGAGGTAGACGTAGGTGCCGGGCGTGCCGCGCAGGATCGCGGCGGTGGGCACGATGGGGGCGTTGCGCACCGTGTCGACGACGAGCTTGGCGTTGACGAATTGGTTCGGGAACAGGGCGTCGTCGGAATTGTCGAACAGGGCGCGCAGCTTCACCGTGCCGGTGGTGGTGTCGATCTGGTTGTCCACGGTCTCGAGGGTACCGGTGGCGAGCACCGTGGTGTCGCCGCGGTCATAGGCCGAGACGGTGAGCTTGGCGCCGGCCCGCAGGCGGCGCATCACCTTCGCCACGTCGTCCTCGGGCAGGGTGAACACCACGGAGATCGGGTGAAGCTGCGTCACCACCACGAGGGCCGTCGAGGCGGCCGTGATGTAGTTGCCCTGGTCGACCTGGCGCAGGCCGACGCGCCCCTCCACCGGCGAGACGATGCGGGTGTAGGTGATGTTGAGCTTCTGCTGATCGACGAGCGCCTGATCGGCCGCCACCGTGCCCTCGTTCTGCTTGACCAGGGCGGCCTGCGTGTCGACGTTCTGCTTCGAGATCGAATCCTGCTGGGACAGGCGCTGGAACCGGGCGAGATCGAGCCGGGAATTCTGCAGCAGGGCCTGATCGCGCATGAGCTGGCCCTGGTACTGGGCGAGCTGGGCCTCGTAGATCCGCGAATCGATCTGGGCGAGGAAGTCGCCCTTCTTCACCGTCTGGCCCTCGCGAAAGCCGACCTCCATGAGGTAGCCGCTGATCTGCGAGCGGACCGTGACGGTGGCGAGCGGCGTCACCGTGCCGAGGCCGGAGAGGATGACGGGCACGTCGCCCGCCGCGATAGTGGCGATGCCCACCGCCTGGGGCGGCTCGCCGTGGCGCCCCCCGCCCCGGCCGCCCTTGCTGCGGGGCCCGCCGGCCGTCTGCGTCGCGCCGTCCGCTTTCGGCGCGAGGTAATGGCGGTAGCCGTAATATCCGCCGCCCGCCAGAAGCAGCACGAGGAGGAACCACAGCCAGCCGCGTCCGCCCCGCGTCCGGGCGGGCCCGGTTTCGCCGGGGGACACGTAGTCCCGCGCGGTCTCGGTGCGGATCGGAGAGTTCTCGTTCATGGCGTCACAGCATCAGCGGGCGCGGCGCCCGGGCGGAGCGGTTCATCAGGATGTGGATCGCATCGCCGGTTCGAACAGTTCGAGGCATCGTCGCACCCCGACCGTAACGGTCGGCCCGCGACCGACACGGTCGTGTCGGCCGAATTCCTCGAATTCCGGGGCGGCGTGGCATGAAACCTCTTCTGGCGGGCCAATACGTCGCCAGTACGGCATCCGCGTTTCCCCCGTGTTGCTGCTCGCCCGGGCGGGGCGCGTCAGGGTCGCTTGGCCGGATCGTAAGCCTGCACCACCGCGCGATACGTGTCGTCCACGGGCGCCACGGGAACGACGCGGCGCAGGCCGAGGCCGAGGAGGGCCGTGGCGACGGCGAGGAGGAGGCAGGTGCGGGTTCGCATGGGGCTTCGTCCTGCCACAGGCGCGCATCCCCGGCACGAGGAGAAAACGCTCCGGGCACGAAAAAAGGCCGCCGCGACCGCGACGACCTCTTTTGCGATTCCAAGGATTCGAACTCATGGACCGGAGCGGCGACCGCCCTCGTGAGACGAGGGGGCGTAGTCCCGCAAGAGCCGCTGCCGCTCCGGCTCATCGGAAATTAGATCACGGCTGATGAATGTCAACAATCGTCAGTCGAAAGGGAGGGACTCTCGTACGCGGGGGTGCGCAGCCGCACATTTCGTACGACGCGAGGGCCGTGCTACGCATCCGTCCCCTCACGCCTCGCCCCCGACACCCGAGCCGATGAACCCCGTCTTCGCCAACCTTCCGACGACCATCTTCACCGTGATGTCGGGCCTCGCCCGCGACCTCGGGGCGATCAATCTCGGCCAGGGCTTCCCCGACGATCCGGGTCCCGAGGATGTCCGCCGCCGCGCCGCCGAGGCGGTGCTCGACGGCGACAACCAATATCCGCCGATGATGGGGCTGCCGGCCCTGCGCGAGGCGATCGCGGCGCATTACACCCGTCACCAGGACTTGAGCCTCGATCCGCACACGGAGGTGATGGTGACCTCGGGCGCCACCGAGGCGCTGGCCGCCGCCCTCCTGTCGCTCATCGCGCCCGGCGACGAGGTGGTGCTGTTCGCGCCCCTGTACGACGCCTACCTGCCCCTCGTGCGCCAGGCCGGCGGCGTTCCCCGCATCGTCAACCTGCAGCCCCCGCACTTCCGCCTGGAGGAGGAGGCTTTGGCGGCGGTGTTCTGCGACCGCACGAAGCTCGTGGTGCTGAACAATCCCCTTAACCCCAGCGCCACGGTGTTCGGCCGCGAGAACCTCGCGCTGCTTGCCCGGTTCTGCACCCGCCACGACGTCGTGGCCGTGTGCGACGAGGTGTGGGAGCACATCGTGTTCGACGGCGTGAAGCATTGCCCGCTCATGGCCCTACCCGGCATGCGCGACCGGACGGTGAAGATCGGCTCGGCGGGCAAGATCTTCGGCCTGACCGGGTGGAAGGTCGGCTTCGTCATGGCGGCAAGCCCCCTCCTGCGGGCCGTGGCGGGCGCCCACCAGTTCCTCACCTTCACCACCCCGCCCTGCCTGCAGACGGCCGTGGCCTACGGGCTCGGCAAGCCCGACGCCTCTTTCGACGACATGCGGACCCGCTTCGCCCGCTCGCGCGACCGCCTGAGCGCGGGCCTCGCCGCGCGCGGCTTCACGGTGCTACCCTCGGCCGGAACCTACTTTCTCAACGTCGACATCGCCCCCCTGGGGTTCGACGACGACGCGGCGTTCTGCGAGACCCTGGTCCGGCGCCACGGCGTCGCGGCGATTCCCGTGAGCGCCTTCTACGATGCCGATCCGGTGCGCCACATCGTGCGCCTGTGCTTCGCCAAATCCGACGCGACCCTCGACGCCGCCCTCGACCGTCTCGGCGACGTCGCCCGGAGAGCCGCGTGATGGCGGTCCGGCCGCTTGCGGGCGGGGCGAAGCGGGGCCACATGCCCCCGCATGAACACGCCGCGCATTCCCAGGGACCCGACCGTGGACTTCGCCCGAGACCCCGGTGCCGGGCGCGGCACCAGCCGTATGGGGCCCGGCGACACGACGCCGTTCCGGCCCAAGCCCGACGACCGCGAGGCCACGCTCCTGCGCCTCGAGGCGCTGGCACACCTCATGGACTCGGCCTTCCTGATTCCGGGGATCAACCGCCGCGTCGGCATGGACGCCATCGTGGGCCTCGTGCCGATCATCGGGGACGTGGCCGGCATGCTCATCGCCTCCTACGTGGTCAACGAGGCGCGCCGTCTCGGCGCCCCGCGCTGGCTCGTGGCCCGGATGATGGCCAACGTAGTGTTCGACGGGGCAATCGGCATGGTGCCGCTGGCCGGCGACCTGTTCGACGCGGCCTTCAAGGCCAACCGCCGCAACGTCGCCCTGCTGCGCCGCCACCTCGAGAAGACCGGGGGCCTGCGGCCCAACGAGATCGAGGGCACGGCCGTGCGCCTCGACGGCTGAGCGCCCCCGGCACCGGACGGGGCAACCCATGAATCAGGTCGCCGTTCCCCCCGTCGCGGTTCCCATTCGCGCGGGCCGGCTCTCGCCCCTGTGGCAGCGCCGGCTCGCCAATTTTCGCCGCAACCGCCTCGGCTTCTGGTCGTTCGTGATCTTCACCGCCCTGTTCGGCACGAGCCTGTTCGCGGAGTTCATCGCCAACGACAAGCCCCTCGTCGTCTCCTACAAGGGCGAAATCCTGTTTCCCGTCCTTATCGACTACCCGGACGAGAAGTTCGGCGGCTTCTACGCCCGGCCGAACTACCGCTCGGCCGAGACGCGCAAGGAGATCGCCGAGAACGGCTGGGCGATCTGGCCGCCGATCCCGTATTCCTACGACACCATCATCGACGGCCTGCCGACCCCCTCGCCCTCGCCGCCGACCTGGATGCTGACGCAAGAGCAGTGCGCGAGCGTGGGCAAGCCGTGCGCCGACCTCGAGAAGCACTGGCTCGGCACCGACAACACCACCCGGGACGTGCTGGCGCGGATCATCTACGGGTTCCGCATCTCGGTGCTGTTCGGCCTCATCCTCGCCCTGATCTCCTCGGTGATCGGCGTCGTCGCGGGCGCCGTGCAGGGCTATTTCGGCGGCTGGGTCGATCTCGCCCTGCAGCGCTTCATCGAGGTCTGGAGCGGCATCCCGACCCTCTATCTCATCATCATCATCTCGGCCTTCATCGAGCCGGGCTTCTTCGTGCTGCTTGGCATCCTGCTCCTGTTCTCGTGGGTGGCCCTCGTCGGCGTGGTGCGGGCCGAGTTCCTCCGGGCGCGCAACTTCGAGTACGTGCGCGCCGCACGCGCGCTCGGCCTCTCCAACGTCCGCATCATGAGCCGCCACCTCCTGCCCAACGCCATGGTGGCGACCCTGACGTTCCTGCCGTTCATCCTCAACGGCTCCATCGGCACCCTGACCTCCCTCGATTTCCTCGGCTTCGGCCTGCCGCCGGGCTCGGCGTCGCTGGGCGAGCTGCTGGCGCAGGGCAAGGACAACATCCAGGCGCCCTGGCTCGGCCTGACCGGCTTCCTCGTCGTCGCCGTGATGCTGAGCCTCCTCGTCTTCGCCGGCGAGGCCGTGCGCGACGCCTTCGATCCGAGGAAATCTTTCGCCTGAAAGGAGACTATTCGTTGAAGTCTTCGCCCAGGAAGCCTGACAGGGAAACCAATCCCTAACAATTGTCTGTAATTCTCGCCCGAATGTCAGCGCTCGGGATCCTTCCAGAATGCCCGTGAACGCCTCTTCGGGCCTGGGGTGCCCGCCGGACGCCGTCCCCGCCATCGCGTGCGACGGGGAGAGTGCGCCGGGTCTGGCGCGGATCACGGCCCTGGCCGCCGCGTGTCTCGGGATGCCGATGGCCTGGCTCGCTCTCGGCACCGGGCGGACCCGCGTGGTGCGGGCCGTCCATGGGTTCGCGGGCGGGGAGCCGGGCGACGCGGCCGGCGGCTTTCGCGCCTGCGTCCCCCTCATCGGCGCCGGGGAGCGCCGGCTCGGCGAACTGTGGATCGGCGACCGGCGGGCGCGCGGGGACCTCGACCCGTCGCTGGGCGCCCGCCTCGAAGACTTCGCGCGCCTCGCCGCCGAACGTCTCGATCACGCCGAGCGGTCGCGGGTGGACACACTGCTGCGCGGCTTCGCGGAAGCCGCGGTCTATGCCCTCATGACGGTGGAGACCGGCGGCACCATCACCTTCGCCAACACCGCCGCCGAAGCCCTGTTCGGCTACGCGCCGGGGACGATGATCGGGCAGGATGTCGGGATCGTGGTTCCGGCCAGCGCCCGGGCGGCCTACGCCAAGCGCCTCGCCCGGTTCGCCGCCGGCCGGCCCTCGATTCTCGCGGGGCGCGTCTTCCAACTCACCGCCCGTCACCGCGACGGGTCGGCCGTGCCCCTCGAAATGTCCCTGTCCCTCTGGAGCACGAACGGAACGGTCGAGCTCGGCCTGACGATGCGCGACATCAGCGAATGGCACGCCCGCGACGCACAACTCGTCCGGATGGCCCATCACGACAACCTCACCGGCCTCCTCAACCGGGCGCGCTTCAACGATCGCCTCCGGGCGGCCCTCACGGAGGCGCCCGCGACGGTGATGCTGCTCGACCTCGACGGCTTCAAGGAAGTCAACGACAGCCTCGGCCATGCCACCGGCGACGCCCTGCTCCAGTCCGTGGCCGTACGCCTGCCCACCTGCGTCGCGCCGGACATGACCGTGGCGCGGCTGGGCGGCGACGAGTTCGCGATTCTGCTTCCCGCCTGCGGCGATCCGATCCGGGCCGCCGCCACGGCAACGGGGATCCTCGACGCCTTCCAGGCGACGTTCCATGTCTGCGGGCACACCTTCCATGTCGGCCTCAGCGTCGGCATCGCCGTCGGTCGCTTTCCCGAAAGCGACGCGGAGACGCTGATCGCGGACGCGGATCTCGCCCTGTATCAGGCCAAGCGCGACGGGCGGCGCTGCTGCCGCCTGTTCGAACCCGCCATGCGCAGCGCGGTGCTCGCCCGCCGGACCCTGCACGACGAACTCAGCCACGCCCTGGAGGCGGGGGAATTCGTGCTGCACTACCAGCCCCAGGTCGCCTTCGCCACGGGGCAGGTGGTGGGGGCCGAGGCTCTCCTGCGCTGGCGCCACCCCGCGCGCGGGCTGCTGCTGCCGGGCGCGTTCCTCTGCTCCCTCGAGGCCCATCCCATGGCCGCCGCCATCGGCCGCTGGATCATCGAGGAAGCGTGCCGGCAGGCGGCGCAGTGGCGGGCCGCGGGGCTCCCGCCGATCCGGGTCGCCGTCAATCTCTTCGCCGCCCAGCTGCAGTCCGGAACCCTGGCGCAGGACGTGACGCGCTCCCTCGCCCGTTACCGGCTGCCGACATCCGCCCTCGAACTCGAGGTCACCGAGCGCATCGCCCTCCAGGCCGAGGACGCGATCCTCGAACCGATCCGCGCCCTGCATGCCGAGGGCGTCGCGGTGGCGTTCGACGATTTCGGCACGGGCTACGCCTCGCTCTCCTCCCTCAAACGGTTCCCCCTCACCCGCCTCAAGATCGACCGCAGCTTCGTGCGCGACGTCCTCACCGACCGGCACGACGCCGAGATCATCCGCGCCATCCTGCTCATGGCCCAGAGTTTCGGCCTGGAGGTCATCGCCGAGGGGATCGAGGGCGCCGACCAGGAAACCGTGCTGCGGACCATGGGTTGTCACGAGGGCCAGGGCTACCTTTACGGCAGGGCCGTGCCGCCCGCCGCCCTGGCGGCCCTGATCCGGGCCCGCACGGCTCCGGAGGCGCGCGCCATCGTGGCGTGAGGCCCGCCGGGTCGTCCGGCGCGAGGAGCCAACATGCCGGGGGATGACGCATTTCGCCAAGCGCAACGCCGTGTCGCCCTCGCCATGGCCCTCGGACTGACCGTCACCATGGGTTGGCTCGCCCTCGCGGTGGCCCTGGATGCCGGGCACCCGGC
>Ga0182232_1000100_pt1 | contig 27786 bp, 26 predicted proteins | sample G6R1MG_30_FD_155484 | JGI IMG/M metagenome (GOLD analysis project Ga0182232, IMG submission 155484) | Phyllosphere microbial comminities from miscanthus, Michigan, USA - G6R3_NF_07NOV2016_LD2 MG | ecosystem: Host-associated > Plants > Phyllosphere > Phylloplane/Leaf | place: USA: Michigan... | reverse complement strand
GTCGCGCACGAGGGGCCGCAGCTGTTCGAGCAGATAGGCGCGGAAATGACCGGGCTGGGTCACCGTCGTGGCGTAGGTTCCGGGAGCCTGAAGCTTCGCGGTGGCGCGGGAGACCCGCGGCATCGGTCCCTGAGGCTGGTAGGTGATGCGCAGCTCGGGGTAGCGGAACCGCAGCCGCTCCGTGGCGTCGGGCGCCGGACCGCCGTCGAGGTAGCGCGCCAAGGCCACCTGGAGGGCGTCCGTCGCCCCCGCATGCAGGGCGGCGAGCCGGTCCACGGCAGTCTCGGGATCGGAAACCGATTCCATCGGTCGCAATTCGTCGCGGATCACGGTGTCTCCTCGCTGAACCCCACGGGGGTGTACACCGCTGTTCCGCACCGCGCGACCACCCCGGTCTTGTCGTCGGAAGGCGAAGTGTCCGACATGCGGCTTTGAGCCGGAGGTCCCCGTCGTGCCCCAGACCGTTGAACGCCGCCCTGGCGAGGACACCATCGCGCTGCCCGCCGCCTATGACGCGGGCCTCTACTTCATCGGCCGTATCCGCACGCCCTGGCCCGAACGCCGGGACTGCCCGAAGAACGGTCTCCAGACGGACGCGGTCTGCACGCTGATCGTCGATCCGGTCTACGGCCCGGGCCTGCAGAACCTCTCGGGCGCGAGCCACCTCATCGTGCTCTACTGGATGGACGAGGCCGCGCGCGACATCGTCCGCCAGCGGCCGCGCCATGCCGACGGCAGCCGCGGCACCTTTTCCCTGCGCTCGCCGGCCCGGCCGAACCCCATCGCGCTGTCGGTGGTTGAGAACCTCGGAATCGACGGCCTCGCGGTCCGGGTGCGCGGCCTCGATTGCCGCGACGGCACCCCGCTCCTCGACATCAAGCCGTATTACGCCTCGACCGATGCGCGCCCCGACGCGACGGTGGGGCGCGCCGGGGCCGCCTGATCAGGCGGCGTGAACCTGTCCGTCGGCGCCGTGGACCTTGCGGGTGGTGCCCTTCGGCGGCGCCTTGATCCGGTACCAGCCCACATAGAGGGCGGGCAGGAAGAACAGGGTCAGGAAGGTGGCGGCGAGGATGCCGCCGATCATCGCGTAGGCCATCGGGCCCCAGAACACCTCGCGGGCGATGGGGACGAGACCGAAGCTCGCCGCCGCCGCCGTCAGCAGGATCGGCCGCATGCGGTGGCAGGTGGCGTCCACGACGGCGTCCCACGGCGCCAGCCCGTCGCGCTCGTACTCGTCGATCTGGGTCACGAGGATCACGGAGTTGCGCACGATGATGCCGATGAGGGCGAGGATGCCGAGGATGGCGACGAAGCCCATGGGCTTGTCGAACAGCAGCAGGGCCGCCGCGACGCCGATGATGCCGAGGGGCGCCACGCTGGCCACCAGGAACAGCTTCTGGAAGCTCTGAAGCTGGATCATCAGGAACACCGCCATGGTGAGCAGCATCACCGGCGCCACCGCCGCGATGGGGCCCTGGCCCTTGGCGCTCTCCTCCACGGCGCCGCCCACCGCGAGGGTGTAGCCGTCGGGCAGGGACTTGGCGAAGGCGGTGATGTCCTTGTCGAGTTCGGTCACCACGGTCTGGGGCTGCGTCCCGTCGGCGATCGAGGCGCGGACCGTGATGGTCGGCAGGCGGTCCCGACGCCAGACGATGGGCTGTTCCAGCTCGTAGCCGATGGTGGCGAACGCCAGCAGCGGCACGACGCTGCCGTTGGCTAGGGGTATCTGCAGGGTCTGGAGCGTGTCGAGGGAGTTGCGCTCCACCGCCTGGGCACGGCCGACCACATCGACGAGGTAGATGGAGTCGCGCACCTGCGTGATCGTCCGGCCGCCGACGATGCCGTTGAGGAGCCCGGCGATGTCCTCGGACGTGACACCGAGCTGGCGGGCCTTGTCCTGGATGATGTCGACCTTCAAGACCTTGCCGGGCTCGTTCCAGTCGAAGGTCGGCACGTTGAGGTGCGCATTGGCGCCGACGATGTTGGCGAGCGCCAGGGCGTGTCCGCGCAGGGCCTGGAGGTCGGGGCCGCTGAGGCGGTACTGCACCGGGCGGCCAACGGGCGGCCCGAGGTCGAGGGAGTGAATGAGGAAGTCCGTGCCCACGAACTGTTCACGGGCCAGGGCCTCGAGCTTCACCTTCATGCGCTCGCGGGCCTCGATGGAGGTCGTCTCGATGACGATCTGGCCGAAGAAGGCATTGCCGAGCTGCTGGTCAAGCGGCAGGTAGAAACGCACGGCGCCCTGGCCGACATAGGAACTCCAGCGGGCGATCTCGGGGTCGCCCTTCAGGGTCGCCTCGAACCGGTCCATCTGGGCCTTGGTCTCCGCGATACTGGCGTTCTGCGGAAGGGTCATGTCGACGAGAAGTTCGGGCCGGTCGGAAGCCGGAAAGAACTGCTGCTGCACGTGGCCCATGCCGACGATGGCGAGCCCCAGGAGGCCGATGCAGGCCGCCACCGTGGTCCAGCGCCAGCGCATGGCGGCGAGCAGCATCGCGGTGAACGCCCCCATGAGGCGACCGGGCTTGCCGTGGTCCTTGTGCTTCATCTGGGCCGGCAGAAGCTTCACCCCGATGAGGGGCGCGAACAGCACCGCCACCACCCATGAGACGAGGAGCGAGGCGGCGATGACCACGAACAGGCTGTAGGTGTACTCGCCCGCCGAGGAGCCGTTGAAGCCGATGGGCAGGAAGCCCGCCACGGTGACCAGGGTGCCGGTCAGCATCGGGAAGGCCGTGGAGGTGTAGGCGAAGGTCGCCGCCTTCTTCAGGCTGTCGCCGACCTCGAGGCGCGCGACCATCATCTCGACGGTGATCATGGCGTCGTCGACGAGGAGCCCCAACGCGATGATGAGGGCGCCCAGCGAAATGCGCTGGAGGGTGACGCCCATCACCTGCATCACCACGAACACGATGGCGAGCACCAGGGGGATCGACAGGGAGACCACGAGGCCGGCGCGCCAGCCGAGGCTGACGAAGCTGACGGCGAGCACGATGACCACGGCCTCCACCAGGGCCTTGGTGAAGCCGCCCACCGCCTCCTCGACGATCTTCGGCTGATCCGAGACGAGGTGGATGCCGACGCCCACGGGCAACTCGCCCTCGAGCTTGCGCATCCGCTCCTTCAGGTCGTGCCCGAAGGTAAGGAGGTTGCCGGACGGCTGCATGGCGATGGCGAGGCCGATGGCCGGCTCACCCCTGTAGCGGAACAGGGCGGTCGGCGGATCGGTGAAGCCGCGCGAGATCTCGGCCACGTCGGACAAGCGGAAGAAACGGTCGTTGACCCGCAGGTTGATGGCCCGGAGGCTGTCCTCGGACACGAACTGGCCGCCGACCCGCACGGAGACCCGCTCGGGCCCGGCCTGAATCACGCCGGACGGCGTGATCGCGTTCTGGCTCTGCAGGGTCTTGATCACGGAGTTCATGTCGAGGCCGAGGCCCGCGAGCTTGCGCACGGAGAAGTCGAGGTAGATCACCTCGTCCTGGGCGCCGAGCAACATCATCTTGCCGGCATTGGGCACGGACTTCAGGGCGGCGCGCACGCGCTCCACGTAGTCGCGCAACCCGCGCATGCTCACGCCGTCCGCCGTGAAGGCGTAGACGTTGCCGAACACGTCGCCGAACTCGTCGTTGAAGAACGGCCCCTGCATCCCTTGCGGAAAGGTGCCCTGGATGTCGCCGATGCGCTTGCGGACCTGATAGAAGATTGCCGGAATGGTCTTGGGCGGCGTGGTCTCGCGCAACTGCACGAACACCGTGGCCTGGCCGGGCGTGGTGTAGGACCGACTGAAATCGACGGCGTCGATCTGCTGCAATTCCTTCTCGATGCGCTCGGTGACCTGATCGAGGGTGTCGCCGATGGTGGCGCCGGGCCAGCGAGCCTGCACGATCATGGTCTTGATGGCGAAGGGCGGATCCTCCTCGCGGCCGAGCTTCTCGTAGGCGAGCACGCCGGCCAGCACCGAGACGAGCATGAGGAACCAGACGAAGGAGCGATGCTCCAGGGCCCATTCCGACAGGTTGAAATTCTTCACAGGGTCAGTCTCGCATCCAACCGGGTCAGGGCGTGGCGTCGGGCAGGCGCACGGCTTGGCCCTCGCTCAGGGAATGGATGCCGGCCACGACCACGCGGTCGCCGGCGTTCAGGCCGTCCGTGACGGCGGCAAGGGCCGCATCCCCTTGCGCCACGGTGACGGCCCGGCGGGTCACGGTCTTGCCGGCCGCATCCACGAGCCAGACGGCATCCCGGCCCCCCTCTTTCAGGATGGCGGTGGCCGGCAGGACGAAGCGGGGCGGAACCGGTCGCGACAGGGAGACCGTCAGGGTGGAGCCGAGGCGGAAGGCCGGCGAGGGCGCCAGCAGGGTCATCCGGATGCGCCGGGTGCGGGTGACCCGATCGGCGAAGGGCGCGATCTCGCGGACGCGCGCCGTGGCGGTCACGTCGGGCGCGCTCTGGAGGGCGACGGTGAACTCGGCGTCCTTCGGCATCGCCGCCACGAGGTCTTCCGGGATATCGACCACCGCCTCGCGCTCCTCCGGGCGGGCGAGGGTCAGCACCGCCTGCCCGGCGCTCAACACTTGCCCGACCTCGGCCGACCGCACGGTGACGACGCCGTCGAAATCGGCGTGCAGCTCGGTGTAGCCCATCTGGTCGCGGGCCTTCTGCAGGCTGGCCTGCGCCTGAGCGAGGCGGGCCTGGGCGGTGTCGCGGCTGGCCACGGCGCTGTCGAGCTGGGCCTGTGCGACGTTACCACCGGCCATCAGGCGGCGGCGACGACTCTCCGTGGCGCTCGCGTTCTCGGCCTGGGCCTCGGCATCGGCCAGATCGGCTTCTGCCCGCGTGAGGGCGAACCGCGGCACCACCGGATCGAGGGCGGCGAGGCGCTGCCCCTTCGTCACGACGTCGCCCATGGTGACGTCGCGGGCGACCATGCGACCGGCGATCTGAAAACCGATCTCGGATTGATAGCGCGGCGCGACGAAGCCCGCGAACGGCCCGAACATCTCCGTGGCAACGGGCTTGGCCGTGACCGTGAGGACCGGACGGACGGGGGTCGGCCCGGCCTCCTGTTCGGGCTTGCAGGCGCCGAGGGCGAGGGCGGCGGCGACGGCCAGACAACTGCGGCGGATCACGGGGCGGCTCCGAGGGTCTGGGCGACGGCCACGGTCTGGCCGGGCCGAAGCAGCTGGATGCCGGCGATCACCACCTCCTCGCCGGGCTCGACGCCGCCCGCCAGCGCGATGGTGTCGGGGGCGTAGCGCTCGAGGGTGACGGCGCGCGGTGCGACCGTGCCGGTCTTGGGGTCGCGGATCCACACGGCGGGGCCGTTCTGCCAGCGGTAGAGGGCCGACCACGGCAGGACGATGGCCTCGCGCGGATGGAACTTGCCGGTGCCGATCACCACGGCGCCGAGGGACATGGCCGGTGGCGTGGACTGAAGGCCGACCTTCACCCGCACGGTTCCGGAGGCCGGATCCACGCTCGGGGAGATCTCCCGCACCCGGCCGACGGCCGTCACCTTCGGATCGGCCTGGAGCGCGATGGCCACGGTGTCGCTCTCAGGGGGCGCCGCCAGAACCGCCTCGAAGATGTTGAACACGGCGTCGCGCGGCCCGTCCTGCGCCATCGTCATCACGGTCTGGCCGGCCTGCACCACCTGTCCCACCTCGAAGGATCGGCTGAGGACGATCCCGTCCACGCCCGCCTTGAGATCGGTGTAGGAGAACTGCTCCTGCGCGGTGCCGAGGGCCGCCTTGGCGGATTCCACCGCCGCCTGCGTGGTGCGCAGCCGCTGCTCGGCATCGTCATAGCTCGGGCGCGTCGTGTAGCCGCCGGCCATCAGGCTTTCCTGGCGCTTGAAGCTCACCTTGGCCTGGGTGAGCAGGGCCTCGGCCGAGGTCAGGGCCGCCTGCGCGTTGGCGAGGTTGGCGCGCTGCTCCTGCGGATCGAGGCGCGCCAGAACCTGATCTGCCCGAATCTGATCCCCGACCTCGACGAGGCGCGCGGCGATCTTGCCGGCCGTCCGGAAGGACACGTTGACTTGGGACTGCGCCTCGATGTCCCCCGTGAAGACGAGGTGGGAGCTGATGGTGGTGCGACGCGCCACCACCGTGCGGACCAGGGCGCGCTCGGGCGACGCCTCGGTTCCGGACCGGGGCGCATCCTGCGCCCGGGTGGCCAGAGAGGAGACCGCGAGAAAACACAAGATCGCCAAAACGACCGTTCCCGGCCGGATCGCTGAAAAATCCGTCATCGCTTCCCGACAGCCCCATTCGCGACCTATCGGCGGCGATCCTTATCGGCTATCTTACCGACCGTCCAGACGGTTTTTAACACAGGCAGACGATGACCAAGGCGCGCACGCGGCGTGAGGACCGCCCGGCGATCATCCTCGATGCGGCCGAGCGGCTGATCCGTCGCGCGGGGACCCGCACCTTGACCATCGACGCCGTGGCGGTGGAAGCGGCCTTGAGCAAGGGCGGCGTGCTGCACCATTACGGCTCCAAGGATGCGCTCATCCAGGCCCTGGCCGAGCGCAAGCTCGCGACGATCCGCGACAGCATCGCGGCCCATGAGGCAGAGCAGGGCCCCGGTCCGGCCGCCCTTCCCCTCGCCCTCATCGCCCATGCTCGGCAAATCTACGCCGACGAGGAAGGATTCCCCCGCGCCCTGCTCCTGGCGTCCGCCGAGAATCCGGAGGCCTTCGCGGGCTTTAACGCCTTCCTCAAGGACCGCCTCGCGCAGATGGAGGACGTGGCGTGCTGCCCCGGCGCCGGGGCGGTCCTCACCTTCGCGGCCCTCGGTCTCCTGCTGACGCGGACGCTGGGCTTCCACACCATCGAGGGCGCGGACCTCGCGCGCCTGTTCGACGCCATGGAACGGGTCGCGCGCGAGCTGCCGAAGGGTGGCGCCGGGACGGCGTGAAACTCAATCCTGCGCCGCCGCCATGGCTTCGAACACCAGGGCGTGGCGGGCGGCGAGGGCGTCGATGTCGGTGGCGTAGCCGCCGCCGATCACCGCCACGAGGGGGATGCCCCGGGATCGCGCCGCCGCGACGACGTGGCGGTCCCGCGCGGCGAGCCCCGCATCCGTGAGGGCAAGGCGGCCAAGGCGGTCGTCGCGATGGGGATCGACGCCGGCATTGTAGAACACGAGGTCGGGCGCGACGGCGTCGAGCACGGGGCCGACATGGGCCTCCAGGGCGGCGAGGTACGCGGCGTCTTCGAGTCCGTCGGGCAGGCCGACATCGCGGTCACCGGCGATCTTGCGGGCCGGATAGTTCTTCTCGGCGTGGACCGAGAAGGTGAACACCTCCGGGGTGTCCGACAGGCAATCGGCGGTGCCGTCGCCCTGGTGGACGTCGCAATCGACGACGACGGCCCGCGTGATCGCGCCCTCGCGAAGCAGGGCGCGGGCCGCGATGGCAACGTCGTTGAAGATGCAGAACCCCGCTCCGGTGTCGCGGCGCGCGTGGTGGCTGCCCCCCGCCGCACTGCCGGCGAGGCCGTGCGCCAGGGCGAGGCGGGCCGCCAGGAGGGTACCGGCGACGGAGGCCCGCGAACGGGCGAGCACGCTGGCCTCGACGGGCAGCCCGATCTCGCGCGCCATGGCCCGCGGCACGTCGAGGGCGAAAATGGCCTCGACATAGGCGGGGTCGTGCACGGCGGCGATGAGGTCGCGATCCGCCGGCTCGGGCCGCACGAAGCACCCGGGCGCCAGTCCCTTCGCCAGGAGGACCTCGGACAGGCGGTGGTACTTCCCCATGGGGAAGCGGTGCCCGTCCGGCAGGCTCGCCTGATAGTCCGGGTGGTAGACGATGGGGGCAACCCTCACGCGACGGCCATCCGGATATCCCGCTCTCCCCGACCTCTTGCGACCGCCGTCATACGACTGAAGCGGAGCGGCTGTTAGGGCGGTTCGAACGACCTGGGCGCGGCACGATGTCGGCCTTTCGTGCGGGAGACTCGACGGATGCTGGACGACGCCTGGACCGGGACGGACCTCGCCCTGACGTTGTGCCTCGCCCTGACCCTGATCAACCTCGCGAGTCTTGGCCTCGCGGCCCTGCGCCTCGGGGGACGACGCGGCGCCTCGATCTTCCCGGCGAACGCGCCCGTCTCCCTGGTGCGCCCCGTCTGCGGGCTCGAGGCCTTCAGCGAGGAGATGCTCACCCGGGGCTTTCGCCTCGCGTATCCGGACTACGAGCTCATCTTCTGCGTCGCCGACCGGGCCGATCCCATCGTGCCCCTGCTCCGTCGCCTGATGGCAAGCCATCCGGGCATCCCGTCACGTCTCATCGTCGGCGACGAACGCATCAGCGACAACCCGAAGCTCAACAACTGCGTGCGCGGCTGGGATGCGGCGCGCCACGATTGGGTGGTGCTGGCCGATTCCAACGTGATGATGCCGCCGGACTACCTGCAGCGCCTCCAGGCGGCGTGGCGGCCCGACACCGGCCTCGTCTGCTCGACGCCCATCGGCGCGCGGCCGGACGGGTTCTTCGCCGAGGTCGAGTGCGCCTTCCTCAACACCCTGCAGGCGCGCTGGCAATATGCCGGCGAGGCGGTGGGCCTCGGCTTCGCCCAGGGCAAGAGCATGCTCTGGCACAAGCCGTTCCTCGAGGCGCGCGGCGGCATCCGGGCGCTCGCCGCCGAGATCGCCGAGGATGCGGCGGCGACGAAGCTCGTGCGGGCGGCGGGCGCCCGGGTCCACCTCGTGGCGAGCCCGTTCGAGCAGCCCCTCGGCCAACGCGACCTCGTCGAGGTCTGGTCGCGGCAATTGCGCTGGGCACGGCTGCGCCGCGTGACCTTCCCGGCGTTCTTCGCGCCCGAGATCGGCACCGGACCGATTCTGCCCTTCGGCATCGCCCTCGCCTCGGCCCCCTCGCCCGCCCTCGCCGGCTGGCTCTGCGGCCTTGCCGCCCTCTGGTACGGCGCCGAGTACGCCCTCGCCTTCCGCGCGGGCTGGCACCGCGGGCCGCGCCTGCTCCTGGCCTTCCTCGTGCGGGACACCCTCTTTCCCGCGATCTGGGCCGGCGCCTGGATGAGGGGCGCCATCCTGTGGCGCGGCAACGCCATGGATATCCGGCCCAAGGTGCCGGCCCGCCTGCGCACGCGCGCTACGGCGGCCTGACCTTCCGGGGCGCCCTCCGCTCTGGTAAGCCGGGCCATGAAGATCGGTATTCTCGAGACCGGCAACCCGCCCGAGCGCCTGGCCGCCGACTATCCCACCTACGGGCGGATGGTCGCCGATCTCGTCGGCCCCGGCCATGCCTACACCCACTACCGCGTGGCCGATGGCGTCCTGCCGGCCGACCCATCGCATGAGGAGGCGTATCTCATCACCGGCTCACCCGCCGGGGTCTACGACGCCTTGCCCTGGATCGCCGCCCTCATGACGTTCCTGCGCTCCGTTCCGCCGGAGACGCCCCTCGTCGGCATTTGCTTCGGCCATCAGGTCATGGCGGCGGCCTTCGGCGGACGGGTGGCGAAATCCGACAAGGGCTGGGGCCTCGGCCTGCAGAGCTACGCGATCGAAGCGCAGGCGCCGTGGATGGACGACGCCACGCAGATCGCCGTGCCGGCGATCCACCAGGACCAGGTCCTCGACCCGCCGCCCGGCGCCCGGACGCTCGCCGGCAACGCCTTCACGCCCCACGGCGTCCTCGATTACCGCGACCGGCGGGCCCTCTCGTTCCAGGTCCATCCGGAATTCGCGGCGGACTACGCCACCGCCCTCATCGCCGGGCATCGGCCGGAGGTGCCGCACGCGCCGGCGGCACACGCCGCCGCCCTCGATTCGCTGACGCGTCCCAGCGACGGGCCGCGCCTCGGCGGCTGGATCAGGCGATTTCTGGAAGGCAGGATTTGAGAGTGGTGCGGGCGGTCGGAATCGAACCGACACTCCTTGCGGAACCGGATTTTGAGTCCGGCGCGTCTACCAGTTCCACCACGCCCGCAGCCCCCGCCTCATGGCACACCTTCGTGATTCGGGCCAGTGGAGATTTCCCGCGCGTCCGCGCTCGCCACTCCCATCCGGCTGTGCTCAAAGAACACCGCCCAACCTCACCCCACCGGACGCAGACCCGCCCATGATCCGCCGCCTCTACGAATGGATCCTCGCGCTCGCGGGCAAGCCCTCGGCGCCCTGGGCCCTCGGCGCCGTGTCGTTCGCCGAGAGTTCGTTCTTTCCGGTGCCGCCCGACGTGATGATGGTGCCCATGGCGGTGAGCCGGCCCGACCGGGTGTGGTTCTACGCCCTCATCACCACCCTGGCCTCCGTGGCCGGTGGTGTGCTGGGCTACGCCATCGGCGCCCTGCTGTTCGATTCCGTCGGCCAATGGGTCTTCCGGGTCTACGGTCTTTCGGAAAAGGCCGCGACGTTCCAGGCCTCCTATGCCGAGTACGGACACTGGGTGATCCTGCTGAAGGGGCTCACGCCGATCCCGTTCAAGCTCGTGACCATCACGTCGGGCTTCGCCCATTACGACCTGTTCTGGTTCGTCGTGCTGTCGCTCATCACCCGGGGCGCCCGGTTCTTCCTCCTGGCGGGACTTCTCGGGCGCTACGGCGTTCAGATTCGCGGGGTGCTCGACCGGCACCTCAACGTCGTCGCAGCCATTGCGGTCGCGGTCATCATCCTCGGCTTCGTCCTGTTCAAGGTGCTTCTCTAGATGGACTACGCGACTCTGCTGCGCCTGCGTCGCAGCGCCCTGTTCCTCGTCCTCGCCTCGGCCGCGACGGTGGCGGTCGCGCTGACATTCCAGTTCTGGCTCGGCTACGTGCCGTGCAAGCTCTGCCTGACGGAGCGCATCCCGTACTACGCGGCGATTCCCCTTGGGCTCCTCGCCCTCGTCCTGCCCGAGCGGGCGAGCCGCCTCGCCCTGGGGCTCGCGGCCCTCGGCCTCCTCTACGGCGCGGGCTTGAGCGTCTACCATGCCGGCGCCGAGTGGGCCCTGTGGCCCGGCCCGACGGATTGCGGCGGCGGCACCGGAGCGGCACCCGCCACGGTCGGCGACTTCCGCGCCGCCCTGGAGACCACGCGGGTGGCCGACTGCTCCACGGCCGCGTGGCGGTTCCTCGGGGTCTCCCTCGCGGGCTGGAACGCGGTGGTGGCCTTCGTCCTCGCCTCCGTCTCGGGGACGAGCGCGGCGAAGCGCTGAACCCATCAATGCCGGTCGTCGGCGGCCGGCGGCAGGGGGGCCACCTCGATGCCCTCCTCCACGAGGGCGCGGGCCTCGGCGAGACTGGCCTCGCCGTAGATCGGGCGGGTGGGGCTCTCGCCGTAATGCATCCGGCGCGCCTCTTCGGGGAACGCCGTTCCGACATCGTCGGCCGTGCGGGTCACATGCTCGCGCACGGCCCGCATCAGCGCGCGGACACGCTGTTCAGGCTCCGACAGCAGGGGCATCGGCGGAGGCACCGGAAGGGTCTCGGGCGCGGAGGCGACGGGCGGCCGGGCCTCCGCGCGGTCGGTGCGCGCCACGGCCGGCGCCATCATGCCCTTCACCACCTTCGGCGAACCGCAGAGGGGACAGGCGACGAGGCCGCGCGCCGCCTGCTCGTCGTAGGATTCGCTCGACGGAAACCAGCTCTCGAAATCGTGGCCGCCGTCGCAGACGAGGGTGTAGCGGATCATGACCGATCTCGGGTCGCCATCAGGCGGAACGTCCGATCCGCTCCACCGTGAACGGCCGGGCATGCAGGAGCGCCGGGATGCGGGCGCGGGCATCGGCGACCCGGGCGAGGTCGATCTCGGCCAGGATCACCCCGGGGGCGTTGCCGCCGGCATCGGCCAGGACCCTGCCCCACGGATCGACGATGAGCGAGTGCCCGTAGGTGTCGCGCCCGTCCTCGTGATGGCCGCCCTGCGCGGCCGAGATCATGAACGATCCGGTCTCGATGGCGCGCGCCCGGTGCAGGACGTGCCAATGCGCCTCGCCTGTCTGCTGGGTGAAACAGGCGGGGGCGGTGATGATCGAGGCGCCCGCCTCGGCCAGCGCCCGGAACAGGGCCGGAAAGCGGATGTCGTAGCAGATGGCGATACCGATGGGCGCCCACGGCGTGTCGGCCACCACGGCGCAGGCCCCGCCCGTGTAGGTGGAGGATTCGCGCCAGCGCTCGCCGTTGGGCAGGTCGACGTCGTAGAGGTGCACCTTGTCGTAGGAGGCCGTGATCGCCCCGTCCGCATCGATGAGGAAGGCGCGGTTGGCGATCTTGTCGCCGTTGCGGACGGCGAGGGACCCGATCTGCATGACGATCCCGCGCTCGCGCGCCACGTCGCGCAGGGCCGCGAGGGTCTGGTCCTCGTCCGGGACCGTGACGTTGGCGAACAGCCGCGCCTTGTCGCGCTCGACCAGGGAGGTCATCTCCGGGGTCTGCACGTAGTGCGCGCCTGCATCCGCCGCCTGGCGCACGAGGGCGACCGCCACGTCGCGGTTGGCGAGGGGGTCGCGGCCCGAGCGCATCTGGACGCAGGCGGCGACGAAACCGGAGGTCGCGCTCACGAGGCGGCCACCATCGGTTCGAGCTTGCCGGCTCCGTCGAGGGCGTAGAGGTCGTCGCAGCCGCCCACATGGGCCTCGCCTACGAACACCTGCGGCACGCTGGTGCGCCCCCCGGCCCGCTGGACCATGATGGCGCGCGAACCGGCCGTCTTCTCGACGTCGATTTCCGTGAAGGCGATGCCCTTCTCGCGCAGGAGGCTCTTGGCCGCCGAGCAGTAAGGGCACCAGGCGGTGGTGTAGATCGTGACCGGCTTCATGTCGCAGGGCCCCAAGGCGTGTTCCCCGCTTATAGGCGAGCCCCGTGACTCTTCCTACTGCGGCGTTCCGCGGAGGGCGCGGGCCGGTCAGGCCGCCGGCCGTCAGGCTGCGAGGAGCTTCTCGACCTCGTTGACGAGGTCGCGCAGGTGGAAGGGCTTCGAGAGCACCTTCGCGTCCTTCGGGGCCTTCGAATCCGGATTGAGGGCCACGGCGGCGAAGCCCGTGATGAACATCACCTTGATGTCGGGGTCGAGCTCCGTGGCACGCCGCGCAAGCTCGATGCCGTCCATCTCGGGCATCACGATATCGGTGAGCAGCAGCTCGAACGGCTCCTCGCGGAGGCGGTTGTAGGCCGAGAGACCGTTGTCGAACGAGAGCACATCGTAGCCGGCGTTCTGCAACGCCTTGGCCAGGAACCGGCGCATGTCGTTGTCGTCTTCCGCGAGGAGGATCTTCATCGAACGTTGCCTTGTGCCCTTGAGTCGCTTTGTTTTTTCACAAAGCACCAACTTGGTAAACAGACCGTTGCCGGGGCGAATGCGGCGGCCTAGCGCCGCCCCCGCCCGGTTGCACCCTTACGCCCTGCGAGGGGCACGTGTCACGGTAGACACGGCCGGCATCGGCACGCACAGTGTGCGAATGCGTTTTCCCGCCCGGACCGAGGCGCCCGCGCCGCGATGACAGAACCGTTTGCGCCACCGGGTTCGCCGGATCAGCCGTGGTTCGATCCGCCCTTCCGGGTGGACGAGCCCGAGGCCCACACCCTTCCGTTCGTGTTCAACGCGCCGCATTCGGGCGCCGTCTATCCACGCGCGTTCATCGAGGCCTCGCGCCTCGACGCCCTCGCCCTGCGGCGCTCGGAGGACGCCTATGTCGACCGGCTGTTCGCGCCGGTGGTGGACCTCGGCGCCCCTCTCATGTGCGCGCACTTCCCGCGTGCCTATCTCGACGTGAACCGCGAGCCCTACGAACTCGATCCGCGCATGTTCGACGGGCGCCTGCCGGCGTTTGCCAACACCCGCTCCATGCGGGTCGCCGGGGGCCTCGGCACTGTGCCGCGCATCGTCGCCGACGGGCAGGAGATCTATCGCGGCCGCCTGCCCGTGGAGGAGGCGGTCATCCGCATTGAGACGCTGTACAAGCCGTATCACCGCACCCTGCGGGGGCTCATCCAGCGCACGGCCCGGGACTTCGGACAGGCCATCCTCATCGACTGCCACTCGATGCCGTCCTCGAGTCTCGGGCGCGACGAGGCGGCCCGGGCCGATTTCGTCCTCGGCGACCGCTTCGGCACCGCCTGCGCACCGGAACTCATCGGGGCGTTCGAGGCGCATCTGCGCGCGCGCGGGTTCCGGACCCAGCGCAACAAGCCCTATGCCGGCGGCTTCATCACCGAGCATTACGGCGAGCCCAATCTCGGGCGCCACGCCCTCCAGATCGAGATCAACCGCGCCCTCTACATGAACGAGGCGAACCTCGCCCTCGGACCCGGTTTCTCGGAATTGGTCTGGCACCTGCGCGAGGTTGTGGCCGTCGTGGCGGCCGAGGTCGAGGATTGGGCGCCGCGCCGGATGGCCGCCGAATGACAGGCCAGGAACGGCTTGACGTCGCCATCAATTCTTTTTGAGATTTGAGGGCGCAGGCGAAATTTTCGTGACGTCGGCGCGCCCGCAAGGTGGTTAGGAGTAGCCCGCCCCGCCGGCTTACCTATAATGCACGCCGACAGGCCGCCGCACGAGCACGCATCCATGCCCTCCCGCATCCCCGATTTCACATCCGTCGCCTACGCGGCCGATGCCATCGCCGCCCCGGTGCCGCCGCAGGGCGAGCCCTGGATGACCCCCGAGGGCATTCCGGTGAAGGGGGTCTACGGCCCCGAGGATCGGAACGGCATCGAGTTCCTCGACACCTACCCGGGCGTGGCGCCGTTCCTACGCGGCCCCTACCCGACCATGTACGTCACCCAGCCCTGGACCATCCGGCAATATGCCGGCTTCTCCACAGCCGAGGATTCGAACGCGTTCTATCGGCGCAACCTCGCCGCCGGGCAGAAGGGCCTGTCTGTGGCCTTCGACCTCGCGACCCACCGGGGCTACGATTCGGACCATCCGCGTGTCTCGGGCGATGTCGGCATGGCCGGGGTCGCCATCGATTCCATCTACGATATGCGCACCCTGTTCTCCGGCATCCCACTCGATGAGATGACCGTGTCGATGACCATGAATGGCGCCGTGCTGCCGATCCTGGCCCTCTACATCGTGGCGGCCGAGGAGCAGGGCGTGCCGCCGGAAAAACTCGCGGGCACGATCCAGAACGACATCCTCAAGGAGTTCATGGTCCGCAACACCTACATCTACCCCCCTGCGGGTTCGATGCGGATCATCGGCGACATCTTCGCCTACACCTCCAAGAACATGCCGAAGTTCAACTCGATCTCGATTTCCGGCTATCACATGCAGGAAGCCGGGGCGACGAACGATCTCGAGCTCGCCTACACGCTGGCCGACGGCGTCGAGTACATCAAGGCGGGCCTCGCCGCCGGCCTCACCATCGACCAGTTTGCGCCCCGCCTGTCGTTCTTCTGGGCAATCTCGACGAACTTCTTCATGGAGATCGCCAAGATGCGGGCCGCGCGCCTGATCTGGGCCAAGCTCGTCAAGGAGTTCGAGCCGAAAAGCGACAAGTCCCTGCCGCTTCGCACCCACAGCCAGACCTCCGGCTGGTCGCTGACGGCGCAGGACGTGTTCAACAACGTCACCCGCACTTGCATCGAGGCGATGGCGGCGACGCAGGGCGGCACCCAGTCGCTGCACACCAACGCCCTGGACGAAGCCCTGGCGCTGCCCACGGACTTCTCCGCCCGCATCGCCCGCAACACCCAGCTCTTCCTGCAGCAGGAGAGCGGCACCACCCGGATCGTCGATCCGTGGGGCGGCTCCTACTACGTCGAGAAGCTGACGCAGGACATGGTCGACCGCGCCTGGGAGCATCTTCGCGAAGTCGATGAGTTGGGGGGCATGGCCAAAGCCATCGAGGCGGGTATCCCGAAGCTGCGCATCGAGGAGGCGGCCGCCCGCGCCCAGGCCCGAATCGATTCCGGTCGCCAGACCATCGTGGGCGTCAACAAGTTCAAGCCCGACGACGATCGCGCCATCGAACTCATGCGGGTCGACAACGGCAACGTCCGCACCCTGCAGATCGACAAGCTGAAGCGCCTGCGGGCCGAGCGCAACCAGGCCGACGTCGACGCCGCCCTAGCGGCCCTCACGGCGGCGGCGCAAGGCACCGGCAACCTGCTCGAACTCGCCGTGAGCGCGGCGCGGGCCAAGGCGACGGTGGGCGAGATTTCCGATGCCCTGGAGAAGGCCTGGGGTCGGCACCGGGCCGAGATCCGCTCGATCTCAGGCGTGTACAAGCGGGAGGTGGGTGGCATGTCGCCGGCAGTCGAGACGGTCCGTCAGCTCGTGGAAGCCTTCGAGGAGAACGACGGGCGCCGCCCGCGCATCCTCGTCGCCAAGATGGGGCAGGACGGGCACGACCGCGGCCAGAAGGTCATCGCCTCCGCCTTCGCCGATCTCGGCTTCGACGTGGATATCGGGCCGCTCTTCGCCACCCCCGACGAGGCCGCTCGCCAAGCGGTCGAGAACGACGTCCACATCGTCGGCGTGTCGTCGCTCGCCGCCGGCCACCTCACCCTGGTGCCGGAGCTCAAGGCGGCGCTCACGGCGCAGGGGCGCGAGGACGTGATGATCGTCATCGGGGGCGTCATCCCGCCCGGCGACTATCCGGCCCTTTACGCGGCGGGCGCCTCGGCGATCTTCCCACCCGGTACGGTGATTGCGGAGGCCGCGGTCAAACTCATTCACGAGTTGAACGGCCGTCTGGGCTACACTGCGCGCGAGGCTGCTGAATAACCGGAACGGCCCCGTCCATGCGGGGCAAGGACCGTTTCGCGCGCGAGTGATCGATCATGGCACAAGCACATCCCGAACTGATCCACCCCGTGATCCTGTGCGGCGGTTCGGGCACACGCCTGTGGCCGGCCTCGCGCGAGAGCATGCCGAAACAGTTCACGCCGCTGGTGAACGCCACCGCCTCGACCTTTCAGGAGACGGCGCGTCGGTTGCTCGATCCCGACGTGTTCGGACGCCCGACCATCGTCAGCAACAGCGACGCCCGATTCATCGTGGCCGAGCAGCTACTTCAGGTTGGCATCGGCGCCGACATCGTGCTCGAACCGTCGCGCCGGGATTCGGCCGCCGCCGTGGCGGTGGCCGCCCTGCACGCCGCCCGGCGCGATCCGCAGGCCGTGGTGCTGATCCTGGCGGCCGACCACGTGATCGGCGACACGGCCGCCTTCGTGGCGGCCGCCAAGGCCGCGGCCATCGGGGCGCGAGCGGGGCGCATCATGACCCTGGGCATCGAGCCGACGGGGCCGGCCACGGCCTACGGATACATCCGGCGCGGATCGCCCCTCGACGGCGTGCCCGGCGCCTACGCGGTGGAGCGCTTCGTCGAGAAGCCCGATCGTGCCGGGGCCGAGGGCCTCATCGGCGCGGGAGCCCTGTGGAATTCGGGCTACTTCCTGTTCCGGGCGGACGTGATGCTGGCCGAACTCGAAGCCCAGGTGCCCGAGATCCTTTCGGCCACCCGCGCCGCCCTCGAGGCCGCGCAGATCGACCTCGACTTTCTGCGCCTCGATGCCGACGCCTTCGCCCGAGCGCCGAAGACCTCCATCGATTACGCGGTGATGGAGCGGACCGAGCGCGCCGGCGTCCTGCCCGTCTCGTTCCCGTGGTCGGATGTCGGCACCTGGGACGCCGTCTGGGAGGTGCTGCCCCGGGACGCCGCCGGGAACGCGCTACGCGGCCGGGTCGAGACCATCGACACCCATGGCAGCCTCATCCACAGCGAGGGCGAACTTCTCACCACCGTGGTCGGCCTGGACGACGTGGTGGTGGTGGCGACCCCGGACGCCGTGCTGGTCACCTCGAAGGCCCGCTCAGGCGAAGTGAAGGATCTCGTCGCGCTGCTGCGCGAAAAGGCCCATCCGGAGGCCGACGCCCATCGCCGGATGTACCGCCCTTGGGGGTGGTATCAGCGCATCGACATCGGCGAGCGCTTTCAGGTGAAGCGCATCATGGTGACGCCGGGCGGCCGGCTCTCCCTGCAGAAGCACTATCACCGGGCCGAGCACTGGGTGGTGGTGCGGGGCACGGCCGAAGTCACCGTCGACGACAGGATCGTGCTCGTGCACGAGAACGAGGCGGTCTACCTCCCCATCGGCTCGATGCATCGCCTCACCAACCCGGGCAAGATCCCCCTCGAACTCATCGAGGTTCAGGTCGGCTCCTACACGGGCGAGGACGACATCATTCGCGTCGAGGACATCTACGGGCGGTGAGTCACGCCGCCACCGGGCGCTCGGCACGGCCGCGATACGACAGGGCTTCCGCGAGGTGGACGCGCCGCACCGTCGCCTCGCCGTCGAGGTCGGCGAGCGTCCGCGCCACCCGTAGGGTGCGGTGGAAGCCGCGTGCCGAGAGGCGCATGGATTCGGCGGCGCTTCGGATCAGGGCTGCGCCGTCCGCGTCGGGGGCGGCCACGGCCTCGATCACCGTCGCCGGGCATGTGGCGTTGGTGGTGCCGGCGGGGAGATCACGGGCGGCGTAGCGCGCCGTCTGCAGGGCCCGCGCGGCGGCGACCCGGGCCGCTGTCTCGGCCGAGCCCTCCGCGGGCGGCGGCAGGATGAGGTCGGCGGCCGTCACCGCCCCGACCTCGATGCGCAGGTCGATCCGGTCGAGGAGCGGGCCGGAGATGCGGGCGCCGTACTGGGCGATGCAGCGCTCGTTCGGCCCCTTGCGGCAGGCATAGCCCGGCTCCAGGGCCTGCCCGCAGCGGCACGGGTTCATGGCCGCCACCAGCTGGAACCGGGCGGGGTACGTGACCCGGTGATTGGCGCGGGCGATCATGATTTCCCCGGTCTCCATGGGCTGGCGCAGAGAATCGAGCACCTGCGGCGTGAATTCCGGCAGTTCGTCGAGGAACAGCACGCCGCCATGGGCCAGCGACGCCTCGCCCGGGCGGGCGTTGAGCCCGCCCCCCACCAGGGCCGCCATGGAGGCGGAGTGGTGCGGCTGGCGGAACGGCCGGCGGTTCGACAAAGCGCCGTCCTTCAGGACGCCGGCCACGGACTGGATCATCGAGACTTCGAGGAGTTCGCGCGGCGAGAGCGGCGGCAGGATCGAGGGCAGCCGCGCGGCCAGCATCGACTTGCCGGCGCCGGGCGGGCCGTTGAAACAGATGTTGTGGGCACCCGCCGCCGCGATCTCGAGGGCGCGCTTGGCGCCTTCCTGGCCCTTGATGTCGCGCAGATCCGGCAGGGGGCCGCCGGGCGCCGCGATGGCGGGATCCGGCCGTGCCATCACCTGACTGCCCTTGAAATGGTTGGCGAGCTGGATCAGCGAGCGGGGCGCCAGCACGTCCATGTCGCCTGCCGCCCAGGCCGCCTCCGGACCGGTGGCCGCAGGGCAGATGAGGCCGAGGCCGCGGGCGTTGGCCGCCATGGCGGCGGGCAACACGCCGGACACCGCCGTGATGGTTCCGTCGAGGGCGAGTTCGCCGAGCACGCAGTAGCCCGCGAGGGCATCGGCCGGCAGGGCGCCGATGGCCGCCATCACGGCGAGCGCGATGGGCAGGTCGTAGTGCGAGCCCTCTTTCGGCAGGTCCGCCGGGGCGAGGTTCACGGTGATGCGTTTCGCCGGCAGGGCGAGCCCCGATGCGATGAGGGCCGAGCGCACCCGCTCGCGCGATTCGCCCACCGCCTTGTCAGCCAGCCCCACCACCGTGAAGGCGACGAGGCCGGGCGCGATCTGCACCTGTACATCGACGGCCCGCGCCTCGATTCCCTCGAAGGCGACGGTGGCGACGCGGGTGACCATGGTTCACTGTCCTGCGGGGTCGATCGGCGGACGCAAGCCTAGGCGGCGGCGCGCATCGAGACAACCGGAGCGGGTACGGGACTTTCGCGCGATCGGGAACAGAACCGTCCGGTGCGTCGTTCGCACCGCGTCTCATCAAATCCAAGGAAGACGCATGACCTTCAAGACCGCCGGCCTCGCCGCCCTCGCCCTCGGGATCGCCTTCACCGGATCGGCCTATGCCGACCGTGCGCCCACCCCCGCCGAACTCACGCGCATCGAGGGCGTGCTGAAGGAGGCGGGCTTTACCAAGTGGAAGAAGATCGAGGTCGAGGACGACGAGATCGAGGTGGATGACGCCATCGACGCCAACGGCAAGCAGTTCGACCTCGAGCTCGATCCGAAGACCTACGCTATCGTGAAGCGCAAGGCCGAGTAGGCTCAATCCCCAGGGGCGCCTGCGGGCGCCCCGATCCACAACCGGCCGCTTGCATCCGCCGCCGGCCCCGGCCATATAGCGGTCGGGAGGTTGGCGAGGGACGTTTCACTCGCCAACCGGGTCAGGTCCGGAAGGAAGCAGCCCTAACGAGACCGAGCGGGTCTTCGTCCAGCCTCCCACCTTCGATCTCTCGTCAGTAGCCCGCGTGGCGGCACCCTCCGACCAGGGCGGCGCCAACCCACGCAAGGCGGCATGGACGCGACCTCCGGCATCCCGAGCGACGCCCCCGGCCTGCCGGGCTTTCCCGAGCCGGCGCCCGCCGCGACGCCCTACCGGGTGCTGGCGCGCAAGTATCGCCCCCAAAATTTCGACGATCTCATCGGACAGGGCGCCATGGTGCGGACCCTGGCCAACGCGTTCGCCGCCAACCGCATTCCCCAAGCCTGGATGCTGACGGGCGTGCGCGGCGTCGGCAAGACCACGACGGCGCGTATCCTCGCCCGCGGTCTGAACTACGTCCGCGACGGCCATCCCGATACCGGCCCCACCATCGCCATGCCGGAACTCGGCCGGCACTGCCGGGCGATCATGGAATCCCGGCACATGGACGTGCTGGAGATGGACGCCGCCTCGCACACGGGCATCGACGACGTGCGCGGCATCATCGATGGCATCCGCTACGCGCCGACGGAGGCCCGCTACAAGGTCTATATCGTCGACGAAGTCCACATGCTCTCGGAGAAGGCGTTCAACGCCTTCTTGAAGACCCTGGAAGAGCCGCCGCCCCACGCCAAGTTCGTGTTCGCCACCACCGAGATCCGTAAGGTCCCGGTAACGATCCTGTCGCGGTGCCAGCGCTTCGACCTGCGCCGCGTCGAGGCGGACACCCTGGTGGCGCACCTCGCCAAGATCTGCGCCGCCGAATCCGTCGAGGCCGATTCCGAGGCACTGGCAGCCATCACCCGCGCGGCCGAGGGCTCCGTGCGCGACGCCCTCTCGCTCCTGGATCAGGCCATCGCGCACGGCGCGGGCCTTGTGAGCGCGCAGAGCGTGCGCGACATGCTCGGGCTGGCCGACCGGGGTCGCATCGTCGACCTGTTCGAGGCGGTGATGCGGGGCGACATTCCGGCGAGTTTCGCCGAGGTCCGGGGCCAGTACGAGGCCGGGGCCGATCCGGCCGTGATCCTGTCGGATCTCGCGAGCTTCACCCACCTCGTCACCCGCCTGAAGCTGGTGCCCGACGAGGCCGCCGCAGACCCGACCCTGAGCGAGGCCGAGCGCTCGCGAGGTGGCGATTTCGCCCGAAAGCTCTCCGTGCGGGTGCTGTCACGGGCATGGCAGATCCTCTTGAAGGCGATCCCCGAGGTGCAGACGGCGACGCGGCCCCTCGCCGCCGCCGAGATGGCCCTGGTGCGCCTCGCCTATGCCGCCGACCTGCCGACCCCGGACGAGGCCCTGCGTCAGGCCAGGGGCGAGGCCCTGGCCGCCCCCCCCCGAACCGGACAGGACGCCCCCTCGGGCGGCGCCGTGATGGCGGCCCAGGGCCGCCCGGCCCTGCCACCGATTCCGACCTTCTCGTCGGAGGCGCCGCCGCGCGCGCCCGTCGCCATGGCGGCGGGCGGCGGCGGCAGCCGCCCGGCCCTCAGCATGGTCGCGCAATCGCCGGCCCCCGTCATCGCGCCGATGGCGGCCCCGGAGCCCGAGGGCCCACGCCTCGCCCGATTTTCCGACGTGGTGGCGCTGGCCGATACCAAGCGCGACATCGGGCTGAAGATGGCCCTGGAACGCGAGGTCCATCTCGTGCGCTTCGAGGAAGGCCGCATCGAATTCCGCCTCGCGGAGGGCGGACGCCAGACCCTCGCCAACGATCTCGCCAAAGCCCTCGATGCCTGGACGGGCCGGCGCTGGATCGTCGCCCTGTCGAAGGAGGCCGGCGAACCGACCCTCGACGCCACGGCGCGGGCCGCCACGGAGACGCGGCACCAGAACGCCGCCGCCCATCCCCTCGTGCGGGCCGTGATGGCGGGCTTCCCCGGTGCCCAGATCGTCGATGTGCGTGACCGCGCGCCCGACATCGCCGTGGAAGCTGCGCCGACCGGCGAGGCAGAGACCGAGGAACCGGACGGCGAGGCATAGCGTCGGTCCGAAACCGTCCCCACCTCAGTCCCGACAGCCAGACACGCGAAGGAATCCCGACGATGCGCGACCTCATGGGCATGATGAAGCAGGCGCAGGCCATGCAGGAGAAGATGGCCGCCCTGCAGGGCGAACTCGACACCGTCGAGGTGTCGGGCGCGTCCGGCGGCGGCGCCGTGCGGGTGACCATGACGGCCAAGGGCCAGGTGAAGGGCGTGCAGCTCGACCCGGCCCTGATGAACCCGGACGAGCGCGAGATTCTCGAAGATCTCATCGTTGCCGCCGTGAACGACGCCCGCGGCAAGGCCGAGGGTGTCGCGGCCGAGCGCATGGGCGAACTCACCAAGGGCCTGCCGCTGCCGCCCGGCCTCAAGCTGTTCTAGGGACAAGGGAGGCGGCCCCAGGCCGCCTCTCGCGAGACGGTCAGGCCGCGATGGCCTGCGCCGATGGTTCGGCCGCCCGCACCTCGGCATCGACGTGCTCGGCGAAACGCTTGAAGTTCTCTTGGAACATGGCGACGAGGCGCGTCGCCGTCTCGGCGAAGGCGGCCGTGTTGGTCCAGGTCTCCACGGGCGAGAGCACCTGCGCCTCGACACCCGGCACAGCGACCGGCACCTGAAACCCGAAATATGGGTCGCGCCTAAACTCGACCTCGGACAGGGACCCGTCCAACGCCGCCGCGAGGAGGCGACGGGTCACGCGGATCGGCATGCGCCGGCCGGTGCCGACGCCGCCCCCGGTCCAGCCGGTGTTGACGAGCCAGCAATCGACCGCGTGCTGCGCGATGAGATCGCGCAGGAGGTTGCCGTAGACGCTCGGGTGGCGCGGCATGAACGGCGCGCCGAAGCAGGTCGAGAACGTCGCCTCGGGGGCCGTCAGTCCACGCTCCGTGCCGGCGACCTTGGCGGTGTAGCCGGACAGGAAATGATACATCGCCTCCGCGCCCGTGAGCCGGGCGATGGGCGGCATGACGCCAAAGGCGTCGCAGGTGAGCATGACGATGGTCTTCGGGTGCCCGGCGCGCCCCGTGGTGCTCGCGTTGGCGATGAAGTCGAGGGGATAGGCGCAGCGGGTGTTCTCCGTGCGTGAGGCGTCGTCGAAATCCGGCACCCGCGTCACCGGATCGATCACCACGTTCTCCATCACCGTTCCGAAGCGCTCGGTGGTGGCGTAGATTTCCGGCTCGGCGTTGCGCGAAAGGCGGATGGTCTTGGCGTAGCAACCGCCCTCGAAGTTGAAGATCCCGTCCGAGCTCCAGCCGTGCTCGTCGTCGCCGAGCAGCATCCGCGAGGAATCGTTGGAAAGGGTGGTCTTACCTGTGCCCGACAGGCCGAAGAACAGGGCCGACGCACCGGCCTCGTCGAGGGCGACGTTGGCCGAGCAATGCATCGGCATCACGCCGGCCTCCGGCAGGCGGTAGTTCAGGTAGGTGAAGACCGACTTCTTCATCTCGCCCGCGTAAGCCGTGCCGCCAATGAGCACGAGGCGACGGGAGAAATCGAGGGCGATCACCGTCTTCGAGCGACAGCCGTGGCGGTGCGGCTGGGCCTCGAAGCTGGGCAGGTCGATGATCGTGAGTTCCGGCACGAAATTGGCGAGGGCTTCGCGCTCGGGCCGGATCAGCAGGTTGCGGATGAACAGGGAATGCCAGGCGAGTTCGGTGAATACCCGCGCGTTGACCCGGTGGCCCGGATCGGCGCCGCCGTACAGATCCTGGGCGAACAGCTCGCGTTCCTCGGCGTGGGTGAGGAAATCCTGGTACAGGGTCTCGAATTGCGCGGGCGTGATGGCGCCGTTGTTCTCCCACCAGACCTGATTCTCGGTCTCGGCATCGCGCACCACGAACTTGTCCTTGGGCGAGCGCCCCGTATGGCTGCCCGTGGTGGCGACGAGGGCGCCGCCCCTGGCGAGTTCGGCCTCGTTGCGGCGTAAAGACTCCTCGTAGAGCCGGGGTGCCTCGAGGTTCCAATGCACGGCTTTCAGGCGGCGAAAGCCGATGGCCTCGGCGCCGTGGCCCGAATTGAATGATCCGACGTTGGTCATGGGCGTTTCTCCTCGGGCCCCTGATCGCTCCGCCGGGCCGGACTCGTTCGCTGGAGCGTCCGCGCGGTCGTTCAGGTCCGCCGCGCGCAGGTTCGCCGCCCCACGAGTCACTGTTGAAAGCCCGGGTCCTCAAGTCTTGCCGAGAAATCCTGCTTTCGACAACGCCAAAAATAATTTGATGTGCCGGTATCCTGTCCGACCGTTGCTCATGGGGGCGAAACCGCGCGGGTGCGGACCTATATGGGCATGATCCCACCCCGTCCCCGGGGGTACGCCGCCCGCCTTCCCTCTATGAACTCCGCCGTGGCTCCGGCCCGGCCGCACGAGCCCAGACGGACCGTCCATGCCCAAAGCCGTCGCCGGTCCCGAGATCGAGCGCCTGATCCAGCTTCTCGCCCGCATGCCGGGCCTCGGCCCCCGTTCGGCCCGGCGCGCGGCGCTGCAGCTCATCAAGAAACGCGAGACCCTGCTCGCCCCCCTGGCCGAGGCCATGCGGGTGGCCACGGAACGCATCATCGTGTGCAGCGCCTGCGGCAACGTCGATACCGCCGAGCCCTGCACCATCTGCCGCGACGAGAGCCGCGACCCCTCGACCCTCGTGGTGGTGGAGGACGTCTCCGACCTCTGGGCCCTCGAACGCTCGGGCGCGGTGACGGCCCGCTACCACGTGCTCGGCGGCGTGCTCTCGGCCCTCGACGGCGTGCGGCCCGAGCACCTCAACCTCGACTCTCTCGTGGCGCGGGCGGCCGATCCGGCCATGCGCGAGATCATCCTGGCCCTCAACGCCACCGTCGATGGCCAGACCACGGCGCACTACGTCACCGAATCGTTGAAGGACCACGGCCTGAAGGTGACCCGCCTCGCCCACGGCGTTCCGGTGGGCGGGGAACTCGACTACCTCGACGAGGGCACGCTGACGGCCGCCATCCGCAGCCGCACGCCGTTCTGAGCGCGGCGCCCCGGAGCGGTCATTTGACCCCACACCGGTGCGACCGTATCTGCTGGGGATCGGGGTGCTGCGCCCCACAACGCCAAGCCCGAATTCCCATGCCCATCCGCCCCCTCGTGATCCTGCCCGATCCGATCCTCCGCAAGGTCTCGGAGCCCGTCGGCCCCGTGACGGACGAGATCCGGACCCTCGTCGCCGACATGCTCGAGACGATGTACGACGCCCCCGGCGTCGGCCTCGCGGCCATTCAGATCGGCGTGGCCAAGCGCGTCGTCACAATCGACACCTCGAAGGACGAGGATGCCCGCCGGCCCCAGGTCTTCCTCGATCCCGAGATCGTCTGGGGCTCGGAGGAGAAGCGCTGCTACGACGAAGGCTGCCTCTCGATCCCGGAATTCTACGGCGAGGTCGAGCGGCCCGACCGGGTCCGCGTGCGCTTCCGCGACCTCGACGGGGCGACGCAGGAGATCGAGGCCGACGGGCTGCTGGCCACCTGCATCCAGCACGAGATCGACCACCTCGACGGGGTGCTGTTCATCGATCACCTGTCGAAGCTCAAGCGCGACCGGGTGCTGAAGAAGTTCACCAAGGCGGCCAAGCGCGACGCCGCCTGACCCATTCGAGGATCGAACCGATGCGCGTCGTGTTCATGGGCACGCCGGATTTCGCCGTGCCGACGCTGACGCGTCTCCATGCCGACGGCCACGCCATCGTGGCCGTCTACACGCGGGCGCCGGCCAAGGCCGGGCGCGGCATGGCCCTGAAGCCCTCCCCCGTGCAGGTGGCGGCCGAGGGCCTCGGCGCACCGGTGCTGACGCCCGCGACCCTGAAGACGGCGGAGGCCGTCGAGACCTTCCGGGCGCATGCGGCCGACGTCGCCGTGGTGGTCGCCTACGGGATGCTGCTGCCGCAGGCGATCCTCGACCTACCGCGCCACGGCTGCCTCAACCTGCACGGCTCCCTGCTGCCGCGCTGGCGCGGCGCCGCCCCGATCCAACGCGCCGTGATGGCCGGCGACCCGGAGAGCGGGGTCGGCGTGATGCGGATGGAAGCCGGCCTCGATACCGGGCCCGTGTCCCTCGAGGCCCGCTTGGCCGTCACACCCGGCATGAGCGCCGGCGCCCTTCACGATGCTCTGATGACGCTGGGCGCCGATCTCATGGCGGACGCCCTCGCACGCCTGGAGCGCGGCGACCTCACCTTCGTGCCGCAGCCCCCGGAAGGCGTCGTCTACGCCCACAAGATCACCAACGACGAGGCGCGCATCGACTGGACCCGCCCGGCGGCGGAGGTCGCCAACCACATCAACGGCTTGAGCCCCTTTCCCGGCGCCTTCTTCGAGGCCGATCTCGGCAAGGGCGGCGAGCGCGTGAAGGTGCTGGGCGCCGTCGCCGCCGACGGCGCGGGCGCCCCCGGCACGATCCTCGACGAGGCCTGCGCGATCGCCTGCGGTACGGGAGCCGTCCGCCTCACGGGGCTTCGCCGGGCCGGCAAGGGCGGCGCCGCCACCGGACCGGACTTCCTCCGCGGGGCGCGCCTTGCCCCCGGCGCGCGCCTCGGCGCCTGATGCCGCGCTACAAGCTCGTCGTCGAGTACGACGGAACGCCGTTCTGCGGCTGGCAGCGCCAGACCGCGCAGCCCTCCGTACAGGGCGCCATCGAGGCGGCGGTGACGCGGTTCTCCGGCGAGACCGCCGGCCTCACCTGCGCCGGCCGCACCGATACGGGCGTGCACGCCACGCATCAGGTCGCGCATCTCGATCTCGAAAAGGCGTGGCGGACGGACGTGGTGCGCGATGCCCTCAACGCGCACCTGCGCCCGCAACCCGTCTCCATCCTGTCCGCCGAGATCGTCGCCCCCACCTTCAACGCCCGCCATTCAGCGATCCGCCGGCATTACCGCTACCGCATCCTCAACCGGCGCAGCCCGGCGGCCCTCGACCGGGGCCGGGTCTGGCAGGTGCCCTGGCCCCTCGACGTCGCCCTGATGCAGGCCGCCGCCCGCCCGCTCCTCGGCTGCCACGACTTCACCGCCTTCCGGGCCGCCGAGTGTCAGGCCCAGAGCCCGATCCGCACCCTCGAACAGCTCGACGTCGCCGTGCGTCTCATGGGCTTCAACGACGAGATCGTGGTGGCGGCCTCCGCCCGCTCGTTCCTGCACCATCAGGTCCGAGGTCTCGTCGGCACCCTGGTGCTCGCGGGCTCGGGGCGGCTCACGGCGGACGACGTCGCCGACATTCTCGCGAGCCGCGATCGCAGCCGCTGCGGGCCCCTGGCCCCGTCCAACGGGCTGACGCTGGTGGGGGTGGACTACGCAGAACCTTACGAAATCTCATCGTAAATTAACTTCAAGTTGATTTACGCGCAAAAATATCCATGGTTCTGCAACTTCGGCGATGAACGCGCCGAAGAACGCAGGATCGTCCCCATGGAAACACCCCTCCGCCTCGCCATCATTCTCGCGGCAGGCTTCACGTTGCTGTCGCCACTGATCTTCATCGCGATTCGACAGGCGATCAAATACGAACGTCAGG
>Ga0182232_1000099_pt1 | contig 28121 bp, 22 predicted proteins | sample G6R1MG_30_FD_155484 | JGI IMG/M metagenome (GOLD analysis project Ga0182232, IMG submission 155484) | Phyllosphere microbial comminities from miscanthus, Michigan, USA - G6R3_NF_07NOV2016_LD2 MG | ecosystem: Host-associated > Plants > Phyllosphere > Phylloplane/Leaf | place: USA: Michigan... | reverse complement strand
CTCGATCTACCTGCCGCCCGGTGCGCTGCGCGCGCTGAAGGAGATCGCGCTCGATCGCGACTGCAAGGTCAACGACCTCCTGATCGAGGGTGTCGAGGCGGTACTGCGGAAACATGGGCGCCTGCTCACGCCCAGCTTCAAAGACAGTAGCTGAGCGCCACAGCGCCACAGCGCCACAGCGCCACAGCGCCACAACGCCACAACGCTTCAGCGCCAGGCTGCCGTGGCACCGTAGCGCTGCAGCATCGTGATGCCGGACCTCCGCCAGCCTCGTGCGCGCGGCACGGACCCTCCCGCCCCAGACGTACCGTCGGCACGGCCCCCTGCAGAACCCTCCCTCCGATCGAGCAAGGACGACCATGAGACATCAGAGCAATTCCCCACCCGCCAGCCTGGAAACGCTGAACGCCTGGCTCGAGCATCCTCGGCCGATCGACCCCCATGGGCCGCCGCCCGCCCGTGTCCGGAAGTGCTTCCGCGACTGGGACAAGCCGCTGGTTCCGCCAACCAAGACGCTGAAGCAATGGTCGCTTCGGGACGTCGCCGATTGGACGAAACATTGGCCGCCCAGTCCCGGCCGGCTCTTCACCCCCCTCGACGTCTGGGACGACGAGACGGCTGCCATCTGGCTCCGGGATTCGAACCCGCCTCACGTCCCGGTTCGTCCGGCTCGGACGCTCGCGTACCGCGCCGGGGCCGGGCCGCGCAGGACCGGTCGTCGACCGCCGAGCGTGCTCCTCGCCCTCGACGATGACGAGATCCTGGATCTGACCGACCGCGTGCTCTGCGAGCGCCTGCGGCGTCAGGTCATTCCGGATCATCTGCTGTATCGTGTCGAGGCGATCAAACAAGCCGCAACTTACCTCCCGATCGAAGAGACGACCCTCGACGAGGTGCGACGTCAGGTCTACGAGTATGATGGCTGGCGGCGCGAATTCATCGAATCCATGCTCGCCGATTGCTATGATAGGCCGCATAGCTGGATACCTGAATGGGTTTGCGACCTGTTCAACAGACACGTCGACTTGTACGACTGGCCGCCGGGCTTCTCCTGGAGCGAACTCTGCCGAAGCTTTTCGATGCAGGAGGGCATGATCCGGGTCGTACCGTGTTTTTAGCCGAGGGCCGGCTTGCGTTGACGCATTGCACGCGCTGTCCGAGGGCGGGCAGCCGTGCTCCTCCAGACTGATCGAGGCGGCAGGTTGCTGCAAAGCGATACCGCCCGGGGTACCGCACGCTGGAGATCGAGCGTGCGATGATCGACACTATTCAACTCGGCTGTCTCGATCACCCTACTGAACGCGGTGGCGGGCGCGGCCCGGCGGTCGGATCCTGACAGAAGCAAAAGTCGTCGGTACGATCGACTGCAATGGGCCACAGAGCCGGCACGATCGCATTGTCGTTGGGCGTGACGCATCGTAATCTAAGATCTGGAGGCGCGAAAAAATGAGGTGGGTACGACGTCACACCTGCAGAGGAAATTCGACATCTTGACTGCGAAATATAGATGATGTTCGGATCGTGTTCTCCACATCAGAAAGTGAAAGTTCCGCATCCTACCCATCATATCGGTTCGGGTTTCCGCGAGCGGCGCCCACAAGCGGACGTGGACCCAATTTAAATTCAACAGGAAAAAAATGACCCTAAGCGGGCTTTGGAAATGTCCGCTTCCTAGCAGCCCAATCTGCGCACGGACGACCGCGATGGGTGGATCTCGGTCCGTCTGCTTCTGAGCCGATCACCATTAAAACTAGACGTTAGCTTGAACGGCTAGGGGCTTTTTGATCGTCGACGCCATCGCAACGTCGAGCGCTGACCGGAGCCAGCGCGGTCAACCAAACTCATTCTCTCCAAAGCGAGGCAGGCACTCAAAGCCCGGGTGTTCCGCTCAGTGCTGGGGATACCCGCCCGAATCTTGATGACCGACGTACTCATAAAATCGTCGGTAAGAGCTTTCAGGACGGCCCACTCGTCATCGGTCAATGACGTCTGCTGGTGCGATCTCACGAATGAACATCGACGCATGGATCAGGGAACGGAACCGGGCGGTCGTTGGGGATGCCGCCCGGTCGGATCCGCTTACTCTGCGAGTTCGCGCATGACCTTGATCAGGTCGGACTTGCCCTCGAACCCGATGCCCGGCAACTCCGGCATCACGATGTGGCCGTCTCGGACCTTCACTCCGTCCGGGAAACCACCGTAGGGCTGGAACAGGTCCGGGTAGCTCTCGTTGCCGCCGAGCCCGAGGCCGGCCGCGATGTTGAGCGACATCTGGTGGCCGCCGTGCGGGATGCAGCGGGAGGGCGACCAGCCGAACTGGTGCAGCACGTCGAGGGTGCGCAGGTACTCGACCAAGCCGTAGGACAGGGCGCAGTCGAACTGCAGCCAGTCCCGGTCCGGCCGCATGCCGCCGTAGCGGAGCAGGTTGCGGGCGTCCTGGTGGGAGAACAGGTTCTCGCCGGTGGCCATCGCGCCCGGATAGAACTCGGAGATGGCCGCCTGGAGGGCGTAATCGAGCGGGTCGCCGATCTCCTCGTACCAGAACAGCGGGTACTGGCGCAGCATCTTGGCGTAGGCGATGCCCTGTTCGAGGTTGAAACGGCCGTTCACATCGACGGCGAGCTGGGCCTCGGAGCCAATCTCCTTCAGCACGGCTTCGATCCGGCGCTGGTCCTCGTCGATAGGCACACCGCCGATCTTCATCTTCACGACGTTGTAGCCGCGATCAAGGTAGCCGCGCATCTCGGCACGCAATTGGGTGTCGTCCTTGCCCGGGTAGTAGTAGCCGCCGGCCGCGTAGACGAAGACGCGCGGATTGGCTTCGACGCCCTTCTGCTCGGCGAGCATCCGGAAGAGCGGCTTGCCTGCGATCTTGGCGGTCGCGTCCCAGATCGCCATGTCGAGGGTGCCGACCGCCACCGAACGCTCGCCGTGGCCGCCGGGCTTCTCATTGGTCATCATCGCCGCCCACAGCTTGTGCGGGCAGAGGTTGTCGCCGGCCTCGTTCAGCTGGTCCTTGGTCTCCAGCTCCAGGATGCGGTTTTTGAATCGCTCGCGGATCAGGCCGCCCTGGCCGTAGCGGCCGTTTGAGTTAAAGCCGTAGCCGACGACCCGGCGACCGTCGCGCACGACGTCGGTGACCACCGCCACGAGGCTCGCGGTCATCTTCGAAAAGTCGATGTAGGCATTGCGGATGGGGGACGAGATCGGCTTGGTGACCTCGCAGACGTCAACGATACGCATGGCTGTTCTCCCTGGGTTGTGAAGATTTGGATGGGTTGGAGGGCTGGCGTGGAGCGCCGGGACTAGTGAGCGACGGCAACAGGGCTGGGCTGGGCATACCCGCCCTCCGTGTCCGGGATGACGTCCTCGGCCGCGACCAATGCCCGGTTGCGGTAGACTTCTTCGGCCTTGGCGCGATCGAAGGCGCCTTCCCATTTCGCGACCGCGATGGTGGCGACCGCGTTGCCGATCAGGTTGGTGACCGCCCGGGCCTCGTTCATGAAGCGGTCGACGCCGAGTAGCAGGACCAAGCCGGCGACCGGAACGGTGTGGATGCTCGACAGGGTCGCAGCGAGGGTGACGAACCCGGCACCGGCCACACCGGCCGACCCCTTCGAGGTCAGGAGCAGCACGCCGAGGACGACGAGCTGGTCGCCGAGCCCGAGCGGCGTGTTAGTGGCCTGGGCGACGAAGATGGCCGCCATGGTCAGGTAGATGCAGGTGCCGTCCGCGTTGAAGGTGTAGCCCGTGGGCAGCACCAGGCCGACCACCGACTTCTCGCAACCGAGCCGCTCCAGCTTGGCCATCATGCGCGGCATGACCGCCTCGGTGGAGCAGGTCCCGAAGGTGATGAGGATCTCGTCCTTGAAGTAGCTGAGCAACTTCGCGAGCGAGAACCCGGTCCAGACACAGACCGCTCCGAGGACCACACCGACGAACAGGATCGAGGTCGCGTAGACGCCGAGCATCAGGTAGGCGAGGGACCATACGGTGCCGAACCCGTACTTACTGATGGTGAAGGCGACGCCGGCTCCGGCGCCGATTGGAGCCAGGCGCATCACCATCGCGACGATGCGGAACAGCGCGTCCAGCAGGCTGTCGATGACTGCGACCACCGGCTTGCTGCGCTCCCCGGCCTGGACCAGGGCGATGCCCAGCAACACCGAGATTAGGATGATCTGCAGCATCGCGCCCTTTGCAAAGGCGTCCACTATCGTCGTCGGGATGATGTCCATTAGGAAGCCGACGAAGCCCGGCTGGGCCTCGGCCCGCTTGGCGTAGCCGGCGATGGCGCTGCCATCGATGTGCGTGGCGTCGATGTTCATACCGGCGCCGGGCTGCATAACGTTCACGACGACGAGGCCGATGACGAGCGCGAGGGTCGAGACGACCTCAAAGTAGATCAGCGCCCGGACACCGATCCGACCGACCTCCTTGAGGTTACCCATCTTGGCGATGCCGACGACAATCGTGCCGAAGATGACCGGCGCGAGAAGCATCTTGATCAGCTTGATGAAGCCGTCTGCCAGCGGCTGCAGGGTGATGCCCACGTCTGGCAGGAAATATCCGACCAGACCGCCGAGTATGATGGCGACAAATACTTGAATGTAGAGCCTGCTCAGCCACATTCTCATCAGCGAACCCTCCATTCAGTCGCCGATGATGCGGCGAGCCGACCGTCTCCTCTCTTGGGAGCTTGATGGGGGCTTTACGCCTGGACACGTCCCGACAGCCAATGCCATGTTCGGTTCGCCCTATGCGCGAACGGCATCGACATGGATCTCGATTGGCTCAAGGACTTCCTGGCTCTGGCCGAGCAGCGAACCTTCTCACGTGCCGCCGATGCTCGGAACGTGACGCAACCGGCCTTCAGCCGCCGTATCCGCGCTCTGGAAGATTGGATTGGGGCGGCGCTTTTCGTGCGGAGCGCGCAGGGCGCCAGCCTGACCCCAGCGGGCGCCCACTTCCAGCCGGCGGCACAGGAACTGATACGCCATTTGGAACGGGCGCGACGGGATACGCAGGCGATCGACGCGCGGGACACGGTCACCCTGTCGATTGCGGCGACCCATGCCCTGTCGTTTACATTTTTCCCTGCCTGGATTCGGGAGCTGATGCGATCCAAAGTCTTTGGAACGCTAAACCTCGTCTCGGATAGCATGGAAGCCTGCGAGCAGATCATGCTCGCCGGGGAAGTGCATTTCCTACTCTGTCATTTTCACTCGGACGCACCGATCCGGTTCGAAACCGAGCGATTCGAGAGCGTCTGGGTCGGTGAGGATGTTTTGATGCCGCTCTGTGCCCCTCGGGCGGACGGAAGCGGAACATGGTCGCTGCCTGGCTCGCCAGGCGAACCGGTTCCCCATCTTGCGTACAGCCCCGCGTCAGGGCTCGGCCGCATATTGGCAGCCTGCAAGCTCGGGGAGCCAACCTACACCGCAACCAGTTTCACCTCGCATCTCGCCGCAACGCTCACGACGATGGCGCGAGAAGGACATGGGGTTGCGTGGCTGCCAAGTACTGTGGCGGCCGAAGATCTAGCGCAGGGTCGGCTCGTGCGCGCCGGACCCGAGCAGTTCGACGTGCCTATTGAGATCCGGCTGTTTCGATCCTCTGCCAGCCGCAACCCTGCGGCCGATGAACTCTGGGATCATCTCAGCGGCCGAAATTTTCGCAATCGCGTTGGCTGATTGGATCCCTGCTTGCCACAGTTTCCACTGAAGGGGCTTCATAGCGAAGCCCTGACGAGCCGCGTTGGGTCGCCAGCGGAATAACCGCGTACGGTGAGTTTCTGCCGGTCCGCACTCGGACGACGCATGGAAGCGGACGCCGTCTCTTTGCCTGCCCCCGACTTCGAAGCAGCCGCCCTGAATGTCTGCCTCCGGGCGCGCTAACTCTGTTATCCGACGCTGACGACTGCGCTGCGCGTTGGACCATTGGTTCCAAGACCGTATGGCGGCAGAATGGAGGATAGTTTTTGAACCAAGCCCTTGATGATGAACCGCCCGTTGCCCTCGTGACCGGGTCCACCTCCGGCATCGGGGCGGCGATAGCGCGTCGGCTGTCCAGCGATGGCTACGCGGTCGTGTTGCACTCGCGCAATTCCGTGGGCACGGGACACGCGCTCGCCGCCGAACTCGGGAAGGCCGCCTATGTCCAGGCCGATCTTACCGATGACGTCGACAGGGTCAGGCTGGTGCGGCAGGCTATTGCCCGCTGGGGCCGTCTCGATGTTCTGGTCAACAACGCCGGCATTAGCAGGGTCATCCCTCATGCCGACCTAAAGGCCGCCTCGCCGGAAATCTGGCACGAGCTGCACGAGGTCAACGTGGTGGCACCGTTCCGCCTCGTGGCAGAAGCCGAAACCGCCTTGCGGGATGCCGCCCGGCGCGGTCGGCCGGCTTGCGTCGTCAACGTCAGTTCGCATGCCGGGGTCAGACCCAAGGGCGCATCGATCCCCTATGCCGCATCGAAGGCGGCGTTGAACCACATGACCCGTCTGCTCGCCGTATCGCTGGCCCCGGACATCCGGGTGAATGCCGTCGCCCCAGGCTTGGTGGACACCCCCCTGACGGCGGATTGGACGGCCGCCCAGACGCTGTGGCGAGAGCGTTCGCCCATGCGCCGGGCTGCCAAGCCGGAAGACATCGCCCAAGCCGTCGCACTGCTGGCAGCGTCGGATTATCTCACCGGGGAGATCTTGCTTTCAGATGGAGGTTTGAACCTCACGTAGCACTTGCGCCGATATGTCTGGGCTTTGACCGACAAACAAGATCTAAAATGACGGGAGCGGAGACAAGTTCGCTTTCCGACCCTGAGTTGAAGACCGCTCATCACCCTCAGCCGAAGCTGCCGGACGATCAACTAACGGCCGCTTTCGGGATGCGCTGACGGCGGTCGCGACGACCGGGTTGGGTCGCCACGCGACGGTCCGCTCTACGACCGAGGCGGGTGGATTTCCGCCGGTCCGTTTTCGAGGGGCGGATAGATCGGAGCGGACATAACCGCGGGGACCGCTCGCGATCCATCGCAGAAGGCCGGAAGGTCCACTTTCAGGCAGTACGATGGGCTGGCTTAGACCCAGCCCTGGCTCGCGCGTACACAAGTGGGTGAGGTGCTACGCAGGGTCCGAGCCACGGTTCTTCGCTGACCAGCGTCTGATCGATCAATGCCGGGGAACTCCCATGCCCAGTCAAGAGCAGATGATGAAGCGCCAGCAGGTTCTGGCCGACTTCGGCGAGTTCGTCCTGCGCAGCGAGAACCTCGACGAGGTGCTGACCGAAGCCTGCCGTCTCGTCGCCGAGGCTTGCGGCATCACCTTCGCCAAGATCCTAGAGATCCAGGAAGATGGACAAGCGCTCTTCGTGCGGGCCGGCGTCGGCTGGGCTCCGGGCATCGTTGGTCGGCTGCGCTTACCCATGAGAGAGCTCTCCTCCGAGACCTTCGCGATCATGGAAGGCAAGCCGATCATCACGCACGACATCCGCAAGGAAGAGCGCTTCAAGGTCCCCGAGTTCATGACGGAGGCCGGCGTCATCGCATTCGCCAACGTGCCGATCTTTCTGCCAGGCCGGAAGGCTTATGGCCTGCTCCAGGTGGACGCGACCGAACCGCGCGACTTCAGCAACGAGGACACCGAGTTCCTGCGCACCTACGCCATAATACTGGGGCCGGTGATCGACCGCCTGCACAAAGTGGGCGACCTGCGCACGAGCGAGGAGCGCTTCCGGCGCTTCGCGGCACATTCGGCCAACGTGCTCTGGGTCGCCGATTTGGAGAGTGGGCGGCTCGACTACCTCAGTCCGGCCTTTGCGCGCGTCTGGGGTATGCCCGCCGAGGACATGCCGGATATCGCGAGCTGGCTCGCGAGTATCCACCCGGAGGACCGCGACAGCGGGGCGCGAGCGCTGAAGCGGGTCGGCGATGGTGAGACACTCGTACTGGAGTACCGCATCCAGCGCGCCTTAGACCACGCGGTGCGCCGCATACGGGACACTTTCTTCCCGATCCCCGGCTCTGACGGGCACATCCGGTCCGCGGGCGGGATCGCACAGGACGTCACCATCGACACTGGCCTGCGCGCCTACGTGGTCGCGGTCGGGGACGATGCCCGGCGCGGCCTCGTCGGTGCCCTGCAGGACGGCGGGTACGAGGTGGTAGCTTTTGGGAGCGGTCAGGCCCTACTCAGGATGGCGGGTTCGCTGCTACCGGGCTGCGTGGTACTCGATCTGAGGGAAGACGGTGGCTTGGTGGTCGCAAGTGAGCTGAAGGCGGCACGCTCGCACCTGCCCGTGGTGGCGGTCGGCGCGAGCGAGGGCGATGTCGGCTTCGGGGTTCGCGTCATGAAGGCAGGAGCGGTGGATTTCCTCGAAGCGCCATGGACAGCGGAAGCACTGCTGTTTGCCGTCAGGACGGCGCTCGCCGAGGTCCATGCCGAGGCGGATCGGGCGCGCGGGCGCAACGAAGCACGAGACCGGATCGCGGCGCTTTCCACGCGCGAGCGCGAGGTGCTGGAGGGCTTGCTCGCGGGCGGCACCAACAAGACCATCGCTCGCACGATGGGCCTGAGCCCGCGCACCGTGGAGATCCACCGCGCCAAGGTCATGGAAGCGCTCGGGACCCGCACCCTGCCCGAGGCGGTTCTCATCGCGGCGGCCGCCGGCGTGCGCCCCGCAGGTCAGGATGGCGACTAGTGGTCAAAACCTGGACGCGTGGTACCCGGCCTCGAACGCCGCGAACTGACACAGGAGGGACGCCAACAATGCGCGCCAAGCGGAGTGTCGGCTTTTGGGCGACAACCCAATCACGGCTTGCCAGCCGAAGCTGTGGTCCACTGCCGGGTGCTTGCGGTCGAGGCAGTGGCTTTCGCGGATCGACCCATGCCCAGAGGCTTCCTCGATCCGGCCACTCTTAATTCCATGGCCCACTGCCGCTTAGTTGGCACTGATCCATGTCACGCGTCGGCCGTGGCCTGCACGAACATCACCACAGGGCAGGCTGCTAAAGGCGCACCCAAACCAGAACAACCGCTGCTGGCTTGAACGTCCGGTTTCGACCCGTTGCGGACCCTCGCAAGGTCCGCTTCGCGGCAGCCTGGTGAAAGACGCCCTGCGTCCGGGACGGGTGGATTTCTGCCAGTCTACTATTGGGAAGTAGGAACGGGAAACCAGACATTCGTTTGAATTCCGATCAGCGATCGCTTCGCACCGGGAATAGAGCGCGACGACTTGCCGATAAGCAGACGTTCTGCGCTCGGCCCATTTTAGCGCCTCAGCTTGATTTCTGCCGTCCGAGAACGGTTGCAGGCGCTCGCTCCGCGTCGATCGTTGAGGCTTCAGGTTTCGGATGCCGATCGCTCGGCCGCTTGCTGGCAAGCTCCGACTCCTTGTCATGAACGTATCGAAAGCCAGCCTTGACCAGCGACTAGGCCCACCTGCTCACCCAGGTCGGGCGCCTGTCGCGCCGGGACACCACCATTCCGCCTGCGCGCCGCATCTGCTGGATCCGTAGCGCCCGCGAGACATTTGGCGGAGGAGAATGGGAGTCGAACCCACCAGAGACCGGCTCGCGGCCCCTCCCGGATTTGAAGTCCGGACGCCCCACCGGGGGACGCTTCTCCTCCAGACGCAGCCTCAGGTTGGGGCCGCGCGAAACAGGTCCAGGCGGTGCGGGTTCGCCCACCGGCGATCGTCGCGGCGCAGGGTCACGCCGTGCCGATCGAAAAATTCGAGGATCAGGATCGCGACCTTACGGCCGTTGTCCACCCGGTCCCGAAACTGCGCCGCGGTGAACCCCGCCTCAGCATAGGTCTGCGACAGGTCGGCGACGATGTCTACCATCTCGGAGACCGTGTCGCGTAGGAAGAAGTGATCGCGGGAAATCTCGTCGACCCATCCGAGGCGGCTCGTCAGCTTGAGGAGGCGTCGGGCCTCGCCTTCGGGAAGTCCCGAGGGTTCCACCAGGTCGCGCACGCGGGGCGGCCGGAAGCGCTCCGTCCCGCCGAGCCGGGGGTGGACAGCCTCCCAGCGTCGCTCGTCCAGGGGTGCGAGCTGGACGACATGCGTCGGCAGGCGGACCCACGCCCCCTGGAGGGCCAGCCGACCCGCACGCATCAGGGCCCGGAGTACCGCCCGGAACAGCGGGACGCCCAAGCGTGGCTCCAGCGTGAGCCGCAGGGCTTCCTGCCCCATCCCCATCAGGTCGGGATTGTCGGCATGGAACAGCCCGAGGCGTTCGACCAGGCCCTCGGTGAGGGTCGCCCAGTGCTCCGGGGCGAACACCGTGACCCCCTCGCCGCACGGCACGGCGACGAGGCGGAGCCGCTCGACCAGAGCTTCGGCCTCGGTGGCGGACAGGGCTTGGTCGCGCGCCCATTCGGAGAAGGCAAGATGGTAGGGCGGCACGACGAGGTGGGCACCGAGCTGCATGTCGGGTTCGCTCAGCGCCGCCGCCGCGAGTTGCGCGAGGCGCTCCGATGTCCGCCGCTTGCGGGCCGGCGCGCGCAGGTCGAGGAAGCGCCCCCCACCGATGGTACGCTGGGCCGTGATGTCCCGCAGGACGAAGCGGTCGCCAGCGACGGCCGCGATCGGGGATTCAAGCACGAGCTGCACCAAGCCGGATTCTCCGGGCGCCAGCTGCGTGTCCGAGAGGGGCACCATCCGTGCGGCCACGTTGGCCGAGGCGTGGGCGAGGCGCACCGGCATCCAGACTTGGAGGCTCTTCGTCTCGGAGGGCAGCAGCCGGCAGGTGGCGTCGATGCGGGTCGCCGGACTGTGCAGGGCGGGATCGCAGACCATGTCGCCACGTCGGACCGCGTCGCGGCCGATCCCCTCGCCGACGAGGTTCAGGGCGCAGCGCTCACCCGCGAGGCCCCGCGTGGCCGCCGCGTTCTGCGCATGGATCGCCCGCACCCGGGCGGAGAGGCCGGACGGGCTCACCGTGACCGCGTCGCCCACCGCGATCTGCCCCGAGAGGACGGTGCCGGTCACCACGGTGCCGGCGCCCTGGATGATGAAGGAGCGGTCCACCGCGAGGCGGAAGCGCCGCCGGGCGTCGCGGGTCGAGTCCGCCCGCGCAGCCGCGAAGAGCCGATCACGCAGATCGTCGATTCCCGCGCCGGACCGGGCCGAGACCGGCAGGATCGGACATCGTGCGAGGCGCGTCCCCGCGAGGGCCGAGCGGATCTCCGCCTCGACTTGGCCAAGCCGGTCGGAGCCGACGAGGTCGGCCTTCGTCAGGGCGACCGCCCCGCGTTCGATCCCGAGCAGGTCGAGGATGGCGAGGTGCTCGCGCGTCTGCGGCATCGGCCCGTCATCCGCCGCCACGACGAGGAGGGCGAAATCGATGCCGCCGGCGCCGGCGAGCATGGTCTGCACGAAGCGTTCGTGGCCGGGCACGTCCACGAAGCCGAGGCGCCGACCGTCCGGAGCCTCCAGGTAGGCGAAGCCGAGATCGATGGAGATGCCGCGCGCCTTCTCCTCCTTGAGGCGGTCGGTCTCGACGCCCGTCAGCGCGCGCACCAGGGCGGTCTTGCCGTGGTCGATATGGCCCGCCGTCCCGATGATCATGCGGCGGCCCGGCGCTCGGCTGCCGCGATGCCGTCCGCGTCGAGAGCCTGCCTCGCGGCCGCCAGGAAACGATCGCTGAGCGCGCTGCCATTGTGCTTGGCACGCAGCAGCCAAGCCAGGGCCTCCACGCCGTCCCCCACGCCGCCGCGCCCCATCAGCAGGGCGGCGCCCAGCATGGCCTGCCCGTCGGCGTCTCCGGCCTCGGCGCCGCGGCGCCACCAGAGCGCCGCCGCGATCGGGTCGCGCGGGACGTCGAGGGCGTTGTGGTGGATCATGCCGATCCGCGTCATCGCAGCGGCGACGCCCTGCTGGGCGGCGGCCACGGCCCAGACCAGGGCCTCGCCCGGGTCGACGGGGAGAGTGCGGCCCTCCAGCAGCATCCAGCTCAGCATGTCCTGCGCGGTTGCGTCACCCTGCTTGGCGGCAAGGCGGTAGAGTGTCGCCGCCCGGCGCTCGTCCGCCGGGATGCCCTCGCCCTTGAAGAGCAGCGAGGCGAGGTTGCGTTGGCCCACCGGATCGCCCGCATCCGCCGACAGGGTCAGCCAATCCCGTGCGAGCACCGGGTCACGGGGCACGCCGAGTCCTTCCGCGAAGCAGGCCCCGATGTTGTTGCAGGCTCGGGCATCGCCGCCGCGCGCCAAGGGCTCCCAAAGCGCGAGGGCACCCGCGTGGTCGCCGGCCTCCGCGAGCGCGCGCGCGCGGTCCATCGGGGTAACGGGGGCCACCGTGACCCGGCCGTGCAGGCGAGTGAACCAGGTCATGCGCCGACCGGAGCAAGATGCGCCAGATTGGCGAGGAAGCCCGCCTCATCCTCCAGGCAGCGGCAATCGAGCCAGAACGCGTCCGTCTCGACGCGGCCGATCACCGGCATCGGCAGGGCCCGGAACGCCGCCGCCAGGGCGTTGAGCGCGCTCCCCCGGTGGTCGGTTCGAACGACGCGGATCGCCCGGCTCGGTAGCGTGGCGAGGGGCAGCGCGCCCGATCCGATCTGGCTGGCGCAGGACGCGACCGTGGCGGCGAAGGCGGGGCCGAGCGCCTGGGCGACGCCGCCGACCACGCGCTCCGCCGCCGCGGCGATCTCGGCCGTAGGCCGCGCGAGGCTGCGCAGGGTGGGCAGGGCTTCGGCGAGGCGCTCCGGATCGCGGTAGAGCCGCAGGGTCGCCTCGATGGCGGCCAGCCGGATCTTGTCGACCCGCATGGCCCGCTTCATCGGATTACGGTTGATCCGAGCGATGAGGTCGGCCCGCCCGACGACGAACCCGGCCTGCGGCCCGCCGAGCAGCTTGTCGCCCGAGAAGGTCACGAGGTCGGCTCCCTCGGCCACGGCTTCCGCCACGGTGGGCTCGTGGGCGAGCCCCCATTGCGCCAAGTCAATGAGGGTACCCGAGCCGAGATCGTTGACGAGGGGCACCCCGCTCGTGCCGGCGAGCCCCGCCAAGGTGCGGGCGCCGACTTCGGCCGTGAAGCCCTCGACGCGGTAGTTCGAGGTATGGACCTTGAGGAGGAGGCCGGTCTCCGGCGTGACCGCATCGGCGTAATCCCGCAGGTGGGTGCGGTTGGTGGTGCCGACCTCGCGCAGGCGGACCCCGGAGCGGGCCATGAGGTCGGGCAGCCGAAACGCGCCGCCGATCTCGATGAGTTCTCCACGCGACACGATGGCCTCGCGGCCCGGGCTCAGGGTGTTGAGGACGAGCATGAGCGCGGCGGCGTTGTTGTTGACGAGGGTGGCGTCCTCCGCCCCCGTCAGATCGACGAGGAGACCCCGGACGAGATCGTCACGCTCGCCGCGTTTGCCGCTCTCGATGTCGTATTCCAGGGCGACGGCGCAGCGCATCGCCTGCGTGGCCGCCGCGATCGCCGCCTCCGCCAGGAGGGCGCGGCCGAGATTGGTGTGCAGGACGGTGCCAGTGAGGTTGTAGACCGCCTTGACGCGGGGGGCGGACTCCGCTGCCAAGCGGGTGAGCACACGGTCACCGACCCCGTCGAGCGACGCGTCCGCCGGCTCGCCGCTCCGCAAGGCGCGCCGGGCCTCATTGAGGATGCTTCGGGCCGCCCCCACCACGGCGGCGCGGCCGAACCGCTCGACGGCCTCCCGCCCGTATTTCGAGCGCAGCACCTCGTCCACCGCGGGGAGCGTGCGCAGAGCTGTCGCGGGCTTCGTGATTGCATGCAGTCCATCCATCGGCGAACGCTAGCGTCCGGACAACTGCGTATAAAGTGGTTGCAATGGCATCAATATGACGCAGAAAGCCACTATCATCACGGAGAACCGGAACTCGGCCGATGCGGTACCGTTGGAGCGCACGCCAGGAGAGTTCCGTCATGCGCCGCCTCGTCACCGCCTGTCTCGCCGTGTTCCTCGCCACGAGCGCCGTCCCGGTTTCCGCCCAGACCCAACCCGGCGAGATCAAGGGCCAGGACGTCATGGGCGACAAATCCCGCAGCGCCGTCGACGGCTGGGTCCAGGCGCCGATCCCGCGGGAGGAGAGTGCGGCCAAGGACGCGCCCAATCTCGGCGGGCAATCGACGGAGCAGAACGCCAATCGTCCCGTACCGAGCGCCAGCACCTCCTACACGCCCGGCAATGATCCGCAGGCGCCCCTCGATCATCGGACACCCGGGCCCGCGAACCACAATCCGGCGCAGCCGTCGAAGTAGCCTCGAAGCCTGGCCTGCGACTGAGGGCTTACGTTCCCGACGTAACGTAATCCGCTGCCGTGGACGCGGCGCACAACCGCACTTTCCTCCCATGCGGGTTTCTGTAACATCCTCGAATGAGAATGACTCGTAACAGGATCGCGGGATGAACGTTCAAATCTCGAGGCGGGGGCTTCTGAAGGGGGTCGGTGCCGGCCTTGCCGGAGGCTCTCTCGGAGCGCTCGGGTTCGGCGCCCTGGAGCCCGCCATGGCGGCCTCCGTGCGTCCCTATAAGCTGGCGCAGATGCGCGAGACGCGGAACACCTGTCCGTATTGTTCGGTCGCTTGCGGCATCATCCTCTACAGCCTCGGCGACAAGTCGAAGAACGCCCGCTCGGCGGTGATGCACGTGGAGGGCGATCCCGACCATCCGGTCAACCGCGGCACCCTGTGCCCGAAGGGCTCGAGCCTCCTCGACTTCGTACATTCCGAGACCCGGACGAAATACCCGATGTACCGGGCGCCCGGCACGGACGCGTTCAAGCGCGTCTCGTGGGACTTCGCCCTCGACCGCATCGCGCGCCTGATGAAGGAAGACCGCGACGCCAACTTCATGGCGAAGAACGGCGATCTCACCGTCAATCGCTGGACCACGACCGGCTTCCTCGGTGCCTCGGCGACGTCGAACGAGACGGCTTGGATGACCTACAAGACGGTCCGCTCCATGGGGGCCGTGGTCTTCGACAACCAAGCCCGGGTTTGACACGGCCCGTCGGTCGCCAGTCTGGCGCCTTCGTTCGGCCGTGGTGCGATGACCAACCTCTGGATGGACATCAAGCACGCTGACGTCATTACGGTCATGGGCGGTAACGCCGCCGAAGCGCATCCGTGCGGCTTCAAATGGGTGGTGGAGGCCAAGGCCCACAACAAGGCCAAGCTCATCGTCGTCGATCCGCGCTTCACGCGCACGGCGTCCGTCGCCGATATCTACTGTCCGATCCGGCAGGGGACCGATATCGCGTTCCTGTCCGGGCTCGCGAAGTACCTCCTCGACAACGACCTGATTCAGCACCGCTACGTCTCGGCCTATTCCAATGCCGGCTTCGTGGTGAAGGAGGGCTACAGCTTCGAGGACGGCCTATTCACGGGCTACGACCCGGAGAAGCGCGACTACGATAAGACCACCTGGGACTACGAGATCGGGCCGGACGGCTACGCGGTGGTCGATCCCACCCTGCAGCATCCGCGCTGCGTGATGCAGCTCCTGAAGAAGCACATCGCCATCTACACGCCCGAGATGGTGTCCAGGATCTGTGGCTCGCCTCGGGACAAGTTCCTTGAGGTCTGCAAGACCATCGCGACGACGTCGAGCCCTGAGCGGACGATGGCCTCGCTCTATGCTCTCGGCTGGACCCACCATTCCAAGGGGTCGCAGAACATCCGCGCCATGTGCATCGTGCAGACATTGCTCGGCAACATCGGCATGCTCGGCGGCGGCATGCAGGCGCTGCGCGGCCATTCCAACATCCAAGGTCTCACCGATCTCGGACTGATGAGCAACCTCATCCCAGGCTACCTCAACCTGCCGACGGAGAAGGAGCCGGATCTCGCCAAGTACATGGACAAGCGGCAGTTCAAGCCGCTGCGCCCCGGACAGGTGAGCTACTGGCAGAACTACGGCAAATTCTTCGTATCTTTCCAGAAGGCGATGTGGGGCGAGCACGCCACAAAGGAGAACGGCTGGGCTTTCGACTACCTGCCGAAACTCGATGTACCGACCTACGACGTCATTCGCGGCTTCGAACTCGCCAAGCAAGGCAAGATGTCGGGCTACGTGATCCAGGGCTTCAACCCCCTACTCTCGTTCCCGAACCGCGCCAAGATGACGGAGGCGTTCTCCAAGATGAAGTTCGTCGTGGTCATGGACCCGCTCCAGACCGAGACGGCCCGCTTCTGGGAGAACCACGGCGAGTACAACGACGTCGACCCGAAAAGCATCCAGACCGAGGTGTTCGAGCTGCCCACCACCCTCTTCGCCGAGGAGGAGGGCTCGCTCTCGAATTCCAGCCGCTGGCTGCAATGGCACTGGCAGGCCCAGGAACCGCCGGGCGAGTGCCGCCCGGACATCGAGATCATGGCGGGCCTCTTCCTGCGCATGAAGGAGATGTACGCGAAGGAGGGCGGCGCCTACGCCGAACCCATCCTGAATCTCACCTGGAACTACGCCATCGACCATTCGCCGACTCCCGTGGAACTCGCGCGCGAACTGAACGGCTACACCCTGGCGCCGATCCAGGATGCGGCCGGCGTAACGATTGCGGCGGGCAAGCAGGTCGACGGGTTTGCCCAGCTCAAGGACGACGGCACAACGGCGTGCGGCTGCTGGATCTATTCCGGCTGCTACACCGAGCGCGGCAACACCATGGCCCGCCGGGACAACACCGATCCCGGCGACCGCGGCATCGCGCCGAACTGGGCCTTCGCATGGCCGGCCAACCGACGTGTCCTCTACAACCGGGCCTCGTGCGATCCCGAAGGAAAGCCGTGGTCGGAGAAGAAGAAGCTCATTGAGTGGAACGGCAAGCAGTGGGTCGGCTTCGACGTGCCGGATTTCGGCCCGACCAGCGCACCCGAGGCCGGTGTCGGTCCTTTCATCCTGAACCAGGAGGGCGTCGCTCGCCTGTGGACCCGTAGCCTCATGCGAGATGGGCCGTTCCCGACCCATTACGAACCGTTCGAATCGCCGATGGCCAACATTCCCTTCCCGAAGATCAAGGGGGCTCCGGCCGCCCGCATCTTCAAGGGGGATCTCGCCGATCTCGGCACCTCGGAGGAGTTCCCGTACGCAGCGACGAGCTACCGGCTGACCGAGCATTTCCACGGCTGGACCAAGCACGCCCGGATCAACGCGATCCTGCAGCCCGAAGCCTTCGTGGAGATCTCGGAGCAGCTCGCCAAGGAGAAGGGCATCGTGAAGGGGGCTTGGGTCCGGGTCTGGTCGAAGCGCGGATCGCTGAAAGCCAAAGCGGTGGTGACGAAGCGCATCAAACCGCTGATGTGCGACGGCAAAGCCGTGCACGTCGTCGGCATCCCGCAGCATTGGGGCTTCATGGGCCTGACCAAGAAGGGCTGGCACCCGAACTCCCTGACCCCGGTGGTGGGGGACGCCAACACCGAGACGCCCGAGTTCAAGGCCTGGCTCGTGAACATCGAACCGACCACCCCGCCCTCCGGCGCCGTCGCGTAAGGGAGCTGAGAGATCATGGCAGACTACAGCTCCCTCGACATCCGTCAGCGCTCCGCCTCCACGGATCAGCCGCCGGCGATCCGCAGCCACATGGAGGTGGCCAAACTCATCGACGTGTCCAAGTGCATCGGCTGCAAGGCCTGTCAGGCGGCGTGCGAGGAGTGGAACGACCTGCGCGACGACATCGGCGTGAACACCGGCGTCTACGACAATCCCCACGACCTCACCCCGAAGTCGTGGACCCTGATGCGCTTCGCCGAGTACGAGAACGAGGGCACGGGCAACCTCGAATGGCTCATCCGCAAGGATGGCTGCATGCACTGCACCGATCCGGGCTGCCTCAAGGCATGCCCGTCCCCGGGGGCGATCATCCAGTATGCCAACGGCATCGTGGATTTCGTCGAGGAGAACTGCATCGGCTGCGGCTATTGCGTGAAGGGTTGCCCGTTCAACATTCCGCGCATCTCGGAGAAGGACCACAAGGCCTACAAGTGCACCTTGTGCTCCGACCGGGTCGCCGTCGGTCAGGCTCCGGCCTGCGCCAAGGCCTGCCCCACGGGCGCGATCATGTTCGGCACCAAGGCGGCGATGATCGAGCAGGCGCACGACCGGGTCGACGACCTTAAGTCGCGTGGCTTCGCTACGGCCGGTCTCTACGACCCGGCCGGCGTCGGCGGCACCCACGTGATGTACGTGCTCCACCACGCGGACAAGCCGGGCCTCTACAGCGGCCTGCCGACCGACCCAAAGATCAGCCCGCTCGTCGCGTTCTGGAAGGGCGGGGCCAAGGTGTTCGGTCTCGCCACCATGGGCTTTGCCGCCGTCGCCGGCTTCTTCCACTACATCACCGCCGGCCCGAACGAGGTCGAGGCCCAGGAGGAGGAGGAGGCCATCGAGATCGACGAGGCCGCAAAGGGCTCCAAGCCCGGTCGCGAGGCCGAGGCACGGCCGCATTGATCCCGTTCCGTCCGCTCGAGTCCGCCGCCCCCGCGCGGGGGCGGCCGGGCGCCTTGGAGGCCATCCGATGACGATCCACACCGATGTGCGGGACGGGGAAGCCCGGCCTCTGCATGAATTGCGGACCGAGACGCCGAAGGTGCTGCTCGTGCCGCGCTACACCGGGGTCCAGCGGGTGAATCACTGGATCACCGCGATCCTGTTCACCGTGCTGACCCTGAGCGGGCTGGCGATGTTCACGCCGTTCCTGTTCTTCCTCACCGGCCTGTTCGGCGGGGGGCAGGCGACGCGGGCGATCCATCCCTGGTTCGGCGTCGCCCTGATGGTGAGCTTCGGGCTGCTGTTCGTGCGGTTCTGGCGCCTGAACCTGCCCAACCGCGACGACGTCGCCTGGTCGATGCGGATCAAGGACGTGGTGACGAACCGCGAGGACCGCCTGCCCGAACTCGGCAAGTACAATGCCGGTCAGAAGGGGGTGTTCTGGGGACAGACCGCTCTCATCGCGATCATGTTCGTCACCGGGCTGGTGATCTGGGACCAGTACTTCTACCAGTACACCGCCATCGAGACGAAGCGCTGGGCGGTGCTTGCCCATTCGCTGGCCGCCGTCGTCGCCATCGCGATCATCGTCGTCCACATCTACGCGGGCATCTGGATCCGGGGGACGGGGCGGGCCATGGTGCGGGGCAACGTGACGGGCGGCTGGGCCTATCGGCACCACCGCAAGTGGCTTCGGCAGATCACCCGCGCCAAGGGCACCGCCGAGGGTCCCGGCACGGGAGCCGCCCCGACCGATATGCGGAGAAACTGACAGCGTGGCCCGTTTCCTCGATCGCCTGCGCGGCCGACCCAACCCCCGGGAGCCCGAACCGGAGGATGCGGGGCAGCCCGCGTCCGACGCCCCCCAGGGCAATCCGCGCAGGCGTGAACTGAAGCCCGATCCAGACCGGATCGGCATTTCCGGCTCGGTTCCGTTCGTGCGCCTGCCAGACCCGGCACGGCTGTTCACGGAGCGGGCCGAACGCTTGCGCGTTCTTGCACCCGGCCACGTCATGGAGGGGTACTTGAGCTTCCTCGCGGCCATCGCCACGGCGCAGGCCGCGATCGTCGCGAGCGGGGCCGACGCGATCCGGCCCCTGGCGCTGCCCGCGGACGCTGCCCAGCGTTCCGAGCACGGCATGCCGCCGCTTTCGGCCGAACTGCTCGGCAGCGATCCGGCCTTTGCGGCAGGTTTCGACCGCCTGCTCGACGCCATCGATCTCGACGCCGCGCCCGCCCCCGCGCGGGCCGCCCGGGACGCCCTGCGGGCGGCCACCTCGGAGGACTGGCTCGACCTCGCGAGCCAGATCTTCCAAGGGGCCTACCCTTACGAGCGTCTCGGGGAATGCGTGTTCGCCGCGGCCGCGCTCCAGATCTATCTCGCTGCCCAGGCGGCGCAGCTCGACGCCAAGGCGCTAAAGCCCGTAGCGGATGGCGTCTGCCCGGCCTGCGGCGGTGGCGCGGTGTCGAGCCTGATCGTGTCGTGGACCCCAGCCGATAAGGCACGCTACTGCGCCTGCTCCCTCTGCGGCACCTTGTGGAATCAGGTTCGCATCCGCTGCACCGCCTGCGGCTCCGGTGAGGGGATCAGCTATTACGGCCTCGACGAGATCTCGAAGGATGTCCAGGTCGAGACCTGCACGACCTGCAACAGCTACATCAAGCACCTGCACCAGGACCGTGCTCCCGGCCTCGATCCCATCGCGGACGACGTCGCATCTTATGGTCTCGACCTGAAGATCGCCGAGGAAGGGTTTCGCCGCGCCGGGTTGAACCCGCTGTTCCTCACCTGAGCGGTTGCGACAGGCGGGTCGGCAGGTCGCCGATCCGCAGGCGCGCGCGCAAGGCCCGCGAGAGCGCGTCCACGCCGATCGCCAACACGACGTTGGCGGCGATGAGCACGCAGGCCACGTCGAGGCGAAGCTCCGAGATCGCGGCATCGACGTAGAAGCCCAGGGTCGCCACCCCGAGGATGCCGAAGATGGCGCTCTCGCGCAGGATCAGCTCCCAGCGATAAAGCAGGTAGGCGAGGAACTGGCCGTAGAGCCGAGGCACCGTCTCGTAGGCGTAGAGGTTGAGGCCCGTCGGCGCGTCGGCCCGGTACGCGAGGTGGTCCGCGTGGCGCCCCATGAGGTAGGCGACGAGCCCCGCATTGTGGAAAGTGAGCGCCAGGATCGCCGGCAGCATCGAGGGCCCGAGCACCTGGAGCAGCACGTAGGCGAGCATGTATTCCGGCGTCGAGCGCACCACCACCAGGAGCACCCGGCCAAGCACCCGCCCGACCGGCCCCGCGAACCGGCGTGAGACCACGGGAAACAGGGCCAGCGCCCCGAACGCCGTGGCGACGAGGGCGATCTGCGCCAGGACTAGGGTCTGGATCAGCCCCGGCACGACCTGCCCGGACAGGATCGGCCAGAACCAGGCGCCGAGGCGCCGCCAGGTCGCGGGGTCGAGCCAGTCCGCGTGGCGCAGTGGGCCGGGCACGATGTCCTGTGTCAGGAACCGGGCGAGGTTGGCCAGGGGCTCGACGCGTCCCTCCGTCCCCGGTAGCACCAGAAGGCTCCCGAGGATCAGGACCGGCAGCACGGCGGGCCGTATCCAGAGCCGGCGCATTCCGATGAGGACGTAGAATACGAGCAGCAGGGCGGCGGCCTCCCCGTAGCGCCCCTGGCGGAAGGCGGATTCGAGGTGGAACCCCATGGTCGGCAGGCCGATGAAGCCGAGCACGAGGGTCGAGCGCAGGCCGCACTCGAAGCGGTAGAGCGTGTAGGTCCGCAGCGGAACCGCGAGATCCGGCAGGCGGGCATAGAGGAAGGCCGCGACCGCGCCGGTCCCCTCCGGCAGCACCCGCAGAGCGGAGAGGTCCGCCTCCTCGATCATCTCCGAATAGACCTTTGCGCAGATGCCCGCATAGGGCAGCGCGATGGCGAGGATGCCGGTGAGCGCCGAGAGCCCGAAGACCTGCATCAGGAGGAGCGCCCAGAACAGTTCGTGGACCGCGCGCAAGGTCGCGCAGGCGAGGCGCACGGGACGCGAGCGTGCGTAGGGGATCGCCAGCAGGAGACCCGCGCCGGCGCCCAACGTCACGCCGAGCACCGCGAAGGCCACCGTGTAGGCGATGGCGAGCGGTACGACGCTGGCGAAGTCCGGCCGGAGCAGCCCGGCGAGGAGGCGGCCGAGATCGGCCCAGGGTGCCAGGGTCGAGACGTGGAGATCGGCCAAGGCGACGGCGACGACGCCGAGCGCCAGGAACAGGGCGCTTACCGAACCGTAGCGCGCCGGCATGGCAGGCCCCTGAAGCCTCATCCGTTCGGCGCGTAGAGCGCGGCGAGGGTCGCGGCGTCGAAGCTCCGCGCGGATGCATCGCGGATGATTCGGCCTCCTTCGAGGACGACGACGCGGTCGCAGACCGACAGCGCCAGGCCGACATCGTGCAGGGCGAGGACCAGCGTCTCGTGCGTGCCCGCGAGGGTCTCGAGGACGGCGCGGCCCTGTGCGCGGTCGAGGGCGGAGACCGGCTCGTCGCCGATCAGGATCGGGCGGCCGTCGTAGAGCGCCCGCGCCACCGAGACCCGCTGCTGCTGGCCGCCGGAGAGTTCGCCCGCCCGCGCCGTGAGTTTCTCGGCGAGATCCACCTGGGCCAGCACGCGACGCACCGCGTCCCGGTCGGCCCGCGCCGGCCAGACCAGGGTCCGGAGGTTGTGCCAGGTGGAGCGCCGGTCGAGGCGTCCCATGTAGACGTTGTGGAAGACGGACAGGGTCCGCACCAGGGCCGCCGCCTGCGGGACCAGGGCGGCCTGTCCCCGCACCTGCGCGTGGATCAGCCCGAGCAAGGTAGACTTGCCGGCGCCGGAGCGCCCAAGCAGGGCGACCCGCTCGCCGGGCCGGATCGTCAGGTCGATCCCGGACAGGACGGTGTGCCCGCCATAGGCCGCGTGGGCGTCGGCGAGGCGGATCGTCGGGGTGCCCACCCGCGCGGACACGGCGCTCAGTCGAGGAGCCCGGTCGCGCGCCCGACCTCTTCCAGGGGGGCGTAAGCGGCGTTGGTGACCGGGATGAATTTCGAGCGCCCGAAGGGTTCGAGGATCGCCGGATCGGTGATGCCGGTAAGCGCATTGCGCAGCCGCTCGGTGAATCCCGCGCCGTAGAGCGCATCGACATCCGCCCGCACGGTCCACTGGTAGTCCGGGAAGGGCGGGCTTTCCCAGATCACCGAGACCGCTTGTCGGTCGACCTTGCCGGCCTTGGTGTCGAGGCCCCAGACCGAGTAGTCGACCGCGCCGACCTCGTAGGCCCCCGACTGAACGAGCTGGATCGTGCGGCTGTGATCGCCCGAGAACCCGACGCGGGCGAACACCGCCTCCGGTGTCTTCCCCGGGTTGGCCTGCCGGATGAAGTGCTCCGGCATCAACCGGCCCGAGGTCGAGGCCCGGGCTCCGAAGGTGAAGCTGCGGCCCGCGATCCCGCTGGGAAACACCGCGTCCGGCTTCAGGCCCGTTCCGGTCCCGGCGATGAAGTAGGTCTTGAACGCCGCGTCTTCCGCGCCCTGCGCGATGGCCTGCGCCCCGGGGACCGCGCGGCGGGCCTGCACGCCCGTGAACCCGCCGAACCAGGCGAGCTGAACCTGCCCGTTGGTGAAAGCGGTGACGGCCGCCGGATAGCTCTTCACCGGCAGGTAGCGCACGGGCACGCCGAGGCGGTCTTCGAGGTAGCGCGCGACCCGACCGAACCGCTCGACGAGGCGGCTCTCGTCCTGATCGGGAATTCCCGTAAAGACGAGGGGCGGTGAGGCTGCGGTCTGCGCCCAAGCCCCGACGCTGCCGAGGTAGACGGCGAGCGCGAGGCAGGCCCTCACCAATCCCCGCAGTGCCGCCATGCTCATCTCCTTCGCCCGCGCCTGTCACTCATGCCTCGGTGTGTCGTTTAATCCAAACCGTCCGGTCGCACAGGCTCCATATGTCACAGACCGCTATATGACGCTGAGAAACGGCGTATAATGTTGTAGTCGATGGGGCATTCGGGATCGCCCTTCGAGGACCGTAGATGGAGACAGCACCGATCCGACTGACAAGCCTCGCGCATGGCGGTGGCTGCGGGTGCAAGCTCGACCCCGGCACGTTGCGGATGCTGCTCGCCGAGCAGCCGGCCGCCAGCCCGTTCGCGCAGCTCCTCGTCGGCAACGAGACGGCGGACGATGCCGCCGTCTGGGATCTGGGCGACGGCACCTGCATCGTGGCCACCACCGACTTCTTCATGCCAATGGTGGACGACCCGCATGATTTCGGGCGCATCGCCGCCACCAACGCGATCTCCGACATCTACGCCATGGGGGCCAAGCCCCTCTTCGCCCTGGCGCTGCTCGGCATGCCGATGGCCAAGCTCTCGCCGGAGATCGTCCGCGCGATCCTGGCGGGCGGGGCGAGCACCTGCGCGGAGGCCGGGATCCCGGTGGCCGGAGGCCATTCGATCGACGCGGTCGAGCCCATCTACGGGCTCGCGGTGATCGGCACCTGCGCGCGTGGCGACCTGCGCCGGAACAGGGACGCCCGGGTCGGCGACGCCGTCATCCTCACCAAGCCCCTCGGCGTCGGCTTCTACGCCGCCGCGATCAAGCGCGGCACGCTGCCCGAGGGCGGCTACGCGGCGTTCCTCGCCAGCACCACGCGCCTCAACCGGATCGGCCTGGAGCTCGCCCGGAATCCCGACGTCCACGCGCTGACGGACGTGACGGGGTTCGGCCTACTCGGACACGGCCTGGAACTCGCCCGAGGCTCCGGCCTGCGCCTCCGGCTCGACCTGTCCGCCCTGCCGCTGCTGGAGCACGCGGCTGCGCTGGCGCAAGCGGGCACGGTCACGGGCGCCTCCCACCGGAACTGGGCGAGCTACGGCGCGGCCGTCAGCCTGCCGTCCGATCTGCCCGAATGGCAGCGTCACCTCCTGACCGATCCGCAAACCTCCGGCGGCCTGCTGGTGAGCTGCCGGGCGGAGAGCGCGCCGGCCCTCGTCGAGACGATCCGGTCCGCCGGCGATGCCTCGGCGGCGATCATCGGCTCCCTCGCATCCGGCGAACCGCACATCATGGTGGTGCTCTAGATCAAGGCGCGATGCTCCTCCGGACGAGGCCGCGCAGCGCGCGACACGGAACTCCCCCTGCATCTGCAGTTTCCGGTCTCGGACATCGCGCGCCCCGCAGCCGTGTATATCCCATACCGCACTGGCCTGCCCCCTGAAAAGTGGTCCTCCCTGAGGTATGGCTTTGAGCCATGTGGAGGATGTCGTTATGGGACGGAAGAAGCATACGGCTGAAGAGATCGTCGCCAAGCTGCGGCAGGTCGATGTCTTGGTCTCGCAAGGTCGTAAGGTTGCCGAAGCAATCCGGTCCATCGAGGTCACCGAGGTCACGTATTACCGCTGGCGTTCCGAGTACGGTGGCCTGAAGGGGGATCAGGTCAAGCGGTTGAAGTCTCTGGAGACCGAGAACCAGCGGCTTCGTCGGGCGATCTCCGACCTGACCTTGGAGAAGCTGATCCTGAAGGAGGCGGCCTCGGGAAACTTCTGAGCCCGGCTCGCCGCCGGGCCTGTGTCGACTACGTCGTTGCCGAGCACGGTGTATCCGAACGCTTCGCCTGTCGCGTCCTGGGCCAGCATCGTTCGACACAACGCAAATGCGCCGTGGTGGTCGAGGACGAAGCTGCCCTGACGGCTGCGACCATCGCTTTGGCCGTCCAGTACGGGCGCTATGGCTACCGTCGGATCACGGCCATGCTCCGGCGAGACGGCTGGACGGTGAACGTGAAGCGGGTCGAACGGATCTGGCGACGCGAAGGGCTCAAGGTTCCCGCGCGTCAGCCGAAGCGGGCGCGCCTTTGGCTCAACGACGGCTCGTGCCTGCGTCTGCGGCCAGAGCATCCTGACCACGTCTGGTCGTACGACTTCGTGGAGCACCGCACGCACAACGGGCGCAAGTACCGGATGTTGAATGTGATCGACGAGTTCACCCGCGAGTGCTTGGCCATCCGGGTCGCCCGTAAGCTTAAGGCGCTGGACGTGATCGACGTGCTCTCAGACCTGTTCAGCCTGCGCGGGGTGCCCGGTCATATCCGCTGGGACAACGGGCCGGAGTTCATGGCCAAGGCCGTACAGGACTGGATCGCGGCGGTTGGATCGACAACCGCCTACATCGAGCCGGGTAGTCCCTGGGAGATGGCGTAATCGGTCCCGAGTCGCGCAAGCTCTGTGGACCGAACCAGCGATCCGAAAGGCTACTCCCATGCCCGACTATGTTGGCCTCGACGTTTCCCTCGACCAGACCAGCCTGTGCGTCCTCGATGCCGCCGGCCAGATCGTGCGTGAGACCAAGCTTGATACCGATCCCGACGCCATCGCCGAGTACCTTGGGCAAGCCGCTCTGGTCATCGAGCGCGTCGGCCTGGAGGCGGGGCCGCTCTCGCAGTGGCTTCACGCCGGTCTCGTCGCCCATGGGTTACCGGCGGTCTGTATCGAAACCCGTCACACCAAGGCGGCCCTCGGCGCCATGCCGGTCAAGACCGATCGCGGGGATGCGCGCGGCATCGCGCAGTTGATGCGTACGGGCTGGTTCAAGGCTGTGCACGTGAAGACGCACCAGGCGCAGGAGTGGCGCCTGTTGCTCACGCAGCGCCGTTTACTCGTCAACAAGTTGATCGACGTCGAAGCCGAGATCCGCGGCACACTGCGCGGCTTCGGCTTGAAGATGGGACGCGTGGGGCGCGCTGGGTTCGCGGGACGCGTACGCGAGTTGCTCGCGGACCGACCGAGCTTGCTGCGGGTGGTAGAGCCCGTCCTGCTCGTACAGGCCATGCTGCTGAGCCAGCGCGAAGCCCTGCATCGCATGGTGCTGCAGGCTGTTCGCGAGGAAGAGGTTTGCCGCCGGATGATGACGGTACCCGGTGTCGGCCCGATCACCGCACTGGCCTTCCGGGCGACGGTCGATAAGGCCGAGCGCTTCGCTCACTCCCGCGACGTCGGCGCCCACTTCGGCCTGACGCCGCGTCGCTACCAATCGGGCGAGACGGATCGCTCGGGCACGATCACTAAGACCGGCGACGCGCTCATGCGTCACGCGCTGTACGAGGCCGCTACCAGTATGTTGGTGCACGCGACGAAGCCCTCGGCCCTGCGCAATTGGGCACTGGTTGTCGCCAAGCGCCGCGGGCTGCAGAAAGCGCGCGTCGCCCTCGCGCGTCGCCTTGCCGTCGTGTTGCATCGGATGTGGCGTGACGGAAGCGTGTTCCAACCGCAGGGCCGGCTCACCACGATCTAAGCCGACCGCGATCGAGATCCGCGCACGACGCGGAATGGTGTCCCCGTGGGGACGAGGGTTAGGCGAGGACGGAGCCGTTCCTGTGCCCGGCATCCTTCGATGCCGAGGCCGCGTAAGGGAGATTGGTCCCGCCGCCCTTCAGCACCCCATCCTGAGGCGACCTCGGGTCGACCTCGAAGAGAAGCATGAGATCCACGGGGGATCCCATAATCCGTTGACACGCGTATCGTTGATTAGAGAAGAACGGCTATTGCGAGAGCTTCAACGCGAAGCTGCGGGACGAACTCCTCAACGGCGAGGTGTTCTACACCCTCAAGGAAGCCAGCGTCGTGATCGAGCACTGGCGGCGGCACTACAATAACATCCGACCGCACTCATCGCTCGGCTACCAGCCACCTGCGCCGGAGGTCGTCATCTGGCCGACGGAACCGAGTGGATCAGCGCCGCTCGCTCAACCCGCCATCGTCACGCGACCGACGATGCACTAACTTCAAGCCTGGGCCATCGAATGGGGGCAGGCCAGCGAACGACGCCGCAACCCTTTCACGGGTCGGCACCCGCAATTCGCATCGTCACCGGGACGCACTCGGGGTAACGCTTTCCGCCCAGCAAAATGATCAGCAACGAAGCATAGTTTGGCCGTGAGAGTTTTCAAGCAATCATTCACTAACTTATACGGATGGTATGAATCATCGCTTTATTGCAGCTTTGAAGAATGCACGATCGAAATGAATGCTTATCCGTCATGTGACTTCATTGCCAGGAGCGATGAGCGGGGTCGTCATTCCTCCACCAGGAAACGAGCCTGTCCGTCAGAAATCGCGGCATCACGCACGGCGAAGCAATTGAAAAAATATAGAATTTTTAGCGAGTTATATCAGTCTTATCTGGTCGAACCATACGCTGATATATTGCTGACATGGCGTCGCCGTGAGGGGAAAACCCTCGCGCGAGGGAATTTCCTAAGCCCTTAAGGGTTTTTCAACTCTTCCTCTGGCCGAACTTTGATGAAAGCTTCGCGCCACTCGGGGATGCCACCCAAGAATTTGGGGTCCTCACCACTGACCACGGATGGCCTCGGCCATCGAGGTCGCGCGCGGAGGCTGTCATGGCGGTTCAACTCAACCAGCAGGACCTGAGCTTTATCCTGAGGCAAATCCGGATCGCCGAGGCCCATGCGAGCGGTATTGACCTGACCGAGCTCCGCGTCGATCCCGCCACCGGCAACCTGCTGTCGGACCGTGGCCTGCCCCCATTTGGTGGCCCGGGTTTGAAGTTAGTGCATCGTCGGTCGCGTGACGATGGTAGGGCGAGCCGACGGTACTGAGCCGCTTGGTTCCGTTGGCCAGATGACCACCTCTGGCGCAGG
>Ga0182232_1000098_pt1 | contig 28190 bp, 31 predicted proteins | sample G6R1MG_30_FD_155484 | JGI IMG/M metagenome (GOLD analysis project Ga0182232, IMG submission 155484) | Phyllosphere microbial comminities from miscanthus, Michigan, USA - G6R3_NF_07NOV2016_LD2 MG | ecosystem: Host-associated > Plants > Phyllosphere > Phylloplane/Leaf | place: USA: Michigan... | reverse complement strand
GGCTTGCAACGAGCGAGATGATCAAGACGCTGAGCCCGGAGACAGGTAGCGTTGAGGGCATGGTGCGCCGGATCGAACAGGTCGGGATCATTGTAGCCCGGGGGCATCAGGAAGCCGGCATGAAAGCTGCCGACGTCCAGGCATGGCACATTGGCTTCGAAGCGGGGATGCGCTCCGAACTCGGAGATTACATGCGCCGCTTTTGATCGGCCGACTCCCGCCTTACCCCGTGAACAGATCGGGGCGGGGGCGAGCGGATTATCAGCGCGGAGGCTGCGGCAGCTGAGCCTGTGCCCCACCGGCCGCGACGACGAAGGCGAGGGCTGTGCGCATCCCGGCAAGATAGCGGGCGGGATGGCGGTCTCGCGCGAGACGGTAACGTTGTCTGGTCGCATGATAGGCGGCATTGTAACAGGCAAGCCACTGGTCACGCGGACCCTGTTGACTTATATGGCAACAATTGCGAGCGCGGTCGATGATGGCGTCTTGGTGCCGTTCACTCTGCCAAGGTGGGAGCTGCGACAACCGATCCGACCGATCTATGTGGCTCCAGCCCTTCGTGCATGGATCATGGGGACCGATGAGCTGTGGGACGAAACCCTTGGTCGCGGACGACGGACGCGAGCTGATCACCTTGAGCAAATGTTTTGTGACTTCTGCTGCGCTGAGCATCCAGGTGCCGGAGAAATCCGGCGGGTAGTGCCAACCAGAGATGGCATACTGAAGTTTCAGCCATTCGGGTCACGTGTTCTCGGCTGGTGCCCGGCCCCACATCAGTTTGTTGCGGTTTCTGGGTGTCTAAAACTCAACGAAGGAAACACAAAACTGGTAAACGATGCGATGCAGAGGGTCAAAGAATTTATACGCAATCATGATCTAGCAGATACTGTTTTAAGAGGTGAGTTGAATGAGCTTTTTCCGCGAGAGAAATGATCGACGCAAAGAAATATTTCTATCGCTTGCTGGATCTATAGAAACACAACTGCGCGATGCATTTGCGAAAAAAAATATTACTGGCCTCGTAAATCAAACGCAGCTTGCTGAGAAGCTGGGTGTCGACCGATCGGCTGTAAACAGGCGCCTGACCGGGCAGACAAACATGCGCATTAGCACACTGGCTGATATGATCTGGGCCCTTGATCAATGTATCGAGGTTAAAATTTTCGATCCTAATGAAAATAGGGAGGTCAATCATCCTCTTTCCCCCGAGGCGGCTACCGAGAACAACGTAGTTGATCTTACCAAATTCCGCGTTCCGACGGCCTCAACCTCTGCTTCGGTGAAAGTATCCAAGATCAAAGCGGCAGTCTGAAATGGCAAAGCGGCTTAAATTTGGTAATGTCGTTCTCTGCGAGCACGTCATTCCATCGGAGAATAATAAATTCTCATTGGTGAACGTTTATTGCGGAGATATTGTTGTCGGTGAAATGCCGGCAACTCTTGCTTTCGGTTTCTTCATCGAATTAATACCCCAGGACCTTGACCCGGTCACAATTGTTTTGAATATATTTTATGGAAACAAACAAGTCGGCATGATAAAAGCCGATGTAAAACCGGGAAAAAGGCATGAAGTTGGAGCTATATCAATTCCACTTTTCATGATTTCAGTTGAGTCTGAGCAGATCATTAAAGTAGTTGCTTCGTCAGAGGGGTATCCTGATCAAATAGTTTTAGAGAAAAAAATTATACTACAAGCGCCTAACTAAATAGTTTTTCTAGACGAAATCTCGACTCCGGTAGTGGATGTGAGGCTATCAGTTCGCCTCCTCCGAATCCTCGCGGTGCCGCACGTAGCCCTGGCCGGTGAGCCAGTCCGTCAGGGCGTACCGGATCGCTTCTGGGCGGGTTGGCTTCGGATCCGGCTGATCAGCAATCCAAGCATCGAGGGGGGTAACCTGTTCAGGCTGCACCCGGACCTGGATCTGAATGCCGGTCTGCTTCCCGCGGGTTCTACCCGTGCGCATGTGGTACCATAGTTGACGTGCCTCACGCCCAGTGGTACCACAATGACGGTCCGGCGGGAAGGTGGAAGCTCCCGCACCGGACCTGACCCCACCACTCTGTTGAGGAGAGCGGCATGGCTAGCCACGCCCATAGCACACGCACGCCCTTATTACCCCAGTCCGGCAACCCTCGGCCCTTATTAGGCCAGGGGCTCGGCCGGCAGCTGGGCCCCGTCTCCCGGGCCATCCGTGCCTGCCGTGAGACTGATCCGGCCAACCAGGCCATCGCGGACATCCAGATCGGGCTGGCGAGCTTCTTCGCCGATGCCGACCGCCAGCGCGTCCGCGAGTTGCGACGCCGGATCGCCGACCGGATCGAGGCGGACCTGGCCTTATTAGATGCGCTCGACGGCGACGCAGATTGCGAGCCCGAGGAGCCAGAAGCCTCGGCCACCGAATGGACCGGCCGTGGCGCTCACCGCTTCAATGTCGGGAGGGCGGCATGAGTCGGCATCCCGCTTGGAACGCCATCGATAGGATGGAAAACGACACAACGGATCTGCGACGCTGGGCGAGCGTGCTCAATCGCATGGGCTGCTCCCAAGATCCTATCGACCCGGAGGATGTGTTCGTCATCAGCAAGGTCTTGTCGAAGATCGGCGAGCGTTTTGACGCCAATCGCCGAGAGGCTTTCGGCTTGTTGGGAGGTGAGAGCTGATGGCCGCCTCTACACGCCGCGCCGCGCTCGGCGCCATCCTCGCCGCTCCGATCACAGGTGGGGTTGTCATGGCCCTTCCTTCCGGATCGGCCGCCGTCACTGTGCCGACCGATCTGGCCCGCGCTTGCGAGTGGGCTACCGCTCACTGGGCCGGCATATCCCCTCGTTGCCGAGCCGAGGATTGGGACGACGATAAGCTCGATGCAGAGATGGATCTGTACGATGCCGTCTGGGACCGCGCCTTAGCGGAGCCGTCTTTCAATCCCGCTGACCTGAAGGCCAAGGCCCGTCTCTGCCTTCAGGACTACCTGGCTCACACATTCCCGTTCACGGATCCGGCGATGAACAAGGCGCCGGACGACCTTGAGAGGATGGTGATCACGGTCCTGCAGGAGGTGATCGAGCTATGCACCTGATCAGCCCGATTATCATCGCGGTGGCGTGGTGGCAGATGCGGCGGGTTCGCCGTGCCGGTGACGACATGCGCCGGGCCAGGGAAGGCCTCCGCCAAGCGGATTACCTCGCCACCCGCGCTCTGCGGACCCTGATCGCCGTCGGTCAAGGCCCGATCCCGCGCACGCTCAGCGGCGTGCCGGCGATCCCGCCAATGCCGGTGCAGTGCTGGTAGGGGGTAGTGAATCGCTCCCCCCTCCATCGGATGAAGCCGCAATCTTGCGGTTGCGTCGGTTCAAGTCATCATCTTGGCGACTTGGTCGGCCGAGGGCTCGCCAAGCTGGCGGGCTAAGTTGAGCTTAGGGCTAGGCTGCAAGCCCTCGCAGGATCACACCAACGGCCATGAACGCACCGGCCGAGTAGGCGACCGTGAAGGCAAGGTCGAACATGATCTGTGATCGCTTTCTGCGAGAGCACTTCTGGCCGATGGTGTTCCGCCATAGGGGCATACCCGGACCGACAACCCAGGGCTGAACACTATGTTTCCAGCACGCCCTTGGATTAGCAGCAACCACGCTCGCCCCTCGCTGGGGGGTATAGGCTCGGGGCAAGCGTGGAGGTCGGAGACCAAGCCGACCTCGAACTGAATGCAAAATGCATGCACGAGCCACGAGCGCCGCTCACCCCTTGGCGACGCACACCGTGATTGCTGAGGCACCGGCGTAGGGCCGGCCGGCATTGGCAATCGCCTTCGCCGCGACCTCACAGGCGTCTTTGGTGTTGAACTCTACGGACCCGACCGACGAACCTGAGCCAGCCAACATGATGATGAGCACGTAGACCAACGCATCCTCCCCGCTTCGAGGATGTCATCTAAGCCATCAAGCGTCGCTCGCGCATCCCGTGCGGGCGGCAGCCGACATCGAGCGGTCGCGCTGTTACCCGCAGCGTTACCCTGATGATTTCGGCAGGTTTTGGAATGATAGCTAAGTGATGGCGCACCAGACAGAATGAAACTGCGAACACCTATGTCATTGAGGTCACGAGATAATTTAAAAGGCCGGGCTAGCAGCTAAGCATCTCAAGGCCTTTGTGCCTGCACCGAGTCACAACTTCTCACTCAAAACCGGACATTCAGCTTTGCGCCCATTCCGGCCACTCAACGGTTTCCCCTGACATCTCCAAAGCAGACAAACCCGAGACGAAGTTCGTCCGCGAAGGGGGCGGTCCGCCAGCTACGGACGGCACGGGCGCTTCGAAGGGCGGACGGCGCTCGTGACGGGTGCCGCCTCCGGCATCGGACGGGCCGCGGCGATAGCGTTCGCCCGCGAGGGTGCCGATGTTGCGCTCAGCTTCGTCGAGGACAAGATGCCCGACGCCCGGGAGGTCGCCAAGCTGATCGCGGCCGAGCGGCCCAAGGCGGTGCTGCGACCCGGTGACATCACCGACCCGGCGTTCCACGACACGCGTATGAAGAAGGCTGTTGCCGACCTGGGAGGCCTCAACATCCGTGTCAACTATGTCGGTAAGCAGACCACTCAGAAAGACATCAGCGACATCACGGACGAGCAGTTCGGCCGAACGCTGAAGACCAACCTCTTCGCAATCTTCCGGATCACCAAGGCCGCCCTGCCGCACACGCCGGCGGGGGCATCCATCATCAACCCCGCCTCCGTGGTGGCCGACAACAAGCCGTAGATCCTCATCGATGACGCGACACGAAGGCCGGCATCGTGGCGTTCTCGAAGGCGCTCGCCAGGCACCTATCGGCCGACGGGTCCAATCTGAACGGGCGGGCAAAGGTGGATTGACTTTTATCAATGTAGCTCGTTCGGACATATGCAATCGCCTGATCAATGCGTATGCCGGTTTCAGCCGACCCTGTTCGACCGCAGGGATCGTCATTGATATGTCTTGAAGCGCGACGATGCCGAATTTCCGGAAGACTATCTCGAGAACCTGAAACGCGAGCGCACAGTCTTGCCGCCGGGGCGTCCACCAACATCATATCGGGCCTCGTCGAGCGAGAGATCCTTCCGAAACTTCGTGGTATCCATCGCTCGCATGTCCAGGCCGCCTCGCGGGATATTCACGAACTGACGAGGCATCTGCTCGACAACCCTGACAGGTTTCAAACGGAAGTCACCCGGCACGCGGTCGGCGGCATCCCTTGGCACGTCCTAGCCGGGGAGATGCTGGTGCCGGTGGCGCAAAATCTCGGCGTAATGTGGGAGCAGGATCTCTGTGACTTCCTCCAAGTCGCGGAGGCGATGGGACGGCTTCAATCCCTCCTGCGGGAGGCGATCGGGCCGCAGGTCGGGCATGGGGTTGGGCAGCCCAAGGGCGGCATTCTTCTGGCTCCGGCGCCGGGAGACACCCACACCTTCGGCCTCTGCACCGTGGCCGGGCACTTCCGCGATGCGGGTTGGGCGACCACGATCGTCGGCGGAACGAACCCCGATCCATTGCCAGCGCTTCTCGCGGACCTCGCCAACGGCTGGTACGATGTCCTCGGTCTCTCCCTTGCCTGCGATGTCCATTCCCCCGCCCTGAGCCAGGCGATGCCGGCGATCCGTCGGGCCTCGCGCAATCCCGCCTTGCGCGTCGTCGTCGGAGGCGCCCTCGTCGCCCGGGGTGGCGCGGCGCCCGCGATGTGGGGCGCCGATGCTTGCCTCACCGATCCCGCCCTGCTGCGGTTCGCGCAAACAGCCGTGTGAACGGAAGCGGACGGCCTGCAACCATTCCTGTTGCGCTCAGTTTGGACCGAACCGCCCCGTCCCGAGACTACCGCTTTGGCACGCTATTTCTTCGAGATCGCGAATGGCGGCCTGGATAGGGACGAGATCGGCACGGAATGCCGCGATCTCGACGAGGTCCGAGCCATCGCCGTGCGAACGCTCACGGGCATCGCGGGGGAGGAGTCCGTCGCACACGACTGGCATACGATCGCGGTCGTCGTCCGCGATGCGACCGGCGCCTCAGTGCTGGATGCGACCCTGACCTTGACGACTGCCTGGTCGAACCGGACCGAGGCGTGACGGTGGCCGGATCTCAACTCCCGACCCTGACGCCGCTCCTGCGCAAGCTCGACAGCGTCATCCGTCTCAACGACGAGGAGCGGGGGGCCGTACTCGCCTTGCCTCATATGATCCGGCAGGTCGGCCCCCACGAGGATGTCGCCACGGTCGGCGAGCGACCGGCCCATTGCTGTCTCGTCCTCAAGGGCTGGGCTCACCGCTACGCCTATACCGCGACGGGCGACCGCCAGATCCTGTCCTTCTACATAGCCGGGGACATTCCGGACCTGCAGCACCTCTACCTGCCGGTGATGGACCATTGCTTGGCGAGCCTCACGGCCTGCACGCTGGCCTTCATCCCTCATGAGGCGATGCGCACCCTCGTCGTCGGCCGGCCCGGGGTCATGGCGGCGCTCTGGCGCGATACGCTGGTCGATGCTTCCGTCTACCGCGAGCGGATCATGACGCTCGGCCGCCGGCAGTCCCTGGGCCGCACGGCCCATCTCTTGTGCGAGATGTACATGCGCCAGCGCGCCGTGGGACTGGCGGGGGACCTGTCCTGTCCCCTGCCGCCGACGCAGGCGGAACTGGCCGATGCGGTCGGCGTCACGGCGGTGCATTTCAACCGTTCGCTGCGGGCCCTGCGGGCGCAGCGCCGGATCATCCTCCATGGCGGCCAGCTGACCATCGACGACTGGCCTGGCCTCGTGGCCACGGCCGAGTTCGATCCCGTCTACCTGCATTTCAACGAGGATCGGCAGCGATCCGACGAGCGGGCCCTGGCCTGAGGCTCTAGCCGCGAAGCCTCAGGGACAGGCGGCGGGCTCCTTCCCCGAGGGCGGTCACGAGCAGCACGGCGGCCGTCAGACGCGCCACCCCGACCCTAGTAGGGGCCTCGGAGCCGAGGGTGACGATCAATGCCGTCGCACCGCCGGCCGGGTTGATCGCGCCGAGGAGGGCCTGCGACAGCAGGGTTCCGGCAATGGCCGCCATCGTCGCCGCCACCCGCCCGACCGTCAGGGGATGAAGCGCGCTGAAGCTCGGGTCGTGCGCGGCGTCGAGCGCGGCGAGCGCCGCGAAGCCGCAGGCGGCCCCGCAAAGCTGGCCGACGGTCGTGTTCCACGCCCGCGCGCTCGGCAGATCCGGCAGGTGGACCTGCAGCAGGATCGCGGCGCCGAGGCTCGGCACCAGCAGGGGCTCACCCACGGCGATGGAGAGGGTGCCGACGACACCGAGCACCAGCGCGGCCATGAGGGCCTGGAGGAGATCCGTCGCCAAGGCCGCGCTCCGTCAGGCCGCCGTCGCGTGGGGCGACGCCCGGGGCCGGACGTCCTGTTCGCTCATGGCCGGAGCGGGACCGTCGAGACGGCGCGCGAGCTGGGTCCCGAGGACGGCGGCGTCCGGCAAGCCGCGCAGCATCGGCACCGGTGCGGACAGGTTGAGGCCCCGGACATGCGGCCACAGCTTGCTGAGGCCGACACCGGCCCCGTCCCGCACGGTCAGCGCCACGTCCCCGGTCCCGTCGGGATGGATCCGCACGGCGACGCTGCGGAGCGCGCGCATGGGGATATCGACGGTGCCTTGGAGGGCGATGCCGTGTCGGATGACGATCCGCAGCGTCGTCACGGTGTAGGTCGTGCTGCGGGCGAGGGCCCAGGCGAGGTAGGCGAGGATCCCCACGAGGGCCGCGCCCTGGGCGAGCAGCACGCCGGTGTCGAACACCTCCTGTGGGCGCAGGCCCCGGAGGGCCACGATCAGCGCGAGCTTCCAGCCGAGGAGGAGCGCGAAGTAGGCGGCGAGCCAGCGGCCTTTCAGGAGGTGGCGGCGCAGGGCCGAGGCCAGCGGTCTCCCCTGCCACAGGATCCGCTCTCCCGGCTCCAGGCGGACGCCCACAGGGCCCGGGGGAACGCCGGCCGAATGGGCGCGGTGTAGCGTGCGCATAGTCATGCCGTCGTCCTCCGGCCAAATCCGTCCCGGGGTGAGCCACCGAACGTGCCCCGGCGCAGGCCCTCGGCGAACATCTTGCCACCGGCGAAGTACGCGCTGATCCGATCCTCCTCCCGGGCGGTGATCCGGTCGGGATCCTTGAGCTCGGGGATGGCGGCGAACTGCTCGGCGTAGATCGAGCGCGTCTTCACCCGGCGGAACTTCGGGCTGACATTGGCGAAGAAGACCGGCATCAGGCGGCGGCGCCCGTCGTTCAACTCCACCTCGAGGTAGCGCAGCAGCTTGGCGCCGCGATCCACCCACAGGTCGCGGACATAGCCGGCGACCTTGTTGTCGCGACCGACCACTGGCATCCCCACCGGATCGGAATCGCCCCCCTGGACGTGCCACTCGTCGCCGACCGCGCGCAGCGGCACGAGTTGCAGCTTCTCGCCCTCCAGCAGAAGGGGCTCCTCGTCGCGCAGGACGTAGGAGGCCGGGCCGACGGGGTCGCGCATCGGGTTGGCGCCGGTCGGCACGAGAGCCGAGCCGGGGAACGGGTGGAGGTGGCGGGCGGGCACCTCCGGGGGCGAGATGAAGTTCGGCAGGGTGACCGTCCCGCCCTTCTGGAGCGTGAATGTCTTGGGCGCTGGGGGCGGCGGGAAGCCGACGAGGGGATGGGCGCGCGGGGGCTGCGTCGGGTCCTCCATCGGATAGCCCTCGCGCTTGTCCTCCGCCCGGAGATACCAACACAAGGTTCCGAAGAAGAGCGCGAAGGCCCAGAACAGCAGCACGACACCGTCGATGTGCTGCGTCACCGCCCCGAGGTGGAAGCCCCAGGCGCCCACAGCCTCGGTGGCGTTGGTGCTGCCGAGGAGGCCGGTGGCCGGGGGGATCCCGTGGCCGGCGGATCCGGCGATCTGGCTGACGCCCTCGTTCACGGCTGACCTCCCTGGTCGGTGGCGGAGGCGGCGTGTTCGCGGCCGGGGCCCTTCAGCCCGGGGAAGACCGTGAGCAGCTCCTGCGCGTGGTCGGCGGGCTTCGGCAGCCCGTAATGGCAGGTGGCGCAGAGGACGAAGCCGTTGCCTTCCTGCGGGCCGCGCATCCGGTCGGGCAGCACGATCGTGTGCGGGTCGTCCGCCGTCTCCCGGATCTGCGGCATCCGCACCGCCAGGGGCAGCAGCACGTTGCGGTTGATGTCCCGGACCATCTGGATACCGGAATAACCGGTCCAGCGGGCGGGCAGGCTCTGGCCCCAATCGTAGAAGGCGCGGGAGTTGTGGCAGTAGGTGCAGTTCACGCCCATACCGGCGGACATCTGCATCATCACCTCATAGAGGCGCTTTACCACGACCTGGTCGGCCACCTGCCCGTTAGGCAGCGCGGTGTAGGACTGGGCGAGGCCCGGCGTGTCCTGGAGCAAGTAGAGTTCGTAGCCGGCATTGGGGAAGAACTGGCGCACGCTGTCGCCGGACTCGTTCCAGTTCTCCGGCTTGTCCATGTGGGCGCCCTGCGGGTGGGGCGGGCGCGAGAACCAGATCTCCGCCGGCACCGGCTGACCCCGATGGCAGGACCAGCAGGTCACGCCGGCGCCGCCGACATGCTCGGTCCAGTCCGCGTTGAGGTGGCGGACCATCTTGAGCATGTCTCGGGCGGCCGCTTTGGTCGGCTTGGCGTCCGAGGCGAAGTCGCCTCCCGCGTGGCAGAAGTCGCAGCCCTGCTGCGGGGCGACCCAGTTGGTGATCGCCTGCTGCAGGCGCATGAATTCGCCGGCATTCAGGTCGGTGAGCACGGTGACGTTCTTGTAGGCCTCCGTCGCGGGACGGGTGTCCTCGATCAGCGGCGGATTGGCCGGCGGCGGGCCGTTCCGGGTCTGAAACAGGGGGCTCCCCGTCGGGGCGTACTGCACGAGGGAGGGGCCGTTCGGCCCAGTCTGGGTGCCTTGAGTCGGCAGGTTCCAGGTCGGCACGAACAGGGTGAACAGGCCGGCGCAGACGAGGCCGACCGCCAGGATGGGAGGTCCGATCCTCATCGTCCGAGCACCTTGTCCTGCATGGTCTTGAGCGCCTGCGCCGGCGGCGCGGCGGGGAGGTCCGGTGCGGGCCGGTATTGCGGGGCGAGCCCGTTCTTGACGCCCCAGAGGTACCAGTTGTCGACGAGGGTGCCGGTGGCGAGGATGCCGATGCCGCCCGTCAGGGTGACGAGGGTGGCAAACCAGTAGAGCCAGCGGTGGATCGACTCGTAGTTCGAGTTGAAGCCCATGGTCCAGCGCCAGAACAGGGCCGCGCGCTCGGCCGCCGTGCCCCGGTCGGTGATCTGATGGGTCTCGCGCTCGCCGCCGAGCGGCGTCACCGCCAGGATCGTCCCGGCATGCATGGCGAACAGCATCGTCGATCCGTAGAGGAACGAGATCGAGAGCATGTGGAACGGGTTGTAGAAGATGTTGCCGTAGCGGACCGAGAACGTCGCGGTCCAGTTCAGGTGCGGGATCACCCCGAACGGCACCGCCTCGGACCACGACCCCATGGCAATGGGGCGGATGAAGCCGAGCACGAGGTAGAGCCAGATCGCGCTGGCGAAGCACCACGGGATGTGGGTGCCCATGCCGAGCGCCCGGGCGCGGCGGTACATCTTCACCCACCACAGCAGGATCGCTGCGGTTAGGAAGAACCCGGCCATTAGCCACCACCCGCCCTCGCGGAGCGGGGGGAACGGGTTGAGGCCGTACTTCGCCGGCGGCGGATCCAGCGACAGGAACGGCAGCAGGCGGATGAACCGCACGGGGTTCCAGTCCACCGAGGCCAGCATGTTCAGGCCGATAATCTCGATCGCGATGAAGCCGCAGAGCAGGGAGGCCACGCCGGTAGGCCCGAGATGGGTGGGCAGCACCTGCATCTCGCCGATGCGCCCGAGCCACTGCGAGTGGAACGGCTTGCCGATCCGGCCGGGGGAGCCGATCTGCAGCGGCGGCCCGGCCTCGTCGGGGCCGCGCAGCTCGATATGCGTCCACAGGGTGTGGAACTGCGGCATCCGCGTGATCTCCGTCGGGCAGTCTTCGGCAAAAGCAGTGGGGGCGGCGAGGACGGGGCGGCTAGATCTTGCCGCCCGTGCTCCAGACCGGCAGGTTCAGGTACCAGTCCCACCAGTAGGGCCAGCCCTGGGTCCAGAACGGCCCGGAGATGATGATGCAGACCGCGCTCCAAAGCCCCGCATTGAGGGCAAGGAAGTAGCCGAGCCGGTGAATGCCGATCTCGCCGATCGAATACATGATCGTGTCGCGGAAATAGGCGCTCTCGTACTCGTCGTACTTCACCGGCTTGCCCTTGCCCGGGTTGGCCGCCGCCAGGATCTCGCCGGCATGGAGGCCCAGCGCGAAGGTCGTGGTGAAGAAGCACGTCACCGCGATCATGTGCGCGGGATTGTAGTGGAAGTGGAGGTGCTGGTAGCCGACGTTCGACACCCAATCGAGGTGGCTCATGATGCCGTAGGGGAAGCCGTAGCCCCAGGCCCCGAGCAGAATCGGCCGCACCACGTTGAGCGAGGCGTAGGCGAGGATCGCGAAGGAGAACGCCACCGGCACGTGGTAGCCCATGCCGAGCTTGCGGCAGATCTCCACTTGCCGCAGCGCCCAGGAGACGAAGGCGCCGAGCGCGCAGACCGTGATGATCTGCCAGAGACCACCTTGTTTAAGTGGCGCGAAGGCGAGCCCGTGGGCGATGGGCGGCGGATCGATGCTGATCTGGAACAGCGCCCAGGTCGGGCCGATGGCGGCGCCGTAGACGATAAGCAGCGTCCCGAGTAGGGCGAAGAACGCCGCCGTGACGCCGAAGAAGCCGACGTAGAACGGCCCCACCCAGAAATCGAACAGGCTCCCGCCCACCAGCGTCCCGCCGGCGATCCGGTACTTCCGCTCGAACGAGAGCATCGCCATGCCTGCGGCCCCTGGCACCCCATATGTCAACTTGGAATGACACTGCCGCTGTCAGTTCGGTATGACATTTATCAAGTCCCCCCTGCGGCCGACGCGCTAGCGTACGGGCGGCCGACGGGATCGGCGCCAGCGGGAAACGGTGTCGATGGGACGGATCTGGCCGATGGCCCTGATGGCCGGCGTGCTCGGTGGGGCGATGGCGCCCGCCTCGGCCGCACCGGAGGCGGCCCGGTGGGACACGTATTTCTACGCGGCCCCCCGCAGCAGCGCCCGCGTCCTCGATGAGGTGGAGCGCGAGACGCCCCTCGACGTCCTGTCCTGCGAAGCCGGCTGGTGCCGGGTCGTCTACGGCGAGACGGAGGGCTTCGTGCGCGAGGAGATCGTGCACGGGCCGTCGAACGACGTCCTGCCGGACGGCCGCCGTCCGCAAGGGGCCTGCTTCACGGCGGTGCAGCCGGGCGGTGGGGCGTGGCAGGACGAGCGGTTCTGTCCCCCCGAACGGTAACAGGCGTGCGCCAGCGCTCTGTTTCGGGGACGCGGACCCTGTCCTGTCCGACATCAACGCATCACTGCGCGCGCCATGGCGGCATCAGCCCATACGAGCGATGGACCGGAAAGCTCGAACCAACTTCGAAAGGTGAGCGATGACACACGAGAAGCGCCAGCACAGGCATCCCACCGTCGTCGTCACGGGGGGCAGTGCCGGCGTCGGCCGGGCCATCGCCCATGAGTTCGCCCGTCATGGCTGGAACGTCGCGGTGCTGGCCCGGGGCGAGGCCGGTCTGAACGGGACCGTCCGGGACATCGAGCGGGCCGGGGGGCGCGCCCTGGCGCACAAGGTCGATGTCGCGGATGCCGACGCGGTGATGCGGGCGGCGGACCGGACCGTCGAGGAATTCGGCGGCATCGACGTCTGGGTCAACGTCGCGATGGTGACGATCTACGCTCCGGTCCAGGAGACCACGCCAGACGAATTCAAGCGGGCGACCGAGGTGACCTATCTCGGGCAGGTCTACGGGACGCTTGCCGCCCTCAAGCATATGCAGCCCCACAACGCCGGATCGATCGTCTGCATCGGGTCGGCCCTCGCCTATAGGTCGATCCCGCTGCAGGCGAGCTACTGCGCCGGCAAGGCCGCCATCCGCGGCTTCCTCGACAGCCTGCGCAGCGAGTTGCTCCACGACGGGAGCCGCGTGCGGTTGACCATGGTCCAGTTGCCGGCGGTGAACACGCCGCAATTCGATTGGGCCCGCACCCGCATGCCCCGCCGGCTGGAGCCGGTCCCGCCGATCTACCAGCCAGAGGCGATCGCCCGCCACGTCTACCGCGCGGCCCAGACCATGCCCCGCGAGCTCTGGATCGGTGTCCCGACCTGGAAGGCGATCATCGGCAACATGGTCATTCCCGGCTGGATCGATGGCTACCTCGCCCGCCATGGCTATCGCGGCGAGATGACGAGCCAAGCCGCCCTCGAAGGGCGTCCGGACAATCTCGACCGTCCGGTGGATACGGATCCGGGGGCGCATGGGCGCTTCGACGGCCGCGCCCGCGAGTCCGTACCGGCGGCGGACCCTCGCTGGCTGAAGCTCGGGTTCGCTGCCGCGCTCGGCGCGGCGGTCGTCGGCGCCGTGGCCGTGGCCCGCGCGACCGAGCCGCCCCGCCGGCTGCGGTGACGGCCCGGGCGGCACCCGGTCCGGCTACATCATCCGCATGCGGAGGTTGAACAGCACGACCAGGGTGCCGCTCACCATCAGGCAGACGATGAGGCTTGAGAACAGGAGCAGTTGGAGGTCGTCGCGGTGTGAGCGCCGCAGGTCGATGTGCAGGAAGCAGCGGAAGTGGACGATGGCCTGGAGGAGGGCCAGGGCGAAGACGATGCCGAGCGCCGTCGTGCCCGCGGCCCAGCCCCACGTCACCACCACGAAGGCGAGGCCGGTGAGCCCCAGGGCCAGGGCATAGCCGATCCCGTAGGTGGCGAGGTCGCGCCGTTTCTCGGCGGCCCCGTCGGATAGGCCCCCCGCGCGGTCCGGACGCGGCGCGCCCGAGCCGCCCGAGACGGCGCGCGCTGCGGAGAGCAGCGCCGCGGCCCCGAACGCCTTCAGCAGCACCGCCCCTTTGGAAGGGTGTTGCCCGCTCATCCGAGTGTTCCCTGCAAGTAGACGATCGAGAAGATCGCGATCCAAATGATGTCGAGGAAGTGCCAGAACAGGCCGAGCCTCAGAAGGTCGAGCTTTACCCGCGCATCGGTCCCGTGGACCCCGATCTGGATGAGCATCACGACGATCCAGATGCAGCCGGCGGCGACGTGCAGCCCGTGGGTCGGCACCAGGGCGAAGAAGGCCGAGAGGAAGCCGCTGCGGTCCGGCGTGGCGCCATCCCCGAACATCGTCGCGAAGTCGTGGAGTTCAAAGCCAAGGAAGGCGAGACCGAGGAGGAGCGTCACGCCGAGCCACAGCACGAGGGTCGTGCGGGTCCGGTCGTACTTCAGGGCGATCCCGGACAGCCCGTAAGTGAGGCTGCTGGTCAGCAGGATGACCGTCTCGGTGAGGGCGGGGCCGAGCTTGAACTCCGCCGCCGGCCCGGGGGCGCCGGCGGTGGCGGCGAGCTGCGTGCCGTAGATCGCGAACAGCAGCGCGAACAGCACCGCATCGCTCATCAGGAAGATCCAGAACCCGTAGATGCCGAGTTCGGCATCCTCCGGCGGGCTCTGGTCCGGGCTGTCGAGGTGCAGCCCGATATGGGCCTGGGTCGATCCGCTCACGCCGCCACCTCCGCTGGGTAAGGCTCGGCTAGGCCGAGGTTGGCGGAACTCTCCTCTAATTGGCGCGGAACCGGACGGGTCCTTGCCGCGAGGGCGAGCCAGCTCTCCTCCCTGGCCTTCACCTCGGCGGCGGGGATCGTCCGGTGGGTGTCACGGACGAAACTGCGGGCGATCACGGCGAGCCAGGCCAGCGCGAAGCCGGACAGGCTCATCCAGCCGATGTGCCAGACGAGGCCGAAGGCGCAGACCGCGCCGGCGCCGCCGACGATCGGCCCGACCCAGCTGTTCTTCGGCACCACGATGTCGGTGTAGGTCGCGGCGGGCTTGTAAGCCCGTCCGTCTGCCTTGAACCAGTAGAAGGCATCGAGGCGGTGCACCGTGGGAATGGTCGCGAAGTTGTACTCGGGCGGCGGGGCGGGGATCGACCATTCGAGGCCGCGCCCGTCCCACGGATCGCCCACCGGCACGCGGTTCTGTTCACGGTCGCGCACGCTGACGACCAGCTGGACGAACAGCGTCACCAGACCCGCGAGCAGGATGAACGCGCCGATCACCGCCACGGTCAGCCAGGGTTGGAAATCCGGATCGAGGATGGATTGCGTCCGGCGAGCCATGCCGCCGAGCCCGAGCACGTAGAGCGGCATGAAGGCGAGGTAGAACCCCACCACCCAGCAGCCGAACGAGACCTTGCCCCAGCCTTCGGACAGCCGGAACCCGAATGCCTTGGGAAACCAGTATTGGTATCCGGCGATCATCCCGTAGAGGAGGCCAGGGATCAGCACGTTGTGGAAGTGCGCGACCAGGAACACCGAATTGTGGACCACGAAGTCGATCGGCGGGATAGCGAGCATGACGCCGGTGATGCCGCCGAGGACGAAGGTCATGATGAAGGCGACCGAGAACAGCATCGGCGGCGTGAACCGGAGTTCGCCGCGAAACATCGTCCAGATCCAATCGTAGACCTTAACCCCGGTCGGGACGGCGATCGTCATCGTCGCGACGCCGAAGAAGGCGTTGACGTTGGCGCTCTGGCCCATCGTGAAGAAGTGGTGCAGCCACACCGTGAACGAGAGCACGGCGATGGCCATCGTCGCGATGATGAGGGACTTGTAGCCGTAGAGTTCCTTCGACGAGAAGGCCGAGATCACTTCCGAGAAGACGCCGAAGGCCGGCAGGATGAGAATGTAGACCTCCGGATGGCCGAACAGCCAGAAGAGGTTCACGTAGTTCATCATGTTGCCGCCGAGGTCGTTCGTAAAGAAGTGGAACCCCAGGTAGCGGTCGAGGGCCAGCAGCGCTGTGGCCAGCGTTAGCGGCGGCATCGCAAAGATCATCAGGATCGAGGTGCACAGGGCCGTCCAGCAGAACAGCGGCATCCGGGTGAGATACATCCCCGGGCAACGCTTTTTGTAGATCGTCGCGGCGAAGTTCAGCCCCGAGAGGGTCGTGCCCAGCGAGGACAGGGTGATCGCCCAGATCCAGTAATCCGGCCCGACCCCGGGCTGGAACGCTCTCTCCGTGTAGGGCGGGTAGCCGGACCAGCCGCCGGTCGAGAATTCCCCGATCGCCAGGGAGATCATCACGAGGCCCGCGCCCCCCGCCGTCAGCATCAGGCTGATGGAGTTGAGGAGGGGAAACGCGACGTCCCGGGCGCCGATCTGGAGCGGCACGACGTAGTTGATGAGTCCGGTCAGGAACGGCATCGCCATGAAGAAGATCATGATGGTGCCGTGCGTGCTGAACAGCTGCGCGAAGTGTTCGGGCGCGACGATCCCCGGGGCGTTCACCGCGAGCGACTGCTGCGCGCGCATCAGCACCGCCTCGATCAACGCCCGGCTGAGCATCACGCCGGCGATGACGATGTACATGATGCCGATCTTCTTGTGATCGAGGCTCGTCAGCCAGTCGAGGAACAGCGGGCGCCACCAGCGCATCCAGGTGAGGAGCGCCACGAGCACTACGGCGCCGATCACCACCATCGCGCCGGCGGCAGCGCCGATGATCTCGCTGAGGTTGGGGTTCTCCCAAGCTCGGACGAAGGGCAGCGCGTGCGCGTCGAGCCGGCCGAGGAGCGCGTAGCGGAGGGCGGCATCGGTCATCGGTGGTCCTGTGCCTCGGGGGCGCACATATTCGGGTCGTTCATCGCGACGATGGCCCGGAACAGGTCCGGGCTCACCGACCCGAACTGGCTGGGCGAGGCCTGGACGGAGCGGGCGGAGAGGGTCTTGAAGGCCGCCATGTCGAGGGTTGAACCGGTCGCCCGCGCCCGGCCGACGAAGGCCCGGTAGCCGTCGTCGGCCTCCGCGCGGACGGGGAACTTCTGGTTCTGGAAGCCCATCCCGTTGAACTGGGCGTTTTCCCCACGGAACACGCCGGGACGGCTCGCCGCGAGGTTCAGCTGCGTCGTCATGCCGGCCATGGCGTAGATCTGTCCGGCAAGCTGCGGGACGAAGAAGGACTGCATCACCGTGGTGCTGGTCAGGCTGAGATGCACCGGCCGCCCGACGGGGATGACGAGTTCGTTGACGCTGGCGATCCCCTCGTCGGGGTAGAGGAACAGCCACTTCCAATCGAGGGCGACCACCTGCACCTCCACCGGCGGCAGGGTCGAGGCGAGGGGCTTGTAGGGATCGAGCCGGTGGGTGTCCCGCCACAGGAACACCGCGAGGATCACCACGATGATGACCGGTGGGATCCAGATCAGTCCTTCGAGGGGCCAGTTGAAGCCCCATTGCGGCCGGTAGGCGCTCTTGGTGTTGGACAGGCGGTAGTGCCACGCGAAGATCGGGGTCAGTACTAGCACGGGTCCGACGACGAAGAGCAGGATGAGGCAGACAGTGAGGAACAGGCTGCGGGTCTGCTCGGCCACGGGGCCGGCGGCGCCGAGCACGCCGTGATCGAGGACGGCGCAGCCGCCGACCGGCGACAGGGAGAGCGCGCAGACGAGTGCGGTCCGAAGGATCACCTGAAGGCGACGATCACCTTTGCGGCCATGCTCCCGACGAGGCGCGGGGAACGCCAATGGGTCAAGCATCGCGTCGGTGTCCGTTGCGAGCCAGGGTTCTGATCCGGTCGGCCGTGCGCAGGGCGATCGCTTGGATCGTGAGGGAGGGATTCACGCCCCCCGTGGTCGGGAAGACAGAGCCGTCGCAGACCCAGAGGTTGGGGATGTCCCAGGACCGGCAATCTCCGTCCACCACGGAGGTCCGGCGGTCATGGCCCATCCGGGCCGTCCCATACAGGTGGTTGGTGTCGTCGCCCTGCTCCCAGATGTTGCGACCGCCCGCGGCGGCGAGCGCCTGGCCCATGAAATCCAGGCCGTGGCGGTTCAACGCCTTGTCGTTGTCGCACCAGGAATAGGTGATACGCGGGATCGGCAGCCCGTACTGATCCGTCTCGTCGGCGAGAGTGACCCGGTTGCGCTCCTGCGCGAGGTACTCGGAGACGATCTTGAGGCCCGCCACATGGTTGTAGCGCTGCATCTCCGCGACCAGCGCCTCGCCCCAGAGGCCATGCGCGCCGGCCTGGGTGCTGCCCCATAGCGTCGGAAGCGGCCCCTGGCTCATGTAGCAGTAGCCGCCGAAGAAGTCCTTGCCCCGGTCCTCGTAGTTCCAATGCTCCGTGAGGCTCAGCGAGGGCGGCCCCTTGTAGCTGCGGATCTCCTCCTCGAAGTCGCCCCAGACAGCTTGATTGCCCTGCACCATCAGGTTCTTCCCGACGAGGCCGGACGAGTTGGCCAAGCCCTCGGGGAACTCGCGATTGGCCGACATGAGGAGGAGACGTGGCGTCTCGATCGCGTAGCCCGCCACCACGACGTTCTTCGCCCGCTGGAACCGCCACCGCCCCTCACGATAGTAGTGGACCCCGGTAGCGCGTCCGTCCCGAGTCTCTATCCGCCCGACCATGGCGAGGTCGCGGATCTCCGCCCCCGCCCGCAACGCGCGGGGTAGATAGGTTACTAGAACGCTCTGCTTGGCGTTCGTGGAGCAGCCGAGCGTGCAGAAGCCGCGGTAGACGCAAGGGGGGCTGTCGCCGCGCGGCGCCGAGACGGTGGCGAGCGGCGTCGGCGTCCAGTCGATGCCCATCGCCTCGGCGCCGCGGGCGAGCACCTTGGCAGCGGCGTTCAGCTCGTGGGCGCGGTAGCGGTAGCGCGGGCGCTTGGGACCCCACGGATAGGTGACCGGACCGGAGATCTTCAGGTCGTCCTCGACCTGATCGTAGTACGACCACATCTCGCGCCAATCGAGTGGCCAATCCGCGCCGTAGCCAAGCAGCGTACGCGACTTGAACCATTCAGGCCGGAAACGCAGGGCGACCATGGCATAGTGCACGGTGGAGCCGCCCACCGACTTGCCGGAATTGTTCGAGCCCATTTGCAGCGGGTTCTCGCCGTCGACGATGCGCTCGTCGGTCCAGTAGAGCTTCGATTGATGCATCTCGTCGGATGCGAAGTCCTCCAACGGGCGCCAGTACGGGCCGGCATCGAGCGCCGCGACCGTGAAGCCGTGCTCGGCGAGGCGGCAGGCCAGCGTCCCGCCCCCCGCACCGGTGCCGACGATGACGAAATCGACCTCCTCCTCGTCGCGGAACTGGCGCATCGGCACCCACTCGCCCCTGCGCATCACGTTGGGCGCGCGCCCATCGACGGCGCGAGGCCGGTGCATCGGATCGTCTGCGGGCGTGCCGCGGCTCGGGTTGTCGGCGGCGGTGCCGGTTCCGGAAAAACGCATGTCGATCAACGATCCTCAGCGGCCGACGCGCAGGTTCTCTTGGTAGGCCTCGTCCTCGCGGCCGGGCTTGGCCTCGGCGGCCTCCCAGGGGTCGCGGCGGTCGAAATCCATGCGGACGTAGCCACGCGGACTCGCCGGACCGCCCCAGCCAATCTCGTTCCAGGCCGTGGGATGGGCGTAGTAGGCCTTCACGAGATCGGGGATGAGCCGCTTCTTAAAGAACAGGTCGCTCGGCATGTCGTCCCAGGCTGGACCGCGCAGCGAGCCGTCTTCGCAAGCCTTGAGCAACGTATCCTGCGCCCAGGCGCCGAGCTCGCCGAAAGCCGCGCCGAAGGCTGCGCGCGCCTCGGCATCGAGAGCTTTGAGGCCGAGGCGCCACGCTGCGCCCTGCTCGGGCAGACCGGCCTGACGGTAGCCATCGTGCTCCCGGCTCGCGAGCTTGTGGTCGACCATCGCTGCCGCCGGTACCGGATCCGTGCGACCGGCCGGCTGGGGCACTATGCGTCCGGCGACGGCCAAGAGGGTGGCGAACTCCGTGGCGTCGAGAAAGCGATGCGTTCTCGGCGTGATCGCCAGCCGCTCGTCGATCACGGAGCGGGTCTTGGGGTTCCAGGAGGGCGTGTCGCGCTTGGCGAGCACGTTGTAGCCGGGAAAGAGGTCTTTTCGGGATTGCACGGGACCTCGGGGGCTAGAACCGGGAGCGGCGACGTTCAAGGAGTTCGAGGGCGGCGAGGCCACCCAGCGCGACGCCGGAGAAGGAGGGAGGCGCCGGGAGTGGCGGCCCGTCGATGAGGTTCTGACGCCAGTTGCCCCAGCCGCCCATCATTCGGGCGACGCCGTAGGCGTGGAAGGCTACGCCGATGATACCCATGGCCGAGACCGCCCACATCGCCGCCTTGGCCTCGGTCTGAGACGCGCCGGGTGCGCGGGTGGCGGCGAGCGCCAGCGCCACGGCACCGAGCGGCGGCAGCGTCACAGGCAGCAGCATGGCCGGGTTCTGGAACGCACCGCGGAAATGCAGCAGTCCCGCCTCCGCGGTTGTGCCGAGCAGCATCCCGGCGGTGGCCAGAGCGAGAACCTTGCCGGCGGGCAGACCGGACAACTCCGGCGCATCCGGATCGGCGTCGCGGACGCGCTCGGCGACGACGCCGAGGATGCCGGCAAGCGTCAGCGCCATCGGCGCGCCGATGGGGGCGGAGTAGAAGAGGTTCTGGAAGGAGTACCCACCCTCGCGCTTGCCGACGTTGTAGGTGTGAAATCCGAAGCCGATCAGCCCGGTCAGCCCGGCCAGCGCCTGCACCCCGTGCCGGACGCGGGACCCGCCGGGATCGGTATCGCCGGCCCCGTGCATGGACGCCGCCAGAGTGACGCTGGACACGATGATCGGCGTGTACATCGCGCGGTTGAAGAACTGGCCGCGATAATGCTCCAGGCCGGAATCGAACAGAACCGAGGCCGCGAGCATCGTCGAGGCGTGGTTGAGGCGCTGTGCGGCGCTCGCCGTCACGGCGCTGCCGCGCGGCGCGTAGCGGCGCCCCCCCGAGGCGGCCGGATCGAGGCGCTTCGAGCGGCCGGAGGCGAACCATGTCAGCAGGCCGGCGCCGACAGCGGCCGCGGCGAGGACCACCACCGGGTGCACCGTGGCCTCGACCCGCACGGGGGCGACGCGCCGTTTCAGGGCGGGCCCGGACAATCCCGGCGGGCCGCGGTCACGTTCCGGCGGGCGGGGGCCGCGGTCAGACAGCATAGGCATCGGCGTCCTGGGTCTTGAGGATGAGGCCGTGGCCTGGCCGGGTCAGGTCGGGAGTGATCGCCCCGCCCCGGGGTACCGGGGCGCCGTCGAACAGCATCTGCTCGATGCGGACGTGGTCGTGAAACCATTCGAGGTGCCGGAATCTCGGCGCCGCCAGCGCGACGGGCAGGTGCAGGGCCGGCGCGCAATGGCCGGAGAGGTCGCGATGCGTCGCCTCGCAGAGAGCCGCGATCTTCAGGAAGCCGCTGTAGCCGCCGCAGCGGGTCACGTCCGCCTGCGCCACGTCGACCGCGCCGGCCGTGAGCAGGCCGTGCAGGTCGTCCAGGGTGTAGGCATATTCGCCCGCCGCGATTTCCATGCCTGCGGGCGCCGCCGCGCGGACAGCAGCCATCCCGGTGGGATCGTCGCTCGTGACCGGCTCCTCGAACCACGTGACGCCGAACCGCTCCGCAACTTGCGCCGCCTCAATGGCACGCTTCGGGGTGAAAGCGCCGTTGGCGTCGATGAACAGGCCCGCGGCGCCGATCGCCTCCTTGGCAGCAGCCATGCGCGCAGGATCGTGCTCGGGCTGGCTGCCGATCTTCATCTTCACCGCCCGGCAGCCGTCCCGCTCGACCCAGCCTGCAAGCTGCTCGCGCAACTGCCGGTCGTCGTAGCTCGTGAAGCCGCCGCTTCCGTAGATCTCCGCGTGTTCCCGCGCCTGCCCGAACAGGCTTGCCAGGGATACGTCGAGGAGACGTGCCTTGAGGTCCCACAAGGCGGTGTCCAATGCCGAGATCGCCGTGGCGGCGAGCCCGGAGCGCCCGAGGTTCCGCACGGCACCCCACAGCACGGCATTGGCCCGCGGGATGTCGAAGGCGGATAACCCGGTAACACGCGATGCGAGCGTGCCTACAATCAAGCGCGCGACACTGGCGTCGGTGTAGCTGTAGCCGAGGCCGGTCTCACCCCCGGCCTCGACATGAATGACGACAATCGTCGTCTTGTCCCAGGCGAAGGTCCCGTCCGCCTCCGGCGCGTCGGTGGGAACGGTGTAGGCTTGCGCCCGCACCGTTCCGATCCCCGGATCGTCACGCATGCCGTGGAAGCCGTCCTACTTGCTGCCGGGTAGGACGGAACTCAGCACCTGACGCGCGGTGTCGACGAGCAGGTGGCGCTCCTTCGGATCGCCCTTGCCAAGCATCGACATGAAGTTCTGCACCTGCTGGAAGGTGAAGAACGGCGGCAGCGGCGGCACTTCCGGGTCGGTCTTGACCTCCAGCACCACCGGCACGGGGCTCGCCAGCGCCTCGTCCCAGGCCGCTCCCATGTGCTCCGGATCGTCTACGTAGATGCCCTTCAGGCCGATCAGCTCGGCAAACTTGTGGTAGGGCACGTTCGGGATGGTCTGGCTCGCCTCGAACTTCGGGTTGCCCTCCATCACCCGCTGCTCCCAGGTGACCTGGTTCAGGTCCTCATTGTTGAACACGCAGCAGATCCAGGTCTTGTTCGACCACCGGTGCATGTATTTCGAAACCGTAATCAATTCTGCCATGTTGTTCATTTGCATGGCCCCATCGCCGACCAGCGCGATCACCGGCCGGTCGGGATGGGCCACCTTCGCCGCGATGGCGTAGGGCACCGCCGCGCCCATGGAGGCGAGGCCGCCCGAGAGCGAGCACATCTGGCCGCGGCGCATCTTCAGGTCGCGGGCGAACCAGTTGGCGCAGGAGCCGGAATCCGAGGTGATGATCGCCCGCTCGGGCATGCGCGGCGACAGCTCCCACGTGACGCGTTGCGGGTTCACCGGATTGGCCTTGGCCATCGCCCGATCCTCCGCCTCCTTCCACCAGGAGACTATCCCCTTCTCGATGCCGGTGCGCCAGGAGCTGCCCTCCTTCTTCTGGTCGAGCAGCGGCAGCAGGGCACGCAAGGTCTCGGCGGACTCGCCGCACAGCGGCACCTCCATCGGATAGCGCAGCGACAGCATCTCCGGCGAGATGTCGATCTGTACCCCGCGCGCCTGCCCCTCCTTCGGCAGGAATTCGGCCCAGGGGAAGCCGGAGCCGATCATCAGCAGGGTGTCGCAATCCTCCATCATGTCAGAGGACGGCTTGGACCCAAGGAGGCCGATGGTGCCGGTGACGAAAGGCAGGTCGTCGGGCAGCGCCGCCTTGCCGAGGAGGGCCTTCGCGACGCCGGCCTGAAGCTTGTTGGCGACGGCGATGACTTCGTCGGTGGCATGCAAGGCGCCCGCACCGACTAGGATCGCGACCTTCTTGCCGGCGTTCAGCACGTCGGCGGCGCGGTGCAAGTCGGCATCGAACGGCACGACCTTCGGCGCGGTGTAGCCGACGCCCGAGAAGGTGTTGCCGTGCTTCCGCACCGGCGCCTCGTAGGGAACGTCCTGCAAGTCGTTGGGCAGGATGATGGCCGAGACCTTCCGTTCAGCCTTGGCGATGCGCATGGCGCGATCGACGATGTGGCGGACCTGCGCGGGCGAGGACGCCTGCTGCACGTAGGCCGAGACATCCTTGAAGACGCTGGTGAGGTCGAATTCCTGCTGGTAGTGGGCGCCGTTGACGTTGCGCGCCTGCTGCCCGCAGATGGCGAGAAGCGGGACGTGGTCGAGATGGGCGTCGTACATGCCGGTGAGCAGGTGCGTCGCGCCGGGACCGGAGGTCGCCATGCAGACGCCGACCTCGCCGGTGAACTTGGCGTAGGCCGCGGCCATGAACGCGGCCATCTCCTCGTGCCGGACCTGGATGAACTCGAAGGGCAGGTCGTTGCGCTGTAGGGCGCCGAGCAGACCATTGATGCCGTCACCGGGATAGCCGAAGATCTTCTTCACCCCCCACTCGGCGAGACGCTTCCAGAAGAAGTCGGCGACGGTTTCGGCCATGCAGATCCCCATGCGGTGGAGGTTGCTCCAGGGAGCAATCGAAGAAGCTGAGCAGCTGATGTCGCAGCTGCATGTGCGGCGTCGAAGCGAGCGTACGACGAACTACACGATCGGCAACCCGATCGCGCTTGATCTAAGTCTATCGTAACAATCTCGTGAAGCGTCCGTCATCCCGCGACGACTAGGTCGAGAGCATAGAGATGAGCCTTCGACGTGATGAATAGCCGGCGTTCGTCCGGGGAGAAACAAAGGTTGGAGCAGACTTGCGGCGTCGGGATCAGACCGAGCCGATGACCCTCCGGGGAGAACACCTGGACGCCGGCACCGGAACTCGTCCAGATCCAACCGCGGCTGTCGGTGCGCAGGCCATCGGGGATGCCGGGCTCCACCGCGATGAAGACGCGCCGGTTGGTCAGTCTCGGACCGTCGGCGACATCGAAGGCGAAGATCGTGTGGCGGTCCCCGCCGAGAGACCGCGAGGTGTCGCTGACGTAGAGGATTGCCTCGTCCGGGGTGAAGGCGAGGCCGTTCGGCTGCTCGAAATCGGCCATCCGCTCGGCCCGGCCGGAAGCGGGGTCGAAGCGATAGAGGCTGCGGTGATCGAGATCCGGGGCGGCGAGAGTCCCTTGTTTCGGCAAGACGAGGCCATAGCTCGGATCGGTGAACCACAGGGCCCCGTCACGGGAGCAGACCACATCGTCCGGCGAATTTAGCCGCCGCCCCTCGAAGGTCTCGACCAGGATCTCCCGGCGCCCGTCCGGGGTGGTACGCGACAGGCGGCGGGTGCCGTGCTCGCAATGGACCAAGGCTCCATCCCGGTCGATCGTGTGGCCGTTGATGAAGGGCGTCGCGTCCACGACGACCTCGACGCCACCGTCCTCGCGCCATCCGAGGACGCGACGCCCCTCGACATCGGACCATACCAGCATCTGCCGGGCCGGCCACCAGACTGGCCCCTCGCTGAAGGTCGCCTGATCGTAGAGGGAGACGATTCTCGCGCCATGCGCAACGACGGCGGCGAAGCGCGGATCGAGGGCGCGGGGCGCATCGACGTGTGGAACTGGCCGCGGGGGGCCGGGATGGCGCAGCAGGTCGGGCATGGCGTTCCTTGCTGGAAGTTCGACGTTCACTCGGCGGCAGGCTGGCTCGATGCCCCCGCAGGAGGCGGCAGCCCTCAACCGCCGCCGCGGTCGATGACCGGGCCGCACAGGCCGAGCGCCGTGTTGACGATGCCAAGATGGGTCAGCGCCTGCGGGAAATTCCCGGCCAGGCAGCGGCCGGCCCCGTCGTATTCCTCCGAGAGGAGACCGACGTCGTTGGCGACCCCGAGCACGCGTTCGAGGTAGGATTCCGCCAGTTCCTGGCGTCCCTGGAGGCGGAGGCAATCGGCCATCCAGAGCGAGCAGGGCAGGAAAGCTCCCTCGTCGTTGTCCTCCCCCGTCGCCCGCTGTCGCCGGATGAGGCCATCCTGGTCGAGATCGGAGCGGATCCGTTCGATCGTCGCCGCCATGCGGGGCTCATCCGCCGGCAGGAAGCCGACGAGGGGAAGGAGCAGGAGGCTCGCGTCGAGGGCGCGGCTGCCATAGCTCTGCGTGAAGGTCCCGAGCCCGGCGTTCCAGCCGTCGTGGCAGATCTGCGCATGCGCTTTGTCACGGTGGGCCACGAGTGCGGCGCGCAGGCCGTCCGGCAGGTCGCCGGTCCGCAGTGCCCGGTCGAAGCCAACCCAGCACATCACCTTGGAATAAGTGTAGCGCTTGGGCTCCCCCCGCGATTCCCAGATCCCCGCGTCGCGCTCCTCCCAGATCCGCCCGAGATGCTCGGCCAGGCGCCGCTCAACCTCGCGCTGGTGGTCCGTGGCCGGGATGCCGACCCGCCGGGCCAGTAGCAGAGTGTCGAGGACCTCGCCGTAGACGTCGAGCTGCAACTGGGTCGAGGCCGCGTTGCCGATCCGCACGGGGCGGGCCTCCCGGTACCCCGGCAGGGCGTCCACGGTCCATTCGGACAGGTGCCGGGAGCCGTCGCTGCGATACATGATGCGCAGTTGTTCGGGGTCGCCCGCGACAGCTCGCAGCAGCCAGTCGCGCCATGCCGTGGCCTCCGCATGGAAGCCGGCATTGAGGAAGGCCCCGAGGGTGAAAGTCGAGTCGCGCAGCCAGGAGTAGCGGTAGTCCCAGTTCATGCCTCCGGCGGGCACCTCGGGGAGGCTGGTCGTCGCCGCAGCGATCAGGCCGCCGGAGCGGCTATGGGTGAGGGCCTTCAGGGTCAGCAGCGAGCGCTTCACTGCGGCGGGCCACCGGGTTCGATGGGCGTCGAACGCCACGATCCACCGTTCCCAGTAGGCCTGCGTGGCCGCGAGCGCCGCCCCGGGGTCGAGATCCGGAACCTGCGTCACCCAGGAGTCGGTGCGGGTCAGGATGAAGCTGTGACGCTCGCCCTCGCGCAAGGCAAACGCCGCCTGCACCCCGCCGTCGGCGAAGGTGACCGGCAGGCTCGCCCGGAGGGTCAGGCGATGCCGACCCGCCCGGGCCACGGCGCCGCCCTCACAGGCCTCCCACCAGGGGCTGAGGGTCCCGTAATCGAAGCGGGGCTGCAGATCGCAGGTCATCGCGAGCGTGCCCGACAGGCCCTCGACGATTCGCACCAGCGCGGACATCGTCTCCCGGATCGGCATGAAGTCGGTGATCCGCATCGTGCCGTCGGATGTCGTCAGCTCGGTCTCGAGGATCAGGGTATCGCCGCGGTAACGCCGGGTGGTCCCGACGACCGCGTCCCGCGGCGCGATCGACCACCGGCCGTTCGCCTCGGTGCCGAGGAGCGCGCTGAAGCAGGCATCGTCATCGAAATCCGGCCAGCACAACCAGTCGATCCCGCCGTCGCGGGCGACGAGGGCGGCGGTCTCTCCGTCGCCGATCAGGGCATAGCTCTCGATGGGTTTGCTCAACGGGCGTCTCCCCGACCCCGCCGGCGCCGGATCGCCGCAGAGCTCGTCTGATGGGCTTGTGAGGGTGGACCGGCGCGTCAGGCCAGACGCGCCTTGATATGGTCGGCGACCCGCAAGGCGTTGGCGATGATCGTGAGCGTCGGGTTCACAGCGCCGATCGATGGGAAGAAGCTCGCATCCGTCACGTAGAGATTGTTGAGCTCGTGGGCCTTGCAGTTCAGGTCGAGCACGGAGCTGCGCGGATCGGTGCCGAAGCGCAGCGTCCCCGCCTGATGGGCGGTCCCACTGAGGGGGATGTTCTTGCCGAGGTAGAGCGAGCGCTCGAACAGGTAGGTATAGGCCCCTGCCGGCTTCAGTAGATCGGACAGCTTGGCGCGCAGGCGATCATGCGCCTCCCGGTTGTTCTCCTCGATATCGAGCACGACCCGGCCGTCGCGTTCCAGCATGATCCGGTTGTCCGGATGGGGCAGGTCCTCGCTTTGCAACCAGAAGTCCATGGAATGCCGCGCGGCCATCTCGAACGGGGCGTTCGGCAGGAAGCCCGTCCACTTAGGAAACTCCTCGCCACGGATCTGATCGGGGTGCGTCTTGGCGCACATCTGGATCAGGCCCATCGGATACTGCCAATCCTTGGACTCGAAGTAGAAGTCCGAGACCGCCAGGGTTTTCTGGAAGACGGTGTCGTTCACATCCTTCGAGAGCGCCATTAACACGGACATGTTGTGGCGCATGTAGTTGCGGCCGACCTGATCCGACCCGTTGGCGAGACCGTTCGGATGAGCGGCATTCGCGGAGCGCAGGAACAGCAGCGCCGAGGACAGGGCTCCGCAGGCGACGACCACGATGTCGGCGGTGTAGCGCTCCTCCCGGCCCTCGCGGGTCACCCGGACACCGGTAACGGTCCGGCCGGCCGGGTCGGTCTCCAGCCGCGAGACGTAGGCGTTGACGAGGAGCGTGACGTTGCTGTGCGCGGCAAGCGTCGGATCGACGGTCATCACCTGGGCGTCGGCCTTGCCGTTCAGCAGGCAGGGGAACCCGTCGAAGGCATCGCAGCGGATGCAGATGCTGGTCGGCGTCGGCTTGCCGTTGCGTTCGTCGAGCTTGATCCCGAGGGGAAGATGGAAGGGTCGGAGCCCCTCCTTGGTCCAGTCCTCCGACAATCGCTGGATGCGTGGCTCGTGCGTGACGGCCGAGTG
>Ga0182232_1000097_pt1 | contig 28207 bp, 23 predicted proteins | sample G6R1MG_30_FD_155484 | JGI IMG/M metagenome (GOLD analysis project Ga0182232, IMG submission 155484) | Phyllosphere microbial comminities from miscanthus, Michigan, USA - G6R3_NF_07NOV2016_LD2 MG | ecosystem: Host-associated > Plants > Phyllosphere > Phylloplane/Leaf | place: USA: Michigan... | reverse complement strand
CCGAGTTACCGACGCCGCCGAAGGGCAGCTCGGGGTGCGCCAGCTGAATGATGGTTTCGTTGACGGCCGCCCCGCCCGCCGCGATGGTATCGAGCAAAAAAGCCTGGTTTTGGGCGCTGGTCGTGAACACGTACTGGGCCAGCGGGGGCAGGCGGGCATTCACGTAGGCGGCCGCCTCGGGCAGCGTCTCGAAGGGCAGGATGGGCAGCAGCGGGCCAAAAACCTCCTCGCGCAGCACGACCGCCTCGGGCGGCACGTGGGTGAGGAGCGTGGGGCCGAGGTAGTTTTGGTGCTCGTCTATTTCGCCGCCCAGCACGGTCGCGCCGTGTTGCTGCGCGTCTTCGAGCAGCGTGGCGAGGCGAGCGAAGTGGTGCGCATTGATGATGCGGGCGTAGGAATCGGACCGGCTAATACCTTTGCCCTCAGCATTATAATAGCGCTGAATGGCGGCTTGCAGCTCAGCCACCAGGCCAGCCTGGGCGCTGGCCTGCACTAGCACGTAGTCGGGGGCCACGCAGGTCTGGCCGGCGTTGATGAACTTGCCCCAGGCGATTTTTTCGGCCGCGTCGCGCAGGTTGGCGGTGGCGTCCACGATGGCGGGGCTTTTGCCGCCCAGCTCCAGCGTCACACTACTCAGGTGCTCGGCGGCGGCGCGCATCACGATTTTACCAATCTCGGGCGAGCCGGTAAAGAAAATATGGTTCCAGGGCAGGCGCAGCAGCTCGGTGGCCACGTCCTTGCCACCTTCCAGCACCAGCACCTCCTCGGGCCGGAACAACTCCTCGCAGAGCCGGCGCAGCAGCGCCGACGTGGCGGGCGTTTGCTCGGCGGGCTTGATGGCTACCGCATTACCAGCCGCCAGGGCCGACACCAGCGGACTGAGCGCCAAGTAGAAGGGGTAGTTCCAGGGCGCGATTATCAGCACCACGCCCTTGGGCTCGGCCTGCACCCAGCTGCGGGTGCCGGCCAGCGCCAGCGGCGTGCCCACGCGCTGCGGGGCCAGCCACTTGGCGAGGTGGCGGCCAGTGTGCTTGATTTCGGTGAGCAGGGGCCAGATTTCGGTAAGGTCGGTCTCGGCCGGGGGCTTGCGAAAATCCTGATGCAGCGCCTGCTGCACCTCGGCGCGGTGCGCCGTGAGCCAGTCGGCCAGCCGCCGCAGGCGCTGGCGGCGGGCGGCGGCGGCTTCGCGGCGCAGGGCCGGGGCTTGCGCCCGCAAAGCGTCGAATTGGGGTTGGAAGAGGTTAGGCAAGCGGCAAAAAAAGAGAGGCGAAACGGGTCCTAAAACGGGCCGAGCGTTTTTAAACGGTGAATGCCCGCTGATAGTTATTTGATTTTCTGAGCCATACACTTGTTCTTCATCTATTAGGCTCACCCGAGCATTATGCCTAAGTTATCTTTGTAAAAATATTAGAAAGCTGCGTGCGTCTGCGCGGCGGCGGGCAGTAGCGCGAGGGGTTATTAGTTAGGCATAGGTATTTTGGTACAGTCTGTTTTCTCCCGCCACTTGGGCCAGTGGCTGTTGGGAGTGTTTTGGGCGCTGGCTTTTTTGGCCACCGCCGCTTCGGCCAGGCCACTTTCGGGGCCAGCTTGCGCCGCCGATTCGGGCCAGGTAGCACCCGCCGACACGGTGGCGCAGCTCGCCGCTAGTCCGGCCGCCGTGGCCGATTCGGGCCAGGTGAAAACCAATGTAAAACCCGGCCATCGCCCCTGGCGCACCGACTATACGGTGGCGCCCGGCACTACCTGGCACTACGACCGGCCGGGGCAGCTGCGCTGGCTGCTGCACATTCCGCGCGATTTGGGGCAGTTTCCGGGCACGTACTTCAAGCGCGACAATTTGCCGGCTTTTGCGGCCATCGCCCTTAGCTCGGCTTTTTTGTACGCGGCCGATGAAGGGCTGCTGCACGGCGCCCAAAGCCTGGGCCGCACCATGGGCCTAGATAATTCGGACGTGCAGAAGAACTTGTTTTACATACCCGTGCGCTTGGGCAGCACCAAAATACCGCTGGAATTTAAGGTGCCCGGCAACCTCAACAGCGCGTTTTATTTTCTGGGCGACGGCTGGACGCACCTCACCATCGCGTCGTCGTTCATGGCCTACGGCATTATTAAGAAAGACAACCGCGCCGCCCAAACCGCCACCCAGCTCGGCGAAGCCGTGCTGAGCACCGGCGTGGTGGTGCAGGCCCTCAAGCGCACCACCGGCCGCCAAAGCCCGTTTCGCTCGACCCAGGAGCGGGGCCGCTGGTTTTTCTTGCCCACCTACAAGACGTACCAGAACAACGTGTCGAACTACGACGCCTTCCCGACCGGCCACCTGGCCACGGCCATGGCCACGGTCACGGTCATCGCCGAAAACTACCCCGAATACCACTTCATCCGGCCCGTGGGCTACGGCCTGATGGGCGTGCTCGGCTACGCCATGCTCAACAACGGCGTGCACTGGGCCAGCGACTACCCGCTGGGCATTGCGCTGGGCTACGGCTTCGCCAAAATAGCCGTGCGCAACGGCCGCACCCGCGTGCCCGAGCCCGCCGCGCCCAGCGCCAACGGTACCGGCTGGCAGGCCCCCGCCCGCCCCACGCCCTGGTACCGCGCCCCGCGGCTTAGCCCGTTCAGCTACGGGCCGTTTCAGGGCCTTAGCCTGAGCTGGATGCCCAAATAGCCCGGCGGCTAACTTAAGCTGGAACGACAAAAACCCGCCGGATACTAGCCGGCTAGGGGCCAACGTTGCGGCTCCATGAAGCATTTGCTACTCTTGCCGCTGGCCCTGGCCGGCCTCCCCGATGCCGCTGCCCAAAGCGCGCCGCCCGCCGCACGATATCCCCGGTTGAGCAAGATGCTCGACAGCCTGGCCTACGTGGACCAGTGGCCCATGCAACGCATCATGAAGCAGGAGCCCGACAGCGCCGGGCGCGATTTAGTGCAAGTCGAGCAGGCAAATTATGCCCGGCATCAGCCCGTGCTGGAAAGAATAGTGCGCCAGTACGGGTATCCCGGCTTTCGGCAGGTAGGCCCCAAAAGCGCCAATAACTTCTGGCTGCTGGTGCAGCACGCCGATGCCCACCCCGCCTTTCAGCGTCGGGTGCTCAAGCTGATGCGGGCAGAGGTGAAGCGCAAAAACGCTGACCCCATCGACTACGCTTATCTCACTGACTGCGTTGCCATTAACGCGGGCCAGCCCGAGGAATACGGCACCCAGGTGGAATACCCCGGCCCTGGGCTTGGCCAAGCCACGCCGAAGTCGCTACGCGACCCAGCCCACGTAAACCAGCGCCGCGCCGCCATCGGCATGGAGCCGCTGGAAGAATACCTGGCCCGCATGACCAGTATGCACCTAGAGATGAATACGCCCAAGCCGCCCCGGCACTAGCTAGCAGCGTGGGCGTAATGCTGAGCTTCGGCACCGTTAAAAAAAGGCGCCAGCTTGGGAGCTGGCGCCTTTTTTTAACGGTGCGCTGGTAAGGATAAGCCTCTGTGTGAACTGCTCCTTTTATGAGCTAGGCTACTAAGGTGGCAGCTTAAAACAGGCCTTTTTTGACCGTGCGGTTGCCGTGCTCGTCTATTTTAATCTTCGTGCCGTCGGCGCGCTTGATTTTTACCGAGCCGTCGCTTTCGCGCTTGATTTTAGCGCCGTTCTCGTACTTCACCTTGTGGTCGCCGTCGCCTTCGCGCTCCAGCTTTTTGATGGCCGTGCCCTGGCCCACGCGCGTGCCGAGGCTAGCCTTGGCGGGTGCTGCGGTGGCGGCAGCCGCTGCGGCGGCCGTGTACGGGCCACCATAATACGTGCCCTGGCTGGTAGTATACGTGTTGTACTGAGCCGGGTCCACGATGGTTTTCACCTCGCTGGTCGCCTGGTCATTCACGGCCCGGAGGGCGGCGTAGCGGCCGGTAGTGTCGGTGGCATACTTGGCATCGAGGTCGCGCAGGGCGCGGCCGCGAGTGTAGTACACGTTTTGCAGGCGCGTTTTCACGGCCGTATCTGTGGTTTTCAGGTCGTTGGCTACCTGGGCGGCGAGCGCATCGGCCGAGGTGCGGTACGAAGTAGTATCGATGGTAGCCACCGCATCAGCGGCGGGCGCGGCGGTCGTTTCAGTGGTTTCGGTTTTCTTTTCCGAGCAGGCGGCGGTGGCCAGCATCGTGGCCGCGGCCAGCAGAAAGAGCTTGGTGTTCATGGGCGAAAGAGTAGTAAGGGCAGGTAAAAGCGCAGCTTTTTGCCACGGTAGCGCTTACTACGCAAGGCCATAAAACGAAGTTGCCAGCGCCTCGGGTGAGGCACTGGCAACTCCGTTTTGCTGAGGTGAGTGCGGAGACGTCTATTTGCGTCTCGTCATTGCTGGCTCGCCTAACGTGAGACGCAAGTAGGCGCCTCTACACCAGTCAATTTTGTTAGCTCTCGCAGCTTTAATTAGGCATTCACCACCGAGCCGCCGTTGGGGTGCAGCGTTTGGCCCGAGAAGTACGAGGCGTCTTCCGAAGCCAAGAAGACGTAGGCCGGGGCCACCTCGGAGGGCTGGCCGGCGCGGCCCATGGGCACATCGTGGCCAAAAAGCGGCAATTTGAGCAAGCCCACGCCCGTGATGAACGGCGTCCAGATGGGGCCGGGCGCTACCGAGTTTACCCGGATGCCTTTCTTCACCAGCTGTAGCGACAAGGCCCGCGTGAAGGCTTCGATGGCACCTTTGGTCGAGGTATAGTCGAGCAGCGCCTCATTGCCTTTGTAGGCGTTCACCGAAGTCGTATTGATGATGGCCGCGCCTTCCTTCAAATGCTTCAGGGCCGTGCGCGTAATGCGGAACATGGCGATGATGTTGAGGTTGAAGATGCTATCGAGCTCGTCATTGGTAATGTCTTCGAGCGAGTCGTGCCAGTTTTGCTCGGCGGCGTTGTTCACCAGCACGTCGAGCTGGCCGTATTCGGCCACGGTGCGCTCCACGATTTGCTCGCAGAAGGCGGGCACCTTAAGGTCGCCGGGCAGCAGCAGGCAGCGGCGGCCTTCAGCCTGCACCAGCTGCTGCACCTTTTCGGCGTCCTGCTGCTCGGTAGGGAAGTAGCAGATGGCCACGTCGGCGCCTTCGCGGGCAAAGTGCACGGCCACGGCGCGCCCGATGCCCGAGTCGCCACCCGTGATGAGGGCGATTTTGCCCTTCAGCTTATTGGCTCCTTGGTAGCCGTCCCGAATGTACTCGGGCTCGGGGGTCATTTTGTATTCGAGGCCGGGCTTGCCGGCGCCCGCGTCCTGCGACTGCGGAGGAAAAATGGTGGGTTTGTCAGACATGAAACCAGGAAAAAAGAAGAGATTATGCGGAAGCTGAAACGGCTGCCAGGCGGCGGGGTTGGCTTTTTTAGCGAAATAATCCACTGACTGCCGCCCGTTTCGCCCGACCTTTGCGCGGTTTTTCTACCGGCCTTTCGCCCCCGGCGGCCCGGTTTCTGCGGTTTTATGAGCGATAGTGCGCCCGCGACCACCCCCGGCCAGGCGCGGCGGGCGGTGGCGCTGTTTTTCCTGGTTTCGGGCTTTGGGTTTGCCACCTGGGCGTCGCGCATTCCCACCATTCAGCACCAGCTGGGCCTAAATGAGGCCGAGCTGGGCGGCGTGCTGCTGGCCATGCCCACGGGCCTGATGCTGACGCTGCCCATCACGGGCGTGCTGCTGCGGCGCTACAGCAGCCGGCAGGTGATGCTGGTAGGCGCGATTTTGTACAACCTCGTGCTGGCCTTGCTGGGGCAGGTGGCCCACACCTGGCAGCTGGTGGCGCTGCTGTTCGGCTTCGGCGTGTCGCGCAACTTGCTCAACATCTCGGTCAATGCGCAGTCGGTGGGCGTGCAGGCGTGCTACGGGCGCTCCATCATCGCCTCGTTTCACGGCGTGTGGAGCGTGGCGGGCTTTGGGGCGGCGGCGCTGGGCACGCTGCTGGTGCGGCAGGTGGTGGGCACGGGGCCGCACTTCGCGGCCGTGGCGGCCGTGCTCACGCTGGTGGCGCTGGCCAGCTACCGGCACACGCTACCGGTACCGCCCGCCCCCGCCGGCCCGGCCCGCAAGCCTGGCTTTGCCTGGCCCGACCGGGCGCTGCTGGGCTTCGGGGCCATCACCTTCGCCGCCATGGCCTGCGAGGGCACCATGTACGACTGGAGCGCCATCTACTTCGAAAAAGCCGTGCACCTGCCCAAGGCCACGGCCACGCTGGGCTTTGCTATCTACATGGTAGCCATGACGGTGGGCAGCTTTAGCGGCGACTACCTGGCCAACCGCCTGGGCGTGCCGCGGGTGCTGCGCAGCAGCGGCGCGCTCATTGGGGCGGGGCTGGGGCTGGCGGCCTTGGTGCCGCAGCCGCTGGTGGCGGGCCTGGGCTTCGTGCTGGTGGGGCTGGGCATTTCGTGCGTGGTGCCGATGGTATTTGGGCTGGCGGGCCGGGCGGCGGCCAACTCCGGCACGGCCATCGCGGGCGTGTCCACGGTAGGGTATTTTGGCTTTCTCTTGGTGCCGCCGCTGGTGGGCTTCATCGCCGAGGCGGCTAATTTGCGCTGGTCGTTTGGGCTGATGGCCTTGTTTGGCGGGCTGGTGGTGTGGCTGGTGCGGCGAGTGGTTAGCTCGCCGCCCGCGTAACCCCACCCCCGGCCCCTCCCCTCCGGGAGAGGGGAGCCGGACGACTACTCACGCAACCTAACGAATGGCTCCCCTCTCCCGGAGGGGAGGGGCCAGGGGTGGGGTCACCGCGCCAAGGCTACTTTTACCCGGTGAATACCGAAGACACCTCCCCCACCCCGCACCGCCATTTCGTCCTCTACAAGCCCTACGGCTACCTCAGCCAGTTTGTGAGCGCCTTTGCGCTGGAAGCCCGTAAAAAGCGCTTTCTGGGCGAACTCTTCGACTTTCCGCCCGGCACCATGTCCATCGGCCGGCTCGATGAGGACAGCGAGGGCCTGCTGCTGCTCACCACCGACGGCCGCGTGAGCGAGGTAATCCGCAGCCGGCACGTCGAAAAGGAGTACTACGTGCAGGCCGACGGGCTCGTCACCGACGAGGCGCTGGCGCAGCTGCGGGCGGGCGTCGCCATCAGCATTCAGGGCGTGCCCTACCGCACCGGGCCGTGCCAGGCGCGGCGGCTGGCGGGGCCGCCCGCGCTGCCCCCGCGCCCGCGCCCCGTGCGCGACGACCGCCACGGCCCCACCAGCTGGATTTCGATTACGCTTACCGAAGGTAAGTTTCGGCAGGTCAGGAAGATGACGGCCGTCGTGGGCTTTCCCACGCTGCGGCTGGTGCGGGTGCGCATCGGGCCGCACACGCTAGGTGGGCTGCCGCCCGGCGGCGTGCGCGAGGTGCCCGACCCGGCGGCGGGCTGATTTCTTCAAATAATCCCACCAATTAGGGTTGGTTTAGGCTTATTCGCTAGTTTTAGCCGCAATTTCTCCCGTAACTTGGGCCAAAATAGCGGGAATCTACCGCCTCGTTTTTTTCTTTGTTTAAGAAAGCCCACTGGCTATTCCGCGCCCCGCACCCCTATGGCAAAAGCACAGACTAATTTCGGTAAACAGGAAGCCGAAAAGAAGCGTCAGCAAAAGAAAAACGAGAAAGAAGAACGCCGCCTCGCTCGCCAGGCCAACAAGGCCCAGGGCGAAGAGGATATGTTTGCCTACGTAGACGAAAACGGCAACATCACGACCACCCCGCCCGACCCAACCAAGAAGAAGGAAATTGCCCTCGAAAGCATCCGCATCGGCGTAGCCCGGCAGGAAGACCGCGAGCCCGAAGACACCCAGCGCACCGGCGCGGTTACGTTCTTCAACTCGGCCAAGGGCTACGGCTTTATCAAGGACGCGGCCAGCCAGGAAAGTATTTTCGTGCACGCCAACAACCTCGGCGGCCTCACCATCACCGAAGGCGACAAAGTGACCTTCGAGACCGAGCCCGGCATGAAAGGCCCCACCGCCGTGCGCGTCAAAAAGACTGCCTAGCGCCGGCCCCCGGCCCCGCTTAGCACCACTTTAGCAACAGGCAGCCGCTTGCCCAGCGGCTGCCTGTTGGCGTTTTCGGGCGGCCGGGCGGCCGCCCGGCCAATTGCCCCCAGCCCGGTGCCGGCCGCATTTTCGGCGGGGCAGCGCTATCTTCGTAGCTACTGGCCTTGGCCCGAGCGGAAGCTGCCGAATCACTTGGCCCCGGCGGCTAGCCGCGGCCGCCGCCGCCGCGCCGCAAACGCGGCCCCCGCCGGGGCACTTTGGGTGGCTTGGTGCACTGCCCCAATCCTACTTTCCGGCCCGGCCGGGAATCAAAAGCCGCTATAATCGCTTATTACTAGTTGCCTGTTCGCAAACAGGTTTTTGAGAACCCTATCCCCCCTTCATGGCCAGAGCCCAGACATCATTCGGCAAGAAAGAAAACGAAAAAAAGCGCTTGCAAAAGCGCAACGACAAAGACGAGAAGCGCAAAGAGCGCCAGGCCAATGCCGTGCCCGGCCAGGGCCTGGAAGAAATGATGGCCTACGTCGATGAGAACGGCAACATTACTTCGACGCCGCCCGACCCCACGCGCAAGCGCAAGGAAATCGCCCTCGAAAGCATCCAGATTGGGGTGCCCAAGCAGGAAGACCGCGAGCCCGAGGACGTTATCCGCACCGGCACGGTGTCCTTCTTCAACGACTCGAAAGGCTACGGCTTCATTCGCGACGCGGCCAGCCAGGAAAGCATTTTCGTGCACGCCAATAACCTCGGCGGCCTCACCATCACGGAGGGTAATAAGGTAACCTTTGAGGTAGAGCCCGGCATGAAAGGCCCCACCGCCGTGCGCGTGAAAATGAGCGCCTAAGCACGCGCCGCTTTTCACCCACCAGACTTCACAACGCTACGGCGGCCCCTCGGGCCACGCCGTAGCGTTTTTGCTTTCCGGGGTTTTCCTATATTGCCGCCGCAATTCTGCACCGCACGCTTTATTTCCTTTTCTTGATGGACTACTTTTTACACGCGTTAAAGAATTACGCCGTGTTTTCGGGCCGCGCCCGCCGGCGCGAGTACTGGATGTTCACGCTGTTTCAGCTCATTTTCAGCGCCGTGGCTCTTGCCATCGATTACACGCTGGGCATCAACCTGATTTCGGGCATTTTCTCGCTGGCGATGCTGATTCCGGGCTTGGCCGTGAGCGTGCGCCGGCTGCACGACGTTAATAAAAGTGGCTGGTTTCTGCTTATCCTGTTCGTGCCACTGGTAGGTGCCATCTGGCTGCTGGTGCTGGACTGCACCGAGGGCACGCGCGGCCCCAACCAGTACGGCCCCGACCCCAAGGGCGAGGTAGAAGTTAACCCGATGCTGTATTAGTATCAGCCCAACGCACGCAGTAAAACGAGCTTGATGCCTAAAAAAAGCGGCGACTGCCCTGGGAGCAGTCGCCGCTTTTTGTTACTAAAATGCCGGCTTTCAGGCCCGGCCCAGGCGCCGCAGAAACACGACGTGCGAGACGATGGCCTGCCACATTTTGGGGTATTCCTGGTAGGGCACGCCAAACTCGGCGCAGGTCTGGCGGATAATCTTGCTGAGCTGCGGGTAGTGCACGTGCGATATTTTGGGGAATAAATGGTGCTCGACCTGAAAATTGAGCCCACCTACCAGCCAGCTAATCAGGCGATTGCTGGTAGCAAAATTGGCCGTGGTGCGCAGCTGGTGCACGGCCCACTCGTCCTCCATTTTGCGGGTAGTGGCGTGGGGCACCGGAAAGGCCGTGTGCTCGACGGTGTGCGCCAGCTGAAACACGATGCTAAGCGTAAAGCCCGCCACGGCCATAGCTACGCCGAAGCCCAGCAGCCAGCCCCAAAATCCTACCATGTACACCGGCAGCCCGATAAACAGCCCCAGGCTCAAGGCTTTAAAGCCCCAGAACACGAAGTGGTCGGTGCGGGCCATGGGCCGCAGCGCCACCGAGCCGATGCGGCGGGTGAAGTACTTTTGGTAGTCCATCACAAACACCCAGGAGAGGTAGAGCAGGCAATATAAAACCCAGAAATAGAGGTGCTGAAAGCGGTGGGCACGGTGGCGCTTTTGGTCGGGGGTCATGCGCATCCAGGGCTGGATGTCGAGGTCATCGTCGACGCCGTCGATGTTGGTGTACATGTGGTGCACGGTGTTGTGCTTGGCGTCCCACATGTAGCTGCTGCCGCCCAGCACATTGAGCGTGAAGGCCGCCACGCGGTTCAGCCACGGGTGGCGGCTAAAACTACCGTGCGCCCCGTCGTGCATCACGTTGAAGCCCACCAGGGCCACCACCGTACCCAGCGCCACGCATTCGGCCAAAGCCCAGCCCAGCGCGGGCGTGAAGAAAACCAGGTGCACGTAGAGCGCCACCAGGGTGCTCACCAGCAGGGCGGCCTTAGCCAGCAGGGCGCGGTCGCCGGTTTGGGCCTTGGCTTCGGTTTGGAAATACTGGGCGGCGCGGCGCTTGAGCTCGGCATGAAACGAGCGCGAGGGCGCGAATTTGGGCAGGGATACGGACATAGGCTCGGAAAGACCAGCTACTACGCCCCGGCTCGGTCAGCCGCGGGGGCGGGGCCGCCCTTACCCTCGGGCAAAATCGCAGCCAACTTCTGCGCCTTGCACAAGCCAATCTCAACCGTCGCCCCTAACCGGGCAGCGCCCCCCAAAGGTAGGGCCGCCAGCCAGCGGGGGCGGGTGGTGCCTTGCAACGCGGCCGGCGGCAAAAGAGTGCTATATAAACAAGCCGGTGTTTCTACAACGAGCCAGCGGGCAACTTTTTGCCGGCGGCATTGCCGGCCGGCTATATTTAGCGCGCTACCTCTCGCTTACCTTAACATTATGCGCAGCACCTTTACCCTTCTCTTGTTGCTTGCCGCCTTTTCGGGCCCGGTGGCCCGTGGCCAAAGCCCGCAGCGGCCGGCCGGGGCGCGCCAGCCGGCCGCCACCACAGCGCCTAAGCCCGCCGCCTCGGACGAGCTGCGCCAAACAGTGGCTCGGCTCGACGCGGAGCTGTTTGCCGCCTTCAACGCTAAGGACGTGCCCAGGCTTATGTCCTACTTTGCTGACGACCTGGAGTTTTACCACGACAAAGGTGGGCTTTCCGACTTCGCCCAAACCAAGGAAAGTTTTGCGCGCCTGTTTGCCCAATCGCCCGACATCACCCGCACGCTGGTGCCGGGCAGCCTAGCGGTGTATCCCATCAAGGGCTACGGGGCCATGCACATCGGCACGCAGCGGTTTTGCCACGTCGAAAACGGCCGCCAGGACTGCGGCAATTCCAAATTTGTGATGGTGTGGCAGCAGCAGGGCAACACCTGGAAAATCACCCGCGTGGTGAGCTACGACCACTGAGAACCCAGCCCAAGCCCAGGCTGCCTGTGCAAGCATGGGCGCAGCTACCGGGGCCCCGCCAGCTCCGAGTAGTCGGCCAGCCGCCGCAGCTGGGCCGGCTCATACACTTGCCCGGCCTTCACCACCAGCCGCACCTGCCGGATGTCGCGGATGGTAGCCAGCGGGTCGCCGTCGATAATAACTAAATCGGCCTGCTTACCCACATCGAGCGAGCCGGCGCGGGCGTCCAGGTTCAGGGCGCGAGCGGCGGCGATGGTGGCCGTTTGCAGGGCCTGCATGGGCGTGAGGCCGCCCTGCACGTACAGCTCCAGCTCGCGGGCAAGGCTGGTGCCGGGAAAGCCCATGTCGGTGCCCGCCACCACGGCGATGCCGTGGGCGTGCAGCGCCTGCACGAGGCGCGGGTAGCTAGCTATATAAGGCGCCATTTTGGCGGCCTCAGCGGGCTCCGTACCCATGTTCACGTACAGCGCCTGCAAGGCCTGCGGCAGCCGCAGGTAGCCGGGCTCGATGGCCATAATATCGTCTTTGGTCGAGCGGTACGCCAGCTCAAACACGCCCACTGTAGGGTCGATTACGGTGCGGTGGGCTTTGAGAAAAGCAAACACGCGGGCGGCCGTGGTATCGGTGAGGATAACCGAGCCATCGGCATTGCGCCGCAGCAGCCGCACCACGTAGTTGAGGTGGTTGACCTGGTCCATGCCGGCGGCTACGCCTTGCAGCAGGGTCATGCCATCGGGAATATGACCCGTAACGGTGAGGCCCAGGCGGTGCGCCTCGGTGCACACGGCCCGCACGACGGCGGGCTTTACTGAGCTGTAGAGCTTGATTTGGGCAAAGCCGTGGGCCTTGTAGCGCTGCACCAGCCGCACGGCTTCGGCCGGGGTGTTGGCCAGCTCGATGCCCAGGGTGCGCTCGCCGGTGCCGTCGATAAGGCCGGCCTTGAGGATGCGTGGCCCCACGCCCTGCCCGCCGTCGATGGCGCGCTGCACGGTATTTATGTAGGCAAATTCGTTGCCGCAGTCGCGCACCGTCGTCACGCCGGCCGCCAGGTAGGCCGGCCCCCACTCGGCCTGCTGAAAGTGGGCGTGCATGTCCCAGAGGCCCGGCAGCACGGTTTTTCCTTGAGCCTGAATCACGCGGGCCTGCTTGGGCACGGCCACACTGGCCGCCGGCCCCACTTTGGTAATCTTACCGCCCTCCAGCAGCACCACGGCATCAGGGATGCGGCGGCCGCGCACCACGTCTACCACCGTGCCGCCCACGATGGCCAGCGGCGGGGCCGAAGTCACCTTTTGGGCGGCGGCCACCGCGCCCATTTCGGCCCGAAACAACCGCATGCCGTGCCGCGCCGCCCGTGCCACCAGCGCGGGCAGCAGCGCCGCGTAGGGCTGGGCCAGCAGCTCCAACTTGTCGCCCTCGGCGTCGATGGTGATGAGGCCTACGAGGTTGCCCTGCTGGTCGGTCCAGAGCAGTTCGTTGCCCCACACGAGGCCCTTGAGCACGTAGCGCCGCAGCCGCAGCGGCCGGTTCTGAAATTGCAGCGTGTCCGCCCCGTCTTCGCGGATGCGGACCGTGCCGCCGGGCAGCAGCGCCAGGCTGGCGGGGCGGCCGTGCTGCTGCCAGTAGCGCAGCAGCAGCCACTGCCCAATGCCCGGCGCGTAGCCTGCCACCGGGAAGCTCAGGGCCGGCCGCGACTCGGTACGCACCACCTCATCGACGCGGATGCGGGCCTGCCCATCGGCCCCCAGGCGCACCGTGTCGTTGATGCTGCTGAAGCGCGAGGTCTGCCCCTTCACGGCCAGGCGCAGCGGCTCGCCGGCGGGCGTGGTGGCGATTTGGGCGGTGAGCGCCACCGGCGAGCCCCGGTCCACGAACCGGAAAGCGACGTCGTAGGTGTACGCCTGCGGGGTGCGCGTGAGGCGGTAGGTTTCCTTGCCGATGCGCTGCGCGAACTTGTGCAGCAGGAAGGTGGCCGTGTCGGCGGGGGCCGTTTGGGCACGGGCGGCGAGCGGGAGGGCGAGGGCGGCGGCGAGGAGTAGGTAAAATTGACGCATATTCTATCCTAGTGCTATTCGAGTACGCAAAGTATACTACATTGCAATACCGCCCAGCAGGTGCCTTACAGTAAACTGAGACAGAAAGCAAAAGATAGCCCCGTAAGATGAATCTAAAGAACCTTATTGCAAAAGGATATTTTCCAAAGGAGCTACCACCGTCCTTTATTACTTATTATTTTTCTAACAAGCTAGATGACATTGAAAAAGAATGGGTGTTAATAAATGAAAAAGTTCAAAGGAAATTTAGTGGAACAAGATGCACTGACTTTAGTATACCTAAGGTTGGAATAAACAGACGCAAGCTAAGCATACCAAATCCATTAAGCCAATTACAACTATCGAAATGCATTTCCGATAATTACACAGAAATAAATAAAGTATTTTCCTCAAAAATATCTGCTAGCATACCAGTTCATACTCCTTCTGGAACAAGAAGTCTAAGAACAAAGCTCACTTATGGTGACTTCAGGAGGTCTGGAGCCTTAGATTCGTTTGCAAAAGTTTATGAAATCAAAACTGATATAGCGAGATACTATCACACAATTTATACACATATAATACCCTGGGTACTACATACTAAACCTGTTGCAAAAGCAAGAAGAAGAGACGAAACCTTACTTGGAAATACTCTTGACAGGTTGATTAGGCAATGCCAGTCGGGTCAAACTATCGGGATACCTGTTGGACCTGATACCTCTTTAATTATTGCCGAAATAATTGGATGCTGGATAGATAGTGAATTTTCAAAAAAACTTACCGATTTTGTAGGCTATAGGTATGTCGATGACTTCAATTTCTTTTTTTCTTCTGTAGAACAAGCGGAAAAAGCTATAAGAGTTTTACAAGAACTATTTACTTCGCTCAATCTCGACATGAACGAAGGAAAAACTAGTGTTACCCGCTCACCACACTTTTTTGATAACGGATGGTCATATATACTCGCTAATTACAGATTCTCTACTGACCAGAGAAAGCAACTGTATGATATAATTAGATTTTTTGATATTTCCTTTAAATTCTCCATAGAATTTCCATCAGACAGCGTCCTGAAATACTCTATAAAGGTACTTAATAGCTTATCAGCTGAGCCTGGGAACTGGTCCTTCTTTGAATCATTACTAATGAAGACGGCGATAACAGAGCCAGCAACGCTGCAAGAATTCTCATACATAATGTATAAAAATAGAAGCAGAGTAGATATCAGCAAGATAACAGATGTCGTTTATACATTACTAGAGGAGCATATTTATAAAGGCCATTCTTTTGAAACTTGCTGGGCTTTATGGCTAGCGAAAATGTTCAAGATAAAGATACCAGCTAAAATATCAAACAGCTTATTAGAATTTATTGACCCGTGCTGTCTTATCATGGTATTAGATTTACGTGAATAGGGCTTAATACCTATAAATACGAAGGTTAGTCATTTATTAGACTTTTTTGATGAAGAATCATTGGTTAATGAATACTGGATTTTTATATACGAGGCATTATACCATAAGTGGCTTACGCCTAAAGACCCTAAAATCATTGATAAGCACCCTTTTTTCAAAATTTTAAAAAGTAATAATATTTCTTTCTATCATTCCAAGAAAATCATCAAGCCCAAAGCCCCAAAAGTTATCAACAACAGCAATCTTCCTAATATAAGTGACTTAACTAATGACGAGCTGGCTTTCTTATTCAACTTTAATACACTTGATTATATGTAGCCAACTACCCAGCTACCTGATTCAAAGTTTATTTATATAAAAATTTAAATTTATTCAGTAAGTACTTCATACAAACGCAAAAGAGGCTGAAGCTCCTATAGCCTCAGCCTCTTTTGCGTTTCTGCCGCAGGGCAGGGCATTACATATGAATCGCCCGGTCCTCGGTAGCCGCCGGCTCCCATTCGCCCACCACGATGCCCGTGCGCTTGATTTCTTGCACGAAGGGATTCCAGTCGGCGAACTGTTCGGGCGAGAAGGTATGCGGCTCGATGTCAACAAACTGCTTCTGAGCAATGGTAGCCCCAATCAGGCCCACGTCCTGAAAGCCGAACCCAGTGAATTCATCGGCCACCAAAGCCACATCAATATCCGAAAACTCCCGCTGTTCATTACGGGCATAAGAACCGAACAGCACCACCTTCCGCAAGGACACTTGCTGCTGCACGGCTCCGGCAAAGGCTTGCACCCGTGCTAGGGCAACTGATTGAGTAAGCATAAGCGCAGGTCGGTTACGTCTTGTAAAACAGACTGAGTGAACGATTGGGTTGCCAGCTGCCGCAGGTTGGCGGTGTAGCTTTCATAACGTCCTTCCAATTGAAAAGTATTCAACTGCTGGAGTAACCATTAGCGAAGGTCCGGTAACGTCGGAAGTCAATACCCAAGTTAGGTTTACTGCAAACTGCGTCTACGTCGAATTACTGACCAGCTCGCGAGCAGCAGTACCTCAGCCGTAACAGTTGTTATTGCTGTTGGCGTAGCGTATTCCGATGGACACGGTGGGCAAGGCGCTCCTGGCAGGCACTGTTCACACGCTGTTCCAACGTAACGATTCCATTGGTAGCTACCTAGGATGGCTATGGCCAATGCCAGAGCTAATAATATTTTGGTTGTGCCTGCCATAAAAAGAAGCCGCCGTAGCAACTAATGTAGCTACGGCGGCTTGCTTATCAAGCATCCAAGGTATTACATATGAATGGCCCGGTTCTCGGTAGCCGCCAGGCAAGCTTCCTTCATGGCCTCGGCATAGGTGGGGTGCGAGTGGCTCATGCGGGCCACGTCCTCGGCGGAGGCGCGGAACTCCATGGCGGTCACGGCTTCGGCGATGAGGTCGGCGATGCGCGGCCCTATCATATGCACGCCCAGGATTTCGTCGGTGGTTTTGTCGGCCAGCACCTTCACGAAGCCATCGGTGTCGCCGCTGGCGCGGGCGCGGCCGCTGGCTTTGAACGGGAACGAGCCCACTTTGTAGGCCTTGCCTTGCTCCTTGAGCTGCTCCTCGGTGTAGCCCACGCCGGCCACTTCGGGCCAGGTGTACACCACGCCGGGGATGAGCAGGTAGTTGATGTGCGGCTTCTGGCCCACGATGGTTTCGGCCACAAACACACCTTCTTCCTCGGCCTTGTGGGCCAGCATGGCGCCGCGCACCACGTCGCCGATGGCGTAGATGCCGGGCACGTTGGTTTGCAGGTGCTCATCGACCTTGATGCGGCCGCGCTCTTCCATCTGCACACCGGCCGCCTCCAGGTTGAGGCCGGCGGTGTAGGGCACGCGGCCCACGGCCACGAGGCAGTAGTCGCCCTCAAACTTCACTTCCTCGCCCTTGGCGTTGGTGGCGGTCACGGTCACGGCGTCGCCGTCGCGGGTAGCGCCGGTCACCTTGTGGTTGAAAAAGAACTCAATGCCGATTTTGCCCAGCACGCGGCGCAGCTCCTTGCCCAGGCCCCGGTCCATGGTCGGGATGATGCTGTCCATGAACTCGACTACCGACACCTTGGCACCGAGGCGGGCGTACACAGAAGCCATTTCGAGGCCAATCACGCCGCCGCCAATCACTATCATGTGCTTGGGCACTTCGCGGATGTTCAGGGCCTCGGTGCTCGTGATAATGCGCTGCTTGTCCTGCTGGATGAACGGCAGCACCGTGGGCTTCGAGCCAGTGGCGATGATAACGTTCTTGGTTTCAATCTGCTGGGCCTCGCCGCCCGCCAGGGGCGTGATGCTGAGGTGATTCTTATCGACAAAAGCGCCGACGCCTTGCAGCACATCGATTTTGTTTTTCTTCATCAGGTAGGCGATGCCGTCCACGTTGGCCTTCACCACGCCCGCCTTGCGGTCTATCATGCGGTTCATGTCCACCGTCAGGTTGTCGAGCCCGATGCCGTGGTCGGCAAACGCCGTGTGGGCGTTGTGGTAGTGCTCGCTGGAGTCGAGCAGCGCCTTGCTCGGAATGCAGCCCACGTTGAGGCAGGTGCCGCCCAGGGTCGAATATTTCTCGATAAGGGCGGTTTTCAGGCCCAGCTGGGCACAGCGGATGGCGGCTACATATCCGCCAGGGCCTGAGCCGATAACGGCAACATCGTACTGATTCATAATCACAAAAAACAGGTTCGACCAGCCAGCCGGCCAGCCCCGCAAAGATACGCGGGCGTGGCGGGCGAATAACCGCCCGCCACGCCCGCGTTCTCAACAATTAACCCGCTCAACAGGTGCGGCCGAAAGCTACTTAGTTTGCCTGGCTTTTGGCCAGCGCCGCGCCCAGGCCCAGCACCAGCGCATCTTCGCCTGCCCCGATGAGGCTCGTATTGGTGTTGGTTTTCTCGCTGATGGTTTTGCGCAGGTAAAACGTGAGGTAAGTGGCCGCCACCGCGCCCAGCGCGCCCACCAGCGCGCCGCCCGCGAGGCTGCCGCCCTTGGTTTTGTACACCGTAGCGCCGATGAGGGCGCCCGAGGCGGCCCGCACCCCTAGCTGCTGCGGCACAATGCGGTTGGGTGTGTTGGGCAGCTTATCGCCCACCAGCTCGCCGGCAATCAAAAATTTCAGGGCCGTCGCCACGCCCGGCTTGGCTAGAAAGCGCAGCGGTGAGCCTGCCAAAGCCGGTGCCAGCGCCTGCTGCGAAAGGTATTGGCTTAGAAAAGCCGGCCCCGACGTGGCCCGCGAGCCCGCCAGCGCGGCAAAGCCCAGCGCGGGCCAAAATTTGGCGCCGCGCGGCTGGGCAGAAGAAGCTGTCATATAAAAAGGGAGTCAGTGGAAGATTCTGCCGTAGTACGCAAAAGCACGGCTTTTGGGCTAAGCACCTCCCCCTAACGCACAAAAGCCCATCCGAGGCCGGATGGGCTTTTGTGCAGAAAAGTCGGGTCGCCGCCGACTAGTTCGTGGTGGCCGCGTGCGAGCGCGATACCTCCCGGGCAATGGCCAGATTGGTACCGCGGGGGTTCATTACCAAGTAGATGAACTTAGTGCCCGCCGCGTTTGGCTTCAGCACATGCAGCTGCTTGGTGGGCGTGAGGAGGATACCCTCACTGGTCGCGTTGCTGAGTCGAAGCGCGCTTATGGCCTCTGGCTTTTGCTTCACGACCTGCGATTTATTCACTCCTTTACCTAGAAGAACAGCCAGCGCTTGCGCTTGGCCTGCTTGGGCTGGAGCACCACCGGAGTGGCCGGGGCGCTGGCGGCGCTCATTTCCTGCTCGCTATAGCCGCCGTAGCCATACTGCAGCGTGGCCTGGCTACCGGCGGGCACGCGCAGGCTGTAGTTGCCGTTGGCATCGGTGCTGGTGCCGTGGGCAGTACCTTTTTGGAGCACGGTAGCCCCGGCCAGGGGCTCGCCCTTCTCGTTCAGAATGCGGCCGTGCAGCACCACGGTGCGCACTTTGCTCAGCTCGGGCATTTCGCTGGCCGCCGTGAAGGGCGACGAAGCCGACAGGCCAGCCACCGCCGCCGACATAGGCGCACCGGGTAGCTTGGCCGCAGGCAGGTGGTTGGCGGCCATAGAAGCACCAGCCAGCAGCAGGCCCACCGCCCCAAAGCTGAGGACCCGGCGGCGGAAGCGCTGCGGCTGCTGCCGGATGAATTGCAGCTGCTGGCCTACCCAGCCGGGGGCCGTGGTGGCGGCTTCGTCGGCTTGCAGATGGTGCCAGCGCACCACCACCGAGTGGGCTTCGCCAGCATCGCGGCGCAGGTAGTCTTCCACGGCTTGGGCCGACGAGCGGGCCAGGTCGCCGCGCAGATACGCATCGCGGTACACGGGCAGCAGCTCGCCAGTGGTGGGGTCGAAGGGCGTAGCAGTCAGTTTCATAAATTTAAACGTGAAAAGGAGGTGGAAAATAGGATATGCGTAAGCTGAATAAATACTAGTGATACTTAATCTAGAAGCTGCTTATTGCTAGCAATAAGCAGCTTAGTGGCCTGTTGCATTAGCTCACGGGCCAGCGCCAGGTTGGTTTCGTGGGCATCCACAACGAGGTAGATGAACTGCTGGCCGCCGGGCTGTAGCCGCAGCAGGTGCAACTGCGAAGCCAGGGTGGTCAGCAGCTCGGACAGTTGCTCGTCGGCCTGGCCCTGGGCGGCCTGGCTGGCATGCAGCTGCTGCACGATGGCGCGCCAAAAAGGCGTAGTACTCCCCGGCTTCAGCTGCGGCTGGCTGGTGTAGCTGGCCAGTACCTGCCCCGACTCGGTTTCCGCCACCATTACCAGTAGCAGCTCGGGCAGCTCGGCCAGCAAATGGCGCAGAGCGGCTTCGGCGGCAGCAGCCCCGGTGGCGGCCACCACCCGGTGCAGTGGCGGCCGCCCCAGGCTGGGCAGATGACGTAAAAACGGAAAATTCATACTAACCGATTCAGCAAGCACCCGGTAGACTTAAAAGACAACAAGGTAAAATTAAGGCAAAAATCGCAACCTGCAAGAAATAGTATTTTCTTCTTAAAATACAACTTAAAAATTTGTTCAACTTATTATTAATCAATACTAAACAAAACATGAAATTACCGCTCGCCTATATTTTTTACCCAAGCAAAGCTCGCTAAATAGTTGGCTGTGAAAAAATGATACTAATCAGTAAAAATCGTAACCATCCTGACTGAATAGCTGGCTTTACCCTAGCCTCAACTTCGAATAATTTAATATTTACTGGCCGCAATGCCATCGCGCCCCGCCCTGCCGCCAGCCGAGAGGCCAGCAAGCAAAGCGGGGCGCAAGCAACTTCTTCGATGAGCGCGAACTCTAATCGTACATCGTGGCTATCTCAATCAGCCGGGCGGGTTTCAGTATCGTAATCTGGCTGCCCCGCGTGGTAATGATGCCCATCTCTTTGAGCTCCGAGAGCAGACGGCTCACTGTTTCCTTGGCCGTGCCCACCAGCGCGGCCAGGTCTTCGCGCCCCAGCGCAATGCGAAAAGGCAGTTCCTGCCCTTCTTGCTGAAAGGTCTCCATTACGAAAACCAGGGCGCCCGCCAGGCGCTCGCGCACCGGCTTGTAGGCCAGGTGCAGCATGCGCTGCTCAGCTTGGCCCAGCGAGCGGGCGAGCAGCTGCATCAGCGCCGTCGAAAACTGCAGATTGCCCTGGACCAGCCGCAGGAAATCGGGCCGGGGCACCATACACACCACGCAATCTTCGAGAGCCACCGCCGACGACGTGTAGCGGGTGCCAGCCAGCAGCGCCCGGTAGCCCAGCACATCGCCCGCATGAAAGAGATTGATTATCTGCTCTTTGTTATCGCCCCCGGCCTTCGAGAGCTTGATTTTGCCCTGGTATACGCAATAAAAGCCCAGGGCCTGGCTGCCCTCCTGGTAGATGACTTGGCCTTTTTGGTAGTGTTGCGTCGTTTTATTAGCGGCCACGAGTTCTAGCTCATCAAGGGCGCAACAGGCCATGAGCGGATTGCCACGTTGCGGACACGACTGGCAGCTTGGGTTAGGGAAACGTAACATGTAGTAGCGGAAAGGTATATAGCAGACATATCAAAATTACTTCATTATTAAAAAAAAGTACAAGGTGCGATATACGTATTTAACGAAATAAACTACGTATTTACTGCAGATTATCAGCAGGTCTAGTTAGCTAGAAATAAAAAGGCCTATTCTTAAAAAAAGAATAGGCCTTTTTAGAATGCAATTTTATCTTTTATACACCCAATAGCAGACGGGTCGGGTCTTCAAGTAGCTCCTTCACGCGCACCAGAAACGATACTGATTCGCGGCCGTCGATGATGCGGTGGTCGTAGCTCAGGGCCAGGTACATCATGGGGCGAATCACTACTTGGCCGTTCTCGGCTACGGGGCGCTGAATGATGTTGTGCATGCCCAAAATGGCCGACTGCGGGGCATTAATGATGGGCGTGCTCATCATGGAGCCAAAAATGCCGCCGTTGGTGATGGTAAAGGTGCCACCCGTCATCTGCTCGATGGTGAGCTTGTTTTCGCGGGCCAGGCCGGCGAGGCGCACTACTTCTTTTTCCACGCCATCGAAGCTCAGCTTTTCGGCGTTGCGAATCACGGGCACCACCAGGCCCTTGGGGGCCGATACGGCGATGCTGATATCGCAGAAGTCGGAGTACACAATGCTATCGCCATCAATGTAGGCGTTCACGGCGGGCCACTCTTTCAGGGCCACGCACACGGCTTTGGTAAAGAACGACATAAAGCCCAGGCCCACACCGTTTTTCTCCTTGAACTTGTCCTTGAACTTGTTGCGCAGGTCCATGATAGGCTGCATGTTCACCTCGTTAAAGGTGGTGAGCATGGCCGTTTCGTTTTTCACCGATACCAGGCGGCGCGCCACCGTCTTGCGCAGGTTGCTCATGCGCTCGCGGCGCTGGCCGCGCTCGCCAGCTGCTGGTTGCGGGCTGCTGGTTGCTGGTTTTGCAGCGGGGGCCGCCGCCGGAGCCGGCGCGGCGGGCCTGGCTTGCGCGTTTTGGGCGTCTTCTTTCGTGATGCGACCATCGCGGCCCGTGCCATTTACCTCGGCGGCGTTGATGCCTTTTTCACCCAAGATTTTGCCGGCGGCTGGCGAGGGCACGCCGGTGGCGTAGGTGCTGGCACCGCTAGCGGCGGCCGGCGAAGCGGCCGGAGCCGACGTAGCAGCGGCCGGGGCGCTGGCAGCCGGGGCCGCCGCGGGTGCCCCGCTCCCACCCTCAATGCGGGCGATTACAGCGCCAATGCTGATGGTGTCGCCTTCCTGCACGGCGTGGCGCAGCGTACCGCTGCCCTCGGCGGGCAGCTCAAACGTGGCCTTGTCCGATTCGAGTTCGGCGATTACTTCGTCGCGGCTCACTTGCGCGCCGTCGGGCTTGAGCCACTTGGCCACCGTTACCTCAGTAATAGACTCGCCTACGGCGGGAATTTTCATCTCGACCGTAGCGGCGGCTGGCGCAGCAGGTGCGGCGGCGGGAGCGCCGGGTGTGGCGGGGCTGCTGTCGGGGCGGTCGGCGGGTTGGCCGCCGTAGCCGGCTTGGTCGCTGGCGGCGGGGTTTTGCTCGCCCTGCGTGAGGGCGTCGCCGCCCGTGGCAGCCAGCGCGGCCTGGCCGTTGCTGGCCGGCGCACCCGCGCCGTCGAGCTGGGCAATAGCCGTACCGATACCAATGGTTTCGCCTTCGGCCACCAGAATCTTAAGGTTGCCGTCAGCTTCGGCGGGCAGCTCAAACGTGGCCTTGTCCGATTCAAGCTCGGCGATTACTTCGTCGCGCTTTACGGCCTCGCCGTCTTTCTTGAGCCACTTGGCAATGGTGACTTCGGTAATGGATTCGCCGACGGCGGGAATTTTGATTTCGGTGGGCATTGGGGCAGAGAATAGTATAGGCAAAGAAACGGCGCTACTGAATAGTCAACCGGCTGCTGAAAATAAAAAGGGAGGGTGGGCTGCGGCCGCCGCGGCTCGATAAACTCAGGCTGAAATGACTAGTCGAGCGTCTTAGCTACCTCGTTGGTTTCCTTGATTTGCTCGTCGGCCACGTCCTCGCGGCGTTCGCCGAAGGCGCGGGCCACGATTTCTTTTTGCTCCTTTACGTGCACTTTGTTGTAGCCGGTCGCGGGCGAGGCCGAGGGCTTGCGGGCCACCACGTCTTCTAGCTCGCGGCGCATAAAGCGCAGCAGGTAGTTCCAGTAGCCCATGTTTTCGGGCTCTTCCTGCACCCAGTACACTTTCGCGCCGGGGTACTTGGCTAGCTCGGCGTCGAGTTGCTTTTTGGGGAAGGGGTGTAGCTGCTCTAGGCGCACGAGGGCCACGTCCTTGCGGTCGGATTTCTGCTGCTCGTCGAGCAGGTCGTAGTAGACTTTGCCCGAGCACAGCAACACTTTCTCCACTTGGCTGGCCTCGGCGAAGCCGTCGCCCAGCACTTCCTGGAAGCGGCCGCTCGTGAAGTCTTCCACCGGCGACACGCAGAGCGGGTTGCGCAGCATCGACTTGGGCGACATCACCACCAGCGGCTTGCGGAAGCTCCAGGTGAGCTGCCGGCGCAGGGCGTGGAAGAAGTTGGCCGGCGTCGTGATGTTGGCTACTACAATGTTGTTCTCGGCGGCCAGCTGCAAGAAGCGCTCGGGGCGGGCGTTGGAGTGCTCGGGGCCCTGGCCTTCGTAGCCGTGGGGCAGCTGCATCACGATGCCGTTCATGCGCTGCCACTTGCTCTCGGAGCTCACCACGAACTGGTCAATCATGGTTTGCGCGCCATTGGCGAAGTCGCCGAACTGCGCTTCCCAAATCACGAGCGCCGTGGGGTTAGCCATCGCGTAGCCAAATTCGAACCCCAGCACTGCGTACTCGCTCAGCAGCGAGTTGAAGATATTCAGCGGCTGGTGCTCGCCTTCTAGGTGGTTCAGCGAGTTGTACGGGGCCGAGGTTTCGGCATCGTGCAGCACCGCGTGGCGGTGCGAGAAGGTGCCGCGCTGCACGTCCTGGCCACTCACGCGCACCGTGTGGTTTTCGCTCATCAGCGAGCCGTAGGCCAGCAGTTCGCCGGCCGCCCAGTTGAGCGTGCGGGTTTCGTAGAACATTTTGCGGCGCTCCTTCAACAGGTTATCAATCTGCTTGATGGGCCGGAAATTCTCGGGGATGGTCGTCAGGGCCTTGGCCACGCGCTCCACCACTTCTTCGCTGATGCCGGTTTCCGGCGACTGCTCGAAGTCTTCGTTGGTGCTGCGGCGCAGCGTGCGCCACTCGTTTTCGAGCGCCTGGTACTTATAAGGCAGCGGCTGCTGCTTCACTTGGTCGAGGCGGGCTTGCAGCATGTCGCGGAACTCCTTGTCCATCTGGTTGGCCAATTCCGCATCCACGTCGCCGCGCTTTACCAGCGTGGCGTTGTACACCTCGCGCGGGTTGGGGTGCTTCGAAATGACGTTATAGAGCGTAGGCTGGGTGAACTTGGGCTCGTCCGACTCGTTGTGGCCGTGGCGGCGGTAGCACACCATGTCGATGAAGATATCGGCGTGGAACTGCTGGCGGTACTCGGTTGCCAGGCGCACGGCAAACACCACCGCCTCCGGGTCGTCGCCGTTGACGTGTATCACCGGCGCATCGATAATCTTGGCCAGGTCGGTGCTGTAGATAGACGAGCGAGCATCTTCAAAATCAGTGGTAAAGCCTACCTGGTTGTTAATCACGAAGTGAATCGTGCCGCCCGTCTTGTAGCCTTCGAGCTGCGACATCTGCGTCAGCTCGTAGCCGATGCCCTGGCCCGCCAGCGCCGCATCGCCGTGGATGAGAATGGGCAGAATCTGGTGGTAGTCACCATCGTACTGGTGCTCGATTTTGGCCCGCACGAAGCCTTCTACGACCGGGTTCACCGCCTCCAGGTGCGAGGGGTTGGGTGCTAGTTTCAGGTTGACTTTCTCGCCGTTGGTGGTCGTTACCTCCGACGAGTAGCCCATGTGGTACTTCACGTCGCCGTCGCCCATGGTGAGGTCAGGCGTGGCAGTGCCCTCAAACTCACTGAAAATCTGCTCATAGGTCTTGCCCATGATATTGGCGAGCACGTTGAGGCGGCCGCGGTGGGCCATGCCTATCATCACTTCCTTCACGCCTAGCTCGGCGCCCCGGTTGATAATGGCATCAAGCGCCGGAATGGCCGTTTCGCCACCTTCCAGCGAGAAGCGTTTTTGACCTAAGAATTTGGTGTGCAGAAAATTTTCAAAAACCACTGCCTCATTCAACTTCTTGAGGATTCGCTTTTTATACTCCACATCGGGGTTAAAAGCCAGTGCGCCGTGCTCGGCTTTCTCCTGAAACCAATCCAGAATCTGCGGGTCGCGGATATAGGTAAACTCGAAGCCCACCGTACCCGCGTAGATGCTGGTAAGCGCCGCCACAATCTCGCGAAGGGTGGCATTTTGGCCTAGGCCCAGCAATTCGCCCTGGCGAAATTTTGCATCCAAATCGCTGTCGCTCAGGCCAAAATCAGCGAGGCTTAGGCGCTCCTTACGGTCCTTGCGCTCGCGCACGGGGTTAGTTTTGGCGCGCAGGTGGCCTCGGCTGCGGTAGGCGTGAATGAGGTTACGCACGGCCGTTTCCTTGTCACTGGCGGGCGCGCCTTTAGCAAGCGGGCCGGCATCATTGGTCGAAGCATCAGTTTTAAGGACACCGTAGCCATCGGGCTGGGGAACGGGGCCGGGTGCCTCACCAACCCTGGGGGCGGGTGTGGCAGTGCCGTTGGTGCCGTTTTTGGCCCCCTCAGTACCGGGCACTACAGGCGCCCCCTCCGGAAACTGCTGCGAAAAATCATAGCCCTCAAAAAACTTACGCCAGCCAAAATCAACTGATTCGGGGTTCTGCTGGTACGCTTGGTAAAGCGTTTCGATGGCCGCCACGTCAGCGTTGGCGATATAGGAGTAAGTATCCATTAGGAGTGGGAATTGAAAAGGCTACGGGAAGCGGCGCAAAAATAAACTGCCTGATTCTAAACTAAAAACCTGTATTCGGTTTCACAAATTGGCTTTTTAATCAATCAGTTATCTACGACGCTATTATAGTTGTACTTAAAAAAGTTTACCAAGCTAACGTAAAAAGCTGAATTGAGCGCCAGTTATTTTAGCGAAAAAGCCCGCCGTGCAGCACAGGGCAGCAACGACGGGCTTGGTTTGCAGGTGCCTATTTACTTGGTAGCCGCCATCTTATAGATGCGGAACGGCTCGTGCGCTGGGGCTACGCCCTTGTTCCAGTTGGGGGTTAGGTCCAGTTCCGACACGGTGAAGTAGATGCTCTTACCATCGGGGTCCCAGGCAAAGGTGTCAGGCCATTGCAGGCGTTCTTCTTTTACGAGCGTTTCGAGCTTGCCATCGGGCGAGCGGCGCAGAATCTCGCCTCCTTCGAAGGCCGTGAGGTAAAGGTTGTTTTTGCTGTCGATTTCCATCCCATCGCAGGCGGGTGCATCAGCCAGCTTTTCAGGAGCGGCGTTTACTTGGGCAGCACTCAGGGCCGGGTTACGCAGCACTTCGGTCTTAATGCGATACAACTCGTGGCCCGACAGTGCTCGATAGTACAGATATTGATTATCAGTACTTAGCGCGATACCATCGGCCTTAAAAGAGCCGGGCTTGCCAGCAGGGTCGATGAGGGCATGGCCCTGGGCTTTGGTCACGAAGCCAGGCGTGGGTAGCGTGGAGGGCTGCTGCTTGAGCAGGGCGCGCGAGGTGCCGGTTTTCAGGTCTACTACTACCAGCGAGCCGGTGCCCGACTCGGTCAGGTAGGCGTACTGGTTTTGCAGGTCGATGCGCACGTCGTTGAGGTACGATTTGCGCGGGGCCACGGCCTCGGGGATGGCAATAGTGCGCACCACTTTGCTGGTAGCAGGGTCGGTTTCAACCAGTTTGGGGCCGCCGGGCACGGTGTATTTGAGGCCGGGCGAGGCGGGGTCTACTATCCAGAGGTGGCCTTTGGTATCGACGTAGCCGGCCTGCGGGCAAATCCAGTGCTTCTGGGGCTCGTTGCGGAGCGAGTCGTTCCACATGCACCAACTGGCGTCGGGGTAAGGCGCGAGGGTATTCTTGCCCGTTACGAGTGCCACTGGGAAAGTAGGATTATAATCCCAGCGGGGCGAAAAGGCGAAAATTTTGCCACCCGGCGCCACGGCCACGCCGGTAATTTGCGGGGCGTTGATTTCGGCCACGATGCTGAGCGGCGAGTTGGCGGGGGCCGGGGCGGGTACGTGCGCGGCGGTCGAGTCGGCGGGCATGGTGCCACGGGCTTGGTTGGTGGCGGCATCGTTGCCGTTGCAAGCGCCTACCAATAGGCCAGCGGCTACCACGGCGGCGGGCGCCACGGCGCTTTTAGGAGAGAAACGGGACATGAAAAGTGAAAGCAGGTAAAACAAAAAGCCCCGGCTCAGTAGGAACCGGGGTTTGACATACGGGCCGCACGGGGCGGCTGTTCGGTTGAGGTTAGCGCAGCGCGGTGTTTGGCCTGCGCTGTACTAACCTGCATACGCCAGCACGGCGAGCTGCTCGGCCGCTGCCCCGGCCGATTGTGGCTGGCTGGTAGCATCGTAGAGCAGGCTTAGCGGCTGGAAGGGGTTGCGCAGAATTACGTCTTCGGTGAGGCCCCAGCGGGGCCAGAGGCCAGTGAGCACATGGCCGTAGGCCAGGTTTTCCCACGGGTTAAAGATGGTAGCCGTTACGTCGTCGACCAGCGCATCAAGCACCAGCTCGGCCTCAGGCGGGTCGAGCGGACCAGGCCGGCGCGGGTAAATGTCCGGGATGGCCGCCAGCAAGTAGGCCGCGTAGTAGGCCCGGGCCTTAAACTCGGCCACTTGCGCCGGGTGCAGCGGGCGTTGGGCATCGGCGTACACCTGGCGCATCGCCTGGCCGATAAAGCCGATATCAATCAGCGAGGCCACCACCACGGCACTGCCCAGCTTGATGCTGAATACTAGCGTATTCAAGTCGTCGTCATACTCGAAAACCGGCGCTTCGTAGTGCGCGTCTACCTCTAGCACGAACACCGAGCCGGGTACAAAATCGGCGTAGTCGGTGGGCACGCGCAGGCCTTGCAAAAGCTGAAAAAACGGTCGGAATTTTTGCAGCAACTGCACGTTTTCGGCCAATGGGTACTGCGGCTTGATGAGCGGCTGCTGCTGCTGCACCAGCTCGGTGGCGAAGATACCGTAGAACATTTTGGCCGCCCACTGCCACAGGCGAGCGGGCGGCAGGGCGCGCAGCGCGGCCGGGCCGCCGCGGGCGGCCCACTGCACCTCGTCTTCCAGGGCTTGCAGGCGCGGGAGCAGCGCGGGGGCCAGCGGCAGGCGCAGGGCGGCGTAGGTGGTCTGGCTGTGGTCGAGCAGGTAAATGGGGCGCTCGGCCAGGGCATAGGCGGCTTGCAGCCACTCGCCAAATACGGGTACGGTATCGGCAGGGCCAACGGGCTGGCCGGTG
>Ga0182232_1000096_pt1 | contig 28314 bp, 25 predicted proteins | sample G6R1MG_30_FD_155484 | JGI IMG/M metagenome (GOLD analysis project Ga0182232, IMG submission 155484) | Phyllosphere microbial comminities from miscanthus, Michigan, USA - G6R3_NF_07NOV2016_LD2 MG | ecosystem: Host-associated > Plants > Phyllosphere > Phylloplane/Leaf | place: USA: Michigan... | reverse complement strand
CGCACGGTCACCGGCGCGCCGAGTCCGGCTGCGTCGGCGATCCAGCGTTCGCGGATTCGCGCGAATCCCCGGCCACGGTCCCAGTCACGCGCGGCCTCGACGATCCCGTCCGTCAGGTGGACGAACAAATCCTCGGCGCGCGTGGTGTACTGCATCTGCCTGAGGCAGGTTGCCGGATAAGGCAAGCCCTCCGGTGCCGCAGCGACGTTGACGCCGAACCCCATCACTACCGATCGGCGCCCGCCCGGAAGGGATTCGGCTTCGAGGAGAAGACCCGCGAGCTTGGCGCCGGAGGCCAGGACGTCGTTGGGCCATTTGAGCGCGAGGCCCGCGACTCCAGCCCCGCGAAAGGCGGCCATCAGCCCAACACCGGCGACGAATCCAAGGGTCGGCACGTCGGCCGGATCGACGTCGTTCACCGGCCAGAGCAGGCTCGCGGTGAGGTTGCCGGGCTCCGACGTCCAAGTGTTCCCGCGCCGGCCGCGCCCGGATGTCTGGCGGTGGGCCACGGTCCAGAGGGGACCCACCTCACCGGCCCGCGCTCGCTCCAGCGCCTCGGTGTTGGTGGAACCGAGGCTGTCGTGGACGTGAAGCCGATGCCCCGCCGCCCGTGCCAGACTCCCCAAACGGTATCCGCTCAACGGTCCATCTCAGGACCCGGCGAACAGCGATCGGGCGGCGGTGCCGGCTGCGCCGACGAGGGGCGCCGGCACGATCCAGAACAGCACCACGACCACGCTCGTCAGGCCGAGGACGATGCGCAGGCCCGGCGCCATCGGCTCGTACGCCGCCACGGGCTCGTCGAAGTACATCACCTTGACGAGGCGCAGATAATAGAAGGCGCCGATGACGCTGGTGACGACACCGATCACCGCTAGAGCCACGAGGTCGGCTTTGATGGCGGCGGCGAAGACGTAGTACTTGGCGAAGAACCCGGCCAGCGGCGGAATACCGGCGAGGGAGAACATCATGGCGGCAAGGCAGAACGCCAGGACGGGGTGGGTCCGGGACAGGCCGGAGAGGTCGTCCACGGTCTCGAACATCTGACCGCCGCGGCGCAGCGACAGGATCACCGCGAACGCGCCGAGCGTCATGGCGAGGTAGATGATCATGTAAATCACCACTCCGCGAATGCCCTCCTGCGAGCCGGCGGCCAACCCCACGAGGGCGTAGCCGACATTGCCGATGGAGGAATAGGCCATCAGGCGCTTGATCGAGCGCTGGCCGATGGCCGCGAACGACCCGAGGGCCATGGAGGCGATGGCCACGAACACGATGATCTGCTGCCAGACCGCCGTGACGTCCGGAAAGGCGCCAATGAAGATCCGGACCGTCATCGCCATGGCGGCCATCTTCGGCGCCGAGGCGAAGAAGGCGGTGACCGGCGTCGGCGAGCCCTCGTAGACGTCGGGCGTCCACATATGGAACGGCACCGCCGCGAGCTTGAAGGCGACGCCGGCGGCGACGAACACGATGCCGAGCACGAGGCCGAACCCCACGTTCGTGTCATTGAGGGCCGCGACGATGCCGGGGAACGAGACCGTTCCGGTGAAGCCGTAGACCAGGGACGAACCGTAGAGCAGCATGCCCGACGAGAGCGCGCCGAGGACGAAGTACTTCAGCCCCGCTTCAGTGGACTTGAGGTTGTCGCGGTGGAAGGCGGCGATGACGTAGGCCGCGAGCGATTGAAGTTCGAGGCCGAGATAGAGCGAGATGAGGTCGTTGGCCGACGCCATCACCATCATGCCGAGGGTGCACAGGATGATGAGGATCGGGAACTCGAACCGGTCGATGCGCGCGCGCTGGAAATAGTCGCGCGCCAGCAGGATCGAGGCGGCGGAGCCCAGCAGGATCAGGGCCTTCATCACCTTGGAGAAGCCGTCGACGATGAATGACCCATTGAGGGTCGTCACCTTGGCGCCGGACTGGGACATGACCACGAACAGGGCCAGGATCAGCAGGAGCAGGGCGCCGACATTGACGCCCTCGGCGGACCGCTCACCCCGGAACGAGCCGTAGAGGACGAGGACGAGGACGCCGACGGCGAGGATCAGCTCGGGCAGGGCGGGCCAGAGCGCGGGCAGCACGGATGGGGCGACAATCATCGGAACGGTGCTTTCAGCGCGCGACGGGCGGGATGGCGGCCGCCGTCTGCGTGTTCGAGAGCGCGGTCTTCATGCTCTGCATCAACGCCTCCGTCGAGGGAGCGAAGGTGTCGAGGATCGGAGCCGGGTGAACGCCGTAATAGATCGTCAGCGCGACGAGGGGCGCGATGATGATCTTTTCGCGCAGATCGAGGTCGAGGATGCCCTGCAGGTTCGGCTTCTCGAGCTTGCCATAGATCACCCGAGCGTAGAGCCAGAGGGCGTATCCGGCCGACAGGATGATGCCGAAGACCGAGAAGAACGCCACGGTGGGATTGGCGCGGAAGGCGCCCATCATGGCCAAGAACTCGCCGACGAAACCCGACGTGCCCGGCAGGCCGACATTGGCCATGGTGAACACCATCATGGCCGCCGCGTAGAGAGGCATGCGCTTCACGAGGCCGCCATAGGCGGCGATTTCGCGGGTGTGCATCCGGTCGTAGACCACGCCGACGCAGAGGAAGAGCGCCCCCGACACGATGCCGTGCGAGATCATGAGGAAGAGGGCGCCCTGGATACCCTGCTCGTTGAGGGTGAACAGCCCGAGGGTCACGAAGCCCATATGCGCCACCGACGAGTAGGCGATGAGCTTCTTGATGTCGGTCTGCACCATGGCGATGAGCGAGGTGAAGATGATCGCGATCACCGACAGGGCGAATACCATCGGGGCGAAGGCCTGGGACGCGTCGGGGAACATCGGCAGGGAGACGCGGATGAAGCCGTAGCCGCCCATCTTGAGGAGGATGCCGGCGAGGATCACCGAGCCGGCGGTGGGCGCCTCCACGTGGGCGTCGGGCAGCCAGGTATGGACCGGCCACATGGGCATCTTCACCGCGAAGGACGCGAAGAAGGCGAGCCACAGCCAGGTCTGCATCTCCACGGGGAAGCGGGTGTGCAGCAGGGTCGGGATGTCGGTGGTGCCGGCCTGCCAGTACATCGCCATGATGGCCAGCAGCATCAGCACCGACCCGAGCAGGGTGTAGAGGAAGAACTTGAAGCTCGCGTAGATGCGCCGCTTGCCGCCCCAGATGCCGATGATGAGGAACATCGGGATCAGGCCGGCCTCGAAGAACAGGTAGAACAGCACCAGGTCGAGGGCCTGGAACACGCCGATCATCGTCGTCTCGAGGACGAGGAAGGCGACGTAATACTCCTTCACCCGCTTGTCGACGGAAAGCCAGGACGCGCCGATGCAGAACGGCATCAGGAACGTGGTCAGGAGGATCAGCGGCATCGAGAAGCCGTCGACGCCGAGCTTGAACCGGGTCGCCTCGCTCAACCAGACGTGGCTCTCGACGAGCTGGAAGCTCGCGGTGCCCGTGTCGAAGCGGCCCCAGGCCACGAGCGACAGCAGGAAGGTGGCGATGGTGGTGGCGAGCGCCGCCCAGCGCGCGTTGCGCTTGGCGGCCTCCGTCTCATCCCCGAGGGTGAGGATGAAGGCCGCGCCGCACAGGGGCACGATCAGGAGGCCGGAGAGGATTCCGAGGCCGAACATCTAGCGGGCGCTCCCGTTCTTATCCGCGACCATCAGTGTCCAACCTTGGGCAGGCCGGCGAGCATGTACCAGCTGATGAGGCCGGCAACCCCGACGAGCATGACGAAGGCGTAGTGGTAGACGTAGCCGGTCTGGAGCCGGACCACACCGCGCGTGACGTCCATGACACGCGTGGCGATGCCGTCCGGACCCATGCCGTCGATGACCCGCCCGTCGCCCTCCTTCCAGAGGAACTTGCCGAAGTCCTTGGCCGGCCGGACGAAGATCCGGTCGTAGAGTTCGTCGAAGTACCACTTGTTGAGCAGGAACCGGTACAGGCTCGGCTGTTGGGCGGCGAGCTGCCCCGGCAGTTCGGGCCGGCGGATGTACATCCAGAACGCCAGGACGAACCCCACCAGCATCATGATGAAGGGCGCGTAGCTCACGAGGGCCGGCACGTGGTGGATGTCGTGCATGATGTGGTTGTCGGGGCCGTGGCCCAGCGAATGCCCCCAGAAGCGATCCATGCCCTCGCCGATGAAGCGGTTCTTGAAGATCAGGCCGGCGAACAGGGCGCCGAAGGCAAGGATGCCGAGCGGAATCGTCATCACGAGGGGGCTCTCGTGCGGCGTGTGGGCGTGGTCGTGATGCTCGATCGCGCTGTGCGAGGCCGGCTCGACGTCGTGGCCGTGGTCGTCGTGGGCGACGCCCTCATGATGCCCCGGCGCGCCATCGGCCTGCGTCGCCGCATGCGCCACGGCGTGATGGTCGTCGTGGTGCGCGGCGCCGTGACTTGCGCCGTGGCCTGCCCAACGCGCCGGCCCCTCGAAGGTGAGGAAGAACAGGCGCCAGGAATAGAACGAGGTCATCAGGGCCGCGATGACGGTACAAAGGAACGCCAGGGTATGGCCCGGCCGGGTCGAGGCATAAGCCGCCTCGATGATCGCATCCTTGGAGTAGTAGCCGGACGTGAACGGGAAGCCGATGAGCGCGAGCGTCCCGATGGTCATCATCGCCGTGGTGAACGGGATGTAGCGGCGCAGATTTCCCATGTTCCGCATGTCCTGCTCGTGGTGCATCGCGTGGATGACCGAGCCGGCGCCGAGGAACAGCAGCGCCTTGAAGAAGGCGTGGGTGAAGAGGTGGAACACGCCGGCCGAGTAGGCGCCGACGCCGAGCGCCACGAACATGTAGCCGAGCTGCGAGCAGGTCGAGTAGGCGATCACCCGCTTGATGTCGTTCTGGACGAGGCCGACGGTGGCGGCGAAGAACGCCGTGATGGCGCCGATGACCGTGACCACGATCAAGGCGTTCGGGGCGAGTTCGAACAGCGGAGACAGGCGCGCCACCATGAACACGCCGGCCGTCACCATGGTGGCGGCATGGATGAGGGCCGAGACCGGGGTCGGGCCCTCCATGGCGTCGGGCAGCCAGGTGTGGAGCAGGAACTGCGCCGACTTGCCCATGGCGCCCATGAACAGCAGCAGGCAGGCGAGGGTCCAGACGCTCCAGTCGTAGCCGAGGAAGTGGAAGGTCGCGTCCTTGATCTCGGCGGCGCGGGCGAAGATCCCGTCGAAGGCCACCGAGCCCGTGAGGACGAAGACGAGGAAGATGCCCAGCGAGAAGCCGAAATCGCCGACGCGGTTGACGATGAAGGCCTTCATGGCCGCCGCGTTCGCCGACGGCTTCTCGTACCAGAACCCGATGAGCAGGTAGGAGGCGAGGCCGACGCCCTCCCAGCCGAAGAACATCTGCACGAGGTTGTCGGCGGTCACCAGCATCAGCATGGCGAAGGTGAACAGCGACAGGTAGGCGAAGAAGCGCGGCCGGTGCGGATCCTCTTCCATGTAGCCGATGGAGTAGAGGTGGACGAGGGTGGAGACCGAGGTCACCACCACGAGCATCACGGCCGTGAGGGTGTCGATGCGAAAGGCCCAGTCGACCACGAGGTCGCCGGCGGTGAACCACGTCGCGACCTGGACCCGCGTGGCGTGGTCCGTGCCCGGAATGTCCAGGAACACGCCCCAGGACAGCAGCGCCGAGAAGGCGAGGAATCCGGTGGTGACGGCCTCGCAGAGCTTCGGGCCGAGCTGGCGGCCGAACAGGCCGGCGAGCAGGGCGCCGATGAGCGGGAAGAAGACGATCGCGTGATACATCGCTGGCTTGTCCGGCCTCCTGGGTCGTGCCCGGCCCCGCGCCCTGCGCGGAGCCTCGCGAACGAGCCCTGTCTTCGTGTCACCGCGCGGGGCCAGCCGGCCCCGTACGATCGGGTCTTGCGTCCGGGGTGCGCTCAGCCCTTCATCATGTTCACGTCCTCGACCGCGATGGAGCCGCGGTTGCGGAAGAACACGACGAGGATGGCGAGGCCGATGGCGGCTTCGGCCGCCGCCACGGTGAGCACGAACAGGGCGAAGACCTGGCCGGTGATGTCGTTGAGATGGGTCGAGAACGCCACGAGGTTGATGTTCACCGCGAGCAGGATCAGCTCCACGGACATCAGGATGACGATGACGTTCTTGCGGTTGATGAAGATGCCGAGCACCCCGAGGGTGAACAGGATCGCCGCGACTGTGAGATAATGGCTCAGGCCGATCATCGGATGATTCCCCCGTGGTCCGGCATCAGACTTCCACGCCCTGGCGCGAGGGCACCTTGCGGGTCTCCACCGCATCCGCCTGGGTACGCGCGTTCTGCACGGCGATGTTCTGGCGCTTCACACCGGGGCGGTCGCGCAGGGTGAGCACGATGGCGCCGATCATGGCGGTGAGCAGGATCATGCCGGCGAGCTGGAAGTAGAAGACGTAATCCGTGTAGAGCACCCGGCCCAGCGCCTGGGTGTTGGTGACGCCTTCGGCACTGGCCAGGGGCCCGAGGGGCGCCTGGAGCAGATCGGGATCGATGCTCCATGAGCCGACCACGAGGACGAGCTCGATGAGGAAGATCGCGCCGATGAGCGCGCCGATGGGCAGGTAGCGCTGGAAGCCCTGGCGCAGCTGCGCGAAGTCCACGTCGAGCATCATCACGACGAAGAGGAACAGCACCGCGACGGCGCCGACATAGACCACCACGAGGATCATCGCGAGGAACTCGGCGCCCATCATCACGAAGAGGCCGGCGGCGTTCACGAAGGCCAGGATGAGGTACAGCACCGAGGCGACGGGATTGCGCGAGGCGATCACCATGAACCCCGAAGCGACGGTCACGCCGGCGAACAGGTAGAAGAAGGCTGCGGCTGCACTCATGCGATTGTGGAGATCAGCCGCCCCGAGGACAGCCCCTTCTGCCGTTGATTCGTCCATGGCCCGTGCAGGCCGCCCGCAGGTCCGGTCGGACCACCCGCGGGGCGGGGTTCAGGCCGCCCGTCTATAGAACCCGCCCCTGCGGTGCACAACCGCGGAGCGGTGCCGTCTCACCGGTAAGGCGCGTCGACGGCGAGATTCCGCGCGATCTCGCGCTCCCACCGGTCCCCATTCAGGAGAAGCTTTTCCTTGTCGTAGAGGAGCTCCTCGCGGGTCTCCACGGAGAATTCGAGGTTCGGCCCCTCGACGATGGCATCCACCGGGCAGGCCTCCTGGCACATGCCGCAATAGATGCATTTCACCATGTCGATGTCGTAGCGCGTGGTGCGCCGCGTGCCGTCGTTGCGGCGGGGGCCCGCCTCGATGGTGATGGCCTGGGCGGGGCAGATCGCCTCGCACAACTTGCACGCGATACAGCGCTCCTCGCCGTTGGGATAACGGCGCAGGGCGTGCTCGCCCCGGAAGCGCGGGCCGCGATGGCCCATCTCGAAGGGGTAGTTGATGGTGGCCTTCGGCTTGAAGAAGTAGCGCATGGCGAGGGCGAACCCCGTCACGAACTCCTTGAGCAGAAGGCCCTTGGCGACCTGATCGAGCTTCATGCCGCGATCTCCCTATGGGTGATGTCAGGCGCCCGGCGCGAGACCGGTGAGCTTGAGAACGAAGGCGACGACGACGACCGACACGAGGGAGAGCGGAAGGAACACCTTCCAGCCCAGCCGCATGAGCTGGTCGTAGCGATACCGGGGCACCATGGCCTTCACCATGGCGATCATGAAGAACAGGAAGCTGGCCTTCAGGGCGAACCAGATCAGGCCCGGAACCCAGGTGAAGGGCGCGAAGGGAATCGGCGAGAGCCAGCCGCCGAGGAACAGCACCGTGCCCAGCGCGCACATGGTCATGATCGCCACGTATTCGCCGAGCATGAACAGCAGGTAGGGCGTCGAGGAATACTCGACCATGTAGCCCGCCACGAGCTCCGATTCGGCCTCCGGCAGGTCGAAGGGTGGGCGGTTCGTCTCGGCGAGGGCCGAGATGAAGAACACGACGAACATCGGGAACAGCCACAGCCAGTACCAGCCCAGGATCCCGAGGCTGGTGTCCTGCGCCATGACGATGCGCGAGAGGTTGAGCGAGCCGGCGCAGAGCAGCACGCAGATGATCACGAACCCGAGGCTGACCTCATAGGAGATCATCTGGGCGGCGGACCGCAGGGCGCCGAGGAACGCGTATTTCGAGTTCGACGCCCAGCCGCCCATGAGTACGCCGTAAACGCCCAAGGACGAGATGGCGAAGATGTAGGTGATGCCGACGTTCAGGTCGGCCAGCGCCCAGCCTTCGGCCAAGGGAATCACCGCCCAGGCGGCGAGGGCGAGCGTCGCGAAGACCAGGGGGGCGAGGAGGAACAGCCCCTTGTTGGCGCCAGCCGGAATCACCGGCTCCTTCAGAACGAACTTCAGGAGATCGGCGAAGGACTGGAACAGTCCCCAGGGCCCGACGACGTTGGGGCCGCGCCGCAGCTGCACGGCCGCCCAGATCTTCCGGTCGGCGAGCAGAGCGTAGGCGATGAAGACGAGCAGCAGGGCCAGGAGCACGAAGCTCTTGAGGGCCATGAGCAGGACGGCACCGAGGACTTCCCAGAAGGTCATCGCAGGAAATCCCTATTCGGCGGCTTCGAGGCCGCGCACGCGGGCGAGGCTCGAGCATTCGGCGAGAACCCGCGAGGCGCGGGCGATCGCGTTGGTGAGGTAGAAGTCGGGCACGGCCGATACGAAAGCAGCGCGGTCGGGCGTGCCGCCACGGCCAGCCAGGGTCGCGACCGTCGCCACGCCGTCGCTCGGCGCCACGGCGTCAAGGGCGGCGAAGTGCGGATGCGCGCCATAGAGGGTCCGGCGCAAGGCGACCAGCGAATCGAACGGCAGGCGGTGGCCGAGCACATCCGACAGGGCGCGCAGGATCGCCCAATCCTCGCGGGCATCGCCCGGCGGGAAGCCGGCGCGGTTGGTCATCTGCACCCGGCCTTCGAGGTTGACGAAGGTCGCGCTCTTCTCGGTGTAGGCAGCCCCCGGCAGGACCACGTCGGCCCGTGTCGCGCCCCGGTCGCCGTGGGTGCCCTGGTAGATCACGAAGGCACCCGGCGCGATCTCGACCTCGTCGGCACCGAGGTTGAACAGCACGTCGAGGGCGCCAGCACCCGTCATCGCCGCGAGGTCGAGCCCCCCCTCCCCCGGCACGAAACCGAGATCGAGGGCGCCGACGCGGGCGGCGGCCGTCTGCAGCACGCCGAAACCGTTCCACTCCGGGGTGACGGCGCCGATGTCCTTCGCCAGCGTCGCGGCGGCCGAAAGGATAGCGGCGCCGTCCGGACGGGCGAGCGCTCCCATGCCGACGATGACGAGGGGACGGCTCGCGGCCTTGAGCACCTCGGCGAAGCTGTGGCGTCCGGCGGCGATCTCCGCGAGGGTGTCCGGGCCGGCGCCGAGATAGGTGTGGGGGTAGGTGAGGTCTACCGCTTCCCCGATGAGGCCGACGGCGAGCGGCGCCATGCGCCAGCGCTTGCGGATACGGACGTTGAGGAGCGAAGCCTCCAGGCGCGGATTGGTGCCGACCAGCAGAATCGCATCGGCGTCCTCGATCCCCGGGATCGTGGCTCCAAGAGTGTAGGAAGCCCGGCCCCAGGCCGGATCGAGGCGTTCGCCCGCCTGCCGGCAGTCGAGGTTCGTCACCCCAAGGGCCGTCATCAGGGATTTCAGGGCGAACGTCTCCTCGACGCCCGCGAGATCACCCACGATGGCGCCGACGCGCTTCGGGTCGGTGCCCTTCACCCGCGCGGCGATGGCGGCGAACGCCTCGCCCCACGAAGCCGGGCGCAGGCGGCCGTTCTCGCGCAGATACGGCCGGTCGAGGCGCTGCAGCCGCAGTCCGTCGACGGCGTGGCGGGTCTTGTCGGAGATCCACTCCTCGTTGACCGCCTCGTTGATACGCGGCTCGATCTGAATGACCTCGCGGCCCTTGGCGTCGACCCGGATGGCGCAGCCCACCGCATCCATCACGTCGACGGATTCGGTCTTCGACAGCTCCCAGGGACGGACCTCGTAGCTCTGCGGCTTGTGGACGAGGGCGCCCACGGGGCAGAGATCGGCGACGTTGCCCTGCAGTTCCGAGCCCATGGCGGATTCGAGGTAGCTCGTGATCTCCATGTCCTCGCCACGCCCGATGGCGCCGAGATCCGGCACGCCGGCGACTTCCGCGAGGAAGCGGACGCAGCGCGTGCAGTGAATGCAGCGGTTCATGGCCGTGCGCACGAGGGGGCCGATGTACTTCTCTTCTACGGCGCGCTTGTTCTCGCCGTAGCGGGTCGAATCGACCCCGTAGGCCATGGCCTGATCCTGCAGGTCGCAATGGCCGCCCTGGTCGCAGATCGGGCAGTCGAGGGGGTGGTTGATGAGGAGGAACTCCATCACCCCCTCGCGGGCCTTCTTCGTGGTTCCCGAGCGCGTCAGCACCTCCGGCGGCTCGCCGTTGGGGCCGGGCCGGCAATCCTTCACCGCGTAGGCGCAGGAGGCCACGGGCTTCGGCGCGCCCTTCAGCTCGACCAAACACATGCGGCAATTGCCGGCGATGGACAGCCGCTCATGGAAGCAGAAGCGCGGGATCTCCGCGCCCGCGGCTTCGCACGCCTGGAGCAGCGTGTACTCGGCGGGGACATCGACCTCGGTGCCGTCGACGACGATCTTGGTCATGCGTGGGTCTCGGGTTCGAATACGGGTGGGTGCTGGCGGCGGGTCACCTCGCCGCAGGGGCGGATGGCTCCACCGCCGTGGCGGATCACTCCGCCGCCATCGGCACCGGGTCGGAATGCGGGTTGGCGCTGTACCGGTCGATCCGCTTCTCGATCTCGGGCCGGAAGTGCCGGATCAGACCCTGGATCGGCCACGCGGCGGCGTCGCCCAGCGCGCAGATGGTGTGGCCCTCGATCTGCTTCGTCACGTCGAGGAGCATGTCGATCTCGCGGCGCTGGGCCCGGCCCTCGGCCATGCGCAGCATCACCCGCCACATCCAGCCGGTGCCCTCGCGGCACGGAGTGCACTGGCCGCAGCTCTCGTGCTTGTAGAAATACGCGATGCGGGCGATGGCCGCGACGATGTCGGTGGACTTGTCGAGGACGATGACCGCCGCCGTGCCGAGGCCGGAGCCGAGGCCGCGCAGGGTGTCGAAGTCCATCTTGGCGTCGATGATCTGCTCGGCCGGCACCAGGGGCACCGAGGAGCCGCCGGGGATCGAGCAGAGCAGGTTGTCCCAGCCACCCCGCATGCCGCCGCAATGCCGGTCGATGAGCTCGCGGAAGGTGATCCCGAGCTCTTCCTCGACGTTGCAGGGCTTGTTGACGTGCCCCGAGACGCAGAACAGCTTGGTGCCGGTGTTGTTCTTGCCGCCTAAGCCAGCGAACCACGCGCCGCCTCGGCGCAGGATGGTGCCGGCGACCGCGATGGACTCGACGTTGTTCACCGTCGTCGGGCAGCCGTAGAGGCCCATATTGGCCGGGAACGGCGGCTTCAGGCGCGGCATGCCCTTCTTGCCCTCGAGGCTCTCGAGGAGCGCCGTCTCCTCGCCGCAGATATAGGCCCCGGCGCCGTGGTGGACGTAGATGTCGAACGGGTAGCCGTGGATGTTGTCCTTGCCGACGAGGCGGGCCGCATAGGCTTCGTCGACGGCCTTCTGCAGGGCGTGCTTCTCGGCGACGTACTCGCCGCGGATGTAGATGTAGCAGGCATGCGCCGCCATGGAGAACGAGGCCAGCATGCAGCCCTCAATGAGAAGATGCGGATCGTGCCGCATGATCTCACGGTCCTTGCATGTGCCCGGCTCCGACTCGTCGGCATTGACCACGAGGTAATGCGGGCGCCCATCCGACTTCTTCGGCATGAACGACCACTTCAGACCCGTGGGGAAGCCGGCGCCCCCGCGCCCGCGCAGGCCCGACTGCTTCATCTCCTCGATGATCCAATCGCGGCCCATCTCCAGGAGGAACTTGGTGCCGTCCCAAGCACCGCGCTTTTTGGCCTCCTCCAGACCCGGCGAATGCAGGCCGTAGAGGTTGGTGAAGATGCGATCCTGATCGGAGAGCATGCTAGTTCCCCTCGGTCTTCGGAGCGGCGCGCGTCGGCTCGGGCTTCTTCGCAGGCTGCGCCTTCGCCTCGTCCGTGCCTTCGCTGGCCCCCGACGCGACGGGCTGGGGCGGCGGTTCGTTGCGCGGCAGGTCGGATTGCGTGCCGGCCTCGGCGCCGGCCGCCTCGGCCCGCGCCACCGTGTCGACCGGGGGCGGCGTCGGTTCGCCCGGCCGGACCGTAGACTCGGTGCGGTCGGCCGCATCGGTCTGGTCGCCGGACTTCACCGGCGTCTGGCCGGCAGCCGCGCGCTGGGCCGGCGCGTCCGTGGACTGGCCCGAGACGGCGCGGCCGGCATCGGGACGGGCGGGCTTCGGATCCGTCGCGGCGCGCTGCTCGGACGAGGCGGCCTCGGCCTTGCCGGACGGCTCGCTGCTCTCTTCGGCCTTCTTGTCCTCGAAGCGCTGGCGCCAGGCGCCGACGCGCGAGCCGTCGAACAGGGAGGCGTCCGTCAGGGTGTCGGCGCCGCCCTTCGGCTCGGACGAGGTGCGGCCGACCTGCGAGCCGATCTTCACCGGGCGCCCGGCGGCGAGATCGTCCATGAGCGTGCCCAGGAGTTCGGGCGTCAGGTCCTCGTAATAGTCCTGGTTGATCTGGGCCATCGGCGCGTTGCAGCAGGCGCCGAGGCACTCGACTTCGAGCCAGGAGAAGTTGCCGTCCGCACTCACGTGCCCCGGGGCGCCGAGGCGCTGATGCAGGTAGTCCTTCAGCTCGCGGGCGCCGCACGAATCGCACGGCACCGTGCCGCAGAGCTGAATCCAGAACCGACCCACGGGCTCGAGGGCGAACATCGTGTAGAAAGTCGCGACTTCGAGGACGCGGATATGCGGCATGCCGAGTTCGTCAGCCACCGCCTCGATGGCCTTCTGCGGCAGCCAGCCGCCGTTCTGCTCCTGCGCCTTCCACAGGAGCGGAATCACGGCCGAGGCCTGCCGGCCCTCGGGGTATTTTTCGATCTGACCCTTGGCCCATTCGGCGTTCTCGGACGAGAACGCGAAGGCGGCGGGCTGCTCGGCGGCGGGGGCGAGTCTGCGGTTCGCCATGATCTATTCGGCGTCCTTTTTGGCAGCAGGTATCTGCCTATTTGCCCTGACGGGCCGACAATCCCAGCGCTTTCCGTCAGGGACCGGTTTACCCCGATCTCTCGAAATCATTGGCATGTTGTCGCAAGTACAACGCCCGTTCGAAAAGACCCCGATATCGGTGAACCCGGGTGTACCGGGTTCACCGATGCGACGCTCAAGAGTTCCGCGGCCCGTTAACTCGAATGCACGAGGCAGGCTACGAAGCGTTTCGTAACGGGCGCAGGAAACGGCGGCCCAAGTCGGCAGGTTGCCGATGAGAAGCGCCGCGACCGCGACCGGGAGAACGAATTTCACCGATCCACCTCGCCGAACACGATGTCCAGCGTGCCGAGCACGCAGGATACGTCGGCCAGCATGTGGCCCCGGCACATCCAGTCCATGGCCTGGAGGTGGGCGAAGCCCGGAGCGCGGATCTTGCAGCGGTAGGGCTTGTTGGTGCCGTCGGCGACGAGATAGACGCCGAACTCGCCCTTGGGGGCCTCGACGGCGGCGTACACCTCGCCGGCCGGCACGTGGAAACCCTCGGTGTAGAGCTTGAAGTGATGAATGAGCGCCTCCATCGAGCGCTTCATCTCGCGGCGCGGCGGCGGCGCGAACTTGCCGTCGGTGGCCGCGATGGGGCCTTGCCCGGCGGGCTCGCGCAGCTTCACGCAGCATTGCCGCATGATCTTCGCGGATTCCCGCATCTCCTCCATGCGGATCACCTGACGATCGTAGGTGTCGCCGTTCTTCCCCACGGGGACGTCGAATTCCATCTCCTCGTAGCACTCGTAGGGCTGGGATTTCCGCAGATCCCACGGGATGCCGGAGCCGCGCACCATCACGCCCGAGAAGCCCCAGGCCATGGCCTCGTCCACGGTGACGATGCCGATGTCGACGTTGCGCTGCTTGAAGATGCGGTTTCCCATGACGAGGTTGTCGAGGTCGTCGACCACCTGGAGGAAGGGGTCGATGAACGCCTCGATGTCGTCGATGAGGGCGGGCGGCAGGTCCTGGTGGACGCCGCCGGGCCGGAAATAGTTGGCGTGGAGGCGGGCCCCACTCGCGCGCTCATAGAAGATCATGAGCTTCTCGCGCTCCTCGAAGCCCCACAGGGGCGGCGTGAGGGCGCCGACGTCCATCGCCTGGGTGGTCACATTGAGGAGATGCGAGAGGATGCGGCCGATCTCGCAGAACAGCACCCGGATGAGCTGGGCACGGCGCGGAACCTGCAAGCCCAGCAGCTTCTCGATGCCGAGGCAGAAGGCGTGCTCCTGGTTCATCGGCGACACGTAGTCGAGCCGGTCGAAATAGGGCGTCGCCTGCAGGTAGGTCTTGTGCTCGATGAGCTTCTCGGTGCCGCGATGGAGCAGGCCGATATGCGGATCGACGCGCTCGACGATCTCGCCGTCGAGTTCGAGCACGAGGCGCAGAACGCCGTGCGCCGCCGGGTGCTGGGGCCCGAAATTGATCGCGAAGTTGCGGATGTTGTGCTCGGTCATGGCCTCGCTCCGCCGCTCAGTGGGATTTCTTCTCGTCGCCCGGGAGCACGTACTCGGTGCCCTCCCACGGCGACAGGAAGTCGAAGTTGCGGAATTCCTGCGTCAGCTTCACGGGCTCGTAGACCACGCGGGCCTCGTCCTGATCGTAGCGGACCTCGACGAACCCGGTCAGCGGGAAGTCCTTGCGCAGGGGGTGCCCCTCGAAGCCGTAATCCGTGAGGAGGCGGCGCAGATCCGGATGGCCCGAGAACAGGATGCCGTAGAGGTCGTAGGTCTCGCGCTCGAACCAGTTCGCCGCCGGGAACACGTCGATGACCGAGGGCACCGAGGTCTGGTCGTCGGTCTGCACCTTCACGCGGATGCGGACGTTATGGCGCAGGGACAGGAGGTGGTAGACCACGTCGAAGCGCTTGGCGCGGCTCGGATAATCGGCGCCGCAGATGTCGATGAAGCAGCGGAAGGCGCAGGCCGGATCGTCGCGCAGGTAGGTCAGCGCGTAGACGATGTCGCTCGCCTGCACCACGAGGGTGAGCTCGCCGAACGCGATGGTGCGCTCGACCACCGCCGGGCCGAGGGCGGCGCCGATATGGTCGCTGAGCGTCTGGAGCGCGTCGGGCCCCGAGGGGGCGGCAGTGTGCGCCAGGATGGTGATGCCGTTGCTCATCAGCCCCTCAGCGCTCGATGGTGCCGGTACGGCGGATCTTCTTCTGCAGCAGCAGAACGCCGTACAGAAGCGCCTCGGCGGTCGGAGGGCAGCCCGGGACATAGATGTCGACGGGCACCACCCGGTCGCAGCCGCGAACCACCGAGTAGGAGTAGTGGTAATAGCCGCCGCCGTTGGCGCACGACCCCATGGAGATGACGTAGCGCGGCTCCGGCATCTGGTCGTAGACCTTGCGCAGGGCGGGCGCCATCTTGTTCGTGAGCGTGCCGGCGACGATCATCACGTCGGACTGGCGCGGCGAGCCGCGCGGCGCGAAGCCGAAGCGCTCGCAATCGTAGCGCGGCATCGACATCTGCATCATCTCGACGGCGCAGCACGCCAGCCCGAACGTCATCCACATGAGCGAGCCCGTGCGGGCCCAGTTGATGAGATCGTCCGTGGAGGTGATGAGGAAGCCGCGATCGGCCAGCTCGCTGTTGATCGACAGGAACGTCGGATCGTCCGCGCCGATGGGCCGCCCCGTGTTGGGGTCGATGATGCCCTTGGGGGCCGGCGCGATGGCCGGGGCTCGGGAGAGGTCGGGGCTGAAGGCCATCGGTTTCTCGGGATCAGGCTTCGGACAGGTCTGCGACGCGACGATTCGGGAGCGCTAGTCCCACTCGAGGGCGCCCTTGCGCCATTCGTAGACGAAGCCGACGGTCAGAACGCCGAGGAAGGCCATCATCGACCACATGCCGAACCAGCCAAGCTCGCCGAACGTGATCGCCCAGGGGAACAGGAACGCGACCTCGAGGTCGAAGATGATGAACAGGATCGCCACGAGATAGAACCGCACGTCGAACTTCATGCGCGCGTCGTCGAAGGCGTTGAAGCCGCACTCGTAGGCCGAGAGCTTCTCGGGATCGGGGCTGTTGTAGGCCACGAGGAACGGCGCCACCAGCAAGGCCGCCGCGATGAACAGCGACACGCCGATGAAGACGATGAGGGGCAGATAATCCGCCATCAGGCCGGTCATTCGGGACCTCTCGTGTGCACCGGCGACCGCAATGTCCCGGGGGCGGAACGTCGGATGGAATTGCTCCAATGCCAGACTGCGCCGGCCGGAGGCTTAGACGACCCCCAGAGGTGAAACAAGGGCGGCTCGCGTTGCACAAATCCGCACATGTCACGGAGGTAGGCGCGCGGGAGCAACCGGCAACACGACCGATCCGCGCAGGCACCGATCCAGTCGGTTCTCAGGATAGCGGGGACATCCGTGGTGCGATGCGAAAATCTGATCGCGTTGCGGGGCAGAAAGGAACCATAACCTTGGCCGTGGGTTTCATTCATGTCCCACTCAGGCCGGATCGCGTTAGGTCGACGCATATTCGACCTCAAGGAGACGCCTCGTGCGCATTGCCCAGATTGCTCCGCTCTCGGAGGCGGTACCCCCGAAGTTCTACGGCGGCACCGAGCGCGTCGTGTCCTGGATCACGGAAGAGCTCGTCCGCCAGGGCCACGACGTCACCCTGTTCGCCAGCGGCGATTCGGAGACGTCCGCCAAGCTCGCCGCCTGCGCGCCGGAGGGGCTGCGCCTGCTGGGCTACCGCGATCACACGGCCAGCCACCTCGCGATGCTGCACCACGTGCACAAGCGGGCGCATGAATTCGATGTGCTGCACTTCCACATCGATCTGCTGCAGTACCCGATGTTCGAGGACCTGAACCACAAGTGTGTCACCACGATGCACGGGCGCCTCGACGTACCGGATTTCATGCCGGTCTACCGTACCTTCACGGGCATGCCCCTGGTGTCGATCTCCGACAACCAGCGCGAGCCGATGCCGAAGAACGTGAACTGGGCGTCGACCATCCATCACGGCCTGCCGACCCAGAACTGCCCGTTCCACCCGGAGGCCAAGGGCGGCTACCTCGCCTTCCTCGGCCGCATCTCGCCGGAGAAGCGCCCCGACCGCGCCATCGAGATGGCGATCCGCTCCGGCGTGAAGCTCAAGATCGCCGCGAAAGTCGACAAGGCCGACCAGGATTATTGGGACGAGGTCATCGAGCCGATGATCCACCATCCCCTGATCGAGTTCATCGGTGAGATCAACGAGGAGCAGAAGAAGGACTTCCTCGGCAACGCCCTGGCGCTCGCCTTCCCCATCGACTGGCCGGAGCCCTTCGGCCTCGTGATGATCGAGGCAATGTCCGCCGGTACGCCGGTGATCGCTTTCCGCAACGGCTCCGTGCCGGAAGTGATCGCCGACGGCGTCTCGGGCGTCCTGTGCGATTCCATGGACGACGCCGTCGCGGCCGTCCACACGGTCAAGACCATGAGCCGCGCCGGCGTTCGCCGTCACTTCGAGACGCAGTTCACGGCCAAGCGCATGGTCGAGAAGTACGTCGCCGTCTACGAGAGCCTCCTCGCGGGGCAGAGCGACGTGATCAAGATGCCCCAGGCGGCGAGCTTTTCGCCCCGCTACGGCGACCTGAACGGCTCGGCCCTGGCGGCGATCCCCGTCGCCGCCATGCCGGCCTGATCCACCCTCGACGCAGGTGCGGCGGAGTTCTTCCAGCCGAATGCGGGCCGTTCCCGCGAAATGAGGCGCGCGGGACGGGGTGACGTCCTACGATTGCCGCACTAACTCCCGATCAGAAGGCCGCCCGCGTCGCAGACCGCGACGGGCGGCCTTTCGATTCCAGGTCCTATCGCGACCCCCCTCACCAATCCGGAGACGCTCGGGCATGGCGGCTGACACTTCCACGGCAGATGCAGGACAAGCACCCGGCCCGGTGAGCGGACCGTCGCGCCATGGCTTCCAGGACGCGGACGCGGTCCTGCCGCAGTACCATATCGAAGCCCAGACCTCCCTCGTCGAGCGGCCCTTGCGCTCCCTGAAGTACGGCGAGGCTTTCGCCGTCCTCGACAGCTACGGCGACATCGGCGTGCTGCCCGGCCCCGAGGGCCTGTATTTTCAGGACACGCGCTACCTCTCGCGCCTGCACTTCACCATCGAGGACCAGCGCCCCTTGCTCCTGTCCTCGGTGATGCAGGACGACAACGGCGCGCTCAGCGTCGACATGACGACGCCCGACATCCGCATCGACGCCCATGACGAGACCACGATCCCGCGTGAGCTCATCGCCATCGAGCGCACCAAGTTCCTGTTCAAGGGGGCGTGCTACGACCGGATCGGCCTGCGCAACTACGATTCGCGCCACTGGAAGCTCAGGATCGGCGTGACCTTCGACGCCGACTTCCGCGATCTCTTCGAGGTTCGCGGCATGGATCGGCCGCAGCGAGGCAAGCGCAGCGTCCAGGTGGCGAGCGAGTCCGAGGTGCAGTTCCGCTATGTCGGCCTCGACGAGGTGGTGCGCACGACGAGCCTGCATTTCGGACCGAATCCGGCGCAGATCGAGCCGGGCAAGGTGAGTTTCGAGGTCTCGCTGCCGCCGGGCGGGCGGGCCTCCCTGTTCATCCGGACGGTGTTCGAATCGCACCGGGCCTTCACCAGTGCACCGGCCGCCGAGAAGGTCGGCGAGGACGCGGCCGCCGGGCTCTCGCACGCCGCCGGCTCCTCCGCCACGGCCCGCCACCCCAAGGGGCTCGCCGAGGGCGTGATCTTCGCCCGTGCCTACCGCGATTCGCGCCGGGATCTGCGCCAGCTCACCGCGGGCATCACCACGATCATCTCGTCGAACGATCAGTTCAACGAGGCCGCCTGCCGTGCCACCGCCGACCTCTACATGCTGGCGAGCCGCACGCCGGAGGGCATCTACCCCTTCGCCGGCATCCCCTGGTACTCGACCGTGTTCGGGCGGGACGGCATCATCACGGCGATGATGGCCCTCTGGATCGATCCGAATTTCGGCAAGGGCGTCCTGCGCTATCTGGCTTCGACCCAGGCCAAGGCCGTGGACCCCGCCGCCGACGCCCAGCCCGGCAAGGTGCTGCACGAGACCCGGCGCGGCGAGATGGCGATGCTCGGCGAGGTGCCGTTCCGGCACTATTACGGCACCATCGACGGCACGCCGCTCTTCGTGATGCTGGCGTGGGAATACTATTCCGTCACGGGGGACCGGGAAACCATCGAGCGGATCTGGCCGGCCCTCGAACTGGCACTGGAATGGATGAACATCTACGGCGACCGGGACGGCGACGGTTTCGTCGAATACGCCCGCGACACCGACAAGGGTCTTGAGAACCAGGGCTGGAAGGACAGCCATGATTCGATTTTCCACACCGACGGGAACCTCGCCAAGGGCCCCATCGCGCTGTGCGAGGTCCAGGGCTACGTCTATGCCGCCAAGAACGGCATGGCCAAGCTCGCCAAGCTCCTCGGCCACGCCGATCTGGCCGACCGCCTGAAGCGCGAGGCCCGCGACCTGCGCGAGAATTTCGACAAGGCGTTCTGGTGCGAGGCCATCGGCACCTACGCCCTAGCCCTCGACGGCGAGAAGCGGCAATGCGCCGTGCGCTCGTCGAATGCTGGTCACGCCCTGTTCACCGGGATCGCCCTGCCCGAGCGAGCGGCGAGCGTCGCCGCCAATCTCCTGTCGAAGGACGGGTTCAACGGTTGGGGTGTCCGCACCATCGCGCGCGGCGAGGCCCGGTACAATCCAATGTCCTACCACAATGGCTCGATCTGGCCGCACGACAACGCCATGGTGGCCATGGGGCTTGCCCGCTACGACCTGAAGCCGGAGGCGTCGCGGATCTTCGAGGGGATGTTCGACACGGCCCTGTATCAGGAGCAGAAGCGCCTGCCGGAGCTGTTCTGCGGTTTCATGCGGCGCCACCAGCGCGGACCCGTCTCCTATCCGGTGGCCTGCTCGCCGCAGGCTTGGGCGGCGGCGGCGCCCTTTGCGTTCCTCGCCGCCTGCATGGGCCTGGAACTGCAGCACGACCGCAACCGCATCCGCTTGCGCAACCCAACACTCCCGGCCTTCCTCGACGGGGTCTCGATCTTCAACCTCAAGCTCGGTGAATCGCGGGTGGACCTGCGGGTCCAGCGCTATGGCGATGACGTCACGGTCAACGTCCTGCGGCGGACTGGGGACGCGCAAGTCTCCGTGGTGAAATAGGGCGTCCTCCGGGTCGCCGGGCCGGACACTTTGGAGCGTCGCACCGGCGATCGACGATCACCGGTGCGTGCCTCCCCCGCGCGCCGCGTAAATCCCGGGCAGCACTCCTGCCCGGCACGAGGGTGTTGCGGGCACGAAAAACGCCGCCCTCCGGTGGAAAGCGGCGTGGATCGATCTCGACGAAGGCGTGTCGCGGGCTAGCGCGGGGCCAGGATCATGATCATCTGGCGTCCTTCGAGCATCGGCTCGCTCTCCACCTTGGCAATCTCCTGGGTCTCGTTCTTGACCCGCTCGAGCAGGCGAAGGCCGATATCCTGGTGGGCCATCTCGCGGCCGCGGAAGCGAAGGGTCACCTTGACCTTGTCGCCTTCCTCGAAGAACCGCACCACGGCCTTCATCTTGGTATCGTAATCGTGCTTGTCGATGCCGGGACGGAGCTTGATCTCCTTGACCTCGACCGTCTTCTGCTTCTTGCGGGCTTCGTTCTGCTTCTTCTGTTCGTTGAAGCGGAAGCGGCCGTAATCGAGAAGCTTACAGACGGGAGGAACGGAGTTGGGCGCGATCTCGACGAGGTCGAGGCCGGCTTCCTCAGCCAACGCGAGGGCGTCGAAGAAGGCGACCACGCCCCGGTTCTGACCGGTGTCGTCGATGAGCTGCACTTCGCGTACGCCACGGATATCCCGGTTGGCGCGCGGCCCGTCCTTCTGCGGGGCCGGCATGGCTCTCATAGGTCTACGAATGGCTTCAATCTCCTGATGAAACGACGAAACGGCAGCCTGTGAATTCCAGCCCCACAGGGCTGGTCCTGGCCACCAATCGCTCCGGAATCCGGATCGACACCTTGGCTGAACTTTTCTTCAAGTCAACTCGGACGCCGGGGTTTGGTTCACGCGCCTCGAGTCAGCCCCGGCCCGCGAGGAGGTCGGCGTAAACGTCGAGGGTGTCGCCGACCATGCCTTCGAGGGAGAAATGCGCTTCCACATGCGCCCGGCCGCGCCGGGTCATGGCATCGCGCGCCGATGCCCCGAGGGACAGGGCCTCGGTGAGGGCGTCGGCGAGGGCCGCGGCGTTGCCCGGCGCCACGCGCCAGCCCGTGCGCTGGCCGGCCGGAACTTCCGGTGGGGCCAGCACAGTCTCGGGCACGGCGCCGAGATCCGAGACCACCACGGGCGTGCCCAGGGCCTGCGCCTCGACGGCCGATCGGCCGAACGCCTCCGGCTCGACGGAGGGCACCGCGACGACGGAGGCCGCGCGAAAGGCGGCCGGCATGTCGGTGCAGTGCCCGACCCGATGGACGATGCCCTGCAGCCTGCGCACGGCGATGAGGGCATCGAGTTCGCGCTCGTAGGCGACGCGTCCCTGCGGATCGCCCGCAAGCACGATGGCGACATCGCTTACGCCGCGGTCACGCATGAGCGCGGCGGCCTCGATGAGAACGCGCTGGCCCTTCCAGGCCGTGAGCCGGGCGGCCAGGAGCACGACCCGCTGATGCGGAGCGACGCCCCAGGCCCGCCTCAGGGCCTCGACCCGGGCCGGCGCCACGGCGCCCGGCTTGAACAGGGCCAGATCCGTGCCCCGGTGGATAACCCGGACCCGGTCGCCCGCCTGCTCGGGATGCAGGGTGCGGATGAGATCGGCGGTGTAATGCGAGTTGGCGATGACCACGTCGCCGCGCGCCATCACCGAATTGTAGAGGACCTTCACGCCGGTCCGACCGGAATAGCTGCCGTGATAGGTGGTCACGAAAGGGATCTTCAGGCGGCGCGCCGCCCCGAGGGCGACCCAGGCCGGGGCGCGCGAACGGGCATGAAGGATCTCGACGCCTTCACGCCGGCAGAGGCGGGCGAGGCGCCCGATGTTGAGCGCCATGGAGACGGGATTCTTGGAGGCCGCCGGAAACGGCAACCAGATGCCGCCCTTGGCCTGCAATTCGCCCACGAGCCGCCCGCCTTCCGTGGCGATGAGCGCCCGCGCCCCCGCCGCCGCGAGGGCCGCGGCCACATCCACCGTCGTGCGCTCGGCCCCGCCCGCGTCGAGGGCCGGGATGATCTGCAGGATGGTCCGACCCGAGAGGGGTGCGCCCTCCGCCGGAAAAGCGCCGCCGCGTGTCTCGCCGTTCACGACGCGGCCCCGCGATCCGGCCCCAGGGCGGGGCTTGAAGGGTCGAAGCGGGGGCTGGAGCGTCCGTCGCGCGTCTCGGTCATGGAATCCAGCATGGGCGGCGTGCTTTACGGCCCGGTAAACGAAAGGCAAATGCGAAGGGTTGGTTTCGATGGTTCTTAACAACGGGGATAAACCCATGCCGCAGCCTGCTCGCGAGGCCCCGATCTTCCTGGATGTGGGGAGCGGGCCGAAGGCGCGCCGCATCGCCGTGCTCGCACGCCCCGGTGAGGGACCGCCCGTCGTCTGGCTCGGTGGCTTCCGCTCCGACATGCGCGCCACCAAGGCGGAGGCCCTGGACGGATGGGCCCGCGAGACCGGGCGCGCCCTGGTTCGGTTCGACTATACGGGCCACGGCGAATCGAGCGGTGATTTCGCGGACGCGACGATCTCGACTTGGCTGGAGGATGCCCGCGCGGTGATCACGGCCTGCGCGCCGCACCGCCCCATCCTCGTCGGCTCGTCCATGGGCGGCTGGATCGCCTGCCTGGCCGCGCGAAGCGGGCTTGCTCTCTCGGGGCTCGTGCTCATCGCCCCGGCCCTCGACTTCACGGAGGATCTCATGTGGGCGCGGTTCACGCCCGAGATCCGGGAGACCATCGAGCGGGACGGCTCCTGGGCCCGGCCGAGCGAATACAGCGACGTGCCGGTCCCCATCACCCGTGCCCTCATCGAGGACGGGCGCCGGCATCGGCTGCTCGGTCACCCCATCGATCCGGGCTGCCCGGTGCACATCCTCCAGGGCATGGCGGACCCGGACGTGCCCTGGTCCCACGCCCTGCGCCTCGTCGAGCGCCTGCCGGCGGCCGGCACCGTGCTGACCCTCGTGGCCGACGGCGACCACCGCCTGTCGCGACCGCAGGATCTTGCGCGGCTGCTGGCGGCGGTGGCCGGGATCAGTGCAGACTGACCGTGTGGAGGTCGTTGGCCATGGCATTGGCGACCACGGCGTCCCGGGAATCGGCGAGCAGGATCGGTGCGCCGCTGGCGGAGAGCAGGGCGAACAGGTCGAGGCCGGGCGTTAGCTGCGGCGCCTGGGGAAACAGCCGGGTGACCTCGTCGGAGCTCATGGCACGGACATAGGCGATGTGGCCTTCGCCCAGGGCGGCGAGGTCGGCGGCATTGAACTCGGCCGGATCGAGGTCGGCACCGGTGATGGGATTCTGGCTGAATGCGGTCATGGTCGGCTCTCCTTCTGGCAGAGCGTGATGAAGCACGGTCGGGACCGTCCCGGCCGGATCGGGTGCGGGCGTGGCGTCAGACGTCGTCGCGGGACGCGATGGCGATCTTGCGTACCACCCGCTCGGGCTCGGGGCGGGTGAGGTCGATGGACAGCAGGCCGTTCGAGAGGTCGGCACCCATCACCTCCATGCCGTCGGCGAGGAGGAAGGCCCGCTGAAACTGGCGTGCAGCGATGCCGCGATGGAGAAACTGCCGCGCTTTCTCGTCCACCTGCCGGCCGCGGACCACGAGCTGGTTCTCTTCCAGCATCACGTCGAGCTGGTCGCGGGTGAACCCCGCCACCGCAAGGGTGATGCGCAGGCGTTCGGGCTCCTGTTCGCTGCGTGCCACCCGCTCGATGTTGTAGGGCGGATACCCATCGTTGGCGGCCTTCGAAACGCGATCCAGGGCCTGTTCGATCTCGTCGAAGCCGAGGAGAAAGGGATGTCCGAACGGAGAAGGCCGTGCTGTCACGGATGGATGTCCTTCTGGCGAAGCCCCGGAGCTAGAGAGGCACTTCGTGGAGAGACGCCCGACGCGGAACGACGCCGGACTGGTTCGGAAGGCCCGCCTGGGGCAGCGCCCTCCCCGGCGATGCCCGCCGGTCGACTGGATATGGAACCGGCGACGAGCCCCATCAAGGGCTTGCCCATCAAGGACTTGGCGGGCCGTTTTGGCGCAGGTGGAACAGCTCGGAACCCCCGCCCGGCGATCCCTTCAGGAACGGATGGTACATATTGGCACCCGGCTTACGGGATACTTCGGAAATTAAATCTGGGATCATTCGGCAATACGCACGGTCGGTCATGTATTCCCGGCGGTAACAGTTTGGAACTACTCTGATATTCGGCACCGTGCTTGATCTGGCGCCGCGAACTCGCATATTGCCACGCACGATACGGACAGTCGCCGCATGGGCTTCGGGCCGTGTCGAGCCGGATCGTGTTCCCTTCGACCCGTGACGCGGGCCACCGTGTCGTGACGACCCGCCGCAGCATCGTCGGCCGGGATGCGCGTCCGATCCCGTGGGGGCCGGAGGCGGCATCGGCGGCATCGCCCGTCGGTCGAGGAAACGGAACTGTCATGGATGGAGTGCACGGCGTGGTCAGGAAACAGTTCGGGAAAGCGGTACGGACGGCCGGTCTCGGCATCGCTGTCCTGGGGGGCGTGATGGGCGCCGCGATGGCGCAGGACGCAAAGCCCCTCCCGCTCAAGCTCGAACTGAACCGCCTGGAGCCCGCCGGCGAGTCCTGCCGGACCTACCTCCTCGTCGACAACAGCCGCGGCCCGGCCCTCAAATCTCTCAAGGTCGACCTGTTCGCCTTCGACACGGAGGGCGTCGCCCAGAAGCGCCTCGCCGTTGAGCTCGGTCCGGTGCCGGATCACAAGACCCTGGTTCGGCTGTTCGACTTCCCCGCCCTGGCCTGCCCGAAGATCGGTCGGGTGCTCCTCAACGACGTGCTCGCCTGCGAGGGGGCCGATGCCAGCCGAGAGACCTGCCTCGAGCGCATCGAGACCGACAGCAAGACCTCGGCCCCCTTCGTCCGCTGATCCGAACGCGAACCGCCCGCCCGCCCCGAAAGCGAAAGACATACCCATGGATCCGACCACTGCGCCCGCAGGCGTCTCCCACGACATGTCGTTCCTCGGCCTGTTCCTTCAGGCCGACCCCATCGTGAAATCGGTGATGATCCTGCTCGTGGTCGCCTCCATCGCCTGCTGGACCGTGGTGTTCGAGAAGCTCGTGCGCATCGCCGCCGCCAAGCGACAGGCCAAGGCATTCGACGCCCTGGTACGCTCCGGCGGCGCCCTCGAATCGTCGGGCAAGGGCATGGATGCGCAGATCACGGCGGCCGCCGTCGAAGCCTGGCGTGACCAGGACAGCACCGAAACCCGGGCCGAGCGGCGCGACCGCATCGAGCGCGCCATGCGGGCCGCCCTGACCACGCGGTTGAAGGCGATGCAGTCGGGGCTGCCGGTGCTCGCGACATCGGGTTCCACCGCGCCCTTCATCGGACTGTTCGGGACGGTGTGGGGCATCATGAATTCGTTCTCGTCCATCGCCAAGAGCCAGGATACGTCGCTGGCGGTGGTGGCGCCGGGCATCGCCGAGGCGCTGTTTGCCACCGCCATCGGCCTCGTCGTGGCGATCCCGGCGGTCATGGCCTACAACAAGCTCACCACCGACATCGGCCGCGTGCAGTCGAGCTTCGTCTCGTCCATCGGCATCCTCGGCAACCGCCTCGCCCGCGACCGGGCGGTGCACGGCCGAGCCGCCGCCGCGGAATAGACCGCGCCCCGGCACGGCCGCCCCGATCGGGGCGGATTGAGGTCTCAGAACACGGAACGACCGGCCTCGCCCAATGGGTTCGGGCGCCGGCTCGGGACCGGTTTTCGTTTTACGCAGGACGCGGCGCCGCACTCGGCCGCCCACTGGAAGCCCTGGAGGGCGACGCATGGCCATGGGATCGATCCGCTCCGGCGGCGGCGACGACGAGGACGGCCTCGACGACGCCCCGATGTCCGAGATGAACGTCACGCCCCTCGTGGACGTGATGCTCGTGCTGCTCATCATCTTCATGGTCGCGGCCCCGCTCATGACCACGGGCGTGCCCGTGCAGCTGCCCAAGACCACGGCGCAGAAGGTGGCGCAGGCGAAGAAGCCCCTCGAGATCTCCATCGACAAGGACGGCAAGCCCTACCTCGCCAAGGAGGAGCTGACGCCCGAGACCATCCTGCCACGGCTGCGGGCCCTGGCCGCCGAGGATCCGGGCCAGGTCATGCTCGTGCGCGGCGACCGCGACGTGCCCTACGGCAAGATCATGGAAGTGATGGGCCTCGTTGGACAGGCCGGCTTCACCAAGGTCTCGCTCATCGCCCAATCGCCGGGTGGCGCCCTGCCGTCGGCGCCGGCCCCCGCCGCAGCCCCCGCGACCGGAACGGCCCAATAGTCCCATGAGTGCCAGTCCCATGAGCGCCTCGGCATCGACGGGTGATCCCGATCGGCGCGGCCCGTCCACGCTCGCCACGGCCTTCCTCGTCGCCTTCGGCCTGCATGCCGGCGTTCTGATCGCCCTCACCCTGTTCGAGCCGCAGCCCAAGGCGCCCCCGGGCGAGAACATCGTCACCATCGACCTCGCGCCGCAGATGACGGAGGCCGACACCCAGGCGCCGGCCGAGCAGGCGGCCTCCGTCTCGGCGCCCCCCGAGGCCAATCCGGTGGAGACACCGGAGACGGTGCAGCAGGAAAAGCCCCTCGAGACCACGGAGGTGACCCCGCCCGAAGCGACGGCACCCCCGCCGCCGGATACGGCGATGATCGCCCCCGAGGCGACCACCGTCGCCGAACCGCCGGATGCGCCGCCGGTGCCCCCCGTCGCGGAGGCAACCGAGCCGCCGCCGGAGGATCAAGTCATCACGTCCACGGGCGAGCAGGCGCCGGCCCTCGCGCCGCCGCCGGCCGTCGTGGCGCAGGAACTGCCGAAGCCCGTCGAGAAGCCGAAGCCCGACGAAGCCAAGATCCTCGAAGCGCGGCGGGAGGCCAAGCGCAAGGCCGAGCGCGAGGCGCGCCTCAAGGCCGAGCGGGAGGAGGAACGTCGCGAGGCACGGGAGGAAGCGCGTGCCGAGGCGAAGGCCAAGGCCGCCAAGGAGGCCGCGCGCCGTGCCGCCGCCGCAGCGAGCGAAGGCCGCGCCCGGCAGAATTCGGCCTCGGCCTCACGCCAGAGCAGCACGGGTGCGGCGGCCGGCGGCAACGACGCGAACGCGCTGCGCGCCTGGCAGGGTGCGCTGAGCTCGGCGATCCGTGGGCGCATGAACGCCAATGCTGCGGCGGGCACCAGCGGGGGCGTCGCCGTCGTGCGGTTTACGGTGTCGCGCTCCGGTCAGGTCCTGAGTTCGGGCCTCGCCAGCAGCAGCGGCGTCGGCGCCATCGACAGCGCGGCCCTGGCCACCGTGCGCGGTTCCCTGCCGGCGGCACCGGCCGGCGTGACGATCAGCAGCCTCGCAGTCACCGTACCCCTGCGCTTCAGCCCCGGCCGGTGAGGCCGGGCGGCGCTCCCCTGCCCTCCGGGTTGCCATGACCGTCTGGTTCACGAGCGACACCCACTTCTCCGATCCGCGCGTGCTGCGGATCGACCGCCGGCCCTATCCCGATCTGCCCGCCCACGATGCCGCCCTCATCGCCAACTGGAACGCCGTCGTGGCCCCCGACGATACGGTGTGGCACCTCGGCGATGTCGCCCTGAGGCCGACACCGGCCCGCATCGCCGACTTGCTCGGAGCGCTCAACGGCACGAAGCATCTCATCGTCGGGAACAACGATGGGCCGGAGACGCTGCGGGCGGCGGGCTGGGCGAGTGTCGGGCATTACGCCGAGATCGTCGTCGACGAACGCGCCCTGGTGCTCTGCCACTATGCCTTCCGCACCTGGAACGGGATGGGCCGGGGCACCCTCGATCTGCACGGTCATTCCCACGCCAAGCTCACACCGATCCCGAAACAATACGACGTCGGCGTCGATGCACAGGGGTTCAGGCCCGTCGATCTCCCCGCAAT
>Ga0182232_1000094_pt1 | contig 28618 bp, 24 predicted proteins | sample G6R1MG_30_FD_155484 | JGI IMG/M metagenome (GOLD analysis project Ga0182232, IMG submission 155484) | Phyllosphere microbial comminities from miscanthus, Michigan, USA - G6R3_NF_07NOV2016_LD2 MG | ecosystem: Host-associated > Plants > Phyllosphere > Phylloplane/Leaf | place: USA: Michigan... | reverse complement strand
GTTGCAGACCTCCTGGACGAGGTAGGTCGCGCCCGAGTAGCCCATGAACGGCGTGCCGGTGTGACGCCGGATGATGGCGCCGGGAAACGAGGCGGGGACGAAGATCGCCCGCGCGCCGGCCTCGGCCGCGTACATTCGCTCGTTGAAGGACCCGAACAGCACCAGGGGCGGGTTTTTCGCGATCATCTCGCGAATGGCGGCATTGTCGGTTTTGGCGCCGGCCTTGCGGGACTCCGCAAAATGGCAGGGCAGGCCCATCTCGTCCTCGAGGAAGTGCCGGACGCCCCGCGCATAGGTCTCGGAGGCGACGATGCCGAAGCTCGCCGTGCCGAAGAAGTCCTGGGTCACGGAGCGCCACAGGTCCCAGACCGGCTTGATGGTGGTGTGCTTCTCGCGCTCGATGAACGGCTCGGGGTCGAGGCCGAGGATCTCGCCCAGCGAGCGCAGGAACTTGGTGGTCGAGTGGATGCCGATGGGCGCCTGGAGGTAGGGCCGTTCCAAGGCCTCGCAGAGGAGCCGGCCGAACTCGCGGTAGAGGCAGATGTTGGCGTCGGCGTTCACGAGCTTGGGCACGTCGGCGAGATGCGCGCCCAGCGGAAACGCGAGGTTGACCTCGGCGCCGATGCCCTCGACGAGGCGACGGATCTCGGCGAGATCCGAGGGCATGTTGAAGGTGCCGTAGGCCGGGCCGATGAGGTTGACGCGGGGGCGCTCGCCGGCCTTGCGCTCCGGTCTTGCCGGGATGCCCTTCCTGGCGAACTTCCGGGCACCGTATTCCTGCCAGAGCCAGGCCATGGCCCGGTCGGCGGCCTGCCACTGGTCCTCATCGATGGTGCGCGGCAGGAAGCGCTGGAGGTTGGTGCCCTCCGGGGTCACGCCGCCGCCGATCATCTCGGCGATGGAGCCGGTGACGACGACGCTGGGCTGGCCCGGATCGAGGGTCGCATGCGCCCGCTTCATCGCGGCTTCCGTGCCGTGGCGGCCGAGTTCCTCCTCCGCCAGGCCCGTGACCACGATGGGCAACTCGTGCGGCGGCAGGGCATCGGTGTAGTGCAGCACCGAAGTGACGGGCAGGTTCTCGCAGCCGACAGGGCCGTCGATGACCACCTGGAGGCCCTTGATGGCGGTGAAGACGTAGACGGCACCCCAGTAGCCGCCGGCCCGGTCGTGATCGAGGACGAGCATCAGGCCATCTCCCCGATCGGATCATGGGCGGGCTTGCCCCGGGGGGCGCTGGCCACCGCCTTGCGCAGCTTCGGCACGTCTTCCCAGATGCCGGCGCTGTGGCCCTCGCCGACGCCGGCGAAGAAGTCCCGCATGGTGTCGAAGCGGTGCCGGTTGCCGATGGCCGCGTTGATGACCTTGGCGAGCGACCCGGCGCCCGCGACGCCCATGAGCGGGCGGGCCGAAATGAGATTGGTGAAGTAGAGCGCCGGGATCGCCAGGGCCTTCGCCTTCTGGACCACCGGGGTGGTGCCGATGGCGAGATCCGGCCGGAAGTCGAGGAGGGCGGCGAGATCGTCCTCCAGGGAGGCGCGGAACCGGACCGTGACACCGCGGGCCTCGAGCCAGTCCCGGTCGGCCTCGGCATAGGGGGTCCGCGGGCAGGCGGTGCCGACGTAGCGCAGATCGGCGCCGCTCTCGACGAGGAGACGCCCGACGAGCAGCTCCGAGCCTTCGTAGCCCGACAGGGTGATGCGTCCCTTGATCGGCGTCGCCGCGAGCGCGCCCCGGATCATCGGCAGCATCCGGTTCTTGGCGGACTCGACGACGGCGCGGGGGACGGCGCAGGCCTCGCCGATGCGGTCGAGCCAGTCGGCGGTGCCGTCGTGGCCGACGGGCGCCGAGCCGACGATGGGGCGTCCCGCCGCCTCGAACTCGCGGATCGAGGCGGTGTAGAACGGGTGGATCGCCGCAACCGCCGCGCCGTCGAGCGCCGCGTAGAGTTCGCGCCATTCGCGGGTGGGAACGACGGGACCGGCGGCGAGCCCGAGGGGTTCGAGGAGACCGCCGATCACCACGGGGTCGGCGGGGAACATCTCGCCGAGCAGCGTCACCGTGGGTCGCTCGGAGCGGCCGGCGCGGGGCGCCTGCACCGGCCCCTGCTCGGCTTCCGTGCGGGCGAATTTCAGCATGGCGCCGGCCAGAACGTCCTTGGCCTCGGCGTGGGTCGGCACCCCGAAGCCCGGCACGTCGATGCCGATGATGCGCACCCCGTCGATCTGTTTCGGCAGGAGCCGCAGGGGCACGCCGGAGGCCGTGGGCACGCACAGGTTGATCACCACGACGGCGTCGTAATCGGCGGGTTTGGCCACATCGAACACCGCCTCGCGGATGTCCTCGAACAGCTTGCCGGTGACCAGGGTCTCGGAGTTGAACGGCACGTAGCCGACGCTCCGCTTCGCCCCGTAGAAATGCGAGGTGAAGGTCAGGCCGTAGACGCAGCAGGCCGACCCGGAGAGGATCGTCGCCGTGCGCCGCATGCGCAGGCCGACGCGCAGGGAGCCGAAGGCCGGGCACATGCTCTGCGGCTGGTCGTGCGGACCTTTCGGATAGTCCTTGGCATACCGGTCGAGGGTCTCGCTCATGCCGGCGGCTTTGGCGGCCGCCGTCATGGCGTCCTTGCCGGCGTGGCAGCCGAGGCCGTCGCCCTTGGCGGCGGCGAGGTTCACCACCTCGGCCGGAGCGGCCGGGGCCGCCATGGTCGAGGCCGGGCGTTCCTTACGGGCGCGGAGATCGGCGATGTCGAGGGTGACGGCCATGCGCGTCAGACCTCGTCGTAGACGACTTCGAGGGACGGCTTCACGACCTGGGCCGTGCCGCACATATCCTCGAAGGTGGCGGGAACCAGGGTGACGCCCCGGCCGACGGCCTCGCCCTTGAACAGGCCGAGCAGCCCGTCCTGGGAGAGCGGCGTCGGATGGTTGGCCGCCGCGTCGTGGACGTTCCGGGCGAGATCGGCGAACAGCCCGCCCCACGGGCTCTCGGGCCGGCCGATGATCTCGTAATTCGCGCTCTTCTTGCGGATGTCGTCGTCGGCCGGGATCGAGGCCAGGATCGGGATGCCGACCGCCGCCGCGAAGGCCTGGGCCTCGCCGGTGCCGTCGTCCTTGTTGATGACGAGGCCGCCGACCCCGACGTTGCCGCCGAGCTTGCGGAAATATTCCACCGCCGAGCAGACGTTGTTGGCGACGTAGAGCGACTGGAGGTCGTTGGAGCCGACGACGATGACCTTCTGGCACATGTCCCGGGCGATGGGCAGGCCGAAGCCGCCGCAGACCACGTCGCCGAGGAAGTCGAGCAGGACGTAGTCGAAGCCCCATTCGTGGAAGCCGAGCTTCTCGAGGAGTTCGAAGCCGTGGATGATGCCGCGCCCGCCGCAGCCGCGCCCGACCTCCGGCCCGCCGAGTTCCATGGCGTAGACGCCGTCGCGCTTGAAGCAGACGTCGCCGATGGCGACAGCTTCCCCGGCGAGCTTCTTCTTCGTCGAGGTCTCGATGATGGTCGGGCAGGCGCGGCCGCCGAAGAGCAGGGACGTGGTGTCGCTCTTCGGATCGCAGCCGATGAGCAGAACCTTCTTGCCCTGCTGGGCCATCATGTAGCTGAGGTTGGCCAGCGTGAACGACTTGCCGATGCCGCCCTTGCCGTAGATCGCGATGATCTGCGTCGCCTTGGTGGCGGCCACGGGCACGGGGTCCGGCTCGATGCCAGCCTCGGCGCGCAGGGCCTCGGATGCCTTCAGGGCGGCGCCGTTCAGCTGCATGTTCATGCGGCACTCCAATCCAGGATCATCTTCAGGCAGGCGGGCTCGCCGAAGGCCGTGCGATAGGCTTGCGCCGCGTTGGCGGCGGGCTGGCGATGGGTGACGAGACCGTCGAGGGACAGGCGCCCCGAGGCGACGAGGGCCGTGACGGCCGAGAGGTCCTCCGGCTTCCACTGCGCCGCGACCCGGATGCGGGCCTCGCGCAGGAAGGCGGGGGGAAAGGTGAAGGCGAGGGGCGCCTCGTAGAATCCGGCGAGCACGATCTCGCCGGCCGCCCCCAGGCGCCCGATCAGGGTGTCGAGGAGGCCGGCATCGCCGCTGGCATCCGTGATGGTGGCGTAGTCGCGCCGCGTGTCGGCCTCCGGGTGGAGCACGGCGTAGCCTTCGGCTCCCCCGGCGCGGGCGGGATCGGTCTCCCACACCACCGGGTCGCCGCCGGCCGCCACGGTGAGGCGGGCCAACAGCCGTCCGAGCACGCCGTGGCCGACGATGAGGGAGGGGCCGGACGCGACGGCGCCGAGGGCGTGCCGGGCCGTCGCCGCCAGGGCGAACAGGATGCCGCGCTCGCCCAAAGCGGGGTCGAGGGGCACGAGGCGGGCGCCGGCGCTGACGAGATGCGAGGCCGCCCCCCCGAACAGGCCGCGCACGGGCCCGAAGCAGCGCGCGCCCGGCACGAACACGGTCTGCCCGACCCGGACGCCGGATTCCGCCCCGGCCTCGATCACGGTGCCGATGGATTCGTAGCCCGGCACCAGGGGATAGCCCATGCCGGGAAACGCCGGCATCCGGCCCGACCAGAGCAGGCGTTCCGTGCCGGTGCTGATGCCGCTCCAGGCGACCGCCACCACGGCGTCGGCCGGGCCGGGGGCATCGAGGGTGAGGGTGTCGAGGGCGATCCGTTCCGGCTCGTGGAGGACGATGGCACGCGCTCGCATGATTCCCGCCTCCCCTCGTCGCGGAAGCCGTCGAAGTGCGGCCCATGTGTCATCCTAGATAGACACTTCTATTCGTCAAGCATTACTTACACAATGGAGTGTCCAATCGACGCGACACCAGCAGTCGGGTCAGGAGCGGGCGACGCGTCGCGACCTCGCGGATTTCACCGAAGCCGGCCTCGGCGAGGAGCCGGGCCAGCTCGGCGGCGGTGCGGCAGCGGCCGGTGCCCATGGCGAGGAGGTAGAAGCCGAAATAGGCATCGGCCATGGCCTCGGCTCCGGGTGTGCCCGCCATGGGTTCGGCGATGAGGAGGGTGCCGCCCGGGGGCAAAGCCGCGTGGACGGCGCGCAGGAGGGCGCGGACCTTGGCATCGTCGTGGTCGTGGACCACCCGCACGAGGGAGACGAGGTCGGCCCCGTGCGGCAGGGGATCGTCCGGGAAGGCGCCCCCGAAGGTTTTTGCGCGCGCGTCCAGGCCCGCTTCGGTGAAGGACGTCTCCGCCCGCGCCGCCACGGCCGGCAGGTCGAACAGCATCAGGTCGAGGCCGGGCGCGCGGCGGGCGGCCGCCTTTAGGAAGGCGCCCTCCCCGCCGCCGACATCGAGGATGCGGCGATGATCCCGCAGCGGGTAGGCGTCGAGGATGTCCCCCGCGATCAGGTTCTGCGACGCCCCCATCAGGGCGCCGTAGGCGGCGACCGGTTCCGCGTTCGCGGGATCGCCGCGCGCCGCCTCCGCGTAGGCCCAGTAGCGCGATAGGTGGGTCGGGCCGGTCTCGCCGCGCAGGAGCGCGACGGGGTCGGCGAGATCCGCATAGAGCAGCGCGTGATGCTCGATCATCGCCGCGACGGAGGGATTGCCGATGAGCGCGGCGCCGAGGTCGGCCAGGGCGAAGCGGCCGTCGGGCAGGCGGACGAGGAGGTCGAGGGCCGTTGCCGCCATGAGGAGGCGTTCGGCCCGGGCCGGTGCGAGGCTGGTGCGGGCGGCCACGGTCTCCGGCCCCAGGGGCGCGTCGGCGAGGATCCGGAACAGGTCGAGGCGCACGCAGGCGAACAGGGTCTGCGAATAGACGAAGCCGGCGCAGAGATCGAACAGGGCCTTCGTGTTCGCCCGGGCGATCCGCCGCGTCAGGGGAAAGCCGGCGGCCCAGCGCTGGAAGCCGGGCCTGGCGATGGTGCGGGTGCGGAAGGCCCGCCAGCGCGCCCGCCACGAGTTCTTCTGGGGGGCGCCGTCGTTGCGGCGCTCGTCCAGGCTCGCGGCCGAGGCGGTCCCTGGCGGGGGGGCCATGATGGTCGCGCCGTCCGCCGTCAGGCCAGTTCCCGCACGAGGCCTGCCGGAAGGAACAGCCGGGTCTGCGCCTCGATCTCGGCCCGCAGGGCATCGGCGCCGGGGCAGGCCGGGATCACCTCCACGGCCTCGCGGGCGAGGCGCTTGAGGCGGGCGAGGGCCCCGCCCATGCCGAGGAGGGCTGCGGCGTTGGGCCGGCCGAGGGTGGCGTCGCGGCCGACCGGCTTGCCGACCTCCTCCTGACGGCAGGCGACGTCGCGCAGGTCGTCGGCGACTTGATAGGCCTCGCCGAGGCATTCCCCGAGGAGGCGCCACGGCAGGGCCGGTGCGCCAGCCGCCGCCGCGCCCGTGACGGTGGCGGCGGCGAACAGGGCGCCGGTCTTGGCCTGCTGGTATTCGGAGAGGGCCACGGTGGGCTCGGATTCCCAGGCTTGGCCGGCTACGATGCCGTTGGGCGAGCCGACGGCGCGGGCGACGAGGCCGACGAGGGCAGCCAGCCGCTGGGGTGAGCGCGCCGCGCCGCGCGCCAGGGTCTCGAAGGCCGAGACGATGAGGGCATCTCCCGTGAGCACCGCGAGAGGCTCGCCGAAGGCGGCGTGGACCGAGGGCTGGCCCCGGCGCAGGGGGGCGTCGTCGAAGCACGGCAGGTCGTCGTGCACGAGGGAGGCGCAGTGCAGCAGTTCGATGGCCGCCGCCGCTGCGTCCGACGCCGCCGGATCGTCGTCGCCGCAGGCCCGTGCCACGGACAGGCAGAGGCGCGGCCGGATGCGGTGACCACCCGGGAACACGGCGTAGCGGATGGCCTCGGCGAGGAGCGGCGGAGCACCGGGGGCCTCCGCGTGAGCGACGGCGGCGTCGAGGGCACGTTCGATGCGACGGTTGGCATCCATCTGACGTCTCTCCCGAATGCTGAGTGTCTTTTTAACTTGCCATTTTAAAGTGTCAGATAATATTGACACTCGTCAAGGTGCGGTTTCGACGACGAAGGAGCCGACACGTGCGGGTGGTGGTGATCGGGGCGGGGATCGGTGGTCTGACGGCGGCCCTGCGGCTCGCCCATGCGGGCCTCGACGTGACCGTGTTGGAACGGGCCGCGCATCCGGGCGGCAAGATGCGCAGCGTCCCCGTCGAGGGTCGGGCCGTGGAGGCCGGACCCACGGTGTTCACCATGCGCTGGGTCCTCGACGAGATCTTTTCGGAATGCGGCGCCAGCCTCGACGACCGCGTGGTGCTCAGCCCGGCGGCGATCCTCGCCCGGCATGCCTGGGGACCGGACGGCCACCTCGACCTGTTCGCCGATCCGCGCGCCTCCCGCGATGCCATCGGGGCGTTTGCGGGGCTGCGCGAGGCCGAGGGCTACGACCGGTTCCGCGCCCGGGCTGCGGCGGTCTACCGGACCCTCGAGGGGCCGTTCATCCGGGGGCAGCGCCCGAGCCCCCTCGCCCTCACCCGCCGGGCCGGCCTGTCGGGGCTCGGCGATCTCTGGCGCATCCAGCCCTTCACCACCCTGTGGTCGGCGCTCGGCGACGACTTCGCCGATCCGCGCCTGCGTCAGCTGTTCGCGCGCTACAGCACCTATTGCGGCGCCTCGCCGTTCCGGGCGCCCGCGACGCTGATGCTCGTGGCCCATGTCGAATCACAAGGCGTCTGGCACGTGGCGGGCGGCCTCAGCGCCCTCGCCCGGGCGGTGGCGGATCTCGCCGCCGAGCGCGGCGCGCACCTGCGCTACAGCGCCCACGTGGCGCGCATCGTCACCGACCGCGCCGGCGTCACCGGCGTGGACCTCGACACCGGCGAGCGCCTCCCGGCGGAGGCCGTCATCTGCAACGCCGACGCGGCGGCCCTGGCCGACGGTCTCCTCGGCGCCGAGGCCGCGCGGGGTGCCGAGCCGGTTGCGCCGGGCGACCGCTCCCTCTCGGCCGTGACCCTGTGCATGAACGCCCGCGCCGAAGGCTTCCCGCTCCTGCGCCACACGGTCTTCTTCTCCGGCGACTACGCCGCCGAGTTCGACGGTATCGCCCGGGGACGGCTTCCCGCCGACCCCACGGTCTATGTCTGCGCCCAGGACCGGGGCGATGTCGCGCCCGGGGAATCCGGGGCCGAACGCCTGCTCTGCCTCGTCAACGCACCGGCGGGCGGCACCTTCACCCCTTCGGAGATCGCCACATGCACGAGCGCCCTGCGTCGCCGTCTGGGAGCCTGCGGGCTGAGGCTGACGGACACGCCCGCGACGGTGACGACGCAGCCGGCGGAGTTCGGGGCGCTGTTTCCGGGGACGGGGGGCGCCCTCTATGGCCGGGCCTCGCACGGGTGGATGGCGTCGTTCCGGCGGCCCGGGGCGCGGACGGCGGTTCCGGGCCTGTATCTGGCGGGGGGCAGCGTCCATCCGGGGCCGGGGGTGCCGATGGCGGCCCAGTCGGGGCGGCTCGCGGCGGACAGGCTGCTGGCGGACCGGGCCACCGCCCGCGCTTCGACACGCCGGTCGGCCGGGGCGGCTACGTCTGGTGGTATGTCGACGCCCTGAGCGACGACGGCCGCCAGGGGCTGACCATCATCGCCTTCATCGGTTCCGTGTTCTCGCCGTACTATGCGTGGGACCCGAGCCGTGACCCGTTCCGGCACTGCGCCGTCAACGTCGTGCTCTACGGGGAGCGGTCGAACCGCTTCTGCATGACCGAGCGCGGGCGCCGGGCCGTGTCGCGGGACGCCACGCACCTCGCCATCGGTCCGAGCGATCTCGAATGGGACGGCACGACGCTGACCATCAACCTCGACGAGGTGACGGCGCCGATTCCCTCGCGGGTGCGCGGCACCGTGCGGGTGCGCCCCACCGGCCTGACGCCGGGCCCGTTCACCCTCGATGCGCGCGGGCAGCATCGCTGGTGGCCGATGGCGCCGTCCTCCCCCGTCGAGGTCGCACTCACCGAGCCGACGCTGGCCTGGAGCGGCACGGCGTATTTCGACACCAACCACGGCGACACGCCCCTGGAGGACGCCTTCACCAGTTGGACCTGGTGCCGGGCCGACCTCAACCAGGGCGCCGCGATCCTCTACGACGTGCGGCGGCGCGACGGCACCACCCAGAACCTGTCCCTGCGGTTCGATTCCACGGGCGCGCGGCGCGAAATGGACTCGCCGCGCCCCGCCGCCCTGCCGCCCACTCGCCTGTGGCGCATCCCCCGCTCGACCCGCAGCGACGACGGGCAGGCCCGGGTGGCGCGCACCTTCGAGGACACGCCATTCTATGCCCGCTCCCTGCTGGAGACGCGGCTCTGCGGGCAGGCCGTGCGGCCGGTCCACGAGAGCCTCTCGCTGGACCGGTTCAAGAACCCCCTGGTGCGCCTGATGCTGCCGTTCCGGATGCCGCGCCCGTTGGCGTGACGCGACGCCCCTGGAGCATCCTCCGGCGGGTCATACGTTTTCCGCCTGATCCGTTCGGTAATGTGGTGACTCGCGGTCTCCCTCTCCTGAAAGGAGAGGGAGACCGTCGCGCCCTCTCGATCCGAAGTGATCAAGCGGACATCGTATCACTCCGGTCCGTCGGCCCGATTCCGCTCGCGATCCGCCCGGATGCCGCGCTTGAGCACCACGAGCTGCCAGATCGCCAAGCCGAGGGCCAGGGCGAAGACGAGGCCGATATCGAGGGCGGCGAAGAGCGAATCGCTCACGAGGCGGCGTGCGATGCACCCTCGGGCGTGAAGGTGGGCCCCGAAAAGCTCTCGCGTTCGCGCAGAGCCTCCACGAGGTCGAGGACGCGCGCGATCTGGCCAGGCATGTCCCACCAGGCCGGCCCGGTCGCGACCGGTTGGGTGGCCACGGCCTCCACGAGGAAGGCGACCTCGGGCAGCGGCGGCGCGGCCCGATCGGCCCCGTCGGCGAAGGACGGTATCAGGGCGCGGGCGAGGAGCGCCGCCTTGCGCCGCCCCCCGACCCGGGCGCGGCTTCCCACCGGGTCGAGGCCCTGACGTTCCAGCTCACGGCCGATCTCGGCATAGATGAGCCGGGCCGCGCGGATCGCCGGGCGGCAGGTGTGCGGCAGGCCGGAGAGTCCCGCCTCCGAGCGGAGGTAGAGAAGGTCGGCGGCCGCCAGCAGGCGGGCGACCACCCCGGCCAGGGCCGGGCTCGGGCGCGGATCGGCCAGGAACGCGTCCGGGTCGATGCCGGCCTCCCTCAGCCATTCGACGGGCAGGTAGAGGCGGCCGGCCCGGGCATCCTCGCCGACATCCCGGGCGATGTTGGTGAACTGCATGGCGATTCCGAGGTCGCAGGCCCGGGCGAGGACGCCCGGGTCGCGTGACCCCATGATCAGGGTCATCATCGCGCCGACGCTGGCCGCGACCCGCGCGGCATAGGCCGTGAGGTCGGACAGGGTCGCGTAGCGCCGGCCCTCCCCGTCCCAGGCCAGGCCCTCGATGAGCGCGAGGGGCAGGGCCTGCGGAATCGCGTGGGCGACGACGAGGTCGGCCAGCGCCCGGTCGGCGGGGGCATCGGCGGGGCGCCCGTCATAGGCGCGCGAGAGGCGTGCGGACAGGCGCGTCACGGCCGCCGCCCGGGCCCCGGGCGCCACGCAGTCCACGGCGTCGTCGGACAGGCGGCAGAAGGCATAGAGCCCGTAGGCCGGGCGCCGGACCTGGGCCGGCAGCAGGGCCGAGGCGGCAAAGAAGCTGCGCGAGCCCGCCCGGATGGCGTTCCGGCAAGCCGCCCGGTCGGCTGCGTCGGCATGGGGCGTCGCCCAGAGGGGCGGCCTGTCGGGTTCCGGCACGGCCCAGAAGGACGGCCTGACGGCCTCAGGCGAAGACGCGCGCATCCGGCACCACGGAATCGAGGACTCGGGCAGAGGAGAGGACGCCGGGGAGCCCGGCGCCCGGATGGGTACCGGCTCCGACGAGGAAGAGGTTGCGTACCCCCTCCGAGGCGTTGTGCGGCCGGAACCAGGCCGATTGCGTCAGCACCGGTTCGAGGCCGAAGCCCGAGCCGCGATAGCTCAGGAAATCGTGCGCGAAGTCGTTCGGCGTCGTCACCCGCGAGGTGACGAGGGATTCGCAGAGGCCCGGCATCACGGTCGCCTCGAGATGCCGGGCGATGGCCTGCCGGTAGGGTTCGGCCAGCGCCGTCCAGTCCTGGCCGCCGTCGAGGTTCGGCACCGGCGACAGCACGTAGAAGGTGTCGCATCCGGGCGGGGCCAGCAGGGGGTCGGTGGCGGTCGGCCGGTGCAGATAGAGGCTGAAATCCTTCGCGAGGTGCTTTTTGGTGAAGATGTCGTCGATAAGGCCGCGATAGCGCGGGCCCATCAGGATGGTGTGATGGGCCACGTCCGGGAATTTCCGGTTGGTGCCGAAGTACCAGACGAACAGGCCCATGGAGGAATGAGCGCGCTTGAGCCGCCCAGCGCTCCACCGACGGGCCTTTCCACCGAGCAATGTCCCGTAGGTGAAAGCCGAATCGGCGTTCGACACCACGATGTCGGCCGGAACCGTTTCCCCGTTCGCCAGGGTGACGCCCGTGGCCTTGCCGCCCGTGACGGTGATGCGGGCGACGTCGGCGCCGCAGCGCAGCGTTCCCCCCTGCCCGCGGATGAGGTCGCACAGGCCGTCGACGAGGCGGCCCGTGCCGCCCATGGCGAAGTGGACGCCCCAGCGCCGCTCCAGATGGGCGATGAGGCAGTAGATCGCACTCGCCCGGAACGGGCTGCCGCCGATGAGGAGCGGGTGGAAGGAGAAGATCGTCCGCAGGCGCTCGTCGCGGATGTAGCTGGCCACGATATCGTAGACGGAGCGGTGGCCGCCGAGGCGCAGCAGGCTCGGCATGATCCGCAGCATGTCGGTGACCGACGAGAACGGCACGTGGCCGAGTTCCTCGAATCCGACCCGGCAGATCGCCTCGGACCGGGCCATGAAGGCCTCGTAGCCGGCGACGTCTCGGGCCGAAAACTTCGCCACCTCCGCCCGCATGGCGGCGATGTCGCCGCTGTAGTCGAAGGTGGCGCCGTCGTCGAAGCGGATGCGGTAGAACGGCCGCATGGGCGCGAGGGTCACGTCCTCGTCCATGCGCCGGCCGCAGAGGCGCCACAGCTCCTCGAACAGGAACGGCGCCGTGACGATGGTGGGGCCGGCGTCGAAGGTGAAGCCGTCCTGGCGGTGGACGCGGGCCCGGCCGCCGGGCTGCTCCAGGCGCTCCAGCACCGTGACCCGATAGCCCCGGGCACCGAGGCGGATGGCGGCCGCCAGACCGCCGAAGCCGGAACCGATCACCACCGCGTGCGGACGGGGATCCTGGTTCGTTGCGGTGTTCGGTATGTCGGCGAGTGTCAACATAACCTGACACTAATCCGCGTCCGCGACGTGAGGCAAGGCTTGTTTTAGGACGCGGCCTCGGCCGGGCTCGGACTGAGCTGGCGGATGACACGGGCGACCGTCTCGGGTGCCTCCTCGTGCGCGAGATGGCCGAGGTTGCGCAGCAATTCCACCCTGGCGTGGGGCAGGCGCTTCTGCAGGGCGAAGGCGGTGTCCGGCGAGATCGCCCGGTCGTCCCCGCCCACCACTAGGGTTGTCGGCACGGTGAGTCGAGGAAGCGTGCGGTCGAGGGCGGCCAGATCCCAATTCGCCATCATGCCGAGCGCCCCGGCGACGTGGCCGGGGCAGCGGAACAGGCGCCGGTAGAGATCGAGTCCCTGGGCGTCGAGGCGCGAGCCGGTGCCGCGAATCAGGCGCTCCACCGCCGGGCGGTCGGCGGTCCACGCGAAGAGTCGCGGGGTGACCGGGTTGAGGAACAGCATCCGGGCGAGCCCCGGAAACAGCACTGCGGCGAGGCCGGGGAACGGCGTCAGGGCGCCGTTGAGGGCGACGAGGTGGCGGGGCGCGAGCCCGTCGAGGCAGAGGCGGACGAGGAGGGCGGCGCCGGCGGAGTGCCCGACCACGATGTCCGGTGCCACCCCGAGGGTCGAGAGGAGCTCGCCGATCGCCGCCGCCATGCCGGGCAGGGACAGGCGCCCGGCCGGCAGCGGGTCGGTGAAGCCGTGGCCGGGCAGGTCCGGCGCCACCACGAAGAAATCCTGCGCCAGCAGGGGCGCGAGGCCCCGCCAGGAATGGGTCGCCGCCCCGGTGCCGTGCAGGAGCAGGAGCGCGGGGGCGTCCCGACTTCCAAAGGTCTGGACGTGCCAGGTCAGGCCGGAGGCGGCGACGAAGCGGCTGGCCTCGCGGTGGGGCCAGTCCGCGCCTTCACGCTCCCAGACGGGTCGGTCGCTCGGCGCGGGCATGGTCTCGTCCTCAGGTCGCCGCCCGGATGGCGGCGCTCATCGCCCCCGCATCGGCGTAGGGCAGCGGGAGATAGCGCCCCCCCATGGCCTCGGCGAGGCGGCGGGCCGTGTCCTGCGGCCGGGCGGCGGTATCGATGAGGATGGTCCGCACCCCGTCCGCGCGCAACCCGGCAGCGGCCGAGAGGGCATCGGCGCCCGCCTGCGCCCGACCGGCCGGCCCTGAGCGGGCGACGTTGGCGCGCCCGTCGGTGAGAACCACCACGACAGGTGTGCCCCCGCCCCGCCGCACGGTCCGGGCCAGTTCGGCGGCCGCGTCGAGGCCGGCGGCGAGGGGCGTGCCCCCGCCCCCGGGCAGGGCGCTCAAACCGCGCCGGGCCCGGGCAAGCGCCCGCGTCGGCGGCAGGATCACCTCCGCGCCCATCCCGCGAAACGCCAGGACGGCGACACGGTCGCGGCGGATATAGGCTTCCGAGAGTAGCAGCTCGACGGCGCCCTTGGCCTCGGCGAGGCGCTCCAGGGCGGCCGAGCCCGAGGCATCGACGGCGAAGATCGTCGTGGTCTGCGTGCGCTGGACGAAGCGGGTGACGCGCAGATCCTGCGGCCGGATCCGGATGCGTCGGGACTCGCCCGCACCCTGGCGCAGGCGCTGCCAGGGCGCGGCGGCACGTAGCGTCTCGACGAGGGCAAGGCGCCCGTGGCGCGGATCGCCGGCCCGCGCGCCCATGGGACGGCCCGCTCGGGGCGACGCGGCGGGGGCGCCCGCCTTGCCCGCCTGGGGCTGGCGCGGGCGCGCCCCCGCTGCGAGGAGGCCGGCGAGGAGGCCGGGTGCCAGGGCGCTGCGCACGGCCTCGATCATGCGCTCGTCGAGGGGGGCGGGATTCTGATCGTCCTGTCCGGCACCTGATTCCGGCTCGGGCGCCGCATCGGGGTCCGTCTCCGGCGCGTCGGCCTCGGGCACCGGCTCGGGCATCCGCGTCGCCCTCGGGCCGAGGACGAGGCGGGCGGCCAGCACGGTGTCGTGTTCGCCCGGAGCGTCGCGACCCGCAAGGCGCGCCAGGAGGCGCGCGACCCGCGCGGCCAGGAGCGGCCCGCGCAGGGAGGCGATGCCGAGGGCATCGGCGGCCCGGCATAGGGCGGCCAGCGCGTCCGCGTCCGGCGGGCCGGGGTCCGCCACGCACGGGTCTTCCAGCGGGACCGCGTCGCGCCAAGGGATGTCCGTGAGGTCGATCCGGAAGGCGAGGCGGTCGCACAGCGCCTCTGGCACGGCCTCGTCGCCCTGGCCCTCGTCGAGGAGGATCACGCCGAGGCGGGCCGGGCAGCACCGGCCGAGGCCGTCGCGCTCCACCCGTACGGCGCCCGCATCGAGAACGGCCGCGAGGTGGGCGGCGTGGCCCGGCGACAGGCGCTCGGCCATGGGGACGACGAGGAGACCGCCATGGGTCTCGGCCAGGAGGCCGGTCTCGGCGACGGGGCGCCCGGCCGCGAGGGTGGCCGGCAGGTCGAGGCCCCCGAGCAGGCGCGCATCGGTGATGCTGCCCGGCATCCGCCGGATCGGGAGCGCCGCCGGCAGGGCGTTTCGCAGGGCGGCGAGCCAGGCCTCGCGCACGGGCCCCGCCCCGGCCCGCACCACGACGCCGCCGGTCCCGTGCGGATCGGCCGCCGCGAGGCGCGCCACCAGCAGGGCATCGGCCCAGGCCGTCACGGCGCGAGTACCTCCGCGACGGCGCGCGTGACGCGGGCGGTGGAGCCGGATTCGTCCAGCGGATTGCGGCGCAGGCGGTGGCGCAGCGAAGCCGGGGCGATGCGGGCGAGGTGATCGAGGCCGACGGTCTCGGCGCCCTCCAAGGCGGCGAGCGCCCGAGCCGTGCGCATGAGGGTGAGTTCGCCGCGCAGGCCGTCGGTCCCGAGGGCGAGACACAGGCGCGCCGCCGCTTCCAGGGTCGCGTCCGGCACGGTGAGGGATGGCAGGTGCGCGCGGGCTTGGGTCAGGGTGTCGCGGATGGCGCGATCGGCCTCCGCATAGGCGGCGCGAAACGCCGCCGGATCACGCTCGTAGGCATCGCGTCGGCGCACCACGTCGATCCGCGTGGGGAGGTCCGTCGGCGTCGTCACCTCGACGGCGAGGCCGAAGCGGTCGAGGAGCTGGGGGCGCAATTCCCCCTCCTCCGGGTTGCCGCTGCCCACCAGCACGAAGCGGGCGGGATGGCGGATGCTCAACCCCTCGCGCTCGACGGTGTTCACGCCCGAGGCCGCGACATCGAGGAGGAGGTCCACGAGGTGATCGTCCAGCAGATTGACCTCGTCGATGTAGAGGAAACCCCGGTTGGCGCGGGCCAGCAGGCCCGGCTCGAACGCCTTCTGTCCCTGGGTCAGGGCCCGTTCGAGGTCGAGGGCGCCCACCACCCGGTCCTCAGTGGCGCCGAGGGGCAGGTCCACCACGGGCACCGGGACGGTGTGGGTCTCAAGGCCGCCGGCATGGTCCCGGCAACGATGGCACAGGTCGCCGGGGCGGGCGGGATCGCAGGCATAGGGACACCCCGCCACCGCCCGCATCGGCGGCAGAAGGGCGGCCAGTCCCCGGATCGCCGTCGACTTGCCGGTGCCGCGGTCGCCGAACACGAGAACGCCACCGACGGAGGGGTCCACGGCCGCGATGAGGAGCGCCTGGCGCATCTCGTCCTGGCCGACGATGGCCGAGAACGGGAAGGTGGGCGGGGCCGGATGCGGCTCGGCGTCCGGCCGGGGGACTGTCGTGCGTCCCGGTGCCCGGATCGCATCGGCCTCCGGGGCGAGGGGCGGGACGCGGGCCGGCTCACGGGACATCGCTCGGGTCGATCCGTTGACGATCATGGGTTCGATTCCCCGTTGTCTCGACGCGTGGTGGGCTGCCCCTGCCGCCTGCCCTGCGGAGGGGGGCGTCCGTCTACTCGGCGGCCGCGCGCTCGACGCCCATGCGGCCCCAGATGGCGCTGAGGGCATCCACCAGATGGTCGATGTCGGCATCCGTGTGCAGCGGCGACGGGGTGATGCGCAGGCGCTCGGTGCCGCGCGGAACCGTGGGATAGTTGATCGGCTGGACGTAGATGCCGAACTCGTCGAGCAGGGTGTCGCTGATCGCCTTGCACAGCACCGGATCGCAGACCATCACCGGCACGATGTGGCTGTCGTTGGCGAGATACGGAATGCCGGCCGCGTCGAGCCGCGCCCGAACCGTCGCCACCCGCTCCTGATGCCGGGCGCGCTCGATGCCGCTCGCCTTGAGGTGGCGGATGCTCGCCGCCGCTCCCGCCGCCACGGCCGGCGGCAGCGACGTGGTGAAGATGAAGCCCGACGCGAAGCTGCGCACGAAGTCGCAGAGCTTGGCCGAGGCGGTGATGTAGCCGCCATGCACCGCGAACGCCTTGCCGAGCGTTCCCTCAATGACGTCGAGGCGGTGGGCGAGGCCGTCGCGCTCGGAGATGCCGCCGCCGCGTGCGCCGTAGAGGCCGACTGCATGCACCTCGTCGAGATAGGTGAGCGCGCCGTGCGCCTCCGCGACGTCGCAGATCTCCGCGATGGGGGCGATGTCGCCGTCCATGGAATAGACCGACTCGAAGGCGACGAGCTTCGGCCGGGCCGGATCGACGAGGCGCAGCTTGCGGTCGAGGTCCTCCGGATCGTTGTGGCGGAAGATGTGGCGCTCGGCCCGGCTCGCCTTGATGCCCTCGATCATGGAGGCATGGTTCTCCGCGTCAGAGAACACGGCGCAGTTCGGCAGCCGGCCCGCGAGGGTGCCGAGTGCGGCCCAATTCGAGACGTAGCCGGAGGTGAACAGGAGGGCGGCCTCCTTGCCGTGGAGGTCGGCCAGCTCCCGCTCCAGGAGCACGTGATAATGGTTGGTGCCCGAGATGTTGCGGGTGCCGCCGGCCCCGGCGCCGCAGCGGTCGAGGGCTTCGTGCATGGCCGCGAGCACCGCCGGGTGCTGGCCCATGCCGAGGTAGTCGTTGGAACACCACACGGTCACGGGCCGGGTGCCGCCGGGGGTGTGGTGGGTGGCATGGGGGAAGCGGCCGTTGTGGCGCTCGAGATCCGTGAACACCCGGTAGCGGCCCTCGCGGTGGAGGCCACCGAGTTCTGCGGCGAAGAAGTCTTCGTAGTTCATGGCCTGTCCCCTTCCCGTTTCTTGTGCGTGGTCTTTTCCCGATCTCGTGCTCGTCTACGCGATGCTGTGCTCACCCGGTGGTTTCGTGGACGTCCCGGCTACGGGTCGCGAGGGTCGGGGCCGGTGCGGCCGTGCCGTACTCGACGGCGCCCCGCGCCGGGACGGGAGTGGCATCGGCGCCCCTTCCCGGCAGGCTCCACTGCCACAGGGCGGCCGAGGGCAGCGGCAGCATGAGAAAGCCGTGCTCCAAGGTGGCGAGCGCCATCAGGGTGGCGACGATGGTGAAGCCGACGAGTTCGTGGGCGTCGATCCCCTCCCCCAGGGCGGCCTGTGCCAGCCACACGGTCCCGAACCCGGCAAGCGCCACGGAGACCGGGAACAGGGGGTTCATCGGCCGGTTGCGCAGGAAACCGGCGAGGTAGGCGAGATGCGCCGGCAGGAACTCGGCGTTGAGGTTGCGGACGCCGAGGAACATGTTGAGCCGGGCCGAGAGGTTCATGCCCGCGAGGATGAGGTAGGTCCACAGGGCGAAACGATTGGGGCCGCCCCAGGTGAGGCCGAGGATGGCCGCCCCCCCGAGGAGGATCGCCGCCTCGTGCCACAGGCTGGTCGCCAAAGCCGCGCGGAAGCGGGCAAAGCCCCGCGCGCCCGGCGGGCAGGCCTCGGTGCGCGGCCCCGAGACGAAGCCCATGTAGTAGCTCATCTCCTGCCAGCCCCAGACGAGGAGCGCGCCGGTGAAGGCCGTGTAGGCGCCCGCCTCGCTGGTGTCGGCGGCGCTGGCCCCGATGGCCCACAGGGCGGCGGCCAGGATCAGGGTCCCGACCGCCATGCTCCAGGGATGGGTGGAGCGGGGCCGGTGGTCGAGCAGGATGATGAGCCCGGTGGAGAACCACCAGATCACCACCGCGTAGAGAGCCGGAACGGCGTAGGCGGCCATGACCTACCAGACCGGCTCGAGGCGGATTTCGGCCGGCATCGGGTTGTCGAGGGTCGGCAGGGCGTAGAGCCGGGCGAAGTTGACGGCCGAGGCCGCGATCCAGGCCCCGTGCTTGAGCTTGCCCACGAGCCCGCCCCGCGCCTTGGCGTCGGCGATGCCGTTGGAGCAGGCCAGCAGCCGGTCGAGGGCCCGCTTGAACTTCGGGTTCTCGAGGTCGAGGGTGAGGGGGAAGGTCTGCTTCGAGATCTCCGAGGTGATGCGGAACACCTTGAAGTCGTAGTCGGTCGGATCGACGCCGAGGGCCTTGTGGAAGGCCGGGCGGCAATGATCGCGGACATACATGGTCGCGAAGACGGCGAGCAGGAAGAACTTGATCCAGTAGCGGTTCACGCCGGTCGTGAGCTTCGGGTTCGCGCGCATGAGCAGGGCGAAGGCCTCGCCGTGGCGGAACTCGTCGTTGCACCACTTCTCGAACCACTTGAAGATCGGGTGGAAGCGCCGCTCGGGATTGCGCTCCAGTTCGCGGAAGATGGTGATGTAGCGCGCGTAGCCGATCTTCTCCGAGAGGTAGGTCGCGTAGAAGATGAACTTCGGCCGAAAGAAGGTGTATTTCTTCGATTTCGTCAGGAAGCCGAGATCGACGCCGATGCCGAAATCCTTGAGCACGTCGTTGATGAAGCCGGCGTGGCGCGCCTCGTCGCGGCTCATGAAGCCGAACAGCTCGCGGATGTCGGGGTTCTTGGCGCGCTTGCGCATCTCGGCGTAGAGCACGCAGCCCGAGAACTCGGCGGTGATGGACGAGACCAGGAAGTCCATGAACTCCTTGCGAAGTCCAGGATCGAGCCCGGACATGTCGGCGTCGAAATCGGCGTTGCGGGTGAAGTGACGCTTGTTCGGATCGGCGCGCAGCTCGGCGATGAGCTTGTCCCAATCCGCCCGCACGGGCTCGACGTCGGTGCGGTCGAGTTCCTCGAAATCCGTGGTGTAGAAGCGCGGCGACAGGAAGGTCGTCTCCTGCGCCGCCTTCGTGCCCTCGTTCATGGGGAGCTTCGGCTTCACGGTCTGATGCTGGATCGAGACGGTCACAGGCGCCTCCTCTCGGAAAAGCTGACTTCGTAGAGCTCGGTGAGTTCGAGGTGGCCGGCGAGCTTGGTCCACAGCCGCTCCAGGCGTCCCGCCCGGATCACCGTGGCGGTGCGGCGGACGACGAGGCGCTCGCCGTAAGGAACGCTCACGGGGGAATCGTGAACCTGGACCTCGTCGCCGGGTTCGATGTCGAAATCGGCGTCGAGGATGACGTGGGCGTGGAGACTCTCGGGCGTCTGCTCGATCTCCACGGTGCAGGGCACCTCGACGCTGGTGCGGCTGGTCAGCCAGGCGATCATCGGGCGGCTCCGGGCTCGGGCAGCAGGCGGGCGAACGCGGCGAAGTTCGAGGGTCCGAAGGCCCCGAGGTTGACGGCGCGCCCCGTGAGCTCGTCGTCGAGTTGCAGGCTGCCGTCGTTGAAATGCGTGAGGCGAAACGGTGCTTCGCGGCCGAGGCCGGCCCTGAGGCGGGCCTGCCCGAAACCCCTCAGGGTCGCCCGCATGAAGTTGTCCTGGCCGGGCTCCACCGTGGCGACGGCGGTGCCGCGCTCCGCGTCGCGCAGGAGGATCGCGCCGTCCGGCCGGTCCTCTGCGGTGAAGCGGAGCGTGCGCAGGGCCTGCGCCGGTGGCATCCGGGTGAGGCCGACGCCCTCGTATCGCCCGATCCCGACGCTGCCGAGGACGAAGGCGATGAGGAGACCGGCGCCGATGGGAAACCAGCTCGTCCGGCCGAAGGGGGCGTTCAAGGTGCGTCCGCTCATGGCGCCCCTCCTCAGCTGGCGGTGGCGAGGCGGTGGCCGCGTGCGCGGCGCCGGATCACCGGGCTGGCGGCCTCCTCGTCGATCGCGCGGGCCGCCGAGAGGGCACGGGCGAGGATCGCCGAAACCTCCGCCGCGTTCGGCACCGAACGCATCATCGGTTCGGGGCGCGTCACGTGCCACGGCCGGGCGTGCGGCCAGAGATGGAGATAGGCGATGCGGTTGCCGGGTTTCACCGCGAGGGCGAGGTCGCCGGTGCCGTCGGAGAAATGGCGGCAGCCGGCCTCGGACACGAGGCTAAAGGGAAGGTTGAGGGTCATCGGCAGAGCGATGCCGACCCGCATCACCACCCGGCGGTTGGTGATCGTGTAGGTGGTCGTGCGGGCCGACAGCCAGCCGAGCAGGCCAAGGAGCGCAATGGCGCCGGTTCCGACGACGAGCGTCGGTCCGGCCGCGCGGGCGGCGTCGAGGACACGGCCCTCCATCGCCGGGGGTACGGCCGCCCACAGGGCCAGCCCGGCGAACCACAGGCCGACGAGACGGATGTGCAGGGCGCGGTACGCGATGGCGAGGCCGCCGGGACGGCCCTGCCAGAGGATGTGCTCGCCCGCCGGCAGGGGGGCGGGCAAGCCGGGCGGCGCGTCGAACCGATTGGCGGGAACGCCGTGGGGGGCCGTGCGGGCGCGGGTCACAGGTAGGCCTCCTGACGACCGGGGGTGGCGTAGAGGGTGCCGGCTCCGAAGAAGGCCATGATCCGCTCCTCCTCGTAAAGGGTCACGGAGTCCGGATCCGCGTGAGCGGGAATGTCGGCGAACTGGTGGGCGAGCAGGGCCTCGGTCTTCACCGTGCGGGTGAAGCGACCCGTGCGGCAGAAGGTGTTGGGCATCAGCACCCGCCGGCCGCCAGCTCCGAGTTCGACCTCGTAGTAACGGACCATCGATTCACCCCGGTCGACCCAGAGATCCGAGACGGTGCCGGCGGGCTGCCGGTCGGCGCCGAACACGGTCATGCCGATGGGATTCGGTCCGTCCTCGTGGACCACGAAGTGTTCGGCCACCCGCAGGGGCACGATGCGCTTGTCGCCGTCCCAGGTGCGGTCGTGGGAATCGTCGCGGTCTGCGAAGGAGCCGGGGCCGATCTGGTCGTGCATGCCGTCGGTCTCGGGCTCGAGGGGGGCGCCGGGCCAGACCTCGTGCTTGTGGCCGCGATAGTTCCAGGTGTTGGGGCCCTCCTGCGGCGGCGCGGTCTTCACCTTGCCGTCGGAGAGGCGGAAGAACTTCGGCGTCGGGATCAGGATCGGATCGGGCGAGGCGCGCCGCCCGGCCGCCAGTCCCTCGGCTTCCAGGGGGTAACCCTCGCGGCGGTCCTCGCGGCGCAGGTAGAAGATCAGCCCGGCGAAGAAGATCCAGAACGCGTAGAGCACCACCTGCGCGACGTCGACGTAGCCCGTGATTTCACCTCTCGGCATGGCGTGTCTCCCGGTTCTCAAACGGATGGGTTGGGCAGGGCCTGGCCTGCGTGCCCGGCGCGCCGCCGGGCGGCGGGGTCGCGGACCAGGGGGCCGATGGCTACGAGGGTGGCGAACAGCAGGGCGATCTCGAGGTGGTAGACCATGAGGTAGCCGGTGGAGGGCTGGTTCATTCCCTCCCCCAGGGCACCGGAGGTCGCGAGGTACGAGCCGAGATCGCGCAGGATGCCGCTCGCCGCGATGGCGACACCGGCGGCACTCGCCTGCACGGCGCCCCAGGCGCCGAGCGCCAGCCCGGTCTCCTCCGGGCCGGCCTTCGCCATGGAGGCCGTCAGCGTGCCGTGGGCGAACAGGCCGCCGCCGAGGCCGATGAGGGTGACGCCCAGAGCGAAGAGCGGGATGGAATCGAGGGGCGCTGCGAAGATCACCGCCGAGAAGGCGAGGATGCCGGTGCCGGACCCGGCCGCCGCCACCCGGAAGGCGTCGCCGCCCCGGCCGAGCCAGCGCGCGGCGAGCAGCAGGCCGAGGCCGCCGCCGGCCGCCAGCATCGCGGTCAGCGCCGTGGTGGCCGCGACCGGCAGGTGCAGGATCTGCCCGCCATAGGGTTCGAGCAGGATGTCCTGCATGGAGAAGGCGGCGGTGCCGAGCCCCGTGGCGACGAGGCGCCGGCGGGCGAGCCCGCTGTCGGCGTAGGCCGCCCAGGATTGCGAGAAGGTCCGGCGCGGGGCGTGCCGGTCGGTGCGGGAGGGATCGCGCGCCTCCTGCTTCCACAGGGCGATGCCGTTGAGCACGAGGGTGACCACGGCTGCGCCCTGGATCACCTTGATGAGGCGCAAGGCCGAGAAGTCGGCGAGCAGCAGCCCGAACGCCACGGCGCTCACCAGCATGCCGACGAGCAGCATCACGCACAGGAGCGCCACCACCTTCGGGCGGACATGGGCGGGGGCGAGATCGGTGGCGAGCGCCAGACCCACGGTCTGGGTGGTGTGGAGGCCCGCCCCCACGAGGACGAAGGCGAGGGCCGCCGCCACGTGCCCCGGCCAGACCGGCCCAGTGGTGTCGCCCGAAAGAATGAGGAGGGCGAAGGGCATGATGGCGAGCCCGCCGAACTGCAGCAGGGTGCCGAACCAGATGTAGGGCACCCGGCGCCAGCCCAGGACCGAGCGGTGTGTGTCGGAGCGAAAGCCCACCAGCGCCCGGAACGGCGCGAAGACGAGGGGCAGGGACAGCATCACGGCGACGATCCAGGCCGGTACGTCGAGTTCGACGATCATCACCCGGTTGAGGGTGCCGATGAGGAGCACGGCGGCCATGCCGACGGTGACCTGGAACAGGGCGAGGCGCAGCAGGCGCCCCAGGGGCAGCTCGGCGGTGGCCGCATCCGCGAAGGGCAGGAGGCCGGGTCCGAGGCGCATGAGGCCCCGGGCCATGGTGCCGCCGAGGCGGGTCACCGCGTGCCCCTCTCGTCCGTGGACCGGCGGGTCAGCGCGAAGGCCTGCGACAGGTAGAACCCGCTGTTGACCCGGTGCGTCCGCGCGAGGGTGAAGGCGCCGAGGACCGGTTCGGCGGCGACCCGGCGGCGCAAGGTTCCTTCCGCCACGGGCACGATGGCGGGCGCCCGGTCGGCGCGGGGAAAGGCGCGGCCGGTCCAGTGCATGAGGGTGAGGAGCGGCGTGCGCGGCGCCACGGTGAACACCACCGAGCCGTCCGTCCGCAGGGACAGTTCGGCCAGCGCCCGGACGATGTCGGGGGTGGCGTAATGGATCAGCGAATCCATCGCCACCACGTGGTCAAAGCGCCCGAGGGAGGTGTCGAGCATGCAGCCGACGTGAAAGTCGATGCGGGCCGCCTCGGGGTGGTCGGCGAGGCGTTCGCGGGCGAGGCCGACGAGGGTCGGCGAGACGTCGATGGCGACCACCTCGGCGCCGCGCCGCGCCGCCTCGAGGCTGAGCGCCCCGGTGCCGCAGCCGGCATCGAGGATGCGCCGGCCGGTGAGGTCTTGCGGCAGCCACGACAGGAGGGTCTCCCGCATGGCGTCGCGCCCGGCCCGCACGGTGGCGCGGATCTTCGACACCGGCGCGTCGGAGGTGAGGCGCGCCCAGGCGTCGACGGCCGTGCGGTCGAAGTATTGGGTGAGCTGTGAGCGGCGGGTCGCGTAGGTGGTGCTGGTCATGGCGCGCGCCCTCAATCGAAGCCCAGGAATTCGAACAGGTCGCGGTCCTTCATGGGGAGCGCGGAGAGCGGCTTGCCGCCGGCCCAGAGGTGTGCTGCGAGCCGCATGTATTCGTCGGTGACGGCGACGAGTTCGGGCGTCGGCTCCATCTCGAACAGGGTCGATTTCTTCAGGCGCGAGCGGCGCACCACGTCGAGGTCGGGGAAGTGGGCGATGCGCTCCAGGCCGGTGGCGGCGTTGAAGCGGTCGATCTCGTCGGTCTTGGCCGAGCGGTTGGCGATGACCCCGCCGAGCCGGACGTTGTAGTTCTTCGATTTCGCGTGGATCGCCGCGACGATGCGGTTCATGGCGAAGATCGAGTCGAAGTCGTTCGCCGTGACGATGAGGGCCTGATCGGCGTGCTGGAGGGGCGAGGCGAAGCCGCCGCAGACCACGTCGCCGAGGACGTCGAAGATGACGACGTCGGTGTCCTCGAGGAGATGATGTTCCTTGAGCAGCTTGACGGTCTGCCCGACGACGTAGCCGCCGCAGCCCGTACCGGCGGGCGGGCCGCCGGCCTCGACGCACATGACGCCGTTGTAGCCCTCCGCCACGAAATCCTCGATGCGCAGTTCCTCGGAGTGGAACTGCACAGCCTCCAGGGCATCGATGACGGTGGGGGCCAACCGCTTCGTCAGCGTGAAGGTCGAATCGTGCTTCGGATCGCAGCCGATCTGCAGGACGCGCTTACCGAGTTTCGAGAACGCCACCGACAGGTTCGACGAGGTGGTGGACTTGCCGATGCCGCCCTTGCCGTAGACGGCGAACACCTTGGCGGTGCCGATCTTGAGGTTCGGGTCAAGTTCGACCTGAACGCTTCCTTCAGGTTGCCGCGACGCGACCGGGTTCCGGATGGCGATGTTCATGCTGCGACCCCTGCGGTGATACCCTCGAGACGGTCTTCGAGTTCGTCGCCCGCGTCGCGCAGGGCGTCGAGCATGGCGGCGTCGGGCTGCCAGAAGCCGCGCTCGTGCGCCTCGATCAGGCGGTTGGCGACCTTGGCCGACGCCGTCGGGTTGAGGGCGGCCATGCGCTCGCGCATGGCCGGATCGAGGACGAAGGTGGCGGTGATCTCGCGATAGACCCACGGGTCCACCTGCGCCGTGGTGGCCGACCAGCCCATGGTGTTGGTCACGTGGGTCTCGATCTGGCGCACGCCCTCGTAGCCGTGGGCGAGCATGCCCTCGTACCATTTGGGGTTGAGGATGCGGGTGCGGGTCTCGAGAGCGACCTGCTCGGTGAGGGAGCGGACGCAGCCCGCGCCCCGGGTCTGGTCGCCGATATAGACCGGCGCCTCGACCCCGCCCTTGGCCCGCTTCACCGCCCGGCTGATGCCGCCGAGCGTATCGAAGTAATGGTCCACGGTGGTGACGCCGAGTTCCACCGAGTCGAGGTTCTGGTAGGCGAGATCGACATCGGCCAGCACGCTCGCGAGCAGGGCCGACTGCTGCACCGGGCGCCCGTCGCGGCCGTAAGCGAAGCCCTTGCGGCGCGAATAGGTCTCGGCGAGCTCGTCCTCGCCGTCCCAGCGGCCGTTCTCGACGAGGTGGTTGACGTTGGAGCCGTAGGCGCCCTCGGCGTTGCCGAACACTCGAAGCGCCGCCGTCTCGAGGTCGCCGCCGTGGACGCGCTGGTATTCGAGGGCGTGGAGGCGGACGAAGTTCTGCTCCACCGGCTCGTCGGCGGAGGCCGCCAGCAGGCAGGCCTCGGCCAGGAGCTTGATCTGCAGCGGCAGCAGGTCGCGAAAGATGCCCGAGAGGGTGATCACCACGTCGATGCGTGGCCGCCCGAGGTCTTCGAGGGGAATGAGTTCGGCGCCCGCGAGGCGGCCGTAGCCGTCGAAGCGGGGCTTCGTGCCGAGCAGCGCCAGGACCTGGGCGATGGGACCGCCCTCGTTCTTCAGGTTGTCCGTGCCCCACAGCACGATGGCGATGGAACGCGGCAGGGGCAGGCCGTCCCCGAGGTGGCGATCGAGGAGGCGCTGGGCCTGGACGGCGCCATCCTGCACCGCGAAGGCGCTCGGGATGCGGAAGGGATCGAAGCCGTGGAGGTTGCGGCCCGTGGGCAGGATCGCCGGATTGCGCAGGAGGTCGCCGCCGGGGGCGGGCCGGATGAAGCGGGCATCGAGCGCCCGCAGGAGGGCGGGGACCTCGTGGTCCTGGTCCAGCAGAGAATCCGTCGTCGCGAGGTCGCGCAGGATCGCGAGGTCCGTGGCCCTCGGCACCGGACCGCCGGCCTTGAGGGCGGCTTCGGGGCTCGCCCCCGCCACCAGGGCGGCGACGCTGTCGCGCTCCAGGCGGACGCCGTGTGCGGAATCCGCCATGGCGAGGAGCATGTCGACCCGCTCCGCTCCCGAGAGCGGCGCCCCGACCACATGGAGCCCATGCGGGATCAGGGTGTATTCGAGTTCCAGCACCGCGCGGCCGATGCGGCCGATCTCGGCCGCCGCGTCGGTCCAGGCGGGGGCGGCCGGCGACAACTCGACCACGGCCGCCTGCGCCTGGATCAGGCCCGCGAGGTCGGTGCGCTCGGTATGCGCCTCCGGCTCCAGGCCGCGCCAGCGCTCGATGGAGCCCTTGAGGTCGATGAGGCCGCGATAGAGCCCCGCATGGGCGATGGGCGGCGTGAGGTAGCTCACCAGGGTCGCGGCCGAGCGGCGCTTGGCCAGCGCGCCCTCGGAGGGGTTGTTGGCGGCGTAGAGGTAGATGTTGGGCACGTCGCCGATGAGCCGGTCGGGCCAGTCGGCGGCCGAGAGGCCGGTCTGGCGGCCCGGCATGAATTCGAGCGCCCCGTGGGTGCCGAAATGGATCAGCGCGTGGGCTTTGAAGTCCTCGCGCAGCCAGCGGTAGAAGGCGCTGAAGGCGTGGGTCGGCGCGAACCCCTTCTCGAACAGGAGCCGCATCGGGTCGCCCTCGTAGCCGAAGGCGGGCTGGATGCCGACGAAGACGTTGCCGAACTGGGCCCCCAGCACGAAGATCGATGCGCCGTCCGATTGCTGCCGGCCCGGGGCCGGGCCCCATTGCGCCTCGATCTCGGGGAGGTACCGCTCGCGCCGTACGTGGGTGTCGGTGGGGATGCGGGTGTGGACGTTGGCGGTCGCCCCGAACCGGGCGGCGTTGCCGGTGACCACGGCCTCGCGCAGGGCCTCGACGCCCTCCGGCACCGTGACGGCGTAGCCCGCTTCCCTCATGGCCGCGAGGGTGTTGTGGAGGGATTCGAACACCGACAGGTAGGCGGCGGTGCCGGTGTTTCCGGCGTTGGGCGGGAAGTTGAACAGCACGATGCCGACCCGGCGCTCGGCCCGCTCCGACCGGCGCAGGCGCACGAGCCGCTCGACGCGGGCGGCGAGCATTCCGGCGCGCTCGACGCAGGCATGCATGTCGCGGTCGTCCTCGCCCGCCGGGAAGACGCAGGCGACGTGGCAGCCCCGGCAGGCCGCGCCCGATTTGTCGGAGCGGCCACCGAACACCATCGGGCCGGTGGCGCCGTCGAGTTCGGGGATCGCCACCATGATGGTGGATTCTACCGGCAGCAGGCCGCGGTCGGAGGCGCCCCATTGCTCCAGGGTCTGCAACTCGGCCGGATGGGCGGCGATGTAGGGCACGTCGAGGCGGGCGAGAATATCCTGCGCCGCCGCCGCGTCGTTGTAGGCGGGGCCGCCGACCAGGGAGAAGCCGGTGAGCGACACCAGGGCGTCGATGACCGGCACGCCGTCCTTCAGGAAGTAGCGCTCGATGGCCGGACGGGCATCGAGGCCGCTGGCGAAGGCCGGGATCACCGTGAGGCCGCGCGCCTCCAGGGCGGCGATGACGCCGTCGTAGTGCGCGGCGTTGTCCGCGAGCATGTAGGAGCGCAGGCCGAGTACGCCGACCGTGCCGCGATGTCCCCGCCCCGGGACTCGCGGGAGCGCGCCGGCATCCTCGCCCATCCGTCCGGGCAGCCGCGGATGGTACACCCCGACTTCCGGGTACTCGACGGGTGGACTGGCTTTCAGCGTGCTGCGATAGATCCGGCGCGGACCGTCGGCGTAGCGGTCCACCAGGGCGCGGATCATGTTGAGGACGTTCTCGTCCGAGCCCGCGAGCCAGTATTGCAGGGTGAGGAAGTAGGCCCGCACGTCCTGGGCGGTGCCGGGGATGAAGCGCAGGATCTTGGGCAGGCGCTTGAGCATCCGCATCTGCTCGGCGCCGGTGCTGGCGGCACGGGTCTTCTGCGAGCCCCGCAGGCGCTTGAGCAGCGCCATCGGCCCGCTCTGGCTGCCGTCCATGGTGAAGGCGCCGATGCGGGTGAGCCGGGTGGCGGGCGTCGCGCTCATCATGCACACGAGGGCGTCACAGGCGTCGCGGCGAGCGGCGAGATCGGCCAGGACCGGCTGGAAATGGTCCTCCATGAACAGCATCGCGCAAAGGAGGATGTCGGCCCCCGCGATGTCCGCCCGGCAGCGCGCGAGTTTTTCGGCGTTGCTGCTGAACTCCGTCGCCGCGTGCAGGACGATGGAGAGACCCGGAGCCTCGCGGCGCAAGGTGCGGCCCGCCCGCTCGACGGAGCTGGCGAGATGCGTGTCCATCGTCACGATGACGACGCGCATGGGGATGGGCTCAGCGGCCGAAATGCGCTTTTGCATCGTACAGCGTCTCGACGGTGATGCGGGACAGGGCGCGCTCGCGAGCGAACCGTTCGGTGTTGGCGCGGGCCTTCGCCCGCACGAAGAACGGGATCTTCTTGAGTTCCTTCTCGGCCGAAGCCTCCCAGGCGGCCACGATGCCCTCGGGTGGCACG
>Ga0182232_1000093_pt1 | contig 28644 bp, 24 predicted proteins | sample G6R1MG_30_FD_155484 | JGI IMG/M metagenome (GOLD analysis project Ga0182232, IMG submission 155484) | Phyllosphere microbial comminities from miscanthus, Michigan, USA - G6R3_NF_07NOV2016_LD2 MG | ecosystem: Host-associated > Plants > Phyllosphere > Phylloplane/Leaf | place: USA: Michigan... | reverse complement strand
CAACGAGACGCTGAGCCGCACCAAGAGCTACGAAAGCAACGAGGCCCGCGCCTCGGCTATGTACGAGGCGTTTATCGAGCGCGTGAGCTGGGCTGACTACGTGAAGCAGAACGCGGATTTTGGCACCATCACGAAGGCCGAAATCGTGCAGTTTGCCAAGGAGCACTACGGCCCTAATTACGTGGCCGTGTACAAGCGCACCGGCAAAGACCCCAACACGGTGAAGGTGGTGAAGCCCGCTATCACGCCGGTGCCGGCCAACCGCGACGCGGCCTCGGCCTACTACACCGAGGTGAGCAAGCTGCCAAGCACCGAGTTGCAGCCAGTTTTTGTTGATTATAAGAAGGATATCCAGACGGCGAACATCAAGCCGGGTTTGCCGCTGTACTACACCAAGAACAGCGAAAACGGCTTGTTTAGCCTATTCTACGCTATCGACCTGGGCACCAACAACCTGCCGCTGCTCGACGTAGCCACCGATTATTTGCAGTACCTGGGCACCGGGCAGTACTCGGCGGCGCAGCTGCAACAGGAGTTTTACAAGCTGGGCTGCTCGTTTGCGGTCAGCAGCAGCCAGGACCGGGTACTCATCAGCCTCAGCGGGCTCGATAGCAACCTGGAGCCGGCGCTCCGGCTATTCGAGCAATTGCTCAACAACCCGCGCCCCGATGCGGCGGCTCTCAAAAACCAGGTGGCTGGCATCCTGAAGCAGCGCCAGGACGCCAAGCTCAACAAGGGCGTGATTCTGAACCAGGCCATGCTGAACTACGCGAAGTATGGCCCGCGCAACCCGTTTACCAACATCGTCCCCGAGGCGCAGTTGAAAGCGCTGAAACCGGAGCAACTGACGGCGCTGCTGAAATCGCTGCCCACGTATGAGCACCGGGTGCTGTATTACGGGCCACGTCCAATTGATGGTGCTGTAAAAAAGGGCTCTAGTGTCAGGCCGGGTGGTGGTGGTACCACCGTGGAATTAACAACTTATGGAGTAAAAGGAGTTATTGAGCAGCTTCACCAAACTCCCGCTACCCTCAAGCCCAACCCGGCTGCCAAGGACTTTGCCGAGCAGCCGCTGAATCAGAAAAAGGTGTACTGGGTGGATTACAACATGGTGCAGGCCGAAATCCTGTTCCTGACCAAGGGCGACGTGTACAGCAAAGCGCTGGCCCCCACGGTGGCGCTCTACAACGAGTACTTCGGCGGCGGCATGGGCAGCATCGTGTTTCAGGACTTGCGCGAGAGCAAGGCGCTGGCCTACTCGGCCATGTCGCGCTACGCCAACGCCGACAAAACCGGCCGCTCTAACTACATTCTCAGCTACATCGGCACGCAGAGCGACAAGCTGCCCGAGGCCATGAGCGGCATGGAAGCCCTCCTCACCGACATGCCGATGGCCGACGCTAACCTGGTGATTGCCAAGCAAAGCATCCGCAACAGCATCGCCACCGACCGCATCACCCACGAGGCCGTGCTGCTGAGCTACGAGCGCGCCCGCCGCCTCGGCCTCGACTACGACCTACGCCGCGACGTGTATGAGCAGACGCAAAACATGACGTTTGGCGAGCTTCAGAAATTTCAGCAAGCCAAGATTAAGGGCCAAAATCAGGTGATTTTGGTTATCGGCTCGAAGGACCGGCTGGATTTCAAGGAGCTGGCTAAGTATGGCGAGGTGCAACAACTGACGTTGAAAGAAATATTTGGCTATTAAAACCTGACGCGGGGGAACCTCACCCCCCGGCCCCCTCTCCAAAAAGAAGGGGGAGCCGACCGCAAATAGACGTTTGCTATCATCAAAAAGGCGTTAGGCTCCCCCTCTTTTTTAGAGAGGGGGCCGGGGGGTGAGGTTACCCCGCCCGACGAGTACACAAACCCCACTACGACTACCCCCTCTTCCCACCCCCTCCACCTGACTAAATCAGAATAACTAATTTCCTCATGGCAGAGCAGAAAATCACCATTAAAAATGGTAAGCTCAACGTTCCCGACCAACCCACTATTCCCTTCATCGAAGGCGACGGCACCGGGCCGGATATTTGGCGTGCTTCGCAACAAGTGCTTGACGCAGCGGTAGAAAAAGCCTACGGCGGCAAAAAGAAGCTGGTGTGGAAAGAAGTACTGGCCGGCGAAAAGGCTTATAAGCAAGTAAATAACTGGCTGCCCAACGATACGCTCGATGCTTTCCGCGAATACCTGGTGGGCATTAAAGGCCCGCTGACTACGCCCGTGGGCGGCGGCATCCGCTCGCTCAACGTGGCTTTACGCCAGGAGCTTGACCTGTATGCCTGCGTGCGCCCGGTGCGCTACTTCGAGGGCGTGCCCTCGCCCGTGAAGCACCCGGAGCTGACGGATATGGTCATTTTCCGCGAGAACACGGAGGACATCTACGCCGGCATCGAGTACATGAACGGCACGCCGCAGGCCCAGAAAATGCTGGAATTTCTGCAAGACGAGATGGGCGTGAAGAAAATCCGCTTCCCCGATTCGTCGTCGTTCGGCATCAAGCCGGTGTCGAAGGAAGGCACCGAGCGCCTGGTGCGCGCCGCCATCAAGTACGCCCTAGAGCACAAGCTGCCGTCGGTGACCTTGGTGCACAAGGGCAACATCATGAAGTTCACCGAAGGCGCGTTCAAAACCTGGGGCTACGAGCTGGCCGAGAAGGAGTTTGGCAGCAAGGTGTACACCTGGGCGCAGTACGATAAAGTGGTGGCCAAGCAGGGCCAGCAGGTGGCCGACGCGCTGCTCAAGCAAGCCCAGGAGCAAGGCAAGCTCATCATCAAGGACAGCATCGCCGATGCCTTCCTGCAACAGATTTTGCTGCGCCCGGCCGAGTACTCGGTTATCGCTACGCTGAACCTGAACGGCGACTACATCTCCGACGCGCTCGCGGCCATCGTGGGCGGCATCGGCATCGCGCCGGGGGCCAACATCAACTACCTCACCGGCCACGCCATCTTTGAGGCGACCCACGGCACCGCGCCCAAGTACGCCAACCAGGACAAGGTGAACCCCGGCTCGGTTATCCTCTCGGGCGTGATGATGCTGGAGTACCTGGGCTGGAAAGAAGCCGCCGCCCTCATCACCAAGGGCCTCGAAGCCGCCATCCAGAGCAAGCACGTCACCTACGACTTCGAGCGCCTGATGGACGGCGCTACCCTGCTCAAAACGAGCGAGTTTGGCGAGGAAATTATCAAGAATATGTAGCAGCTTGGCAGTCGCCAATCCACGAAAAACCCCCGCGTTGGCTGTAAGGCCGGCGCGGGGGTTTTGGTTTATGCTAGTCTAAGGCTGCTTAACCAAGCATCTTTTAGTTAATTGCATAAGATGTAGCCGGTTATATCGTCATCCTTGACAGAATATTGCTACAAAGCGCACTTCGCTAAAATGGAGCGACGAGAATTTCTCACTGCCCGATTTTTACCTTAATCCTTCTGAGTAGCTTTGCTTGTTCAAATCACAAGCAATGAAAAGAAACTTACTTATTTTAGGCAGCCTATTAGCCTTGGGGCATTTTGCCCAGGCCCAACGAGCTTATGTGTTGGTAGTGCCCGTGCAGCGACGGGTGATGCAGTACGGGGTTTTTGGCTCGTTCCAATCCTCCTGGCTCACGGCTAGTAACTCCAACTACTACACTTTCAAGAGCAATGGGGGAAATACCGGCGTGGGGGGCGGCGTGTACATGGATATGTTTTTCACCCCCCACACAGCCTTTCATATTGGGCTGAACACGGCATCTCGGGGCGGAAAGTTTGCGGCTACCTACGTAGGCGTGCCCGTAGGTAGCACCCCGGCGGCTACTATCAACAGCTCTTACGACCTGAAGCTACGCTATTTCTACCTGCCATTGGGACTGAAGTTTTACACTGGCACCGTGGATGCGCCCCTGCGCTTCTACGTACAGGGCCTGCTATCAGCTGGTTTTCTGATGGGAGCCACCAATTACGGTAGCGAAACTACCAGCTATACCAAGCAGTACAGCACCGGTCCACGTGTATTCACCTATCGCTATGATAAGCACGTGGAGCTACTGGATGTGGATGCCTCGCTGGGGCTGGGCGCGCAACTGCGGCTAAGGCCTAAATTGGATGCCTTTGCCTCGGTGCGCTACTGCGCGGGCCTCATCAGTGCCCAGCACGAAGCCATTTCCGATGCAGTAGAATTCAATGGCAAGAACGATTCTTATCCGCTTCATAATCGTAGCGTTAGTGTCGAAGCAGGGGTAGTTTTTGTGCCTTACCGAGGCAAAAGCGTCACTACTCCTCCGGCGCAGCCTGAAACAAGCCCCGTCCGTTCGGCTTTTCGACGGGAGCCGACATATTCGCTGGCGCAGCACTAAAGGCCGCCCAAAGCAGTTGAATAGTGGCCTGGGTATAGCTATCAGACCTTTTTTTAGTCTGCTACAAAAGTGTCGGCCTGGCAGCGTTAGTAGCCCCGCATCTGATTTCCTCAGGTCGGGGCTACTTCTTTTTTACAGCGGCTTTTCGCTTCACTTAGCGCCTGGTGGCCAGCTCGGGCGACAGGCAGGTTGATAACGCCGTAGTTGAGGCCGGTCCAGAACTCCGAGCGGTCAAGGTCGATGAAGATGGCGTCGTCGGCTTCGATGGCGCGGTAGCCGTCAGTGAGTAGGCAGTCTTCCACATCGTTGACGCTGGCGAAGGCGAGCACCGAAATAGCGTCTAGCTGGCTGCCTTCGGGGTCGGGCTGCTGCGCCGAGCCGATGTTGTGCAGTTGGGCGTAGCGGCCTGCACTGCGGACGAATTGAATGAAGATTATCGGTGGCGGGGCTGCTGGCGGGCGGTGATAAGCAAGCGGCTTCGTTGTAGGATATTCAAGCATTAGAGGAAAAAAGGCGAACAGTAAATGCTTAAGCCATAACGACTGCCTGAATATGACCGAGCCCGGCTTTTCGCCACGCGACAGAACAGTGCCCCCACCAAAAAAAGCATTTAGCCGCCGAAGTGGTTTAGCTACTCACGGCCGCAGCAGGCGGCCGCTACCACCTACCTAAACGCTTCTTTAGATGAATATTGGAATCATTGGCGCGGGCCAAATCGGCAGCGCGCTGGCCGGGCGGCTCACCAGCCTCGGCCACTCGGTAAAAATCGCCAACTCGCGCGGCCCCGAAACCCTGGGCGACGTGGCCCAAAAAACCGGTGCTACTCCCGCCACCGCCCGCGAGGCCGCGCAGTACGGCGAGCTGCTCGTGGTTACCATTCCGCTCAAAAACATCCCCGACCTGCCCAAAGACCTGTTTGAGGGCGTGGCCGCCGACGTGCCGGTTATCGACACCAGCAACTACTACCCCATGCTGCGCGACGGCAGCATTCGGGAGCTGGAAACCGGCTCGCTGACTGAAAGTGAGTGGGTGCAGCAGCACCTGGGCCGCCCGGTGGTGAAGGTGTTCAACAACATCCTGGCCGAGCACCTCGAAAAAAACGGCCAGCCCGTGGGCGCACCCGGCCGCATCGGCCTGCCCGTGGCCGCCGACGACGAGGCCGCCAAGCGCAAGGTGATGGACTTGGTGGAGCAGCTCGGCTTCGACGCCGTGGAGGGTGGCACGCTGCACGAGTCGTGGCGGCAGCAGCCCGGCACCGCCATCTACTGCACCGACTGGCCCGAAGCCGAGATGCGCGAGTACCTGCGCAGCCTCGGCCACGAGCGCACCGAGGAGCAGCACTCGCAGTTTTTGGCCAACCACGCCGAGCAGGAAAAACAAATGGAGGCGCAGGGCATTAAGCTGAAGTAGCCCGTTTAGCAACTTATTTTAATGTAACGACGAGCCGTGGCTACTGCTGCGGCTCGTCGTATTTACGAAGTTTTTTGAGGTAGCCAAAAACGTAGTCTGCGCCCCGGTCGCTGGCAGCATTATTCGAAGAAAGCTGCCCTCTGCAAACGCTCGCATTTTTTACTTTCCTCAGAAAACAGTTTCCCATTTAGTGCGCCGCTAGCCCACCTAGCCCTACGGCCCAGGTAGGCTGGCCCGCGCCGGCGTGCTAGCTTGCAGCACACAAGACTCGTTTTCATTTCCCCACCACGCGCATGAGCAAAATCAAGGTAGCCAATCCCGTCGTAGAACTCGACGGCGACGAGATGACCCGCATCATCTGGAAATTCATTAAGGACAAGCTGATTACGCCGTACCTAGAGCTTGACATCAAGTACTACGACCTCGGCATCGAGTACCGCGACCAAACCAACGACCAGGTCACCATCGACTCGGCCAACGCCATTAAGCAGTACGGCGTGGGCATCAAGTGCGCCACCATCACCCCCGACGAGGAGCGCGTGGCCGAATTTGGCCTCAAGCAAATGTGGAAGTCGCCCAACGGCACCATCCGCAACATCCTCGACGGCACCGTGTTCCGCGAGCCCATCGTGATGAGCAACGTGCCCCGCCTGGTGCCCAACTGGACGGCCCCCATCTGCATCGGCCGCCACGCTTTCGGCGACCAGTACCGCGCCACCGACTTCGTAACCAAAGGCAAGGGCAAGCTCACCGTCACCTTCCAGCCCGAAGACGGCGGCGAAACGCAGTCGTTTGAGGTCTACAACTTCAAGGGCGACGGCGTGGCCCTAGCCATGTACAACACCGACGAAAGCATCCGGGGCTTTGCCCACGCCTGCTTCAACCAGGCCCTGATGAAGGGCTGGCCGCTGTACCTGAGCACCAAAAACACTATCCTGAAAAAGTACGATGGCCGCTTCAAGGACATCTTCCAGGAGATTTACGAAGCCGACTACCTGGCCAAGTTCAAGGAAGCCGGCATCACCTACGAGCACCGCCTGATTGACGACATGGTAGCCTCGGCCCTCAAATGGAACGGCAACTTCGTGTGGGCCTGCAAAAACTACGACGGCGACGTGCAGAGCGACACCGTAGCCCAGGGTTTCGGCTCGCTGGGCCTGATGACCAGCACGCTGGTAACGCCCGACGGCACCGTGATGGAGGCCGAAGCCGCCCACGGCACCGTGACGCGCCACTACCGCGACCACCAGAAAGGCAAGCCGACTTCGACCAACCCGATTGCGTCGATTTTTGCCTGGACGCGCGGCCTGGAGTTCCGTGGCAAGCTCGATGGCAACCAGGAGCTCATCGACTTCTGCCACGCGCTGGAGCAGGTGTGCATCGAAACCGTAGAAAGCGGCAAAATGACTAAAGACCTGGCCGTCTGCATCCACGGCAACAAGGTGGAGCACGGCCGCGACTACCTCTACACCGAGGAATTCTTGGAGGCGCTGGACGAGAATTTGAAGAAGAAGCTGGGCAAGTAAGCTTGGATTTTCTTGAGTAAAAAAGCCCTTCCGGTCGCTGACCGGAAGGGCTTTTTCGTTGATGTGTCATGCTCATCTGGCGGCCACGCGGTGAAGCATCTCTACCGCTTTAGCCAAGCCATACAACGGTGTGGTAGAGATGCTTCGCTTTGCTCAGCATGACCCGTTTTTACATTGCTACCTGTCCAACAACAAATCTACTTGCTCAGCACGGCCGTGCCGCCGCTGTCGGGCAGCGGCGTGAAGCTGATGCCCTCGGCCCGGCAAAACTCTACCACGGCCCGGTGCGCGCCCTTGTACTCGTCGTTGTTGAAGTCGTGCACGAAAATATAGCCGCCCGCCGACAGCCGCGGGTAGAAAAACCGCAGCCCCTCCAGAATGGGGTCGTAGAGGTCGGCATCGAGGCTCACGAAGCAAAACGTGTCCTCCACGCCCTGGGCCGTGGCCGGAAAAAACCCTTTGCGCACGATGCACTGCTGCGGAAACGGCATCTTGCTGAGCACCATTTCCACGCTGGTATCGGCAAAGTTTTGCTCGCCCGTCGAAAAGCCGCTCGCCTTTTCGGTGGCCACGTCCTGGCCGTCGAACCCAGCGAAGGTGTCGAACAAATAGAGCCGGCGGTCGGCAAAGAGCTGGTTGAGGCGCTTGGCAAAATCGCCCCGGTACACGCCCAGCTCAGCCACGTTGCCGGGCACGGCTTTTTGGCTGATTTCCTGAAAGCACAGCCCCAGCGTGGCGTAGCGCACGTAGTCGAGGTTGATGGGCAGCGGCGCCGGCTCCGTCTTGTAATCCAGCGACTTAGTAACGTACAGCCCCTTAGCCGAAAGGGTGGTGGCCAGCTTTTGAAACAGAAATCGGGCGACGCTCATAAACTACAATATCAGGCACTAGCCTTCGCTGGCCAGCCGCGAATGGCTTGGCAACGGCGCCCTGCGAACATAACAGCGCACGACTAGCGCCGTGAATTTAGGGGGCGGGGCGGCTTTTTGGCTTTGCGGCCGCCCACCGGCGGCCGGCTACGGGCGCTTGGGGCAGCCCTGGACCGGCTATTTTTGCCCGGTATTTCCTCCCAATACTATGGCCTTTACTACTCCCAGCGACGACCACCTGCGCTACCCCATCGGCCGGCCGCAGCTGCCCACCACCCCGCTCATGCCCGCCGAGCGCGCCGTTTACATCCAGCAAATCGCCGAGCTGCCCGCGCAGCTCGCGGCCGCCGCCGAGCGCCTGGGCGAGGAGCGCCTGCGCCTCCCCTACCGCCCCGGCGGCTGGACGGGCCGGCAGGTAATTCATCACCTAGCCGACTCGCACCTCAACAGCCACTGCCGCTTTCGCCTGGCCCTCACCGAAGACAACCCCACCATCCGGCCCTACGACGAAGCCACCTGGGCCGAGCTGCCCGATGCCACCACGGCGCCGGTAGCCGCGTCGCTGGCGCTGCTGCAGGGCCTGCACAGCCGCTGGGTGCTGCTGCTGCGCCATCTCAGCGAGGCGCAATGGCAGCGCACGTTCTACCATCCCGAAAACAAGCGCACCTCGACCCTCGACCAAACGCTGGCGCTCTACGCCTGGCACGGGCGGCACCATTTGGGGCATCTGGAATTGTTAAATACTGTTGCGCGGACTTTGTAGTCCGCGTTTGGTTATGAGTAGACGCGGACTACAAAGTCCGCGCAACATTGCTTTTTTATCCCTATGTCTACTCCCACCGACGACCTGCGCTTCCCCATTGGCCGGGTGCAGCTGCCCACCGCGCCCCTCACGGCGGCCGAGCGCGCCGTTTACATTCAGCAGATTGCCGACCTGCCCGCGCAACTAACGGCGGCCGCCCGCCAGGCGAGCGGCGAGCGCTTGCAGCTCCCTTACCGCCCCGACGGCTGGACCGGCCGCCAGGTCATTCACCACCTGGCCGATACGCACGTCAACCTCTACAGCCGCTTCCGGCTGGCCCTCACCGAGGACAACCCCACCGTGCGGCCCTTCGATGAGGCGGCTTGGGCCGCGCTGCCCGACGTGGCGGCTACGCCCATTCCGGTGTCGCTGGCCCTGCTCGACAGCCTGCACCAGCGCTGGGTGGTGCTGCTCCAGCACATCACCGACGCGCAGTGGCAGCGCACCTTCTACCACCCGCGCTACGACACCACGAGTACTCTCGACCAGGCCCTGGTGCAGTACGCCTGGCACGGGCGGCACCACCTGGGGCACCTGCGGCTGCTGGCCCAGTAGCCCACAAAAAAGCCTCCTAACTTGCATAGTCAGGAGGCTTTTTTACGAGCCAAAATCGGCTCTTATTTCTTGCTTACCGGCCGCACCAAGCTGTTGCCTTTGCCGTAGCGGCGCAGGCTCTTTTCGGCCTCGGGGTTGAGTTGAGCGGCTTTTTCGAGGTCGCGCCGGGCCTCCTTGAGGCGGTCGAAGCTGGCGTAGCTGATGCCGCGATACTCAATGGCATCGGCGTAGAGCGAATCGAGGGCGATGGCGCGGGTGAAGTCCGACACGGCGGGCTTGTACTGGTACATCTGCATCTTAGCCACGCCCCGGCCAAAAAAGGCCTCTTTGTCGTCGGCGCGGTACTTGAGCGCGCCGCTAAAGTCAGTCGCGGCCGCTTTGTACTGCTTCATCATCAGCTCGTTTACCGCCTTGTTGTAGTACAGGTCGGGGTTGTTGCGCTGCAGGCGCAGCGCGGCGGTGTAGTCGGGCGCGGCGTCCTTATAGTTCTTGAGGTTAGAGTTGGCCTTGGCACGCTCGAGCAGGGCGCGGGGGTTTTTGGGGTTGGTGCGCAGCGATACGTTGGCGCGGGCCAGCTGGTAGCGATAGTCGGTGGCAGTGAGCTTCTTATCGGCAGCGCGGGCAGCCGAGGCTTCAGCGGCCGAAGGCGCATTGGGGTCGGCCGTGGCGTCGGTGGCCTCCGCAGCAGGCGTATCGAGGCTGGCTACCGATACCGAGCCATCGGTGGCGGCCGCGCTGGCAGTGGCAGTTTCGGCGACGGGCGCGGTAGCCGGGGCAATGGGCACGGCTACGGTGCTGGTGGGGCGTTCTTTTTCGGTAGTGGCAGTGGCGCAACTAGTTACGAGAACTAGTCCAGCCAAAGCCAAAGGTGATAAATAAGGAAAAAATGATTTCATCGACGTAAATAAAAAGGTATGAATGATTGCAGTGGTAAAAATAAGCGGTACTGCTGTCGTGGTAAAATAAAAGCCAGCGCCTTTTACGGCAAAAGCCCGAACGGTGGTTGCCGGCTCATTGTTAACAGCTAGTTGGCTGGGCCGCCGGCGGTGCCCCTGGTGGCGACCGGGGCTAGTACCCGCGCCGCCGCCGGGCCTATCTTTGCGAGGCCGGCCCGGCCGGCTGTTATTTTTCCGTTTATTTCCCGCACGTTTTTCTCATGGCATTGCAATTTGACCTGGTAGTAATTGGCTCAGGGCCTGGTGGCTACGTGGCCGCCATTCGCGCCTCGCAGCTGGGCCTGAAAGTGGGCGTCATCGAGCGCGAGAGCCTGGGCGGCATCTGCCTCAACTGGGGCTGTATCCCGACCAAAGCCCTACTCAAAACCGCCCAGGTGTACGAGTACCTCCAGCACGCCCAGGACTACGGCCTGACCGTGAAAGAGGCCGGCTTCGACTTCGCGGCCGTTATCAAGCGCAGCCGCGGCGTGGCCGATGGCATGAGCAAAGGCATCAATTTCCTGTTCAAAAAGAACAAGATTGAAACCGTAATGGGCACCGGCAAGCTGCTGGCGCCCGGCAAAGTGGAAGTAACCCGCGCCGACGGCACCAAAGAAACCGTGGAGGCCAAAAGCATCATCCTGGCCACCGGCGCCCGCGCCCGCCAGCTGCCCACGCTGCCCATCGATGATGTAAAAATCATCGGCTACCGCAAGGCCATGACCCCCGACGCCCTGCCCAAGCGCATGGTTATCGTGGGCTCGGGCGCCATCGGCGTCGAGTTTGCCTACTTCTACCGCTCCATGGGCACCGAAGTCACCATCGTGGAGTTCCTGCCACGCATCGTACCGGTCGAGGATGAGGAGGTGTCGCGCCAGATGGAGAAATCGTACAAGAAGCTGGGCATCAACATCCTCACCAACGCCGAAGTAACTAAAGTGGACACCAGCGGCGCGGGCTGCAACGTGTTTATCAAAACGGCCAAGGGCGAAGAGCAGATTGCCTGCGACGTGGTGCTGAGCGCCGTGGGCGTGCAAACCAACATCGAAAACATCGGCCTCGAAGAGCTGGGCATCAAAACCGAGCGTGGCCGCGTGCTGGTCGATGACTTCTACCAGACCAACGTGCCCGGCATTTTTGCCATCGGCGACATCATTCCCGGCCCGGCGCTGGCGCACGTGGCCTCGGCCGAAGGCATTATTTGCGTGGAGAAAATCACGGGCCACCACCCTGAGCCGCTCAACTACACCAACATCCCCGGCTGCACCTACGCCCAGCCCGAAATCGCCTCCGTAGGCTACACCGAGGCCGAGGCCAAGGCCAAAGGCTACGAGGTGAAAGTGGGCAAGTTCCCCTTCTCGGCCTCGGGCAAAGCCTCGGCCGCCGGCGTGAAGGACGGCTTCGTAAAAGTGATTTTTGACGCCAAGTACGGCGAGTGGCTCGGCGCCCACATGATTGGGGCCAACGTGACCGAGATGATTGCCGAGGTAGTCGTAGCCCGCAAGCTCGAAACCACCGGCCACGAAATCATCAAGTCGGTGCACCCCCACCCCACCATGAGCGAGGCCATCATGGAGGCCGCCGCCGCGGCGTATGACGAGGTGATTCACCTGTAGGAGCTGGCCGTAGTACGTTTTTGAGAAGCCCCGGCAGAGATTTCTGCCGGGGCTTTTTTTTGCGCTGGCCGCTGCTGGGCCAAAATTCAGACCTTTGCTGCCTCAATCCGTGCTTTCTGGCTGGCCAAAAGGCAGCTTTTAGGCCTCACTGCGCTGGTTAGTTTGCGAGAGTGCCAGGCAACAGATAGGACTGAGCGAGTGTTGCCAAGCACTTTATAATGAAACGTTTTACTAAGCAAGTCAACTAGGTAGCAGGCAGGTTTTTTGCCTGCTATATTTGTTCGCCATTTTTATCCAGTACCATTTTATTATATGAAAGCAAAGATTACTCGTTCGCTCGCGGCCTTGCTCACGAGCTGCACGCTGCTGGGCAGCGGCTGCGCCGGGTCGTACACGGCTATTCGGCCCGACCGCATTGCCACCTACCAAGCGTCGCCGGCTGGGTCACCGCTCCAGTTTGGGTATCAGTTTGATGCGCTGCGCCAGCACGGCCACAACAAGAAGTACGTAAAGAAGGAGCAGAAAAAAGGCTACCGCGTGGTAGCCGTGCAGGTGAAGAACAACACCGCCACCGAAATTAACTTCTCCCGCGACGCGGTGCTCTACTACGGCGACCGCCCGATAGTGCCGGTTTCATCCACCATTGCCGCCCAGGATATGAAGCAGGGCGTAGCCATTTACCTGCTCTACGTGCTGCTCAACGTGCGGGTGGGTGCTACCAGCACCTACACCAACGGCGTGCAAACGTCGAGTACGCCGGGCACGTTTATTCCGACCGGCCCTTTCATCGCGGGCGGCAACATGCTGGGCGCCGGGCTGGCCAACAAAAACTTTCGCCGCGAGCTAGAGCAGTACGACCTCACCAATCGCAACATTCGCCCCGGCGAAACGGTGAACGGCATCCTGTGCCTGCGCGAAACCGGCGTGGCCCCGCTCCGCCTAGAGCTGCGCTCCGTAGCAGCCAGCCGCCCGGCTCCCGCACTACCCACGCCACCCGCCGCCTCCCCCGCCCCAGGCACGACCAACTAAAGCCGACCCGCGCACGGCTGCACGCACAAAAAAAGGCTGCTTCCCAACCGGGAAGCAGCCTTTTTGCTTGCAACAACTACGCTTAGCTATTCTTAGCTACCACGTTGAAGGTCAAGTCGAAATTATCGTTGATGGCCTTGTCTCCAATGCCGCTGAAGAAGCTCTTCGAGCCGTATTTCAGGCCGAACTTGGTACGGTCGATGGTCACTTTGCCGGTTACGGCGGCTACGCCGTTTTTCACGCCCACTTTGGCGGGGAAGCTGATTTTCTGCGTCACACCCTTAATGGTCATGTCACCGGTGATGGTGGCGTTGTCAGCATCAGCCGCGGCGCCTTTGATGGGCGTTACGCTGGTGATTTTGAAGGTCGAGGTGGGGAAAGCGCCCGAATCGAAGAAGTCGGCACCGCCCATGTGGCCCACAAATTTGCCCTGGCTGTCGGCATCCGTGATGTCGGTGGCCTTAATGGTTTTCATGTCCACCGTGGCCGTGCCGCCGGTTACCATGTTGTTCGTCACTTGCAGGTCGCCGCCCGTGAACTGAATGGTGCCTTTGTGGCCGTGCGTGACGGCGGCGCCTTCCCAGCCTAGGGTGCTGAGTTGCGGCTGCAATTTGTAGGAGGTAGCGGCTACGCTGGCAACCGATTTTTTAACGGCTTTTTGGGCAAAAGCAGCCGGCGAGGCCAGCAAAGCAACCCCGAGCAGGGCGGGCAACAGAATCTTTTTCATCAGTGAAAAAAGGTAAGAAGTAGTAGGAAAAGGCCGATAAACAACTATCAGGCCCGAATTTTATCCAGTAAGGCGCTGAGCTGACGCAGCTCGGCGGTGGTCAGGTTGTCGAGGCCAGCGCGGGCGGGGTCGGCCAGCCCGTCGTCGTCAATCTGGCGCAGCAGGCGCAGGCCGGCTTCGGTGATGCGGATATCCACGGCGCGGCGGTTGGCGGGGCACACGGTGCGGGTCACGAGCTTCTTTTCCTCCAGCTTGTCCACGATGCGCGAGGCGTTGCTGGTTTTGTCGAGCATCCGGTCGATGAGCAGCGCCACCGTGGCAGGCAGCGGGTGCTGGCCCCGCAAAATGCGCAGCACATTGAACTGCGGGCCGGTGAGGCCATAGGGCTTGAAGGCGGCCGCCTGGCGCTGCCCCATCCAGCCGGCCGTGTACACCACATTGAGGTACGCCTTTTGGGCGTCGCTCTGGAAGGTTGGCTGTTTAATTTCGTCTTCGAGTCGCACGGGCAGAGTGAATTATGATGCAAATATAATGTACCTACATTTAATGTTGCAACATCATTCTGGTTTTTTTCTATTTTTTTTTCTAAGTCAGCAATTACCGCCGACTTTTGCGTACAAGCTTCTCACACCTATTAGCCATTCTTCCTATGCGCTTCTCTCACTTCACAGCCAGCCTATTGCTCGGCGCTAGTCTAGCGTTTATTCCGCGCCCCGGCCAGGCCCAAACCTCCGTCGTGCAGGCAGTGCGGCCCAATCGCAACACGCAGTTCTTGTACCTCAACGGCGTGGTAGTGCAGCGCCTGGGCACCCAGAATACGCCCCTGACTCAAAACGTGCGCCTGCCCAACGGCACTAAAATTAACGTGCGCAGCGGCATCGTCGAACTGCCGACCGGCAAAATCACGACCCTGCGCGACGGCGACTACGTGAACGCCGAAGGCGGCATCGTTTTCGGCTCGCCGGCCAGCGCCGCCGCCGCCCGCGGCGATACGAGCGTGGCCGCCAACGCCAAATTTGATACCTACGTGCACGTGGGCAACGCCCCTGCCCGCATTCTGGCCGACGCGCCCACCGAGCGCGAGCAGCTGCTGATGCGCAAAATCGAGCTGCTGAGCCGCAAGGTGACCCTGCTGACACAAACCAACCCCAACCCGCCCAGCACCGAAGCCGTGGACAAGCAACTCAGCGAGATTGACACGCAGCTGAAAACCGCCAAGCGCGAGTAAGTGGTAGATAAGTGAGTGAGCAAGTGAGAGCGTTCGTCATGCTTCGACTCCGCTGCGCTGCGCTCAGCATGACGAACGCTCTCACTTGCTCACCCACAAATCAACCCGCCGCCCGCCTCCCGCACTAGCCCAAACGGCTCGTCGCGCACGATGAGCAAGCCGTCGAGGTCGTGCACGTCGGCCAAGGCGCTGATTTGCAGTGCCGACCAGATGCCGAGCGAAGTTTCGACCATGCAGCCCAGCATCGGCACGAGGCCGTGGGCGCGGGTGGCGCGCAGCAGCTCGATGCCGCGCTGGTAGCCGCCAGCCTTCATAAGCTTGACATTGACGCCGTGAAACTGCCGGGCGATTTCCGCAAAATCGGCCTCGTCGGTTACCGACTCATCGGCCAGCAGCGGCACCGGCGCGCGCGGGTGCAGGTAGCGGTAGTCGTCGGCCAGGGCGGCGGGCAGGGGCTGCTCCAGCAGGCGCATACGAAGGCCCGGTACGGCGGCGGCCTGCTCGAAAAACTGTAATAAGCTGTCGGCATCGGGCCAGGCCTCGTTGCCATCTACCAGCAGCGGGTGGCCGGGGCAGGCCTGCGCCACGGCGCGCAGCAAGTCCAGGCCCTCGGCCTGGTTTACCTTGATTTTCAACAAGCTAAAGCGGCGCGCGCCCTGCGCCTCAATAAAGCCCGCCACCTCGCCCGGCGCCATAATGGGCAGAGAAAACGCCGTGGGCACCCGCGCGGCGGGCGGTGGCACGCCCAGCCATTGCCACACCGGCTGCCCGGCGCGGGCCGCCAGGCAATGCGTGAGGGCGGCTTCCAGGGCAAAGCGCAGCGCGTGCGCCACCGGGTGCGCGGCCAGCAGCGCCGCTAGCTCGGGCAGGGTGCTGGCCTGCGGCAGCCCGGCCGCCAGCAGCGCCCCGAACTGCGCTTGCAGTAGTTCGGGGCTTTCGCCGTAGCGCACATTGGGCGCGGCCTCGCCCTGGCCGCTGGTGCCAGCCTGGGTGGCTTGCACTACCAGGTTGGTTTTGGTGGTGGAGGCGTTGCGGGCGATTTTCCAGGTGTAGCGCAGCGGTAGTTCGTGCGTGGTGAGGGTCCAGGCGGTGGCGGGCATGGTAGGAAGCGAAGGTGCGGGGCTAAAATAAGCGCGCCAGGCAGGTTGGGCGGCCTGCTTCGTTGCCGGGCCCGCGCAGCTGCCGGCCGCCATTGAAGTGCGGCACTTACTGAAAAGTGGGAGGTTTTGGTCTATGCCGGGCTTGGCGTTTAGGCCAGCCGCGCCCACTTGCCGGTAACGCGGATAACAACGTCCTGAAATATGATTTTTATTTTCAATAGGCTCGAAAATAACTACATTTGCAGCAATTAATACCCTGCGTATTGGTATTATTTACTGATTTTATAGTATTCCTTTTCTTGAGTTATCCTCTATGACCAAGCACTTGCTATTTGCTGGCCTGCTTGCCGGGCTTTGCGCCTGGGGCCAGCCTACGCCCGGCCGGGCGCAGGCCACCCGTCGGGGCCAGACGTACTGGTACAGCATCCAGAATAACGCGGTGGTGCAGAAAACCGGGGCTACCGCCAAGCCGCTGAAAGACGACGTGAAACTGCCCAATGGCAGCCTGCTCAAGCCGCTCAGCCGCCTCGTAGTAACGGCCGGCGGCGAAGAAGTATCGCTCGGCGACGATGATATGGTAACGGCTTCGGGCGAGATTATCCGGGTGGCGCCAGCAGCGGCCGCCGCTACCTCCGCTCCGGTGGCCCCAAAACCCGCCCCGGCGGCGGCCAAGGCCGCGCCAGCCGCCGCCAAAACGGCCCCAAATGTCGCCTCTGCGCCCAAGTTCAGCTACGTGCCGGCCGCGCCGGTGGGCGGCAAGCTCAAGGGCGTGGTCGAGCTCGGGGCCAGCGGCTTCAACTCCTTCATTGTGCGCATTGACCCGCAGCGCAACTGGAAGCTGGAGAAAGCAGAGTTTGGCAACAGCCTGGTGCTCGAAAACATGGCCACCGACGACGACATTCGGCGCGGCCTCAAGGCCTACATCGCCCGAATGCTCGACTACGGCGTGAGTGGGCGCGACATTCATTTTGTGGTGAGCTCGGGGGCGGCCACGGCGGCGGGCACCAAGCCCATTGTGGAGAGCCTGAAGGCGCTCGGCTACGTGGTGCACCTCGTCACGCCTGAGCAGGAAGGCGCGCTGGGTTTGCGCGCCGCCGTGCCCGCGGCCTACGCCGACAAGGCCTTTTTGGTAGATATGGGCTCGGCCAATACCAAAATCGCCTGGCAGGCCCAGGGCAAGCCGGTGGTAGTTAGCTCCTACGGCTCCAAGTACTACCAGCAGGCGCTGCCCGACAGCAAGGTGGCCGCCGACATTGCCGAAAAAGCCAGCCTGGTGCCCACCGCCCAGCGCAAAACCTGCTTTATCATCGGCGGGGTGCCGTTTGAGCTGGCCAAGCTAGCGCGCCAGGGCCAGGAGCAGTTTACGGTGCTGAAAGCGCCGGCCGACTACGCGCAGCTTGAAGGTGCCAAGCTCAAGGCGGGGGCCACCATCTACCGGGCGCTGGCCGAGGCTACTGGCTGCCAGCAGTTTGTGTTTGGCTGGGATACCAACTTCACCATCGGCTACCTGCTGGCGCAGCCCTGAGATACGGCACCCTATCGCAGTCATTATAAAGGCCCCCACGCACCTGGTGCGCGGGGGCCTTTTGCGGTCGGTACACTGGGCCGGGCCGGGGGTTTCAGCCAGCCTTGCCGTTCTTTATAGCCGCATTCTGCCGATTTTTGCTTGGCAACTGTTATTTATTGGTTATTAATTAGACAAGAACTCATTGCTAAGCAATTGATAGCCAGTACTGATTCTCCTCCTACTCCCCTCCCCCCTCCCCGCATGAAGTTTTCTCGTCTTTTTGGGCTAGCCATCCTCCTGATGCTGGTGGCGCTGGCGCTTACCGTGCTGAATACTGGCCTGCCCCCGGCCGTGCCGACAGCCGCCCGCTGGCTGGCCCTGGCCGTGCTGGCCGTAGCCGTGGCGCCGCGCCGCTCGCTCACGCTCTGGATAGTGCTGAGTATGCTGGTGGGCATCGAGCTGGGCCAAGATGCGCCCGCTGTGGCGCTCAACCTGAAAGTGCTCAGCGACGCCTTCTTGCGGCTCGTCAAGACCATTATCGCGCCGCTCGTTTTTGCCACGCTGGTGGTGGGCATCGCGGGCCACGCCAACCTCAAGCAGGTGGGGCGCATGGGGCTTAAAGCCCTCATTTACTTTGAGGTCGTGACCACGTTTGCGTTGTTTATCGGGCTGGCGGCCATCAACTTCACCAAGGCCGGGGTGGGCATCAAGCACACCGCCATTACCGAAAAAGCCGACGCGCTGGCCGTGGCCGCGCCCCAGTCGGTGGCCGACATCATCCTGCACATCTTCCCCGAAAACATCGCCAAATCGGTGGCCGAGGGGCAGGTGCTGCAAGTGGTGGTATTCGCCATTCTGTTCGCTATCGGCCTGGCCCTCACGCCCGAAAAGCCGCGCCGCCTGATGCTCGATATGTGCGAAAGCCTGTCGGAAGTGATGTTCAAGTTCACTAATGTGGTGATGTACTTCGCGCCGCTGGGCGTGGGCGGGGCCATGGCCTACACGGTCGCCAAGCTGGGTTTCGGGCCCTTGCTCAATGCCTTTCAGCTGCTACTCACGCTCTATGGCGCGCTCATCGGCTTCGTGCTGATTGTGCTGCTGCCGGTGGCCCTGCTCATGCGTATTCCGCTGCGGCGCTTCGTGGCGGCGGTGGCCGAGCCCGTAAGCATCGCCTTTGCCACTACCAGCAGCGAGGCGGCCCTGCCCCGCGCCATGGAGGCCATGGAAAGCATCGGCGTGCCGCGCCGCATCGTGGCCTTCGTAATGCCCACGGGCTACTCGTTTAACCTCGACGGCACCACACTCTACCTCTCGCTGGCTTCGGTGTTTGTGGCCCAGGCAGCGGGTATTCAGCTCTCGTTTGGCGACCAGATGCTGCTGGTTTTCACGCTCATGCTTACCAGCAAGGGCGTGGCGGGCGTGCCCCGCGCCTCGCTTGTTATCTTGCTGGCTACGCTGCCCTCGTTCAATCTGCCGGCCTGGCCAGTGTTCATCATCCTGGGCATCGACGCGCTCATGGACATGGCCCGCACGGCCGTGAACGTGCTCGGCAATTGCCTGGCCTCGGCCGTGGTGGCCCGCTGGGAAGGCGAGTTTATCGACGACTACGTGGCCCCGCCCGATTTGCTGGAAGCTGAACCATTAGCCCCACACCACGTTTAGGGAATTATAGGGAATTTAATATGGTCGGCGGGGGTTTACCCAATACGCCCACGCTAATAAGGGCTTAGCACAAAACTATTTTTTGGCTATTCGAAAACTGGTCGTTACTTTAGAGCAGAAATTGGTTTAATTCAATAAAAGTACGCTAATCGAATACTTTTTCTCAATAAAGTACCACACCATTTTATAAAAGCCACTATGAAATTTCTAGCACTATTGGGCCGCCCGGCATTATTTCTCGCCCTCGCCGCCGCAGGGTTAAGCTCGTGCATGTCGGTGAAGGGCAGCTTCTCGCACACGCCTACGGCAGTTATCACCAAGCGCCTGCCGCCGCTAGAAATTACCGCCGACCCCGGCCCCCTGGCCATGAACGACGGTGCTCTGCCCGAAGACCCGCTGCGCCTCTTCAAATCGGAGCTGCAGCACAACGTAGTAGAGGCCACCGACACGGCTACCTATGGCTACATCCGCCTGGTAGTGACCAAGGTGCACACCACCCGCAAGGGCCGCAGCCTGCAGGCCGCGCAAGTAGTGACGATGCTGGTGCCCAGCCTGTTTGGTGCGCCGCTAGAGTGGTATAACACGGACCTCGAAGCCGAAGTGCAGGTGATGGACGCCGCCGGCCAGCTTTTGGGCACCTACACCGGCAAGGGTACCTCCAACGTGAAAGTGGCTATGTACCACGGCTACTCGCAAACCGACGCCCCGCGCCTCGCCGACGTGATGGCCCTGCGCCAAGCCCTTGACCAAGTACGCCCGCAGCTCGACACGGCCGCTACCCGCCTCTCGCCGCTGCTGCTGGCCGGTGGCGCGGTTAACAACCCCACGCTGCCTTCGTCGGCCAGTAGCGGCACCGCCAGCGACAAGCATTAATTTTGGGCGGCGGCCCACAATAAACGGCGGCCGGCAGACCTTTGTAGCCCGGCCCGACTGGCTTGCCTCTGGCAAGCGGCCGGGGCCGGGCTTACTGTTTATCCTATTCGCTGGTTTATGTGGAAGAAAACGCTGCGCCGCCTGCCCGCCCTGGCCACTTGCCTGGCCCTGGCCGGCTGCTGCGCCAACGATACCTGTATCTGTAACGATAAGCTGGCCGACGCGCTGTTGTTCAGCTTCAAGATTGGCAGCGGCACGGGCGACTTTTTGGCCACCGATGTCGATACGCTGCTCGTGACCCGCATCACGAAACCCGACCCCCGCACCAATGGCCAGATTAGCCGCGAAACCAAGCTGCTGACCTACCCGCTTACGGCCAACGGCTTGGAACTGAGAGACAACTCCTTCCTTATTAACAACGCCGCGCCGTTTGCCTCGGCCGGCGGCACCACCAAGCTCAAAGACTACGACTACCGCATCGTGGCCGTGCGCACCGACCAGATGGCGGGCCGCAAGGTGCAAACGCGGTACGTCTTCAAGGTCAGCAATATTCAGCTGGCGGGCGATTATAAAGCCAATGGTTGCTGCACTTGCTATGCAAATTCGGGCAAGAGCTTTACCATTAATCTCATAGCTAATGACACTACCAGTAGTAGTAGCGTGATTAGGCGCGACGTTACAACTTCGAACGTTAACGAGCAAATCGTTACTGAACTTAGAAAGCCCTAATTCACCGCTCGCCCTGGGCTTGCGTATATACTGGCTACTTTCTGCAAAACCCGCCGCCCATGCCTGCTGCCGACCTGCTCGCCCCTGCTCTCGAAGAAGCCCTGCTACCCGCTCCCGCCCAGGGGCCGGGCGCCGTGCCCGCGCCCACTGGCCCTCGCAAGTTTCCGTTTGCCACGCACCTCAGCCTGGAGCCGCTCATCGACTACTGGCGCGCCCGCGAGCAAGACCCCAATCCCGGCATTGCACGGCTGGCCCGCGCTGTGCTAGCCGAGGTAAATGAGCACGCCTGCTGCCGCGGCACCCTCGACAGCATCGAGCAGCTCGACAATACCAAGGAACTGGTAGACATGCTAATGCTGGCCGTATTTCCGCCGGCGGCGGCTACCACGGCCATTACCGGGGCCATTCCGCCGTTTCAGCGGCGCAGCTTCTACTACACCAGCCGCTTTGCGGAGGTGATGATGAGCAAGGACCGCACCATCAAGCAGCCGCTCAACATCGATTACGCTACCATGGAGCAGCACATGGCCCAAATGGCTTATCTGCTGATTTTGGGGCGCGAGTACGGGGCTGAGATTCCGGACATTTACGGCGGGCTCATTTTCACGGTACCTGATTATAAGATAGGGCTTTACCGGCACTACGGCGTCAATTTCGATTCGTCGTTTGTGCGGGTGCGGGTAGTGGGCGAAAAGCCCGAACTGAGCACCGAGCAGGTGCAATACCTGCTGCACAACCGCCACCGGCTGGAGCTGTGGTACGAGCTGCTGCCGCCCGAGCGCTTCGCGCTCGAAGGTTTTAACCTGTTGCAGCTGGTCGATGTCACGACCCAGGAAATCCTGTCGGAGCTGAAATACGACTTGCTGGAGCGCGACGTACTGCAAGCCTCCGACCGCTTGGAGCAGATTCAGGAGAAGCTGCGGGTGCTGTTTGCGCGGCCGGCCCTGCAGCTCGGCATCGCGGCCTACGACGAGCGCAAGAAGGCCTTCGTGGACTTTGGGCGCAAAATCAACCACAGCTTTCTCACCAAGCAGATGCAGAGCCAGAGCGGCGCGCTCGGCTTTCAGCAGCTCTACGCCCGCCTGCTGGCCGACCGCCAGCCGCTGGTGCTCGAAGACGTGCTGACCGCGCCCGAGCTGCCCGAGGACATGCGCCAGCAGATTCTGAAGCTCGGCATCCGGTCGGCCATCCTGGCCTTGCTGCCCTACGGCCCCGACACGGTGGGCTTGCTGGAGCTGGGCGCGCCCGAGGCGGGCGCGCTCGACGAGTTTGATATGGAGCTGGTGAAGCAGTTTGTGCCGCTGTTTGCGGTGGCCGTGAAGCGCAACGCCGAAGACCTGGAAACCCGCATCCAAACCGTTATCAAAGAGAAGTTTACGGCCATTCACCCCACGATGGAGTGGCGCTTCAACGATGCCGCCCGCCGCCTGCTGGCCCAGCACGAAGACGGCAACCGCTCGGCCGAGATGGAGCCCATCGTGTTTGAGGACGTGTACCCGCTGCACGGCTCCTGCGACATAAGGGGCAGCAGCGTGGCCCGCAACGAGGCCGTGCAGGGCGACCTCATCGAGCACCTCACGCTGGCCAAGCAAGTACTTAAAAAGGCGTCGGAATACCAGGCGCTGCCCATCCTGGACGAGCTCACGTTTTACGTCACCAAAAACCTGCGGCGCCTGCGCCAGGGCATCATCAGCGGCGACGAGGTGAGCATCTACGACTCGCTACGCACGCAGGCCGAGCCGCTGTTTGAGTACCTGGCCCAGAATATTCCCGATTTACGGCCCACGATTACCAATTACTGGCAGCACATCGACCCGCGCCTGGGCATTCTCTACAACCGCCGCAAGGCGTTTGAGGAGAGCGTGACGCGCATCAACGACACCATCAGCGACTACCTCGACCAAGAGGAGGAAAAGGCGCAGCACATGTTCCCGCACTACTTCCAGCGCTTCAAAACCGATGGCGTGGAGTTCAACATCTACGTGGGCGGCAGCCTGGTGCAGGATAAGCCGTTCGACCTTATTTTCCTCAAGAACCTGCGCTTGTGGCAGCTGCTGGTGATGGTCGAAATCACGCGCCGCACCCACGCCCTCAAGGCCACGATGGCCGTGCCACTCGATACCACGCAGCTCATCCTTATTCATTCGCAGTCGCTGAGCATTCGCTTCCGGCAGGATGAGCGGCAGTTTGACGTGGACGGCGCGTATAACATTCGCTACGAGATAATTAAGAAGCGTATCGATAAGGCGACCGTGCTCGGCACCGGCGAGCGCCTGACCCAGCCCGGCTGCCTGGCGCTGGTGTACGCCCAGGCCCGCGAGGCTACCGAGTATTTTGAGTACATCGACTACCTGCACGACCGCAAGCTGCTCGAAGACGGCATTGAGGAGCTAGAGCTAGAGGAGCTGCAAGGCGTAAAAGGCCTGCTGGCGCTGCGCGTGCGGGTGAAGCTGTAGTAAGCATAGCATCTTCGCATATGCATGAATTTTACGCTCGCCTCGACCAGTTTCTGCTTGACACTGGCCTGGAAAGCTCTACGGCGGGGCTAGGCTGTTCCGAAGCCGAAATAGACGCGCAGGAGCAGCAATACGTCGTGCAGTTTCCGCTGGCCTACCGTTTGTTCTTGAAGTGGTGCGGCCGCGGTAGGCTACAGTCGCTTGACCAAGATTTTCAGCTTGAATTTCTGGATTACTATTGGGATTCGGCCCGCGACCTACTAGCCGAAAACCAAGCTACGTTAGAGCCGGGTGGCTTCGTGTTTAGCGAATGGCAGGGCTACAATTTCTTCTACTTTCTGCTCGGTGTCGATAATCCGCCAGTCAAGCTGTGCATCATTAAATCAGATGTCGAGCCTGGACTAAGATATATTGAGTACGGCCGCTTTACTGACTGGCTGATTAATAGCATTAAACACTTGGTAAAACTTCGGCAATCCATTGGGAGAATAAACGTAGATGTGGCAGTTGTCTGGGCCGAGTTAGACCAGCTAACCTGCCTGGCCGACCAACCCTAGCGCACGGCTAACAGACGCCCCTACTCGCTCACACTCGCCGCCTCGCCCGGTATTTTCTTTTCCTTCCAAAACACCCGGATGCCCGTGCGCAGCAGCACCAGCCAAGCGGTGCCGGCCGCAAAGCCGGCCACCACATCGGTAGGGTAGTGCACGTGCAGATACACCCGCGTGAGGCCGATGAGCAGGCAGAACACCACCAGCGCCCCGGCCACGCCCCAGCGGCGGCCGTACTGCACGGCCAGCCAGGCCAGGCAGCCATAAAAGGCCATGCTCATCATGGCGTGCCCGCTCGGAAAGCTGAGGCCATACTGATGCAGGAGCGCCGTGCTGGGCCTGGGGCGGTGGAATACGGCTTTCAGCAGTTGGTTGAGCGCGAAGCCGCCGCCCATCGACGCGAGTAGCTCGATGGCATAGCGCTCGAAGCCACGCCGGTGCAGCAAATAGGGCGTGAGCAGGCTCACCGGCACGAAAAACCAGATGGAGCCGAAGAAAGTCAAAAAATCGACTACCGGTCGCGTCCACGGCCGGGCGGCGCGCAAGTGGTCCATTTGGGCAAAGCCCCAATCGTCGAACACCTGCGAATGGTAGAGAAACACCACCCGCGTGAGGTAAAAAAACAAGCTAAAGGCCGCTATAAACAGCACCGCGCCAAAAACCACTTCTGCCGTGAGCAGGCCCGCAAAACCAGCCGCCCGCGTGGTGGGCGTAGAAGCAGAAGAACCGGGCGGGGCAAGGGGAGCAGGCATAAGCAAACGAGAGCGGCGGGCCTTTTTCAACGAAAATTTGATTGGATTGGCTGCGCTACCGGGCATTTTGGCCACCAATGCGCCCGGCCCAAACGCAAAAAAGCCAGCCCCGTGAGGGACTGGCTTTCTTTTGTGCGCTCGGAGAGACTCGAACTCTCACACCTTGCGGAACTGCCGCCTGAAGACAGCGCGTCTACCAATTTCGCCACAAGCGCAGCTTTCAAACCACGGCCACCCGGTTGGTTGGGTTGTTTGATGGTGCAAAGATACGCGGTTGGTTTTTACTAAAGCAAGGCGGCCCCGCAATTTTTCGGTAGTAAGCCCGCGCTCGGCAAGCCGAAAATTTGTCGCTCAGCCACTTGCAGGGCATTATTTTTTTAATAAATCTTGCTTTCGCCGGTTTATTGGCCACTTGTAGCGTCCTTGCCCAGCCTCTTTTACCCTGCTATGCCCGCCGCTCCTGCCCTACCCGCCGACTTTAGCCGCGTGGCCCGCGTGTACGACCAGCTGGCGAGCCTAGTATTTGGGCAGGCGCAACGGCGGGCCCAAAAGGCGGCTCTGCAAGCCGGGCTGCCGCTGCTGGCTAGCCCCGCGCCGCAAGTGCTGCTACTGGGCGGCGGGCCAGGCTGGGTGCTCACCGAGCTGCTGCGGCAGTGCCCGACGGCGCGGGTGCTCTACCTGGAAACCTCGGCCGCAATGCTGGGCCAGGCGCAGGCGCGGCTGGCCCAGCACGCGCCCGCGCTGGCCGCACGGGTGGCGTTTCGGCAGGGCAGCGAGCGCGATTTACGGCCGGGCGAGCAGTTCGACGCCGTAGTTACGTTTTTCGTGCTCGACTGCTTTACGCTGGCTGATTTTCCGGGGGCTATGGCGCGCTTGCAGGCAGCGCGGCGGCCGGGCGCGCCGTGGCTGGTGGCCGACTTCCGGCCGCCGCGCCGCTGGTGGCAGCGCGGGCTGCTGCGGGCCATGTATTTATTTTTTGGCGCGGCCGTGGGGCTGCGCGCGCGCCACCTGCCGCCCTGGCCCGAGACGCTGGCCGCGCTTGGCAATTCAAAAACTTACGAATCAGATTTTTATGGCGGCTTCATCACCGGCCAAGTTTGGCAGTAAACCCACCATTTCCTTCTAACCAGGAGGAATGCGGCTGGCTAGGCGGATTTTTGCTAGTAATTTGCACCATTCAAATTATGTAACTAACTGAAAATAGGCAATTCAACTATTAAATAGGATTTTTTACTATGAGCAAATTTATTTCCGCTTATTATCTGGGGCTACTGGCCTTCTTGGGGCTGCCTACCAGTGTGCTGGCCCAGAGCACCCCGGCTCCCGCCAAGCCAGCGGCCGCCAAGCCGGCCCCAGCGGCCACCACGCCCGCCCCAGCCAAACCCGTGCTCCCCGCCCCACCAGCGGCGGCCGACTTGGCCGCTGCCGCCCCGGCGCGCCAGGCGGCTACCGGCCCGGCCGTGCGCTACGCGGTGTCGTTTCCGAACGCGGTGCACCACGAGGCGCGCATAAAAGCCACCTTTTTGGGCCTCACGCCGGGCAAGGCGCTCACGGTGCGCATGGCGCGCTCGTCGCCGGGGCGCTACGCGCTGCACGAGTTTATCAAGAACGTGTACTACGTAACGGCGACCGATGGCGGCGGCAAGCTACTGAACATCAACCGGAACGACCCGTATTCGTGGGACATCAAGCCGGCTGCCGATGGCACGGTGCAATTTGAGTATACGCTGTATGGCGACCGCTCGGACGGCACCTACGCGGGCATCGACCAGCAGCACGCCCACCTCAACCTGCCGGCCACGCTCTGCTACGGGCAGGGGCTGGAAGGCCGGGCGGCCGAGGTAAAATTTGACCTGCCCAGCGGCTGGAAAGTAGCCACCCAGCTGCGCCCGCTCGGCGACGACCGCACCACGTTTGCCGCGCCCAACCTACAATACCTCATGGACAGCCCGGTGGTGCTGGGCGCGCAGCACGCGCTGCACACCTGGCAGGACGGCGGCCGCACCTTCGAGATGGCCACCTTCTACCCCGGCTCGGCCAGTGAGGTAGAAACACTGGTGAAGAAAACCCAGCAGGTAGTGCGCGAGGCGGCTGGCATTTTCGGCGGCGAATACCCGGCCTTCGATTACGGCCGCTACACCTTCCTGGCCGACTACCTGCCCCAAACGAGCGGCGACGGTATGGAGCACCGCAACTCAACCTCGCTGACCTCGCCGCTGCCGCTCAATGAGGAAGGCACGCTGCGCGACCTGGGCACCATCTCGCACGAGTTTTTTCACGCCTATAACACCGAGCGCCTGCGCTCTAAGGGCCTGGAGCCCTTCGACTTCCAGCGCGTGAACATGAGCGACGCGCTCTGGTTTGGCGAGGGCTTTACCCAATACTACGGCGAGCTGATGCTGCGCCGCGCCGGCTACTACGACAACGAGCAATTCTTCGACAAGGTGAGCCAGTGGGTGAACGTGCGGGTGAATTCGCCGGGTGCGCGCTACGCCTCGGCCGTGGACATGAGCCGGCAGGCGGGCTTCGTGGATGCCGCCACCAGCGTGGACCCCAACAACCGGGTAAATACCTACCTGTCCTATTATTATCAGGGGGCGGGCATCGCGCTCACGCTCGATTTGCAGCTGCGCCAGCGCTACCGCACCTCGCTCGACAAGTACATGCAGGCGCTGTGGCAGGAGTTTGGCAAGCCCCAAACCCCGGCTTTCGCCCCCGCCAAGCCCTACACCCTGCCCGACTTGCAACGCGTGCTGGGCACCGTGGCCAAGGATACGGCCTTTGCGGGCACGTTTTTTCGGCGCTACATCTACGGGCACGAGGCGCCGCGCTTCGCCGAAAACCTGGCGCTGGCCGGTTTGGCCGTGATTCCGAACAAGGTGCTGGCCGCCGCCCTGCCCCGGCAGGTCGAGTTTACGGAGGATGGCCGCTGCATTTTATCGCGCAATACCACCATGGGCTCGGGCCTCTACAAGGCCGGCATTGACCGGGGCGACGAAATAATGACCCTCGACGGGGTAAAAATCACCGACCTGGCTACCCTCGAAGGCGTGATGCGCCGCCACACGCCCGCCGACCTCGTGCCCGTGCGCGTGCGCAGCCGCGCCGGCGTGGAGCGCACCACTCAGGTAGTGCTCACCGAAGACACCAACGTGCAGGTGCAGCCCATGGAAAACGTGGAAAAAATGACCGCCACCCAAGCGCAAAAGGACTTGCGCGCGGCGTGGCTGGCCAGCGCGGCGGCGATAAAGCCGTGATAGCAAGTCATTCTTTTTAAAACAGAAAGCCCCGCCGAGCAATCGGCGGGGCTTTCTGTTTGCTTAGTTCTGGCCGACTAGCGGCGGCTGCCGGTGAAGCGCAACAGGAACAGGAAGAGATTAATAAAATCGAGATACAGCGTGAGAGCCCCCAAAATCGAGGCTTTGTAACTTACTTCTTCGCCCTCGGTTACGCCGATAAAGGCGATTTCCTTGAGCTTTTGCGTGTCGTAGGCAGCCAAGGCCGTGAAGATGATAACGCCCGCGAACGAAACGATTAGGTTCAGCGTCGAATTGCCCCAAAACATGTTGACCAGCAAAGCGATAAACAGACCGATAACGGCCATACTCAGCAACTTGCCCCAGCCCGACAAGTCGGACTTGGTGAAGTAGCCGAAAGCACTCATCACGCCGAACATCAAGGCCGTGGTGAAGAACGTGGAAGCAATGGAGCTAGCCGTGTAAGCCAGGAAGATAACACTCAGCGTTAAGCCATTGAGCAGCGCGTAGCCCACAAACGCGGCTTTGGCCTGCGCCAGGCTCCACTGGAAAATGCGGGCCGATAAAAAGCCGACTATTACTAGTTCCAGAATAATGAGCCCGAAGAAAGTAATGCGCGAGCCAAAAATGAATTGCTGCAAAACCGGCGAAGACGCCGCGAACAACGCCATGCCGCCGGTGAGGGCCAGCCCCACGGCCATCCAGCCGTAGACCTGGGCAAAAAACT